>Ga0247841_10007461_pt1 | contig 16261 bp, 14 predicted proteins | sample LaCruzMarch2015__2_FD_192410 | JGI IMG/M metagenome (GOLD analysis project Ga0247841, IMG submission 192410) | Freshwater microbial communities from meromictic Lake La Cruz, Castile-La Mancha, Spain - LaCruzMarch2015_18m | ecosystem: Environmental > Aquatic > Freshwater > Lake | place: Spain... | reverse complement strand
ATTTTGACCCCGCGGCGGCTACGGAACTGAAGGCGGCAGTGCGGCATATCTATACGGCCAAAAAGCTTGGGTATCAGCGGCTCGGTTTTTCCGGCGGCGAGGCACTGCTGCGCTCAGACCTGCCGTCACTGACCGCCATAGCCCGCAAAGTGGGATTTAAGGCGGTAAGACTGCAAACCAACGGCATGAAGCTCTCCGATCAGAAACTATGCAGGAATCTGGCGGAAGCCGGCCTGACCGTATGCAAATTCACCTTTCTTGGCGAAAACGCCCGCACGCATGACCGCTGCACAGGCAAAACCGGGTCTTTTAAAAAAAGCCTGCGCGGCCTGGACAACATGCTCGCCCTAAACCTCTCCGTAGGCGTCAATCTGCTGCTGACAAAGCAAAATTACCGGCGGCTAAAAAAATCCATGAGATTTTTTATGGACCGCGGGGTATCGAATTTCGTGCTTATATATCCCATCTATGTTGGCAATATGCGCAGGAACTATCGGACGCTAGGCGTCAGCATGCCTGACGCTTCAAAGTTTATAACCGAAGCTCTTGACCTGGCGCAGGCCGCGGGCTTGGGAAAAGGCGTAAAAGCTCTCAACATGCCCCCCTGCCTGCTCCCCGGCCATGAAACCCGGGCCGTGGAACTTTACAAATTTAACACCTTGGTAGCCTCTCCTCTGGGCCGCACCTGGGATCTGGACTCCAACATCGCCGACGCCAAAGAGCGCGGGCCGATCTGCGCCGCCTGCGCATTCAAAAGACGCTGCCCCGGAGTCGATCACAATTATCTTGATCTTTTCGGTTGGAAAGGATTTAATCCGATAAGAAAGCCGGCGAAGAAAAAAGCTCTGCGCCCCGAGCCGGGATATCTGGACAGCCTGGAAAAATGCTTTATGGAAGTTCTTAAAAATGAGAACGCTATCTCCACCTCCCGCGTACTAGCTATCGCACGCAATCTGCCGCTCTGCCACGACTGCAGGGACGGCTCAAGCGTCCTGGCCACCGGCGAGGCGCTGGTCAAGAAAGGGCGCGTTAAAAGAAGCTTTATAACCGGGAAATATTTCTGGTCACTGGCGCCGGCGCAAGATCGGCGACTGACATGATTAATCAAAAGCACATAACGGACAATCTGAAAGCGGCAGGTATCAGCTTTCTTGTAATCGCCGGGGACAACGCCGTAGAGCTGTCCCTCCTTGAAACGGCGGACCCGCTCAGGATTATTAAGGCCAGGGAGATTCTCTACAGGGCCCTTAACGGATTGGAACCCTTTTTTACGGTTCACCTTAAAGGTCTGCCTTTTTGTTTTATGTCTGACGCCTGGGACCATATCCTTTATCCGAAAAAATCCGGCGCGGCTTATGCGCGTATAGCAGCCTGTGCGGCCTGCCGCCTGAACGGTTTGTGCCCCGGCCTGGAAAAGAAAAGCGTTTTCAGCAGGGGGTTGCGCGCGGAACTTTCTCCCGTACTGGCCGCCCCGAACGAAGTGGTCATCGAGCTGACTAAAAAATGCAACCTTAACTGCATCGTCTGCGTCTCTGACCGTAGTAGAGAAGAGCGGCCGCTTAAAGATCTCAGCACGGTGTTGCGCCAAGCCAAAAAAATGGGCGTCAAGAACATCCGCCTCACCGGCGGCGAACCTTTTTTAAGCGAAAAATTGGTTCCGCTGCTTAAAATGGCAAAGGCGCTGGGGTTTTACACTCTGGTAAACACCAACGCGCTGGCAACCGACAAAAAATTTCTGGAAAAAGCCGCGCGGTATATAGATAATATCCTTGTTTCATTGCAGGGCCGTGACAATAAAACCGAAAGCGAGGCCACCAGGACCCCGGGGCTTTTTACCGCAAAGATGGCCAATATCGGTTTATTTAAGACCGGCGGTGTAAAGGTCCTGCGCCTGGGCACCGTCATTTCTAAAGATGTTTTGAATAATTTCCCGGCCTATTACCGGCTGGCTGTCAGACTTAAAGCGGATATATGGGAACTTTACCGCCCTATGCCGGGGCATAGCGCCCAGAGCGGCAAAACCTCATTCCGCTTGAAGAAGGAAGATATCAAGCGTTTGTCAAAAAAAATCGCCTGTCTTAAAGCCGGCGCTCCGCGCGTAGTCATGGCTAACCCTGTCCCCTTATGCCTGGTCCCGGCCGCTGAAAGGAAAAACTTTCTGGGGGCCGCTTTTGACGACGGGCACACCCGCGTGGTTTACGACACGCGCGGTTTTTTCAAACCGAGTTATTATATAGAAAAGAATCTGGGCTTCTCCCTGAAGAAAGCCTGGGATTCCCGATTCCTTAAAGACTTAAACCGGCTCGATTATCTGCCCGGGCGCTGCAAAGTCTGCCGCGATCTGCTTAAATGCCTGGGCGGCAGCCGCGCGCTGGCAAAAGAGGGCGGAAGCGGTTATCTGGCGGAGGACCCGTGGCTGTAAAAAAAACCGTTTTTCTGCGCGACGACGACGTGACCGCCGCGGACCCTAAATTTGTCAGAGTATTTAAATTCCTGCTCAGCGAGAAGGTCCCTGCGGTATACGCGGTAATACCGTCAAAAATAAAGCCCGGTCTTAGCCGCCTGCTGGCGAGACATCCTGAAGCAGGGCGAATGTTTGAAACGGTCCAGCACGGGCTCTCGCACTTTGACCACGCCGCCAATCCTTTTCTCCGCCAGGAGTTCGGCCCAACCAGGTCCTTCCGCCTCCAACTCACCGATATACGGGCAGGCCGCGACCTTATGAAAAAAAACTTCGGGCCCCTCTTCATCCCCGCTTTCGTTCCGCCTTTTCACATGTACAATTCCGACACCGTAAAAGCAGTCGGTAAAGCGGGCCTTAAAGCTTTTTCGGCCAGCAAAACCACCGGTGCCTTTTATGAACTCGGACTGGTCTTTCTGCCTGCGCGGGTGAATGTAAATGATTATGATCTGGATCTTAAGGCTATGCCGCTGGAACTAAAAAAACTGAAGGAAAAAACTCTTTCCGCGCTAAGAACTCCCGGGCCGGTGGCCGGAGTGTACTTCCATCACTCCGACCTGAATGGACTGAATTTGGAAGTGTTTAAAGAATATATTGTATTTTTAAAAAAACTGGCCGGCCTCGGATGGATAGAACTGTCGCTATTCTCAACAATCATGAAAAACATGGCAGAAGATTAGCCCGAATCCTGCAGTTCAGAATGATTCCCATATATAAATCAGTGGAACAAAATTATTCTACAGGATTCCCCGCGAAGCGGGCGGAGGGCCAAGCGCTATGCGCGACAGGCCCGACGGGATGTATTCCTCCCGAAGGGCGCCCGTTATACGGGCGGAAAACTTCAACTGAAGTTTTCAGGTTAGAGGATTGAAAAATTAGTTTACAAAGAGATCCTTAATCCCTGGGCTTCTGCTTAGAAATGTCTGAAAACATCAAACCTATGACAGCAGCGCGCGCAGCCCGCGGGCAGTTTGGCGCTGATGTTCTTTTTCTTGAACGCCATAAGCTCTTTTATATCCGTTGTAAGAGCGTCACCGGCCTTCAGACCATACAACACGCATAATCTTACCCTGCCGTCCGGTTCCACGTTAAGAGTGCTCAACGCCCGCTCGCACGATCCCGCTGGCGTTATTTCCCCGTTATAATAGAGGTCAAGTTCACCGGCGGTCATGAGCGGCCTGGTCTCAAAATGAGCGGTCCCGCCTATACGTCTTATAGCCGCGAACTGGCGCCATATCAAAGCGGCGTCGGATGAGTAATTCACCAGTTGCGGCGTTATTATCCCTCCGGCCCTGAGAAAGGACGGGGTCCCGGCCGCTTCGCGTGGCTTCAAAAACTGAATATGTTCGAACACTACCCTGCGGACGCCAGCGCGACACCCCTGTCGATAGACTTCAAGAAGCTCACCGGCATTTTCACGGTTCACAACACAATTCACAATGATATCGGTTTGCGGCGCAGCCAAGGCGGCAAACCTCTTCATATTGGCAATAAGGCTCCGCCAGGTTCCTTTGTTTCCGGTCAGGCGGTCATGCGTCGCCTCCGATCCGTGCAGGGAGAAAATAACATAATCCGGCTTGAGCGCCGCAAGCTTTTCAGACTTTAAGGCGTTTAAAAGAGTGCCGTTGGTATTAAGGCCGCAACGCGAGCCGGACTCCTTTATATAGCCCATAATCTCAAAAATATCCGGGCGCATCAACGGCTCTCCCCCTGAGAGATAAAAATGAGTCCCGACGCCAAACCGGTCCACAACACGGAAGACTTCAGCGGTCGAAAGTTCACGGCCTTTTTTATTCAGCAGTCCGTGGTGTTTGAGATAGCAGAAGCCGCATTTAAGATTGCATCTGTAGGTCAGCTCCAGCATGACTTCTTTAAGCATCAGCTTCTCCTCAAAGAGGCGCCTAAAACCTCGGCGGCAAAAACTTCGGAACCGTTAAACACGCCGGGGGCCGTTTCAAAAACCGGGGCGGAGCGCAGTAGAGATAAATCCAGCTCGCGGGCCAGGATTTCAGGAGTAAGGGAGTCATAATCCAGCACCGCCGCGCCTGCCAGTTCCTTCAGCATGGCAGCTCTGGCAAGCTGATCGGAATGTTCAGCCCCGGGGAATCCTTTAAAGGGAATAAGGACCGTCCTTTTATTCAGATATAAGGCCTCGTATGCCGTCCCGCCGGCCGTACCGGCCGCGATTGCCGAATCGGCCAGAAGTCCGAACAAATTATCCGTTTTCATTAAGAGCGTAATATCTTTTATCCCGCGCTTTTTTATAAGCGATCGCCAATAACGCATCTCAGCGGCTGAACTGGCCGGCCCGGCCACAACGGTCATGGGCAGGCCGGTCTTAAGGAGTTCTTTGGCCAGAATGGCGCAAGTGATGATATCCGGCGAAGTGGATCCTCCGCCCCTGTGGACGAGTATAAAGCGGCCGGTCTTTCCACTTGGCGGAATACGGGGACCAGGCGGCAGGACATAACCGGTAAAACAGAGTTTAGTCTTAAGCGCCCTGAATACTTCAAGAAAGAGTCGACTCGTGATCCGTTTTTCGAAAGGCACGGCAGCCGCCATATATTTAAGGTCAAAGCCCACGGGGGAATGTATGAAGATACGGTCGTAAAAATCCGCAAAATAAAAAAGATCTTTGATGTTTTTTTCACTCTGAGAAAAATACGGCATTGGAACGGAAGCGTAAATCTTTATCCCGGAACTTTTAGCGCGCTTCAAAACCGGCAATATTTCACCGGCACAAGCAGTCCTACCAAAAGGGAAATAAGCCGTGAGCAGAAACTCGGGTTTGGAGACGCGCAAGGCGGAGAGCAGCGTTTTTTGTCTTTTAGGTTTATTACGGGCAAGGCCGGAGGGCAGAGGAATGAACGGACCGAACTTCCAGCTACGGCCAGGCGGATAAACCGCGTCGGCATCTCTGAGAAGTGTAATTTCAGGGCGGTTTTTGGAGAAGATCTTCAGACTTTCTGCTAAGCGGAAAAGGTGTACTCCGTGACCGATATCCCCGCCGGGGCAGAAATGATAAAACAGTCCTTTCATAAGCGCTCGCACCGGCCTTCGGCCAGCCTGGGAGCCACAACTAATACGAGCCGTGCGAACCATGCGAACCGTGCGAACCGTGCGAACCGTGCGAGCCGTGCGAACCGTGAGAACCGTGCGAACCGTGCGAGCCGTGCGAACCGTGAGAACCGTGCGAAGAGTGCGAGCCGTGCGACGCGTGCGAACCGTGCGAAGAATGTGACCCATGCGACGCGTGTGAGCCGTGCGACGCGTGCGAGCCGTGCGAGCCGTGCGAGCCGTGCGAGCCGTGGCTCTGGTGACTTATATGGGAGGTAGCGGTGAAGTAATTATTGTGTATGGCCTGGGCGCTGGCCTGATCAACCATGGCTGTCCCCAGAATACCTAAAGCCAGTCCGGTTTTCACTATATCAGAGTCCAGCATCTTCCCCTCTTCACTGGAGAAGAAGAGTTTAATATTTTTTGTTATTTTGGATGTTTTTTTTCCCATAATATCGCTCCCGTCAGTTCTTGCCCAAAATTTTCTTCACCTTGCTGTTAAGCTCCAGCTGGATCTTATCGTTATCTTTCTTCTGGAGATCCGCCTCGTTCCTGAGGCGATCCGCCTCTTTCTTTTCCGCGGTCTTAAGACGGTCCGCCTCGTCCCTTAGCCGGTCCGCCTCTTTTTTCTTGAGGTACGCCTCGGTTCTCAGGCGGTCGGTCTCTTGCCGCTTAAGCTCTGCAGCGATCTTCTGGCGGTCCGACTCTTTCTGCGTCGCTTCTTTGCTGAGCTGCTTCGGAGAGACATTAGCCTTTATCGCTTCCCTGGACATGCCTATAAAACCGCCGGTCACCTTTTTAACCCTCTCCACATATGAACAATAATTTCTGGACATTTCATGGACGATACTCTCGCAGGACGCCGGATTCCCGGTGATCCTGGCCTCGCAATAACCTTCGGACGATGAAGGGCATCCGCCCATATTACCGTTCTTGATGGCGCTGTATATCTGAAAAGTGACAAGACATTTTGCGTCCCCTCCGCAGGATGCGGCGGACGACGGCAGGGCCTTGTCAATCTGGCCCTTCACTTCGGGCGGCATACGCCTGCTCAGATAGTCTGCCGCGCCGCTCATTCCGCCTTCGGCACCGGCCTTGCATAGATCCGGCACTGAGATTCTGGCCACATCTTTCGGCTGCCAGGAGGAAAGAGTTTTACGGCAATAAACAGAGTCCTTAATATTCCCCGCGATATAGGCCAGAAGCAGCGTATTGGTGGCTAGTTCCTGGCATTTATACTTTGGCGTTGAAGCGGCGTCCCACTTATCTCTGCCCTGCGTCACCTCGGCCGGCAGCGTGTCGCACAGGGCAATATTTTCCCTCGCTACGGCAACACAGCCCACATAACTAGCCATCATATCGTACATTTTTTGTGTTTCACCAAAACCGAAAGACCCTTCTTCTACACCACTGCCCCAATACGTTCCATGCGTCAGCCGCATCTCTTCCAGGGATCCTCCAAGGCAGGCCCCTTGGTAATTGGTGGGAACTTTCGGCAGGATAAGGCCGCCTCCATCCCCTACGGCATCGCCGAGTCCGATCGCACCGCCGGATGCTACATAGTCGGTAGAAGAAAGAGGTAAAGCCGCGCCTGTCTGCTCACTCTGCGCGGACTTGGACGGAATACTAACACTTTGAACGCGCTTGCCAGCAAAATACTGCAAAATTAGAAGCAGCCCGCCCAGGACGACCAATGTAAATATGCCCCATTTTTTCATGATATTGTCACCCTTGAGTACAAATAATCCCCTTGCCCCACAGCAAGGCCATTGTATATATATACCAATTTATAGCACATCCCGTCCCTGTTTTCAAGACCCCGGCAGGTTTAGGGGGCCTGGAGAGACTCCGGGTACACCCATTTTCTAAACACTTGATGAGTGGTTTTTTTATTCTTCAACAAATTAAAAACAACCTCAAAAACCCCTTTCAGGAATTTACACCGTTCATTAGCCGGCATATAGCCCCAGAGGCTGCCCTGGGTCTGGTAATTATATACCGGGCATACGCCGCAGTAAGGCCGCCAGACGCAGCGCGCACACATCGGCTGAGAATCCAGACTGGAAGCCGCGGCACAGGCTTTAACCGCGGCGGAAGAGACAACGCCGGCATAGGTGTCCTTAAAAATATTCCCTATCCTGAAAAGAGGGTCGCCCTGCCAAGCCAGCATCCGGGCCTCGTCGCAGGTGTATATATCCCCATTAAAATTATAAGTAAGTTGTCCGAGCCCGGCCCCGCAGGGACAGCGGAGATCTACATATTTATTGTCTTCAAATCCTAACACTTTTTTAAGTATCAGGAAGGCCGTTTTTTCTTTTAAAAAAACCCCTTTTTTATTCAGTTCCACCACGCGCGCCAGGCTTTTACGATAGAACTGCGAGAACTCCCCGGAGGTGTAACCCGCTGTCGCCCAGACGTTGCGGGCAAAACCGATTGGCGTCAGCGGCCTGACAAAAACGGAATGAAGCCCCAGCCGCGCGTATTCGTCTATAATTTCTCTTTCGCGGCCAAAAGAGTAGCGGGAAACCGTCAGCAGCGCGCTGGGGCCGCAGTCGGAATCCTTGCCGCATCGCTTCTGGAAATACTTTACCCATTTGACTGTCAGAGCGTGGGAGCCGCCCGTCCCGTGCCGGAGGGGGCGGTTCCGGTCATGAAGATCAGCCGGCCCATCCAGCGAGGTACACAGAGCAACCCCGTGCCGAATGAGAAAGGAGGCTTTCTCTTCGGTCATGAGGCTGAAGTTTGACACCAGCGCGAATTTTATCTCTTTGCCGGCGGCCCCGGCTTTGCGCTCGCCGTAGACTACGGCTTCTCTCAGCGCTGCCCAGTTAAGCAGCGGTTCTCCACCCTGAAATTCCACAGTAAGACCCGGGCCGGGCGCGTTAAGGGCGAAATCCAGACTTTTGTGAACCGCGCTGATATCCATGTCGGTGCCGCGCGTCGCGGCCCCGGCCGCGCCCGCCTGACAATAAAGGCACTTGTGATTGCAGCGCAGGGTGAGCACCATAATATGGAGGCCAGGCCCCCGGCGCACATAAGCGTTGGACTGACCCCACTTGGCCGCCTGGTCTTCAAAATCCAGCATATCCCGGGCGAATCCTTTGTCGCGCAACTCGTTCAGCGCCGGAGAGGCATGAAGCGTCCCGGTGCGCGAGAATCGCCTGAACTGAGCGGCGCTGAGGCGGATGTGCTCACCCGCGTCATTGGTCAGCAGGTAATCTCGGCCCAATTTAGCCCAGTAAATATGCGGGGGAGCTTTAACCTCAGCGTTTTTTTTTGCAGTCATTTTATCGGAATTCTGTTCCCGAAAGTTTCGGGGTAAAAAAGGCGCCGCAGGGGTTAAAAGCCCGCGGCGCCCCTGTGATCCTGAACCTGAAATTAAGGCCTGCCGCCCATGATGAGCGCCAGTATGGCCTTCACCGTGTGCAGCCGATTCTCGGCCTGGTCAAACACCACGCTTTGCGGACCGTCTATCACGGCGTCTTCCACTTCGGCGCCCCTATCGGCCGGGAGCGGGTGCATATAGACGGCGTCTTTGTGCGCCATCTTCATACGTTTCTCGGTGCAGACCCAGTTTTTATATTTGGCCAGGATCTTCATGCCGGTATCTTTCTTGTCGGCTTCCGGCACGTTGATGTCTTTTAAGTGCTGGTGGCAGCCCCAGGACTTAGGGTAAACGATATGGGCGCCCTTGAAAGCTTCGTCCATGTTATGGGTAACCTTAAACTTAGCGCCGGTATCTTTAGCAAACCTTTGCGCGTCCTCCATGGTCTTGGGGATAAGATTGAATTCTTTCGGGTAGGCCAGCGTCACATCCACGCCGAACCGCGGCAGCAGCGTGATGAGCCCCTGCGGCACTGAAAGTGGGCGGGCGTATGCCGGGGCATAGGTCCAGGAGACGACGCATTTCATGCCCTTTAAATTACCCCCGAACTTTTCCTGCATGGTCATGAGGTCGGCTATGGATTGGCAGGGGTGGTCCACATCGCACTGAAGATTAGTCACCGGGATCTCGGCTTCCTTGGCGACTTCGCGGATATATTTATTGCCGATGCCGTAAAAGCAGTTGCGGATTGCGATGCCGTGGCCGTAGCGGGAAAGGACCTTGCCGGTGTCTTTGGGCGTCTCGCCGTGCGATATCTGCATCTTGTCGGGAGTGAGGTCATGAGCGTGGCCGCCCAACTGGGTCATTGCGGCCTCGGTGGAATTGCGGGTGCGGGTGGATTGTTCAAAGAACATCATGAACAGGGTTTTATCCTGCAGAATCCTGTGCGCTTCGCCCAGAGAAAATTTTATTTTAAGATACTTGGCTACCTCTAGCACCGTCTCAAGCTCTTCCTTGCTCCAGTCCACGGTCTCGATCCAGTCTTTACCTCTTAACATTGATTTCATATGCTGTTACGCCTCCTCATGATGGAATGGTTGCTTTCGCATAACCAGTGTCAGGGCGCGCGGCATGCCACCGGACGGACCTGCGTAATTATTTTACCACTTTTCGGCGGCCTTGAACTTATTTGGCGGTTTTTTGAGGTTTTTGGATCGTCAGGCCGGTTTTTTTGATAACCTTCCTGTATTCTTTACCGGTCGCAGCCCAGTCCACCGTCTCCACCCTGAACGGAAGGCCTGCTCCGGTAAACGCCATGGAAAGTTTCTCCAGGCGCAGCGGGGTAAGCGGTTGTGATGTCATTACCGCGAGGTCCAGATAAGAAAACTTTTTAGCGGTTCCCTCCGCTCTTGAACCATAACACAGCACCTCATATTCCGGGACATTGCCGGCGAGGATGCGTTTTACTTTTTTAAGATAATCCGGTTTTAGATCGATCATAATTTATCGTCAGCGGCCTGGCGGATGCGCGCTCAGCCGTCCATACCTATTTTTTAGCAAATGCCGACTGGCTTAGCAACAAAAATAGCGGTCGGTTTTTTACTACCCACTAACAACCCTCGCCACTAATCGCTAGTTTCACAAGTACTGCGTTATTGCGGCGTAAAACACAGCCGACTTTACCAGATGGTCTACCGGCATATTTTCGTTAACAGTATGAGCGTATATCTCATTAGACGGCCCGAAACCGATGGTAGGGATCTTAAGCCGGCCGGCGGTAGCCACGCCGTTGGTGGAGAACACCCATTTATCCACTATCGGCTTTTTGCCCAGAGCGACGATGCCGGCCTTCACTCCGGCCTGTACCAGTTTATGATTTTCCGGCAGCACCCAGGTGGGGAAATATTTTTCCTGGCCCACTTTCAGTCCCGTCCACGCCATCGCGTCGTAGTAAAGCACTTCCACTTTAGCCCCGGCCCTTTTAACCGCGGGCAGGCGCTTTATCTCTTCCACGGAAGACTTGAGCGTCTCGCCGAGCGTCAGACGCCTGTCCAGATATATAGTGCATTCGTCGGGCACCGCGTTCAGCGACGGCGTCTTACATTCAACGGAGGTGACGACCACGGTGCCCTTGCCCAGGAACTTATCTTTTCTGAGCTTCGGGTTTAAGGCGGTGATCTGCTCTATAATAGCGGACATTTTTACCACAGCGTTATCGCCGCGCTCGGGAGCGGAAGCGTGGCAGGAACGGCCCTTCGTCACCACCTTCATTTCCATCCGGCCGCGATGGCCGCGGTAGACGGCCAGGTTGGTAGGCTCGGTCAGCACGACAAAATCCGGCTTTATTTTTTCCTTATTGATAATGTGGAGAAGCGGTAAACCATCGCAATCCTCCTCCATGACAGAGCCGACGGCCATATAAGTGTAATCCCCCTCAAGCCCCAGCTCCTTTATCAGCTTCCCGCCGTAAACCATTGAGACCATCGAGAGCTTCTGATCGGTGGCGCCTCGCCCGTAAATTGTGTCGTTTTTAAACACCCCGCCGAAAGGATCTATCTTCCAGGCTGTCTTGTCCCCAATGCCCACGGTATCTATGTGGGCGTCTATCATGATCTTTTTTTTGCCGTGGCCGATGAAGCCTATTATGTTCCCCATGGCGTCGATCTTTATTTTATCAAAGCCGACCTTTATCATCTCTTTTTTTATGCGAGTCACCAGACTCCCCTCCTGCATTGAAAAACTGGGAATGCGGATAAGGTCCCGGGCAAAAGCTATCATGTCTTTTCTGTGTTTTGAAACGGCGGTGTTGAGTTTATTAAGGTCCATGATTCCTCCGTGTTCGACTGGGAAACAGCGTCATACAGCCGGCAAACAACAAACAATCGCGACAATCTCCGCCCGCCGCCCGCTATTTACCTTCTCTACATTGTATTTAAAGACTGCCGGCCTTGTAAAACCTTTTCTATCCTGCGGCAGCGTCACAGAAAGGAGAGATATTTATCCAGCGCTTCCACAAAAGCATCTATATCGCCCTTTGAGGTGTGTATGAAGAAAGAGATCCGGGCCGTCTCGCCTATGCCGCTCAGCAGCGAAGCGAGGTCCGCGCAGTGGCGTCCGGTGCGGATGGCCACAAAGCGGTCTTTTGAATAATTGTTAAGGAAAATGTTGAGGTCCGCCGGAGCGAACGCGCCTTTGACGGGCACGAAGGAAAGCATGGCGCCGCGCTCAAGGTCGCCGGGCTCGCCAAGTATCTTTATTTGTCTGAAGCCGGCAAGCGCGGCGAAGGCGTGGCGCGAGAGCGTAAGCATGTGGGCGCGCACCGCTTCCGGGCCGACCGCTTTAAGCGTTTCAAAGGCCTTGGCCAGGCCAACGGCGCCGGCGTAATTTTGTATACCCGCCTCAAAGCCCTGATAATCACCCAGATATTCCACTTTAAAGCCGCGGCCGGAGAAGTCCACCTTTTTAACCACCCCGCCTCCGACTTTAAAGTGCTTAAGCCGGGCCAGCATGCCAGCCCTGACCCAAAGCACGCCTATGCCGAAAGGGGCGCCCAGTTTATGTCCGGAAAAAGCCAGTGCGTCCGCACCTGACTCCTGCGCCCGCACGGAGTGAGTTGGCGCGTACTGCGCGTCGTCGGCAAATACGGCCGCGCCGGCAGCCCTGGCCATGGCCGCAATCTTACCGAACTCCGTCACGCCACCGGTAAAATTGGAAGCGCGGGTGGCGGCCACCAAAGCGGTTTTTTTATTCAACATCCGCCCAAAACCGGCCAGATCGGGCTTAAGATCTTTAAGGGGCATAACTCTGAGTTTTATTTTTCCGGCCCTTGAAAGGTTGTAAAAAGGCAGGAAAACGCTGTTATGTTCCAGAGGCGAGAGTATGACCTCGTTCTTTGCCGGGGTGAACGGGAAAGCCCCGGCGAAAATATTCACGGCTTCGGTGGTGCCGCTGGTGAAGATGATCTCCCCCGGCGAGGCGGCGCCGACGAACTCAGCCGCGGCGGCACGGGCCGCGGTATACTTATCCTCAACGGCACGGGCCAGCGCGTGCGAGGAGCGCTTGCCGCCGCAACCGCCCAGATCCAGCAGAAATTCCTTCTGCGCTTCGGCGGCCGACTTCATCTTAAGTGCGGTGCACGCGCTGTCGAGATATATCATCCTTCGCCCGCCACACCTGCGTTCGAGCGCCGGGAACTCACGGGTAAGCGGTAAAGTTAATTTTTTATTCATGACTGATTCCTTCCGCGCAACAAGGGGTGAACGGCCATGTAGTCTTTCCTGGGGCCGGGACACAACCTGAAAAAGCCACAGCCTTCGCATTGCGTCACTTTTTCCTTTTCAGCCAGATGCGGTCCCTTTACTCCGGCGCGCATTTTAGCCATATCCACGTTTTTAGCATGATGCGGACCAAGAAAACAGGGCGGGATATGATCCACGTCGCATTTGAGTCCTCTTTTGTCGCACAGATCAAGGGCTTTCAGAAGATACGGCGACACCTTATAATATTCCGGAATGAATCGGGAGCCTTCGGCCCGGCCTATCCCCTTTATAAAGCTGAACTGCAGCCAGGAGAAACCCTTTAGTTTTTTTACCGCAAAGGCTGCGAAGCTGGCTGTTTTTTTATAGTTAAGTTCGGAGATCACATACGTCAGCCGTACTTGTGCACCGAGGGAAATAATTTTTTTGACCGCTTTTATCCGCGCCGTAAAAGCGCCTTTTGTCGCGGTGATCTTAAAGTCCAGCGCAGCGTTATGCGCCGGAAAATTAAAATTAAAACAGCCTTTAGCGGAATGAACGGCTTTAACCAGTATAGCCCGCTCGGCAGACGTCAGACCTGATATAAGCACACCATTGGTCTGCAGCTCCACTGTCCGCCCTGCCCTGGCGCAAAATGTTATAACTTTAATAAGGTCCCCGAAATCCGCCAGTAAAGGCTCTCCGCCGGATATCTGCACCAGTCCGGGATTCATCCCGGCGATCTCTTTCAGCCAGGAACCGATATTACCTTCACCTTCAGCTTTCGCATCAGCCGGGTAGGAACAGAACACGCATTTCTGATTACAGCGCCTGAACAAGTGTATCAAAGACATATGTTTAAGTTATACTTCAAATTCCTGGCTGCCCCCCCCTGGACCCTGTCGCCGGGGCTTCCCCTTTAGGTGATTGAAAAACAGGGGGTCTAAAGTTATAATACAATTATTGTATTATAGCGGTAGTGGCTTACTTTTTGCAAATTTTAAGGCGCTTCTTTACGTGTTTATGAAAAAACTCCATCTTTCCCTCACCGGCCTCTGCAATGAGCGCTGCCTCTTCTGCACAAAAGCGGGTCAGGGCGGCCAGGGAGAATTATCCGCGGCGCAATCCCTGCGTGTAATTTACGCGAAGCGCGCGGAGGGCTGCGACACTCTCATCTTCGACGGAGGTGAGCCGACCCTGCGGCCTGATCTGGGGGCCCTTGTCTGCGCAGCCATAAAAATGGGCTATCGCACTATAGCCGTTGTCACGAACGGCGTCGCGCTCGCTGATAAAAGCGTCACGGGCAGATTGTCGGCCTGTCATCCCGCCGCTACGCGCAAGCTTGATTTCTGCGTGTCGCTGCATTCGCATCACGGGGATATTTCGGAGCGTCTCACCGGCTCGCAGGCGACATTTGAACGCACCCTGGCGGGACTTGACAACATTCTTGAGGCGGGATTTTCAAAAGTATCAGTATATCATGTCATAACCGAGCTGAACTACCGGGAGCTGCCGCAATTCGCCGATTTTGTCATAAGACGATTCCCAAAAGTCAGAGAGGTTACATTTTCCTATATTTTCCCATCAGGAGCCGCGCTGGAACACATGGAAATATATCCCCGGCTTTCAAAGGTCACCCCGTACTTCAGCGCCGCGGTGAAGAAACTTAAAAGAGCGCGCGTCCGCGTGGATCTCAGCGCCTGCGGCATGGTGCCGTTGTGCCTGCTCGGCGGCAATGAAGACCTTGCCGTGACTCAATATCTTGGCGATAATTCCGCTAATTCCGAGATTTACGATGCGACAAAGGCGGAGCCGTTTATTTTATCATCCGCCGAATTCAGCCATACGCACAAGGTGAAGTCACGCCGCTGCAGGGCCTGCGTCCTGAACGAAATTTGCGGCGGGATATGGAAGATCTATGCCGCCTTGCACGGCGTTTCCGAGTTGCGCCCGCTTAAATTGGCGCCGGCTTCGGGCCTGCGCAAGCGCGCCCCCGTCAAGATATCAGCGGGGATGAGGGCTGGCGCGGATTTTATAGCCTTTCAGGAAGTTTGCATACGCGTTTACGCTGCCCGCATGCACGGATATTCGCGCATTATATTTACCGGAAATCATTGGCGTGACCGCGCTGACATGCCGAAACTTATGGAATTTATTAACAAGCTTGGTTTAAAATTCGGCCCCCGAAAAAGAAAAATCCGGGCTATACCCGGAAATTCCTCCGCGGCGTAACCGCCGCGATCGCTGCCTTTCCATATTTACAACTCGATCCTGCCGTCGATGAACTTCCGGACCGGGGCGTCGAGCATGCCCGGAAGATATCGGGTTATCTCCGACTGGAACAGAGCCTTGGCGGCAGGAACAACCTCTTCCTCACTCCCTACACGACTGTCGAAAGCTTTGCCGCACAGAGTCCCATAAATGTTGCGGGAAGCGACTTTATAATAAATATCCGTCTTTCCGCAGGGAAAAGTCCCGTAAATATTACCGGTCTCCGGCCGCACGTGAAAATCGAACTCTTTCCCGGAGATCTTCCCGTAAATATTACCGGTGTCTCCGCGCACATAAAAATCGCTGTCTTTATCCCCCCAGCGGCCATACACATTGTTCGTGCCCTCATTGAAATAAAAGTCGTAACTTTTATTACCCCACTCGCCGGAATAGTTATTGACCCTGGACGGCGCGGCCGGGGCGGGCGTCCCCTTGAAAAAAAGACTTTTAAAGGTCTCATCCTGGGATGACCCTTCGGCGGCTATCTCGCTCTGCGCTCTGACAGCCTTCGGGGTTTCAAAAGAAATATTTTCAAGCGCTGAAAGCGAGGAGGCGGACTTAATACCGCTTAACGCGCTTTCGGAAGCGTAGGCCGCCGATGCCGCCGCTATAGAGATTATTACCGCGATAAAATATCTTTTCATAAACATGCCTCCCTATTATGCGCAAGTAAAAACTGCCGCTGTAAATAGTATACCTCACGCTTCGAAAAGACGCGGGGGCCCAAAGCCCCCGAGATTTAGCCTTTTAGGCCCATGCGCCTCTGGGCCTTTTGGCCCACGCCTTTAGAGCTGTTCAGGTAGTTCGTTTACACCTCCCACTGCCCAAGAGCATATATTGCTTTAACACAAATGATTTGAAAAAATTGAGGCACAGGTTGCCCCTAACAGAACGCCAATTCTTGTCCCGGGA
>Ga0247841_10007460_pt1 | contig 16264 bp, 17 predicted proteins | sample LaCruzMarch2015__2_FD_192410 | JGI IMG/M metagenome (GOLD analysis project Ga0247841, IMG submission 192410) | Freshwater microbial communities from meromictic Lake La Cruz, Castile-La Mancha, Spain - LaCruzMarch2015_18m | ecosystem: Environmental > Aquatic > Freshwater > Lake | place: Spain... | reverse complement strand
CAGGTTCCGGAAGAATATTAAATGGTTTTGATGCTGACCATCCGGGGGCAAAAACATCGCCCATATACTTTTTGCGAAGTTGAGCAATAAATTTATGAATAACAGACGATTTAACCTGGTCTTTCGTCAATTGATATACATAACCATTGCCGGGATCGAGAAGTTGCTGCACAATTTCAGATATTTCAGTCAAACCATTGTATATCAGGTGTTTTTTGTTAACCGTATTATAGAGAAGTACCTGGTTGTTTTTAACAACGCCATGAACAAATGGTTCAAGTGAGAGCCAGCCGGCCCGGAAGTTATTCATGAAAAGCTTCATTAATCAGGTGGCGGTATAACGAAAAGTTTTCCTCAATCAAATTGAAATTTTTGGCAAGGTAAAGAGGAAATTTCTTTACATCCATAAAATATTCACATACAGGGTTTTCTGTTTCCACCCCGGTGTTAAAAACACACTCTTTACAGTTATCGGCAAGAAAACACTGATTGCAAATCGGCCTGATTTTATCGAAACACCGGTTGAACATATCGGCAACTGTTTCATTTTGTATCCTGATCTCATTGTTTTTCAATTGTCCCATTTCAAAAACCCTGCTGATATGTTCACAGGGTACGATGCATCCGTCGGCTGTTAGAAAAACCCGTAAAGAAAATGGGGAACAGGTCGCTGTGGGCACAAACTCTTTTGTTCCGCCATTGCCGCTTTTGGTGGTCATGATCTCGAAATGGTTTTTAAAGATATAGCCCGAGTACTTCTCAATAATGTTCGACAGATCTTTCATCGCCGGGTGATTGAGCATCAGTTCCCGGATGACTGTTTGCTGATTTTCATCATTCCTGGTTCCTTCTATAAAGGTTTTGTGAAATTCCTCCTTATAATCCTCATTGATGTGCTGCGTGCTGATCAGCGAAACAAGGGGTGTTTTGCCATATTTATTTTTGAAAAAGGCATGAACACCGCTGAAACTGTTTTTGTTGTGAAGAACAGTAAGAAAGGAGATGTTTTTTTCAAAATAGTCAGGGAAATTCTCCTTGATGAAATCAAGATTATTAATTACCAGGTCAAAGGATGACTGCTTGTTTGGCAGTAACCTGAAGGAATTCCCAACCTCATCGCCGTCGAGGCTGACAGAAATTTCGAAATTATTCGATGTCAGGAACCCGGCGTATTTTGAGAGCAATAAACCATTGCTTGACATCGTGAACCGGAAATTGTAACGATCACCATACTTATTGGTCAGGTAATCAACTATTTCACGGATAAAACGCACATTTTTCAATGGCTCACCGCCATAAAAACTGATGGTCAGCTGACTGGCATCTTTATCACGCAGTGAAAGCATATGATCCAGCGCCTTACGGGCATCGGCCGGATTGAATTTCCGTTTCCCGCGTTCTTTGTTTATGTAAAATTTGCTGTAGGTGCAGTATGTGCAGGAGAGGTTGCAATCTTCGGTTGTCTCAAAAATCACCTGCTGAATCCTGGAGATGTTTTTCGATACCCGGGAGGGGAGGAGCCTTCCGTTCAGATTAATATTTCTGGGTATTTGAAAGAACCTGTTTTTTTTAAGGAAGCGGAATTTATTCCATTGATAAATCAATTCATTGTAAGGAAAAGGCCCATATTCAGGGATTTCAATTTCCTGGCCGGGTTGAAAAGTATGCACATATTGCTTCAGGTCTGTTCCTGATTCATTCAACTCAAACAGATGACCGATCAGCGGATGGCACAATAAAAACTGGTTCCTGAAGGGACTATAAAGAAACAGATTGCCTTTTGAAGTTTTAAAAATGACCGCTTTTTTCATAAATCGCCTCTTGCCTGGTGTAAAAGGCCAGGATACCGAGGGGCAAATTTAACGATTTTTAAATGCGCGATCAATTGTTATACCAGGGAGGGCCTGTCCTGAACAGTGCTGCTGGTGGTTGGGGATGTACCGCATACACACAGGTCGCCAATGGGACCGCCCGACCGTTTGGTTGATTGATGGGGATTGTCAACTGAACAAAAACATTTAACTTCAATACCGCCTTTAATCTGGGCTAACATATTCTTTCTGATTTCGGCTTTGTACAGGGTAACGAGGCTAAGTTTTTTCATGGCTTTATGTTTTTATTTTTGGTTTAGTTTTAAATGTTGTACTTATAGCAATACAAAATTAATGCCAATTTGATAATTATATGATAATCAATATTATGTGAAATTGTAATCATTGAAATTGTGTAAAAATATTTTACACTTATGTAAAATGTGTAAAGAAGATTTACACGACTACGGTTGTTTTACAAACCTGATCAGGGCAATTTCAGATGCTAGAAACAGGAGGGCAAGGAGGATAAACAACTTCCACAGGGGGGTGCCTTGTTTTATCTGATGGATTTCGCGGGTAATCGAAGTTTTTTTCTCTTTGATGATCCGGATATCTTTATGAGGTAATCGTTTTATCTGTTCATCGATCGCCGGGGGGCTCAAAAAGGTTAAATCCGATTCTTTCCTGTCGAAATTGAAGGCGATTCCGGCAATGGTATTCTTTCCCGAAATTACCTGGTAAAATCCTGCATCTCTGACCTGATCATTAATTAATAGTGAAATGTTCGTGCCGAATTTCCTTATTCCCGGAATTATTTCAAATTCGGAATCCATTTTTTTTAATTTGAAAATATTGGTTTCGACAACTGAATCGGCTGGAATTTCGATCTTTGCCTGCTTCCCGGCAGTGTAACAGAGGGGAGGAGGGTGATTGCTCAACAAGGCAATCTTATATAAGGTTGGCACAAAGATCATATGTTTCGGGAATATCGTCCAGGATTCATCCAGCGGTGCAAAAAACAGATAGATCTTTCCCTTTTCACAGGGGACTGAGATAAAAAATAGCTGGTTATCAGGTAGTTTTAAAAGTGTTTCTATATCACTCCCGAGCGCAGGTTTGTAAGCATAGTGCCTGAAAACCATCGGAAGGTCAATGTTCTTTGGAAGCGTCACCTTCCCGTTATCATCTTTGTCAAAAACATCGTTGTAAAGATCACTTTCCACATTGATGACTGCCAATCGCTGCCGGGCGGTGTCAATCTGCCCGTACCCGCTGAGATTGAACAGGTGAAGCAACGCATTATAGGAGTCGGTTTTACCCGATAAAGGCGGAAAGACCACCAGGTTCCCGCCTCCGCGCACAAAACGGTTCACCTCCTGGGCTAATCCCGAAGAAATTTCTTCAGGGCTGTTGAGAATGAGCAAAGCATTGGAAAACAGGTTTGTATAATTCAGCTGTTTTACCTGGCCATTGGTGAATTGTATCGATGAATCATTATTAAACAAGGCATTGAGATAGATGTTTTCGTTTTTTTCATTGATCGCAAAAACAGGAATTGAGGGTAAAATGGGATAGGTGAAATAGTATTTATCGTCATTTACAATGGGATAATCTATGATCTCAACCTGCCCATATTGAATTCCGGCGCCATTTTCAGTATAGGACAGGGTAATTTCTGTGCTGGAATTAGACTCGACAGAGATGCTTGCCAAAGCTTTTTGTATGGAGTTTATGGTTAGTTTGACCGGTATTTTTTCGAGCGGATCGTCTGAGGCATTGCGAATTATTACATGCAAAGCGGTTGGCTGGCCGGGCTGATGAACCGGTGATATGAAGTAGACGGAATCGATATACAGGTTGTTTCTTTTTGAAGCGGCCAGGGGTACCAGGAACCAGCTGATGCCAGTATCGGGTTTTGCAGCAAGCAGTTGGGCGGTCGTTTCCTGGAAGTCAGAAATCAGATAGGCATCCATGCTCATTTTCCCGGCTTCAGTCGTCATATCATTCTGTCGGTTGATGACTTCTGGAATTGTTCTTGCTGATGCCGAAACCTGCACCTCTTCAACGAGTTTGCGAAGTTCCTCTGAACTCACAAACCACTGATGCCTGCCCTCGAAATCGTTTGTGACCAATTGAAACAGATCGGACGGTGAATAGGCAGATGCAATTTCCAAAGCCTTATTTTTTGCAACATCAATTAATTTGCCATCTGTGGTCAACGATTCCATCGAAAATGAATTATCAATATAGATGCTTACTGCACGCTGGCCGGTAATTTTCTTCTGTTGTTTTGAAGAAGGTATGTAAGGCTGGGCAAATGCAATGACGAGGGAGGCCAGGGCCAGTAAACGGGCTAAAAGAATAAGAAGCTGCCTGAGCTGCGATTGTTTTTTTGTCTCCTGCTGAATCTCCTGAAGCCACCTGACATTGGTAAAATAAACCTTTTTGAATTTCCTGAAATTAAAAAGGTGAATGAGAATCGGGATTGCCAGTGCGGTCATGGCAATCAGGAATAAGGGGTGAATGAATTGCATGGCCAAAGATAAAAAAAATCCCGGCTGGGAGGCCGGGATTTTTGAAAATGGTACTTATGTTATTGATTATCAGATGACACCCTGATCAAGCATGGCGTTGGCAACCTTTAGGAAACCGGCAACGTTGGCGCCTTTAACATAGTTTACATAGCCTTCCCTGTCTTTGCCATATTTTACGCAGGCCTCATGGATGCTGCACATGATGTGGTGCAGGCGCTCATCAACCTCTTTTGCGGGCCAGCTCAGTTTCATTGCATTCTGCGACATTTCGAGACCTGAAGTAGCAACACCGCCGGCATTAACTGCTTTACCTGGTGCAAACAGGATCTTGTTTTCCAGGAACTGTTCAATGGCTTCAGGTGTGCTTGGCATATTGGCGCCTTCGGCAACACACATTACACCATTTTTAATCAGGTTCTGGGCATCTTCCTTGCCAAGTTCGTTCTGGGTGGCGCAAGGCAGAGCAATGTCGCATTTCACTTCCCACGGACGTTTGCCCTGGTGGAACTGTGCATTCGGGAATTCATAGGAATAGGGTTTTACGATGTCCTGGTTCGAAGCTCTCAGCTCGAGCAGGTACTCGATTTTTTCACCTGAAATGCCATCCGGATCGTAAATATATCCATCAGGACCTGAAATGGTAACTACCTTGGCTCCAAGTTCAGTTGCTTTTATGGCAGCGCCCCAGGCTACGTTTCCAAACCCTGAGATTGCAACCACTTTACCCTTGAAAGTTTCACCCTTGGTTGCAAGCATTTCCTTGGCAAAGTATACAGCGCCGAATCCGGTTGCTTCAGGGCGTACAAGACTACCGCCCCAGTTGAGTCCCTTACCTGTTAACACGCCTGAATTTTCACGGGCAAGTTTGCGGTACATGCCGTACAAAAATCCGATTTCACGGCCGCCAACACCAATATCACCTGCAGGAACATCGGTTTCGGGACCGATCAGTTTCCATAATTCGAGCATGAATGACTGGCAGAAACGCATGATTTCGGCATTCGATTTTCCTTTGGGATCAAAATCGGAACCGCCCTTGGCGCCACCCATCGGAAGCGTTGTTAGGCTGTTCTTGAAAATCTGTTCGAAACCTAAAAATTTCAGGATGCTGAGGTTGACACTGGGGTGGAAACGAAGGCCTCCCTTATATGGACCAATTGCGTTGTTAAACTGAACCCTGTATCCCAGGTTTACCTGTACTTTTCCGCTATCGTCGACCCAGCAAACTTTAAAGGTTAAAATGCGATCGGGCTCAACAATCCGGTCGATGATGTTTGCCGATTCGAAATGAGGGTTCTCATTGTATACCTCTTCGATTGATTCAAGTACTTCCCGAACTGCCTGGAGGTACTCATTTTCTCCCGGATGTTTTTTCTCCAGGTCGTTCATGATTTTCTCTAAGTTCATTTTGATTCAGTTTTAAATGTTAATGACCAGTATTTGTGTAATCGTTAAAATGCTAACATTGTGAATTTAATAACAAATGCAAAATTACAGAGTTCGTGCCGACTAACCAAACAAAAGCACATAATTTTTTTAACTGTTCACTTTTTAATTTTTTCAACCAGTTTACCTTTCTGATATCGGTTGATGTACTCAACGGACCCGTTGGGTTTGTAAAAAATATCATCACCATCTTTTTGGTTCTGCGCGTAATGGGTTAGCTGTTTTGTAATGCCATTGCTATAAAATGCCTTCTGTGTGCCGTTTCCCTGGTCGAAATGTCCCTCCCCGATAATCGAACCAAGTGCATCATAATAGAGCCATGTCCCTTCGTGGTTCCCATTTGCATAACTTCCTTCAACTTTAAGGACTTTATCGGGATAATATTCGACATACCTGCCGTGTAATTTCCCGGCTGCATAATTGGCCTCCGATTCGGGCTTCCCCCAACGGTCGTATGACCTTACCAGCCCGTTTAATTGTCCGCCGGTGAAATTTTGTTCAACCTGGAGAACTCCTGAACTGTAATAGCTTTTCAGGGGGCCTTCCAGTTTATTGTTTTTATAGGTACAGGTAGTCTGAAGGTTGCCATTCTCATGCCAGTAACTGGCAACTCCTTCATAACTATCGCCCCGTATGGCAATCTCGGATTTTTTATTCCCGTTTGGCCACCAGGTTGTTTTGTTCCTGGTACAACCGGTCAGCAAAAGTGTGAAAGACAGAAGTGTGATTAACGATCTGCTGATCATTTTGGCTGGTTAAACAGGTCAATGGTTCCTTCAATGCCGTTGATCATCATCTGAACAGCGATAACCGCCAGGATCAACCCCATGATCCGCGACACGACTTTTAGCATGCTCGGGTTTATTTTCGATGCGATGACCCTTGAAGAGATGAATAAAAAGTAGGTAATCAGGCACATGATGCCAAAGATGGCAATGACAAGGATTACGTTTGTAATTGACTTTTCTACACCTACAAAGTTCATAGCGGTGGAGATTGTACCAGGACCGGCTAACAGGGGGATCCCAAGGGGGGAGATTGCCATGTCGTGGGCAATCTTTTCCATTTGCTCTTTTTCATCGGACGACTGCGAATGGATGGGATTTTCTTTTGCATTGAGCATCTGGAATCCAATGATAAAAACGATGATGCCGCCCGCAATCTGAAATGCAGGCAGGGTTATGCCAAATGCCCTGAAGATGATGTGCCCGAACACACTGAAGATGGCGATGATGACAAAGGCAACCGTGGTGGCCCTGAGTGCGACCTTGTTCTGTGTTTTTTTGTCAAAGTCCTGCACCATACCTAGAAAAACGGGCAGGTTTCCGATGGGGTTCAGCATGGCAAAAAATCCCATGAACACGGTAATTCCATGCAGATACAGATCGTACATCTTCATTTTGTTGTGTTTTTTTGATTGATTGTTGAAAAAGTCTTTGCCTGCCTGATAAATTCATCCGCTAACGGGCCAGAGAGGGGATTGTCCTTCTCCATGCGCTCGGGATGCCATTGTACCCCGATCAGAAAGGATTTCCCTTCGGGGTGCTGCCATTCAATTCCTTCGATGAGGTTATCCCCTGCAAGCGCATTGGCAATCAGCAGGGGTGAGAGTTGTTCGACGGCCTGGTGATGGTTGGTTGTAACAACTGCCGAATCACATTGACTTATTTTTGACAGTTGTGTATTTTTAATCACATTGATGTTGTGAAAACAATGTTCCCAATCGTCGCATTGATGAATAATGTCTGAGGGATGATCCTGCGGAATATCGATGATCAGTTTTCCGCCCAGGTAAACATTCAGGATCTGATTTCCCCGGCAAATTCCCACGATCGGCATTTTGGAGTCAAGGGCCTTTGCAATCAGGGCAATGTCGAGGCTGTCGCGGCGCTGGTTCATTTCGGTGCATCTCGCCGTGTCAGCCTCCTTACCATACCAGGCAGGATAAACATCTTCGCCACCGGTAAGCAGCAGCCCGTCGCATTCATTGAGCGCCAGAACCGCCGAGTCGATGGGCAGGGTGTACAAATTTATAAGGACGATAGTCGAATCGGCCTGTTTAATCCAGCGCTCATAATTGGGAGTCGCTTTGGAAATGCCAATTCTCAGCGGGTCAGCCTTTGAACATCCCTGGCTTACCAGCATAAAGATGGTCGCTGCAAGGAATGTAAAAGTCATTCCTGTTTTCAAACGATCGCGTGTATCCATAGCTTTGAATTTCTGAAGCAAATGTAAAAATTAAAACTGGTGAAAGCTATGGGTCAGGGTTAAATATGCCAGTGAGAATTTTCCGGATGGATCAAGAATAGTAAGCTCAGTCTCCTCTGCCTGGTTTACTGCCTGTTTTGAGAATTCCATCAGCGTTCGCCGCGAAGGTGAGGCAGGTTTGGGATAAATGACCATTCTCCGTATCATATGGAGTCCACACCTCTCAAGGAGCAGCTGGTACCAGGCAGCAGTTTCAGAAGGCAATATCACTGAAAACCGGCCATGCTGAGAAAGGAGTTTCTCCGCAATCAGCCCCAGTGCTTCCAGTGTGAGGCCATCGTCATGTCGTGAACGATTTTTGCGGGCGGATGGGGATTTCAGTGAATTTGAAAAGAATGGCGGATTGGCGATGATCAGGTCATACCCGGTAGATGAATAGGTTGAAAAGTTCTGGATTGTGTCGTTGATGGCCGTAAGCCGGTCGTTCCAGGGGCTGTGCGAAAAATTATCCCGGGCTTCCAGCACTGATGGCAGATCGAGATCAATCGCTTCGATGAGTGCATCTGATTGCTGAGCCATCATCAGGGCGAGCACGCCGCAACCTGTTCCGATATCCAAAATTCGCCGGGCAGCTCCCGGTTTTGTCCACGCCCCGAGCAACATGGCATCGGTGCCAACCCGCAGGGTGCTTTTTTCATCTTCAACGAGGAATTGCCGGAAGCGGAATGCCATCGGTTGTTACAGGTAAATTTCAATCAAACCTTCAGGCGCCCTGATCAGCAGGAGTTTTTGCCGTTTATCGATCTTTAATATGATCTCGTCGACAACCGGGATCAGAATCTCTTTTTCCCCAAACCTGATCTGGAAAAGGGCCTGGTGCGGGAGGTCAAGTACATCTTCGATAATGCCGATATCACCGTGGGTTTGATCGGTTACACGATATCCGATGATTTCATGATAATAGAACTGGTTGTCATTCAGCGGGGGAAGCCCGGTGATGGGGAGGTACATTTCAAGGCCCGCCAGGCTTTCAGCATCTTCGATGGTATCGAAGTCCTGGAAACTGATAAGCGCTTTGCGGTTATGTTTCAGTTCAAGTCCTGCAATAAAAAAAGGAATCCGTTCACCATGCAGATCGAGGTAAACGGATTCCAGGTCAATATAATTTTCTGCATCATCCACCTCCAGTTGAACGATTACCTGACCTTTATTACCATGTGTTTTGAGAATTTTTCCCAGGTAATAATAGTCATCCTTATTCATAAGGAGGCGGATTTATTATTTTTCGTTACCTGGTTTTCAGGCTTCGGGGGTTTCGGTAGCTGGTTCGGCCGAAACTTCCGGGGCAGCTTCCGCTACAGGAGGTACAACAGCTTCAACGGCAGGTTCAGCAACAACTTCAGAAGCTCTGGCAGCTTCCATGGCTTCGGCTGCTTTTGCAGCGATAATGGCATCGGCAGCGGCTTTAGCGGCTTCGCCGGCTTCGGCTGCCTTTGCAGCTTCGTCGAGACGAACTTTGTTGAGTTTTTTAGCAATGGCGGCTGCCTTCGCTTCGTTCACCTTGATCTCGTCTTCCAGTCTTTTCTTATGGTCATCTTTGGTACTGAGTTCCTGCTCCTTTTTCTTACTAGAGATTTTCAGGTGCTTTTCATCAAGCCAGGTCTGGAATTTGAGATCGGCCTGTTCCATGGTCATGGCGCCTTTTGCAACGCCTTTCAGGAGGTGATTTTTGTACATGACACCCTTGTAGGCCAGGATGGCTTTCACGGTATCGGTAGGTTGAGCGCCTTTCTTCAGCCAGTCGAGGGCTTTATCGAATTCGAGCTCAATTTCAGCGGGTATTGCAACCGGGTTATAGATGCCAATTCGTTCTATGAACTTTCCGTCACGTGGTGCACGACCATCCGCAATAACAATGTGGTAAAAAGCTTGTCCCTTTTTACCTCTTCTCTGTAATCTGATTTTAGTTGGCATTAGTTAAATGATTGATTTAATGAATTATTTAATTGATGAATTAAAGGGGTGCAAAATTCGGGATTTTTTTGGAGATAAACAAGAAAAAATATTTACGATATACGATATACGATATACGATTTACGATTTACGAATTACGAATTACGAATTACGAATTACGAATTACTCAGCTACTCCCTTGTCCACCAATTCTCCAACTTACCAGCTTACCAACTTGCCAACTTACCAACTTACCAACTTGCCAACTTACCAACTTGCGAACTTGCCAACTTCTTTCCATCTTACTTTCCAAACTTCTCATACTTATCTCTCTTCGTACTGCAGAACGAGCAGGATGCTTCAGGTTTTGCGACGTCGTAGGTGTTTCCGCACTTAGGGCAGACCCAGTAGACTTTTGAGAGGGTTTCCACCTTTTTGGCATCCAGTGCGTTGAGGGCATTCTGATACATTACCAGGCGTTTTTTTTCGGTTTCCATGGCCCAGCGGAATGATTTTACGGCTGCGTCAGCGCCTTCTGCCTTGGCCGAAGTGATAAAATCAGGATACATTTTAGTCATTTCGTACGTTTCACCAGCAATGGCATCCTGGAGGTTCTCTTTTGTCGTTTTTACGGTGAATTCAGGCTTCACAGGGTCCATTTTCTGACCCATCTTTTCGATCACTGTTTTATGGTTATTGGCATGGATGGCTTCGGCCCGTGAAGTGGCTTCGAACATGGATGCAATCTGGGTAAAGCCCTCTTTTTTTGCCTGGATGGCAAAGGCTGCGTACTTTGCACTGGCTGTCGATTCGACTTTGAATCCGGCTTTCAGGTTTGCAATGGTTTTGTCGGCCCCGCCGGCGAATGTGTTTAACCAGGCAAAGATTATCAGGATGAGGCCGGGAAGGATGGGTTTTTTCATGATTGTTAGTTTTAGGTTAAATGAATAAAATTAGAAATTCAAAACTCAAAACTCAAAATTGAGTCTACTCCGAAAAGGCAATTTAACGAAAAACCGGACACTGAGCGAAGTCGAAGTGTCCTTATTAACAGGTGTTTGCATCCTTCGACTCCGCTCAGGATCCAATTGATCGGACTTTTCGGAGTGGACTCAAAATTCAAAATTCAAAATGCAAAATGCGAGACGCGAAATGCGAAACGCGAAATGCGAGACGCGAAATGCGAAATATTTATAGTCCGATCATGTAATCGATAACGAGGGAGCCGCCGAGGTAGCCGGTGATGGAAACGAATACAAAGGCCAGGAAAAACAGGACCAGCGAGGCATACTTAAGCCTGGTTTGTTCCTTGCCAAGGTAGCTGATCAGGATCCGGAAGAGGGTGGCCAGGATAATGGTTACAAGGGTAAAGGTTGCGAAAAGTTCATGCCGTTCGCGCACAAGTCCGGCTTCTCCTTCCATCGGACTGGTAAAGAAGTACCCGGTTCCGAATGCAAAAATTGCGCCTGCCATGCCAATGATCATAAGCCAATAGCCCGTTTTCGACAGACATGGCTGTTTTTTGTACATCATGGAAAAAAGGTCGAAGAGAAATCCGACTGTGATGATGGCAATCGGGAAATGAACCATCATGGGGTGAAAATGACCTTGGTTGAACATTGTGTTTTTTTAACAAAGATAGCGAATAATATGATAAAAAGATACCAATGTGACCATTTATAAACAACAAATGATAAAGTGATTGAAAGGAATTAGACCAGTAGATATTACATAAGTAAAATCAGCTTGGGATGAGCCATTTAAAAGTGGTCAGGATGACTGAGTCGGGCTCTTTTACAAATGGGCAACGGTTTCCTGGTATAAACAGGCACGATTGCACCCAATCAACAATGACAAATGAACATTTTGAATGAAGGTGTGAACGATCAGGGTTTTATTTTAGGTTTGTGTTCTTCTGCCCATTTGGCCTGGGTTTTGGATAGCAGGTCATACTCCGGTCCCTCTTCTTGCCTGATAAAGATAGCGTAAACGGCCGGTTGGGCAGGGAGGGACTTCAACATTTTTTCGGTCAGCAGGATTTCACGGATTTCATTATGGCTGGTCATTTCCTGTTTTGTTATGGTGATGAATATTCATTTTATGTTTTGTCACAGAGTCTAGTCTAAAAAGCCAAAATCACCTCACCCTAACCCTCTCCTGAAGGAGAGGGAATTCTCCCTTCTCCTTGAAGGAGAAGGGGTTAGGGGATGAGGTCAATTTGATAAACTGTTATTTTTCGCGATCATAGCGTTTTTATACCGGACTCATCATAACAAATTGAAATGCAAATGCCAGGAAATTACGGAAACCCGTAAAGTCCGTTACGGGTTTCCGGAAATGGATAAGACGGCACGGTCACGACACTTGCATTCAAGGGTAAATAATTCAGGCGATAAAACTATTCCATTTTTTACCACTTGTCAATTGCGTAAACCCGCATATTTTATTTCAGGGACCAATTTTCACATCCTGCACAATATCAGGGTTATGATGAAAAATGTTACCCAAATCGTAGTGTTTTGGCGTGAAAAATGGCGGCCAAAGTATTTTCATGGGAACGGTCCGGCCACAATTTCAAGGGGTGCAGATATGCAGAAGATACTTTCATATGGAGAATAATCGAATTATGATCACGCAAGTTTCACATAATTAAGTAAAAAGTCAAATTCTGTTATCCGTTTGATTTTTTCCGGATTTTCGTCAGGAAATGATGGCTTCCGACTGGCATAATCCTTATAATGAAGGACTAAGGCTGATTCGGTGGTGTCGGACGATGAAGCCACTATGGTGACCGGAGGGTGGATGTTTATTTGTATTTTCTGCCTTCGACCAGCATCGAAACATGAGAGGCTCAGGTCCTCCCTTGCTCCCGGTCTGCTCTATACCTCCCGCTTCTCCAGAAAAATAGCTTTGCCACATCCCGGGCTGAGCAGTTTCGATTTGTCTACAAATATGAAATGTTTTATATCTTTGTTCCTATGAACGAGGTTAGCGAGAAAATATCATCCATTCAGAATCTGTGTATCAACCACGGAGTTGACAAGCTGTACCTTTTTGGTTCAATTCTCGGCAGTAATTTTAATGAAAAAAGTGATATTGATTTTCTTGTAAGTTTCAAAAATATTGAATTATTAAAATACGCTGACAATCACTTTGATTTTAAATTCTCATTGGAAGAATTATTCAACCGACCGGTTGGTCTGCTGGAAGAAGAGGCTATAAAAAATCCATATTTCCTGGTAACACTTAACCAAACCAAACAACTGATATATGGATCGTGAGATTAACATCTGGCTCTTCGATGTATTTAGTTGATCCTTATTAATTCACTTTTTTTGATCGTTCAAATGCTTTGGTTATTTACCGGGGCAAAAAAGATTGCCTGGTAATACCACCGGAAAAGAAAAAACAAAAACTCTTGTCGTTTTAACCTCATCCATTTCATCATATTGTATGCTGAGGTGGCCAATAATGTATTGATTTGGTCTCCAGCCGTGCCTTTCAGATAATTCCTGAGCATTCGGTGATCATGTTTCAAGTGCGATATCAGTCCTTCTATTCCTGCTCTTGACCGGCATCGTTCTTGTCTTTGTTTTTTCAGGTAGTAGCTCTCTCGTTTAAGTGTCTTCGGCATTACTACATCTGTGATTCCAATCTTGTCTTGTCCTCTGTATCCACGGTCCACAATGGCCTTCCGTGTTTTTCCTCCGGTAAGTTCTCTAACCTGTTTCAGCTGCGGTTTCAGTGCATGAGGTATTACATAATTGACTAAAAAGAAAGGTTATTATAAACAGAATGTTTTTATGTCGTTAAATATAAATGCAAAAGGTAGTCCGTTTCACAATTTCACCAGCTTCCCATTTTGAATCGTTGCCTGCCACCTGATCTTGTAAAAATAAAAGCCAGGACTCAGGTTAATCAATGAAACGGCATTATTTGATGATTCCAATTTGGTTGTCAAGATTTTAGTACCGTTTAAATCAAACACTTCGAAAGAATATGGTTGTGATGCCGAAATGCCTCCCAGGTTGATGTTGAGCACATCATCTGTCGGGTTTGGAAAAACGTCGACAGATATTTCAGGTTTATTTTCTATTCCAACAAAAACAGTACTGCATACCGACCCCCAGATATTTTCTCCGTCTTTTTTAACGCAATAGAGCATTCTGTTTTGATTTTCAAAAAAATACAAGGGAAGAACTAGTCCCAGCCCGCCTCCGATGCCTTCAATGTAAAAAACATCTACCCTATTATTAAAAACATATTTCTTTCTGGTTTCTCCATTGTTTAATGTTACAGTTTGAATGGAAGTAAGAACCAATGGGAAGTAGCCACCGGCATAATAGGATTGCAATGTATCTCCGACATTCAGGGTGAAATCATACAATAGTTGATCGGGGTTTTCCGAATAAAGAGGATCATAAATATATACCTTTTGAGCAACAGTATCCTCACGTAACCAGTAATTATATGAGCTATTCGTATCAGCAACAAATGGAGGGCACGTGCTTATACCTGGTCCTGGTAATCCTTGTAGTGGGTATGGTTTGCACAATTGATATGTGTGACCATTAATCGTTGTATAGGTTTAAAGAAATACATATCTATATGGAAAAATTGAGCAGGGGTAATAGCTATTCCAGTCCGACTGATCCCAATACTTGTTCAATTCAATAACCGGATGATATTCCTGGGACAAAGAGACCAGCGAAAGCATCGAAAAGATGAGTGTAGCGAATAGATTATTCATGGTTCAATTATTATTTTTACACTGCCTGCTGTTTGATTATTGTACACCAACCTCACTACGTACATCCCACTTGACCAAAGTGAAACATCAACCGCTACCTCTTTCTCCGATTGCAAAACTTCCTTTGAGAACATCCTTCTTCCAAACAGGTCATAAATTTCAAGATTGGCAGAATGCCATTGATGGTATACCGTGGTGAGGTTGAAAAGTTGCCATACCTGCATTTACAATTTTACTAATTTACCATTATAAATATGTGATTTGCCGATAACCTGGTAAAAATAGATCCCGGTTGTTAAACCTGAAATATCAACTGCTTCATCCGGGTAACCCACAAGGATTGGCTCTATCATAGTACCAAGTGCATTGGTTAACCTGACTTTCCATGGACCGGTTTGACCAGCGTCAAAATTGAAATATATAAAACCTGATGATGGGTTCGGATAGATTGAAACTCCTATTGCCCTGGTTATATTTTCCACCGATATGGTTGCACAGGCGGTTTCGACCTCTTCCTGCGTGTTACATCCGGCAGCATTGTTAAAGATTCCGATACTGCCAGCCGGCCTGGCAATGATATCACAAATGCTCTGTACCGCACATGAGGATAATTCGGGATTGTTAGATACATCCAAATACTCAACGGAACCGGCATCAATATTATTTAAACCTGACAAACTGGTTAAAACAGAATTGTAACAAATTGACAATCGATTCCCGATCGTAGTCAGGGTTTCAAATCCTTCCAAACTGCCCAGGACAGGATTAAAACTGATATCAAGTTGACCCCCTAAGGAAGTCAGGTTGTCAAAACCGGAAACACTTGTCAGGGCATTGTTGTTACTAATGATCAGGTCTCTTCCAATGGAAGTTATACTTTCGAGGCCGGTCATGCTGGTAAGCAAGTGACTGGACTCTATATCCAGGTCTCTCCCGATATTTGTAACTTGATTCAGTCCTGATAAACTGGAAAATGCGTTATGGTATGTTACAAAGTCACCTCCTATGGAAGTGACATTCACAAGGCCTGTCAAGCTTGTCAGTGCCATGTTGTCAGTTATATAAACATTTCCTCCGATGGATGTCAAACCTTCAAGACCTGTTAAACTGGTCAACAAGAGGCAGTTATTTATAAGCAGATTCTCTCCAAGGGTGGTTAAATTTTCTAAACCTGCAAGATTGATTAAAGCAAAAGGTAACCCTGTGTCGTTTGAAATTTGAAGGCTTCCGCCGATGGATGACAATCCTTCAAGCCCTGTTAAGCTGGTGAGGGTAAAGTTGCGATATATTGTAAGTGAACCACCTATTGAAGTCAATACATTTAAACCGTTCAGGTTTGTGATGCCGCTTCCTTCTATTTCCACGTCCCCTTCTATCTGGGTGCAATTTGGGTAATCGATTTGAAAATTATCGATCTGGGACTGCAAAAAGAAGACAATGCCTTCAGGGAGGCAGGATTGGCTGTTTGCCTGATTAAGCGTAACCGCCATCATAATAAAAAGAAGAATTTTCTGCATGGTACATCTTTTATTTGAAACATTTATATTTTGATTCTGATA
>Ga0247841_10007459_pt1 | contig 16265 bp, 35 predicted proteins | sample LaCruzMarch2015__2_FD_192410 | JGI IMG/M metagenome (GOLD analysis project Ga0247841, IMG submission 192410) | Freshwater microbial communities from meromictic Lake La Cruz, Castile-La Mancha, Spain - LaCruzMarch2015_18m | ecosystem: Environmental > Aquatic > Freshwater > Lake | place: Spain... | reverse complement strand
TTTTTTGGGTATATGCCTATTCACTCTTCAACAAGACTAATAAACATAAAAAGGGCTTACCAAGGGTCAAAACTGGCATTAGTCTACTGGCATATGGTTAGGGATGTTGGACAGCCTGTAGCCCCATTGAAAGCCCAAATTTTGCCATATGCGTTGAGTTATGCTAGTTACTGGAATAAGGGAATATTAAAGAATACAGATATTAGAGAACTAGGGGTAGATATGGGTATTTTTGGGATATCTGATGAATTGAGGGAATTGATGAAGGAATGGATTAGATATCATTCTTAATTATTAGTGTATGAACAGTGTTTTTATTATTTACTTGACAAGCCCAAAATTTAATTTAATATAACACTTGAAGGCAAGTGTTATATTAAATTAAAAAGAAGGGAAATTTTGGCACTGGTAATTAATCTTGCCCAAAAAATCTTGGACTATTATCTTGACAATCAATCTTATTTATGTTACATTTTTAATAAATAAGCAGGACTGTCGTTATAAATAATTGAACAATATGTATGGATTTTATTAAGAATAGTTTAATTGTTTTGATGTTATTAATGATATTTTTATTATTTTTGGTATCATTAACTACTGGGTGTACGACTTGTAAGAATGATATTAATAAAGTTAAATTACCAGAAGGATACACATTAGTTAGGGATATTGAGCAAAAGATAAGGGTAAGATGTCCTGATGGGTATATAACTGGATGTCAATGGGAGACAGTAGAAGTAGCTGTGGATTATGCTATTACTTGTTCTTCTACTAATTGATACACTAAATGAACACTATTAATTACATTGGTTTACCTACCTTAGCCGAGTTTTATTCCCACAAGTATGTTAGGCACACAGAGTGGAAGTACCTAGTATTATTTCATTATACTGATGGTTGTACATATGATAAGGCGTGGGATAAGGTAACACTAAATGCGAGGGGGATTATATTTAACAAGGCTACGGGGGAAGTAGTTGCTAGGGTTTGGCGTAAATTTTTTAATCTTTCGGAGATGTCTACTGCTATCCCACAGAATAATTTTTATACTTTAACGAAATTAGATGGATCTATGGGAACACTATTTAACTATGAGAATGAATATTATATAGCTACTAAGGGTTCTTTTACATCTGAGCAGGCTATATGGGCTACTGGGTGGGCTAGGAAGAATATTAATTTTTATGGTGTAAATGATGAATATACTTACATTTTTGAAATAATTTATAAAAATAATAAGATTGTTGTAGATTATAAAGATTTTGAAGGATTGGTATTAACTGGGGTAATTAATAAAAAAGATGGCAAAGAAATGGATCCTCATAACTTAAATGATTTTGCCAATTTATTAAACATATCTTGTGCTAAAGAACATTTCTTTAAATCTTTGGATGAATTAGCATCTTATTGCAAGACTTTACCATCTAGCGAAGAAGGATTTGTTGTGACCTTTCCTTCTACTGGTTTGAAGGTAAAAATTAAGGGTAATGAGTACCTTCGTATCCACAAGATTATATCTAATTTGACAGCCTTGGCATTTTATGAGGCGTGGTCCGTTAAGGAGAGGAAGATACCAGAGTTTTATTTACAGCAAGTTCCGGAGGAGTTCAGGAAATTTACTGATGAGATGAGTGGGGTAATTAACAAAATACATCAGGATTTATTTATAGATATGAAACATGAGTATAACAAAATAATGTCTCAATTTACAGTGCAACCAAACATAAAGGACTTTGCAATAGAGTGTCAAAATAACTATAAGAAGAATATGTCTTTATTGATTAACATGTTTAAGAATCAGGAAGACATGTTGTGGGAAAACATACATAAGAGAGTCAGACCCAATGGAAACATATTACCTGCAGGATATGGAGTTGAGTGCGATATTCATGGAAGGGTAAGCAGGGTATTAGATGATGGGCAATAAGACTACACTGAATGCATATATAATGAGTGTTTATGTTTCACTGAATGTATGTATAATGGGTATAAAATAAGTCTTGACATTTGAGTGGTTTGTGGTATATTGGGTGCAGAAAGAGAGAGATAGTGATGACACTGAATGTGTTATAATAAGGAGGTATATTATGTTTAGCCTATTTCCATCAGACTGGGAAGCACCCAAACCTAAAGATGTAGATAAGAATGGTCAATTTCTTCCAAAAGAAGTTAATCCCATTCGCCCCAAATCAGTGAAACGCCCTGCACAGAATGTTATTCCTACTGGTATAACCTGTCCTGCTTGTGAGATGTTACGAGCTGATGAAGAAGTAGATGTGAGTGAAATTGACAGGATGTTGGGCGAAATAGGGATGATGGCTGAATCTGACAAACGTGGTGTAGAAGTTAATACTGACCAAGTTATGTCTATGATTCAGAATGTCAATGATCACTTAAAAAAGAATATTGAGACATTAAAGAGTGCCAATCCTTATGATGGAGACACAGTAACTCGTGAGGATCTAATAAAGCTTTTGGAGATGTTTATAAACTACAGTAAGACATTGGAGAACTATTTCAGGGCAAAGACAAAAACATAGGAGAAAAACAATGAAAGTAAATAGAAGTTCAATTTTATGGGCAATAAAGAAATCAGCAACCATAGCCGATGTTGCTAAACTATTGGGTAGAGAGCCTGAATATGAGGAACGGATTTGGGACAAGATGCTACGTTTCTATCCTAATGCAGAAGACTATCTCAAGAGGAATGAAGCCATACAAGAGATGAAGGAACACAAGGTAGAAGAAGATTGGAATGCTTTGAAGGAATCTCGTTTAGAATATATTGGTGCAACATATCGGCTGATGAAAAATAAAATGATTTAAAATAAAGGTAAGTTATTATAATGGCAAGAAAAAAACCATTATGATAATAAATTCCATAAAAGCCATATGCCCTGTTTGCGAAGAGTGTATAGAGTTAGACATATCTTCCCCTGATGTAAAAGTAGAAGCCTATAGGGACGAAATCTTATTATCCTTCAAATGCAAACAATGTGGTGAGCATATTGATCAAGAAGCTTGGGAAAAAGAATAACCTACTTATCAAGGAATTCTCTTTTGACAGTTTCCTTATCAACCAGTCCTTTATCAAGCATAGTAAAATAAAGCTCTGCCTTATCTTTGACTAGTTGACTTCTATAATATCTTTCTTGAGATTTTATTTCCAAGGACTTCATTTTAATATCTGTTCTGGACTTAAGGTATTTTAGTGCTACAAAGACAGTGATGATTCCGCCGATGACAGCAACCAATGCAGCGGACAACGTAGAAGCAACTTCATTGGGGACTAGTTTAAATATTGTTAATACAGTAATAAGGTTAGGGATAATAGTAGATACTAACGTAACCCAGAACTCAGTAGTAGCGTACCCTGGTGGAGTGGTTACAGTTTCTTCAATTGTAGTAGGAAGTTGAACTGTAATGGGAAGGTTTGTAATTGTTGAATCGCTCATGTTTATGTCTCCTTTATATATTGTTACACTGAATGGCACATACATTATACCACATTTTATAATTTAACAAAAAGATAATCATTTTGTTTTTGGGCTATAAATATTTCACTATTATTTGTAATTGATTTAAGTGGCAATTCAATACCTTTATGCCAGGATTCCATAGCATTTGGTGATGGGAATTCGAAACATTTATTTATAATAGTTTCGTTATTATTTAGTATTTTTAACTGGAACATATTTCTATCTATTTCTGATCCACAAGTTGGGCAGGTGCATTTTGGTATTGTTGATATACAATTAACATCCCAATATAAAAACAGAGTAGTTTGGTTATAGCATTCGTAATCAATAATTTCGTTATGAAGCAGGGGGACATCATTAAAAGTTTTATGTGGTGAATGTGATTTAGAAGCAACTAGTTCTGGGATTGACACGAAAGAATAGCCTTGATTAAGTAATTGTGGGAGCATTAGTTTTGAAATTTCTATTGTAGTTCCTTCGTGTTTAAAATTTCTATAACCGTCGTGTAGAACTATTATTTTGCCTGGGGAACATTTTTTGATAAAGTTATTTGATTTTTTAGTAATCATATTAGGTTGCCAATCTTTTTCCATTATTGACCAGCCTATGGGAGTCATATTGAATTCATTACATATTATTTCTGTTTCGGGGGTTAATGTTCCGTATGGTGGTCTAAAGTAAACAGGTCTCACACTAAATGATGAGTATAACATGTCCATGCATTTTTTAATATGGCGATAGATTGTAAGTTTGGGATGTTTTCTAAATGATTTGTGGTTATATCCGTGTAATCCTATGGTATGTCCTTCTTGAATAGTTCTTTTTAATATATCTGGATTTTTGAGAACATTTTCCATTAGGACGAAGAAAGTTGCTTTTATATTATAATTTTTTAAAATATCCAGTATAATAGGAGTGGTTGAATGTTCTGGACCATCATCTAAAGTAAGGGTTAGAATTTTTTTATCTGTTGGGATGAAATATATCTTGTCCATAGGATTTTGTTTTTCCATTATTGTATTATAGTTTATTATTGGTTATTTTTTAAATTATTATTGAACAAAAAACAAGGAACATAATTATGAATGATGATTCTATTAATTCAAGAGAAGTAGTGCGTCCCCCTGTTAATATTCCGCATAGACCAGTTAATTATACTCCTGCTCAAGGGAATGGTGGTGGCAATGGTAACAGCAGTGAAGGTTTTAGAGAACATAGAAAACTGTTGGTTAAAATCGGCGATATGGTACAGGTAATAGATCCCAAGAGTCATCTCCAAGGAAAGTACGGATTAATCCAAGCTATTCATCCGAGGAATCTGCAATACCAAGTTTTAGTAAGAATTGGTAAAATTAATAACCCTTTGAAATTTTTTCAGATTCGCTTCTGCAGCCGTATAGATCCTGTTAACAATGGTAATTTTAAAAAAGATAGTGCAACATTTGAAACGGAAGAAAATGATGTTGAAACCAGCAAGGTGTCCGATTTTATAGATGAAATAGATGAGAGTGATGACAACAAAGGTAATAGAGCTGGTGCTAATGAAATGCATGGAAAAAAATTATAATATACAAACTTTCTTTCCCTTTCTTGCATTATCTTCCCACCACAATGGCTGCATATTTTGCCATCTAAAACACATATACTGTTCTACCGGATCTAACATATTAAAGAAAGCACATGGTATTATGTGGTCTATATTCCACTTACCAGCACCATTGCCCCAATTAACCCAAGTCATACCTGGTAGCCACAACCTTTCTATATGAAGTTTTAATTCAACAACAGGGCACATAATTAAAGCTTCAGTATGGGCAGATTTGCAATAACCCTTTAGAGCATCCTTAACTCTGCCACGTAAATTACAAGATATTCTAAAACACATATCGGTTTTACGTTTTTGTTTGGTATATTGTCTGCTTTTTAAATTGTCTTTTTCTTTATTTTTTAAATGATGTTGTTTTCTTTTTAAACTTCTTTCTTCTCTATGTTCTAGATTATGTTTGTTTTGTTTTAAATTAATTTCTTCTCTATGTGCTAAGCGATGTTTTTTAACTCTTAATTTGATTTTATCTTTGTGTTTTAAATAATGTCGTTTCTTTCGCAAGCTTATTCCTTCTTTATGAAAAAAGCGATGTTGTTTGTTTTTAAAATGCATTTCTTCTTTGTTTTCAGAATAATGTTTTCTTCTTTCTAAATTAATTTGTTTCTTATGTTCTATATAATGTTGCTTTCGACAATCTCTACATTTATAACCAAAACCGTCTTTACTATCTTTATCTTTAAAAAACTCAATCATTGATTTTTCTTTTTCACAGTAATAACAAGTCTTTTTATCTAAAGGATTTTCTAATTGATATTGTTTATGTTCTTGAAAAAGTTTGTCTTTATTTTTATTTGCCGCTTTTTTAAGGCAAAATTTACACCAATAAGTTAAACCATCCTTACGAGTTTTATCTTTGACAAACCCACTCAAAGGTTTTTCTTCTTTACAACGAGAACAAACTTTGGTAGCTTCTTTATCAGTTAATTGATTCATAAACCTTAACTCCTTATATTAGCAGGACAGCGGTAGTTAACTCCACCGTTTCAGTGATGTTCACGCATTACTGATTACTGCTATATATTGTTCATTGCTATTATACAATTTTCCTGTATAATAATCACATAATTTTATCAAACAAGCAAAGGAACAACAATGAAGAAAAAATGTTCAAAGAAACCCAATGTGCAAGAAATGGTTCAAGAGTGTAATGAAGAAGCTATGGTAATGGATGGCTATGATGATGCAATTGTTGGAATGTGTCATCAATATGGGAGACCTGCAGTGGTAGCATATGATATGGAAAAGGTAATAACAATCCTGATGAAGGACATGACTAGGGAAGAAGCAGTGGAATATTTTGAATATAACCAGATAGGGGCGTGGGTTGGGGAGAACGGACCTGTTTTTATTGAGAAGTTTTCTTCTTGACATATTTGTGATTTGTGATACTCTTTACAAAATTGGAAAAAGCCTATTTTTATTGATAAATTTTATTCTTGACATTAGTATTCCTTTGTGTTACATTGTATTCAGAAAAGGAGGATACTATGAAAGTTAAAATATTCCAAAACTTATACAACACGCCTAAAGAAACAGAAGCCAGGATACAAGAGTGGCTGGATTCTGTAACAAATGGGCAAGACATCGTAATTGAAGATGTTTCCCATATTGCTATTGATGGGAATCTGGTTCAAACTATGTTCGTTTATAGATTAGCTACGAAGTAATGGAGACAAGATGAAGAAGTATGTCGTTAAGAGTGACCGTAAATTGAACCCCGCCTTGAAGAAACAGGTTACGGACATTCGTGGTGGGATGTTAGGACAATGCAATAAGGTTGGTCTCCCGCAGCGGTTTACTTTAAAGATGAGCAAGGATGAACCTGGTGGAACTATTATAGATCATCAAACAGGCAGATCTACGACGCATATCCCTTTATTTGCCCTTCGTGAAGTTAAAGCTGTCATCTATGAACTATTTGGATAAGGTTACACTAAATGAATGATGTCGTGTTATGTAGTCCAAAGTGGTGGGGCAAAGACTTTCCTTATCCCAAAGACATGTCTCATTACAAAGCTACCAAGGTTCCTAAGAATACTGATGCTGTAGAAAATGTTCTCAACCAGAAATACATAGACAGTCTCCCAGAAGATTTTGTATGGAAGATTGAGACTCGTTATGGATATGTCTGGAGATCTGACAAAGATTTCAAGGAAGAGTTCAAAGTTTATTAATGATACTGAATGCAGGCGTATTATGAAATGGCACACTACACCACATAAGAGTCATAAAATGGGTAAGGTATATTGTGAAGTTCTTGCTCCGTGTGGGACTCCGCGTTTTTATGCAGTGCGTGATTGTAAGTTATGTGGCGCTGGGCAGGCAGAACATGCAGCTGGACGTTTCTGCGACCCAGAGCTGCTGAAAGAGTGCAAGAAGGTAAAGGCACACTAAATGATGAGGTACATATGGGTAATGAAACAATGATGGCAAAGTTAGAAGAAATTGAAGATAGACTGAAAGCGTCGGCAATCCACGAAAAAATGTGGCGAGATGAGGTTAGCAAAATAGTAGCAGCCCTTGCAGATCTTGCTGGTGTACCTACAGATCCATGTCCTGGGTGGCAACCATGTATAAAGATAATCAAGGAGAAATTAGCTAAAGCAACACACTAAATGATGTACAAGGAAAATAACAAATGAGAGATGAACAAGAGATCCAAGACATGGCAGATAAAGCAAGTGATATGATAACGAACAATCCTGATCGTTTCAGTGGGATGAGTTACCTTGAAGGAGTTAAAGCTGCTTTGGAGTGGGCAATGGAGCAAGGAGGAGATGAGAGCCCTCTGGAGTAAAGCACACTAAATGTGAGGTATGTATGAATGAACATGAAGAAGAAGATCAGTTAATTGCAGATAAGTTTGAGATTGATAAGTGTATTTGCGAAGAAGTATTAAAGCTGAAGAAGAAAAGGGTCAAAATAATTACCCAAAAACAATTTGACAAGCTTGAAGACAAAATTTGTGTTAAATTTGGAATTGATATTAATAATGAACTCAATGAGGATGTAGAAGACAAACTATTAAGTGCCTTAGAAAAGAATGGCATTAAAGGATTGATATCTCGTGATTATAAATAAGATCAAAAAGAAAGAGAAACGTTTAGAAATAGATCTTACGGGACCTCAAGGAAATGCCTTCTTTCTATTAGGAACTGCCAAAAAACTTGCTGGACAACTGGGTAAAGATTGGGAAGACATTAATAAAAGAATGCGTAGTGGCGATTATGAGAGCCTATTAAAGGTGTTTGAAGAAGAATTTGGTGATTATGTATTAATGTATCGTTAAGGGAAAACTATGAAAATTAAAAAAACAGTGTCATTTCCTCTAGGACAGATAGTAGCCACACCAGCAGCTCTTAATGCATTGGAGAAGGCTGGTCAAAATGGTGCAGAGTTTCTAGACAGACACGCAATGGGTGATTGGGGAGACATGTGTGATGATGACAGGAAGGCAAATGATGAAGCCCTTATAATTGGGGAAAGATTATTGAGTGCATATAAATTGAAGGACGAAACAAAGATTTGGATTATCACGGAAAGAGATCGCAGCGTAACGACTATTCTGTTGCCTGGTGATTATTAAGTAGTTATTTTAATCTTGGCAATGGGCTAAGTATGCCTATAGAACTTTATAGGCTCCCGTTGAATCAGACCCTCCAGATGGGAGATTGGCGCAATGGTTAGCGCAGGGGTCTTATAAATCCAAGGTTGGTGGTTCAAGTCCACTATCTCCCACCATTTTAAAATATTTTTATTTTTAAAAATTAATATTTAGCTTTCTTTATCATATTATCTTCCCAAGAAATAGGCTGAAGGTTTTGGTAACGACAGCACATATAGACTTCTACTGGATCTAACATATTAAAGAATGCACATGGAATAATATGATCAACGTTCCATTTGCCAGCACCATTGCCATGATTTTTCCAGTTCATCCAGAGTTTAAACTGCTTTTCTATATGATCTCTAAATTCTTTACGAGAACACATAAAATATTCCATAGTATGAGCTTTTTTAGGTTTGCCATTTAAAGCATTTGCAACCATATTGCGACATATACAAGAAATTTTAAAGGCTACATCTGTTTTATATTTATTCTTGACATATTTATTATGATATAATTTAATTTCTTTTGGATTTTTTGTACGATGGTGTTTATTATATAATTTTGTTTCTTCTATATGTTCCGCTCTATATCTTTTATGACGTTTTTTACAACAGAGCTTACATTCATTATTATAACCATCTTTTCTGCCTGTATGTTTGCAAAATTTTGTAAGAGGTTTTATTTCTTTACAATGAGAACAAACTTTAGTATCTTTTGCTTTAGTTATTTGATTATTCATATGATGCAACTCCTTATGTTAGCGGGACAGCAGGCAGACAACTCCGCCTGTTTTAGTGGTGGTTACACATCACTAATTACCGCTACATATTGTTCATTAATATTATACAATAATCCTTTATTAAATAGTCTAATTTTATTCTTGACATTTTCGCAAAAATAGGTTATAAATATCTCCACAAGCACGGTACTATAACAGGGTTGGTAGGATAAAAATCTTACCGACCCTTTTTGTTTTAACCACGTTTCCCCAAAAGAGTTCAACGTCAAAGAATTTCCAAAGACAGAGAAAGATACACTCTTCCCTATGACTAGTATGGCAAACTAGTCTATTGTTTTTAAAGAATTTCTTAAAAAAATCACTCGTTATTCTTCTACTCAAAAACATTAAGGAATTAAAAGATCAGTGTAGTTTGGCTTTTGAATAGAAAAATCTTTCATGAACTTCCGGCCAAAGATTTTCTTATGTTTGATCTTAAGATTAATTTTGATGTGTTGTTTTTCAAATAAGAATGTTTTTTTACATTTTTCATCATTTTAAATAAAAAGTTGGTAAAAGTTAACATTTCAAATAAAATTAGAACCAAACAATTAAAACAATTAAATAATTAGCAATTTATTCGGCACTGCTGATTGTTGAAACAGTGTAGGTTTGGTCAATATTTTGGCAGCAGGATGACGACCGGTTGATGGGGATGTCAATGTTGAGCATAAGTTGCAACTACATATGAAAGTGGCAACTATACAATTTTCTTGACATTTACATGAAATCTGGTAACTTATTATCAGAAAGGAAGAATAGTATGAAAGATAAAATAGTTACCCAAGTTGTATTTCGTAAGTGGAAGGACGCAAACAAAGATATAATTGCTCTTTTCCCAGATGATGTATATGATGGTGTGGGAAGTAATTTCGTAAGAACCAAACTTTGTATGAGTTATATGCACCTTGGACAACATAGTTCTGCTGATTACCAATATGTTGTTTAAGCATCAGTTCCTGCCAAACCCAGCGAATATTCCGAGTTGAAGAAAGAGTTGGAACAGATTGGGTATTGTTTAAATGTTAGGCAAAGAAAATAAGGAGACAAGATGAAACAATGTTCAGTAGATTTGACAAAGACTGATTGGGTATTACTTCGTAAACAGAAAACTCTTTTGCTACATTCGCATGGCATTGAGCAGGAATTGGCTGATGGTTTGTTGAGTTTTATTGATTATATCCAAGATGAAGCTGCCAAACAGATTGGAGAAAAGGCTGTCTTTGGAAAAGATTAGTCTTGACTTTTATACCAGAATTTGTCATACTGCTTATCAGAAAGGGAAAATACTATGAAGACAGTTAAAGTCCCAAAAGCTTGTAGGACAACGATTGGTTTAATTCCCCAAGAACAGATGGAAGGCATAGTTGTTACTGGTGGACAGTTACGAAAATTTGCTAGAATTCTCGGTAACAAATATATTGACCAAGTAATTCCATTGTCTGAGCCTGAACAAATTATAGAAGGTTGTCCGTTAAAGCATAATGGAGACAAGATGGTTGATAATATGGTTTATTGGACAACTGTTGGAAGCGGCAGTCACGGTTGGGCTTGTGGTAAGTGTGGTACAGTTTTACAATGGGGGTAAAATGAAGTTCAATGTTCATATGACTGCATTTATGAATGGGGAGATTAGGGAAGTCAATGTCCCTGATGAAAATTTGGGAGAAGATATCCATAGTGATTTGGAAGAAATTTTCAAGTTTGGACAGAATGACTTCCAGCCAATTAAGGATCGTTGCAGTGTTTCGGCTGGTGATGTCATTGATTATAACGGGCAACTCTATCTAATCCTTATGGCTGGCTTCCGTAAGATTTCCGCAAAACAATTTGAACATTATAAGAGTGTTGATCGTCATGCAAAATTGAACTACATGATTGAATAAAGAGACAAAAAATGAACAAAAAAAGATTTGAAGAGATTATGGGCGATGATAATGGTGGCAAGAGTTTAACGGATTTGAACGACGACAATGCTTGTATTGGATTGCAAATTATCCGCAAGTATTGTCCAACCAAAGGGATTGAAGGTGCAGATCACGATATTATTTATTCTGTAGACCCTGACGAATTAGTTGAAGCTGGTATTACAGAAGAAGATGCCATTCGGTTACGTGATATTAATTGGATGATAGATTCTGAGTCTGGTTGTATGGCTTGTTTTGTTTAATAAGGAGACATAATGAAGAAAGATAAATTCGGCAGAACATGGAAATTGCCCAAGAAAGAACTTTGTCCAAAATGCGGTCAGCCAGACTCATGTGGCGACTGTAACCACAAAAGGCTGACCAACAAAGAAGTTGAAATACTAAAAGGAATGTTTAAGGAGTAACCTCAATATATTTGCTTGACATTGTTCCCACTAAATGATACGTTATGTTTAAACAATAAGGAGACCTATGACAAATTCAAATGTTTATTTTTGTGAAAATGATGGAACAATTGTAGCCAACATTTATATACATGGGGACGGAATGACACTTGGGGAAACGCTGAATAAATTTCTGTTAGAAGTGCAAAAGAAAGTTAGTGATAATAGGTTTAATTGCCCTTCTTATCTTGCCGCAAAATTTATTGTATGGATGGCAAAGAAAAAGAAAACTGGCAGCAATTATCTTGATTTCTTGAGCATTGGTATTATGCAGGATGATGCTGGAGACATTAAATACCGCTACAAGGTGATTTGTAATGAACTTGAAGGACGGGCAATTCCAAAGATTATTACTGAAAAAATTTAGTAGGGCAAGGGAGTTCATTCATATGGTAAGTGATGCGGGACAAGCTATAGTTGAAGCTTTGAACTTCCTATTTTGTGTTGTGAGCTTCAACTCCTTTCAAAGGTCGGGCTGAGGCGATCTATATTGCCCCGCTCCTCAGCAATCAATTTTTATTTTGAAATTTTACAATATGGGGGCGATGATATGAGACTTGGTGTGCCTCAATGATATCGGTTGTGGCCAGGTTAAGAGCCGTCCAAGATTGTATCACGACACATTGCGTAGCTTGGCGAGTGACTTCTCCTTGTCTATCCTTGTGTTGAAGTGGCTTAGTCAGCTAATACGTAAGTGCAACCCTTACCGCCCCCACCCTTTTAAAGCTTGACATTTATGTTTAATCTGATATGGTTCTAATCAAACAGAAAGGATAATATTATGGATGGAGACATGAACAAAAATGAAGTTGGTGATTATGATGATGATTTCAAAGTCAAAGTGCAAGAGAAGATTAACGAGTGGCTTGGAAAAGACGAATACAAAATTCTGTTCCAATGGTGGGATGTAGACACAGTTCGTGTTGTTGCTCAAGCTGTTCCCCTAGATGGAAATTCTCCTGTGTCAACAATTTACTTCCTTCGGTTATTTACTCTTGGAGATGATGTAGCAATTAGCCAAGATGGAGAAGTAGAACCCAATGAAGATTGAAGAAATACCGCTACTACAAGTTGGCTCATATCTGATGCCTGATGGTGGAAATGTTTGTTCTGCCATAAGGTTAATAGAAGCCAATGATAAGGGATTCCGTTTCCGCAGATGCAATCAATATTATAATGGGGAAGAATTTTTCTTAAACCAAGAAACACTTGTCAAGTCTAATTGGGTTTTTGTGTCAATAGGAACCCAACTGGAATTACTGTAAATAGTTCTTGACTTTCTCGTATAATCTGTTATATTTATTAATTAGAAAGGAAAAATAAAATGAAAATTTACACAGTTAATGTTGTTGAAATTTGTGATGAAGTTCCTCAACAAATCGTTTCTTTTAAGGATACAAAAAAAGGCAACAAGGAAGCTGAAGTTCTGTTTGAAAAAATTGCAAAAGAAAATGGAGCTCTGGATGCCGACATGGAATTATATCTTGATGATGGGATTTATTCAAATGGAACTTATAATCTTTGCCTGACACATTCTTCTTGACATTAATAAACCTTTGTGGTAAATTCTTATCAGAAAAACAAATAAGGGGGAAAGACAATGTTGGAACAAAAAGTAACTTTAATGGAAGCCGCCGATGGACTTAAGGGCGGAATGTTTGTGCATATCAAGGGCTACTGTAAAAACGAAGTCCGCAAAGTTGATGGTGTAGAAAAGGTTGTTTATTCGCAGAAATCCAATGTAACCCTTCATGCTGATATTAACTACGAGAGAACTCACCAAAGGTCTGCAGAAATACTGGATGTTATTGAAAAGGACGAAACTCTTTCCTTGCCAATTATCCGCAATACTTGGGTTGATGAAGCAGGAGTGGAATATAACCGCAAGGCAAAGGGTAGGACGCTACAAGAAGGCATCAAAGAAGTCATTACCATCCACGACAAGGACTTTGCAGAAGCAGTTGCTAAAGCTCGTAAAAGCATTATTGACCCACGCAAGGTTACTGATAATATGGAAAAGGTTGCCAAGTCTACCTATGACAATGAAATTACTGGCAAAACCTATTTTCGGAATGTGTTGGTTCAAGATAAGGTATCAGTAGACGAACAGGGCAAGTATCCCGAATCTTGTTCAGAACGGGTAAATGTAATCAAGAACGCCATTATTGACCTATTGCCTGTTGGTGGTTATAGGACTTACATTCTGGATGATGAAACGGTTGAGATGGTGGATGGAACGAAATGCCCTCGCTTTGAGTATATTGCTCTGATGGGTGACAAGGTTTCTTCAAGTTCAAGTTCGGAAGAGGTTTAATATGGAAGCATGTCCAAACAGAATTAAACCGCCTTATGGTTTGGTATTTGAAAAAGGGGATTTGCAGGTTTATAGATATCCAGAACAAGTGCAAATCAAGATCAAAACTGCTCCAGAAGGGTCTGTGGTGGTTGGCTTGACAGATGTTTCAGCCATAGGGGAATTAGCAAAAGCAATTCAACCATAGGAGACAAACATGGCGCCAAAAAAGAAATTTGAAGAAGACGAACGGGAGTCCGAATATCATTCTCTTGAAAATCAGCAACGCATCAAGGAAGATAGCTTAAGAGACGCCGAGCTTGACTTGGCATTGGAAGAAGAAGAAGAGCGTCTGTTGAATGAAGAAGAACAGCATCGTTTGGAAGAAGAAGAACAACGCCGTTTCAGGAACGCATAAAGGAGAGCTTTTAATCTTTTATATGTAAAAGTTTATGTTCGTCTTCCCACATTGGAATTATGTTTGTGTAATGGAAACATAGCTTCTGTTGTTCAATGTCTCTTAAATCAAATGTATAAACAGGTTTTATATGGTGTAAATGCCACTTTCTTGGTCCTTTGTTTTCCATCGTCATTCCTGGTTTAAGATGAGATTGGATATAATTTTGGTATTCCAATGCAGTACAACCCAATGATTCTATTGTGTGTAACCGCTTTTTTACCCCTTGAGATTTAAATGCACTTCTATTTCTTCCACGAACAATAGTGATTAATCTAACAATTGGATTTGTTTCGCGTCTGTTTTTTTCGTATTGGTTTCTTTCTTTTTTATGTTTTAAATCCCATTGTCTTTTATTTATTTTACATTTTTCTCTATGCTCCGAACGCCATTTTTCATTACTTGTTTTTTGTTCTTCTTTATGTTCAGAAAGCCATTGTTTGTGTTTTAAGTTAATTTCTTCTTTATGTTCCAAATAATGTTGTCTTTTCTTTAAATTTTCTTCTTCTTTATGCTCTAAATGATGCTTATAATTATATAATTTCTTTTCATCCCTATGTTCAAAATTATATTGTTTAGCTTCTTCTCTATGTTCTGAATAATGTTGTTTAGCTTTTAATAAAAGTTCTTTTCGGTGTTCTAAATAATGTTGTTTACGGCAACTTTTACATTTGTTCCTTAACCCATCTTTTTCGCGTTTAGCTTTGTGAAATTCATCTACAGGTTTTTCGTCTTGACATTTAGAGCATGTTTTGGTAAGTTCTTGATTATTCATATGAGATATAACTCCTTATTTAGCAGGACAGCGGTAGATAACTCCACCGTTTCAATGGTGCTTAACACGCCATTGATTACTGCTATATATTGTTCAGTAGTATTATACAACAATCCTTTAAAATAGTTGAATTATCTTCTTGACTTATTGAACATTATATGGTAAATTCTTTTCAGAAAAACAAATATTACATAAAATCACAAACAAGGAGGGGTTATGGGTTTAGATAAGGCAACAGAAAATATTACCAAAAAACTTGCCAAACGTGCAGAACGAGTACGAGTGGCAAAAGAGTTTAACAACGACATGTACTTTTACTACCTTAGATGCGAAGACCGGCAGATCTTTGGCGGGGTATGTCTCAAGAAGGTGGACGGGGTTTGGTGTCGTGGCATATCTCTGTGGTCTGGCAAGGATAAGTTTGACAGGAACGCATCCAAGCGGCAAGCCCGCAGTCGCCTTATGCGAGCCATTAAGACGAAGCAGGATGATTTCCCCGTCAATCCTGAAGCTTATGAACCTTCCTATAAGTTATATCGGTATTACACGCAGTTGTTCTACAACTTTTTGGAACACATCACAGCTCACAAGTCAAAGTATGATGCCAAGTTGACCGACACCGAAAAACGAACTGTTGGAGAATAATGAGCCATCATGTCATAGAATATGATTGCCAATGTAAGGAGTGTGAAGGCACAGGTCTGTATGTTGGCATGGCAGAAAAAGATGGCTTTGCCGTAGTTTGCTCGCGTTGCAAAGGAACGGGTAAGGTACACGAGAAAATTGAGTATGATGACTTTAATGGCAGGAAAGAAAAAACAGGCATTAAACGAGTGCTTCTTACCAATCCTGGCATTGGAGTTGGCGTTGGAGAAATGAAAAAGTCTGGGAAAAAA
>Ga0247841_10007457_pt1 | contig 16266 bp, 14 predicted proteins | sample LaCruzMarch2015__2_FD_192410 | JGI IMG/M metagenome (GOLD analysis project Ga0247841, IMG submission 192410) | Freshwater microbial communities from meromictic Lake La Cruz, Castile-La Mancha, Spain - LaCruzMarch2015_18m | ecosystem: Environmental > Aquatic > Freshwater > Lake | place: Spain... | reverse complement strand
CACCACTTGTTCCACTACTTCCTGATGTAGTTGAAGCACCTGCAACACCACTTGTTCCTGATGTTCCACTACTTCCTGATGTGTTGGATTGTCCACCGACACCACTTGTTCCTGATGTTCCTGATGTAAATGATGAACCAGCAACACCACTTGTTCCACTACTTCCTGATGTAGTTGAAGCACCTGCAACACCACTTGTTCCTGATGTTCCACTACTTCCTGATGTGTTGGATTGTCCACCGACACCACTTGTTCCTGATGTTCCTGATGTGAATGATGAACCAGCAACACCACTTGTTCCACTACTTCCTGATGATGATGATTGTCCACCGACACCACTTGTTCCACTACTTCCTGATGTATTGGATTGTCCACCGACACCACTTGTTCCTGATGTTCCTGATGTGAATGATGAACCAGCAACACCACTTGTTCCACTACTTCCTGATGATGATGATTGTCCACCGACACCACTTGTTCCACTACTTCCTGATGTTGATGATTGTCCACCGACACCATTTGTTCCTGATGTTCCAGATGTAAATGATGAACCAGCAACACCACTTGTTCCACTACTTCCTGATGATGATGATTGTCCACCGACACCACTTGTTCCACTACTTCCTGATGTAGTTGAAGCACCCGCAACACCACTTGTTCCTGATGTCCCACTACTTCCTGATGTGTTGGATTGTCCACCGACACCATTTGTTCCTGATGTTCCTGATGTGAATGATGAACCAGCTATACCACTCGTTCCACTACTTCCTGATGTATTGGATTGCCCACCGACACCACTTGTTCCTGATGTTCCACTACTTCCACCGACACCACTTGTTCCTGATGTTCCTGATGTGAATGATGAACCATCTATACCACTCGTTCCACTACTTCCTGATGTTGATGATTGTCCACCGACACCACTTGTTCCACTACTTCCTGATGTATTGGATTGCCCACCGACACCACTTGTTCCTGATGTTCCTGATGTGAATGATGAACCAGCAACACCACTTGTTCCACTACTTCCTGATGTTGATGATTGTCCACCGACACCACTTGTTCCTGATGTTCCTGATGTGAATGACGAACCAGCAACACCATTTGTTCCTGATGTTCCTGATGTGAATGATGAACCAGCAACACCACTTGTTCCTGATGTTCCACTACTTCCACCGACACCATTTGTTCCTGATGTTCCTGATGTGAATGATGAACCAGCTATACCACTCGTTCCACTACTTCCTGATGTATTGGATTGCCCACCGACACCACTTGTTCCTGATGTTCCACTACTTCCTGATGTCGATGATTGTCCACCGACACCATTTGTTCCACTACTTCCTGATGTGTTAGATTGTCCACCGACACCACTTGTTCCCGATGTTCCTGATGTGAATGATGAACCAGCTATACCACTTGTTCCACTACTTCCTGATGTATTGGATTGCCCACCGACACCACTTGTTCCACTACTTCCTGATGTGTTGGATTGTCCACCGACACCATTTGTTCCTGATGTTCCTGATGTGAATGATGAACCACCGACACCACTTGTTCCTGATGTACCACTAGTTCCAGATGAACCACTAGTTCCAGAACTTCCAGCAGAACCATCTCCACCACTTGTTCCGGAACTACCTTGTAAACCACTAGTTCCAGATGTTCCAGATGAACTATTACCACTTGTTCCAGATGAACCAGTTCCCCCACTACTACTTGTTCCAGAACTTCCAGAACTTCCAAAATTACCATGAATAAATGATATCAAATATTCATCACCATCAACTAAAATAGCGGAAGGTGGATTTGATGCTGATTTACATTCCAGTGAAATAATATGAATTAAAAAAGATGATGAATAATCAACATTTCCCGGATTTACAAAATAAATTCCGATTTCTTTTAAATTCCTTCTATCTTCTATTTTCAACAAACCACCCAAATTCCAAGTATTCAACCAACCACGTTGATCAACACCATCAGCATCTACATTATTAATATACAATTCTATTATATTATCAAAATCATATGGTGTTGCATAAAATTGACCATATGTTTGACCACTTCCATTAATATTCAAAATCCATTTACGAGTTGCACCACCATAAGCACCATCGATACCGGAACTTCCAGATGTCCCCCCACTTCCACTCCAACCACTCGAACCAGAACTTCCACTCGATCCTTCACCACTGGAACCACTAGATCCAGACTCACCCGAACTCCCGGAACTTCCATCAATGCCTGAAGAACCAGATGTTCCACTAGAACCAGAAACACCACTCGTTCCACTAGTTCCATTTGTTCCACCATATCCTGATGTTCCACTTGAACCAATTCCAGATGTTCCACTTGAACCAAAACCACCAGATGTTCCACTTGAACCATTACCATCCTTACCAGAACTACCATTTACACCACTTGTTCCACTCGATCCGGCTGTCACACCAGTATCAAAATAATTATTTGTAATGTTTATAGTTGTATTACCAGTACCGATACCAATGTACCACCATTTACCGGTTTCATCCATTTCCCACAAACCAATACTATCCTGACCCAAATAAATGTTACCCGGTTCCGGTGCTGATATTGTATTAGGATCTATTATCTGAATTTTCTTGAATGACATAAATAAAAAGTCGGTTTTTAGTTATATATAAAAAACCGACTTTCAAAAAATGATAATTAATATTATTAATCTGCTTTAACAAAAAATACTTTACCTTCTTCTATTAAAGTTTTTGTAAAATCTTCCACCATGTAATTTGGAAACCAATAAACTTCAGCATCAGTATGATCACCACTTGTTAAATCACCATCATCATCAAAATAATAACCATCTGTTATTCCCGGAGCTGATGTCAAACCAAAACCAGCTTCACCAATGTCATCAAAATATTTATATTCTGAATTACCTTGAACATCTTCAAATAAATCATAAAAATTCTGTTCTGTTAATTTTTCACTTTCTTCTTTTCCTTCATCATTTAAATGAATCATTAACCCGTTTGGTAATTTTTCTATATTCAAATATCTATAATTTTCTATATTTGATACACCTTCTTTAACAATATCCAAACCTATTTCAGTTCTTTTTGTTTTCTTTTGTTGTTCCGGATTCCAGTTTTTTATAAAATCTGAAAAATTCAAAAGATTATTTAATTTTTTGTCCATAATTACACTTTTTACTTTTTAAAAACGATTTTGACCTCGTTTCAATTTATATATTAATAAACAAAAACCAATTTTTTTAAACAATTAGTCCTTTGGTTTTTATATAATAAAAAATTAATCTTTTCATATGAAAAAACTTTTAAGTATTTGTCCTCACTTATCGACTGGAGGTGCACCACAAGTGTTGGTTAAAAGAGTTGAATTAATCAAAGATGATGTTGATGTATATGTAGTTGAATGGAGTAATGTATCAAATGATTTTATAATTCAAAAAAACAGATTGAAAAAACTTTTGAAACCTGATCATTTTTTCACTTTACAAGACGATAAATCAGAAATACTAAAAATTATTGAAAAAATAGATCCAGATTTTATTCACTTTGAAGAAATGCCGGAATTTTTTGTTGATTTTGAAATAGCCAAAAAAATATATGTTCCGGAAAGAAAATATAAAATATTCGAAACAACACATTCATCTGATTATAACGTAGATGACAAAATATTTTTTCCAGATAAATTTTTATTTGTATCACAATATAACAGTTTCAAATTTTCAAAATTTGGAATTCCAAGTGAAGTTATAGAATATCCTGTTGAAAAGAAAGAAAGAGATCAAGAAAGAAAATTACAATTAATGAAAAAATTGGGATTAGATCCTAATTTTAAACATGTATTAAATGTTGGTCTTTTTACACGTAGGAAAAATCAAGGATATGCTTTCGAAATCGCAAGAAAATTAGAAGATATGCCGGTAAAATTTCACTTCATAGGTAATCAAGCAGATAATTTTAAATACTACTGGGAACCACTTTTAAAAAATGTACCAAAGAATGTTGTTCTTTGGGGTGAAAGAGATGATACTTTTGATTTTTATGATGCTTGTGATTTATTCCTTTTCACATCAAGAGGTTTTAGATTCGATAAAGAATTAAATCCATTAGTTATTAAAGAAGCATTAGAACATCAAATACCACAATATTTATTCTCATTAGATGTATATAATAGAAAATATGATATTGAATCAGATACCGTAAATTATCTTTTTGGTGATACAGAAATAGATTCACTTTTGGTTAAAAACTTTTTATTTCCAAAAAAAGTAGAAACATCAACAATAATATCACCAAAAACAAATACAGAATCATTAGTCACTGGAACAAGTAATAGAAAATATAAAATCAGAGCCGTACATTTATTATTAGAAGAAGATGATAGAAAAGGTGAATCGATTCAAGAATTAGAAAAATTAAAAGATTATGGTATTGATTATGTACAACATATAAATAAAAGATATACTGAAACACCACCAAAAGAATTTTGTGAAAGACCTTGGGATGTTGGTAGATTAGGTGCATATTCTTTAAAAGGACCACACTACGGAAATTATACTTCATTCCGTAAAGCTATATTAACTGAATTCGGTGATGATGTAGATTTTTTAATGGTGATGGAATCCGATTGTAAATTAACATTACCAGTTGAAGATTTCGCAAACAAAGTATTTGAATCTTGTGATTATATAAATAAATATGGTATTTATTATATGTCATTTGGTGATAAGAGAAACCTTAGAACAGGTGAAGTTGTATCTGATGTTGTTACAAACTTACCAGAAGTAGATTGGATGTACGAAACAAATAAAATAATTGGAATACAATGTATAATGTTTCCAAAATTTTGTAAAGATTTCATACAAAGATCTTATGAAACTTGCCTATGGGATGTTAGTGATTTGTATTATAATAATGTATTCAGACATAAAAAGAAAGGTATTGCTCCATGTTTAACAACCCAAATAGAAGGTTTATCAACAATTCAAGGAGAAAACATAACACATTTTCTTTTAAAAAATGATAATAATTTATTGAATGATAAAAATGAAAATGATATTATTGTTGAATTTAATAATGATGATAAGAAATTTCATTTTGTATTAAGTGATTTTTATCAAGATGAAATAAAGGGTATTAAAATAGTTGTTAAATCCGAAAATGAAGATAATATTTATACCACAACAACAAATCTAAATCCTTATAACCCGTCTTGGATATCTATTAACGGATGGGAAAATTATTCTTATTTTGATTTTGATTTCTATTATAAAAACACCTTTTTATTCACTAAAAAAATCAAAATAAATAAACCAGTTAAAGAGGAAATATCAAATGTACCAGAAATTAAAAAGGCTGATTATCAAGAAATTGAAGAAAAATACAAAGGTAAAGAGAATGAATTCGAAATAACTTATAATGAGGATGAAAACAAAATTTGGATTAAATATAATGGTAACAAGAAAACCACATTTGATGTAATGATTGGTGATATTGACAGTAATTTTCCTATTTATAATGTTGAAAAAGCTATATTCGAAAATACATATTTTAGATGGGTCGCTGTTGCTAAAAACTTTTTTAAAATTTATCCAAAATTCAATGGTTATAGTTTAACTTTCAAAGATGTTGATACTCATGAAATTTGTTTCAGAAAAGTTTTAAGATTAAAAAATAATAAACCTGTATGTAATATAGATTTTTATAGTGAAATACCATATGTAGAATCTGATAATTATTTCCACACTTTCCATGAAAATGATTTCGTAAAATTAGGTATATCCAAAAAAGACAAATGGGTTATAGATTTAGGTTCAGCAACTGGAACATTTGTCGGTTATGCTTATATGAATGGAGCTGAAAATATTATTGGTGTTGAAGCTCACAAAACAAATTTTGATATAAGTTTAAATACATTCAAAGATTATAAAAATGTAAAATTAATTAATAGAGCTATTTATAAAAAATCAGATGAAAAATTAGCATTACATAGTTTCTTCGGTTCTGAAACCGACAGATTAACATTTAACGCTTCTTTAATAAATTATAAAGGGTCAAATAGGAAAGTTGATGTCGAAACAATTTCTTTATCAGACATTATAAATACTTATAATATTGATAATATTGATGTTTTAAAATGTGACATTGAAGGATATGAATGGGAATTGTTCGATAATTTATCTGATGATATTATCAAGAAAATTGATAGAATTCATTTTGATTTCCATTTTAATTTCAATGGTGAAATGAGAAAATTGACAGATAGAATGATAAAATTGGGATTTAATTATTTAACCGATGATTCCAATGCACTTGATAGTGCACAATCGACAGTTATTTTCTATAAACAAGAATCAAATTTAGAAAAAGTTTCAATGGAAATAGCTGCCAAAACAATGGGATTAGATTTAGTAAAAGTTAAACCATCAGATAACAATAAAATAGATGTAACATCATCATATTTAAAATATGAAGTTACAAAAGATGAAGAGTTATTTATTGTTTTAACTTATCCGAATACTATTTTAAAAGAAAACATTACAAAGAAATGTATTGAAAATCTTAAAAAAGATGGAAGAAAAATATTATTAGCTTCACATTATCCAGTTTCAAATGAACTTCAATCTATGGTTGATTATTATCTATTCGATAGTTATAACCCATTAATAGAACACACCTTATATAAATATTATTGGTCAGATATGGGTAATGTGAGAGTAGATTTAAATTTAGACAAATTACCAAATTATAATAATCTAAATCAATCATTATGTGTACTAAATAATTTAGAAAATTCTATAAGATTTGCATATAATCTTGGATATAAAAGAATAATAAATATCAGTTATGATTTCATATTAGAACATGAAAATCTTAATACTATTGATAATTTATGTAAAAGAATAAATGAAGATGGTACAAAAGGATATTTTATGAAATATGGAGAAGGTGATATGACTTTATTGAAATCGGTATTCTTTATTATCAATACAGATTTTTATATTAAAATATTTGAAAATTTGAGAACACCAGAAAAATATAATAATGAATGTGAAAAAATAGGTGCACAAAATTTCTTGGAAAACTATTATATGAATCAATTAAAAAATTATACACATCTATTGACAATTGATGAAACCGATGAAGAAAAATTGTTTAATAATGATAATATAAATCTATTTTCAGGTGTAGAATATCTAAATGTAATTCCTGTAAAAGATCAACCTAATTCATTTGTTATATGGTTTAATTCGTCAAATAAAAATGATAATAGAAGAATTCTATTTGAATATAAGAAAAATGATGGAACCAAAGAATCTGTTGTCCACACTATAAAATCTAGATCTTATTATTATAAAAAGTTCACCATTAATAACGGTGAATCTTATGAAATTATTGCTGATATTTTTGATTATGATAGTAAACAATCTTTATCAAATTACAAGTTTAATATCGATAAAAATAATATCGGTAATTTATCTGAAAATGGATTATTTACAGAAAAGTAATTAAAAGTTATGAAAAATATACAATTTAAAAAATAATGTCTTATGAATGAAAATAGCTTTAATAAATTTAGGACTCATAGAAATTCCACCCAAGAGTTGGGGAGCAATAGAAAAAATTATTTGGAATTATAAAATACAATTAGAAAAACTTGGTCATCAGGTTGATATTGTTTATCCAAATGAATTAATAGAAAATGGAAAACAAAAATATGATATAGTCCATTTTCACGCAGCAAATCAATGTATAGATTCTTATAATGAATTTTTAACACCTTATGTTTTTTCTTTACATGATCATCATGTTGTAAGATACGGAAAATTATCACCTACATTTTCCAATAACTTATTAGCTATGAAGAAATCAGTTGCTTCTTTTACCCATGCTGAATTTCTAATTGATTATTTTGATACAACTGATAAATTATATTATTTATCACATGGTGTTGATACAGAATTATATAAAGATGATGAATTACCAAGAAAAGAACACAAATTACTTTGTGTTGCAAATAATGGTTACGCTAATGATCCAACATATGATAGAAAAGGTTTTAGATATTCAATTGAAGCTGCAAAGTTATTGGATTTACCAATTACAATAGTTGGTCCAAAAAACAATAAAGATAATTTCTTTAGAGTGAATCCAGATTTGTTAGTTTATCCAAAATTAACAATCATTGAAGATCCAAATGAAATTGAATTAATTAAAATTTTTAATCAACATACAATATTTCTACACCCATCAGAATTAGAAGCTGGTCATCCTAATTTGACATTATTAGAAGCTATGTCATGTGGTTTACCTATTGTTGGTACTTATAATGGTAAATCAAATTTAGATGGTTTGATCAAATGTGGTAGAAATACAATTGATGTCAGAGATAAAATATTATCAATAATAAATGGTGATTATGACGGATGGAGAAATAAAGCTAGACAAACAGCACTTAAATATGATTGGTCTATTATTGTTAAACAATTAGAAGGTTATTACACATTTGCTGTATCTGTTAGAGATAATTTCAGTCGTGATGATATGAGAAAGAATGTTGTAAATTCTTATGAAAGTGGTGTAATAAATTACAGAAAACATAACGAACCAAAAATACATTATAACGTTAACTTCAATGATGGTGCATTTTTCGAAGTTCTATGTTTAACAAAAAAGAGAGTTGGTGTTGAATTTATAGACAAAGATACTAATTCTACAATTTATAATACTACTTTAGGTTCCAATATGTACGCTAGACCGAATATTAAATTCCATAAAAACTGGAAAATAAAAGTAACTGGTGATGATAACAGAGTATTCGATTTTGATGCAAAAGACAAAAATGTTTTAATACAATTTGAAAGTTCATCAATCGGTGACTCATTAGCTTGGATACCATATGTTGATGAATATCGTAAAAAACATCAATGTAAAATGTATTGTTCCACTTTCCAAAATGATTTATATGAAAAGGAATATCCAGAAGTTAATTTTATAAAACCCGGAACACAAATAAATGATATTTATGCAACTTATAGAATAGGTTGGTTTTCTGGTGGTGATGTACCTTGGGGTGGTGATAGAAATGTTCAACCAAATGATTATAGATTAATACCATTACAACAAACTATTACAGACATAATTGGACTACCTTATAAAGAAATTAGACCCAAGGTAACAATACCAATTATGGAAAGACCTATTAAGGATAAATATGTTGTAATCGCTGAACATTCAACAGCTAACGCTAAACATTGGCATTACAAAAATGGTTGGCAAACAATTGTTGATTATTTAAACGGAAAAGGATTAAAGGTTATGGTTATAAGTAAACAACCAACTCAATTGAAAAAAGTTGTTAATCAAACAGGAAATCAATCACTAGAACGTAGAATAAATCAAATAAATCATAGTGAATTCATGATATCAATTGGTTCTGGTTTATCTTGGTTAGCGTGGGCAACTGGTAAAAAAGTTGTAATGATTTCCGGATTTTCAAAACCTATTTGTGAATTTCAAGAAAATTGTATCAGAGTTATAAACGAAAATGTTTGTAATGGTTGTTTCAATGATAAGAGATATACTTTTGATCGTGGTGATTGGGATTGGTGTCCAGCACAAAAAGGAACACCTAAACAATTCGAATGTACAAAAACCATCACCCCAGAAATGGTAATTGAATCTATAAAAAAGAATAATTTAATTAATGAATAAGGTTATTTTTTTAGATATCGATGGGTGTTTATTAAGACATCAGGGTGGTTCATCAACTTCATTGATTGATCAAAAACCGGAATTATTACCGGGAGTAAGAGAAAAATTAGATGAATGGGAAATGAAAGGTTATCAAATTATAATTACGACAGGAAGAAAAGAGTCATTGAGAAAATTTACTCAAAAACAATTACTGAAATTTGGTATAACATATGACCATTTAATTATGGGATTGGGTAGGGGTGAACGTGTAGTTATAAATGACAAAAAACCAGACGGAACTCAAACCGCAAGTTATGTAAACATTAATAGAAATGAAGGTATAGGAGTTGTAAATATATGAGTGAAACAAGTTCACCCAAACCAGATTCAAGAACACCAAATGAAAAAGCCAAGAATTTAATGGATTTAATTCCATTAAATTCTTATTGGCACAAAGTATCTACACATAACAGGGAAGAGAATAAAGTGTTGTCTTTCAACGAAGATACTAATCAAGGAAATGATCCAAATATCATCACAACCCACGAATACTATAATGTGTATGCTTACACATCAAGTCGTGAGGGACAAGTTTATAACAAATGTGTAGAAATTAAACATGATGATAGTTCTTGGAGAATATACCCTAATGGTAGTTTATACAATTTCGATATCAAAAATTGTACTCAAATAACTAAAGAAGAATTTGAAAAACTCGAAGATAATTTCGTTAAAATATATTGTCACATTGAAAAATTCGGTGGGAAATTGGTACTTTTAGATGAAGAAGAAAAATCAAGTTGGCCAGTTGGTGAAGAATGGGATAAACTGGTAAAAGAACATCCTCGTACAACTTTCATTCGAAGAAAATTTGTTCCGTATTCAGAATTAAAAATAGGTGATAGATATATTTACTTTTTGAATGGTCGTGATGTAACAAGAATAGGGGAAATTTTAAGTATATCACCAATCAATTCGAAAAAAACAACTCTAGATTGGGATAAGAAAAAATTCATCATCAACGAAAGACAAGTTACCTTATCTCAAAAATCGGAAAATATAGTAAGTGAACAATTCGAAAAAAGGGAACTTTTCGTACTTATATCCGAATTAAAAAAGACAACCTTATCTGAGAGTAAGTTAGAAAAATTTTGTGTGGTTGACGAAAAAGAATGGAATAGAATAAATTTTATAATCGATAACATGAAAATAGAAATGAATATGTCTATGTTATGTAATTTAGATAATAACGAAGAATGTATTAATTTTCAGAGAAAAAACAGATTAGAAAAAATTATATCTTTTTAATTCTTTTTACAATATATGGCCTGTATTCTTTAATATCATTTTCTTTAATACATTTCATACAATGTAAAACACTATGATCTTGTTTAGAAATCCAAAATACATCCTTATCTTCAAAATCGTTCAAACAATTCCAACATATTTGTTTTTCCTTCTTCTTTCTAGTTGCCATTAGTTCATTATTATTTTTAAGATTTTATATATAATGTTAATGATAACCAAATTTCAAATATTTATAAAAGAAGGATTAATCATATCATCATCAAATGAAAAAATGGTTGGTATGTTAAGAAAATCATTAAAACAATATCCTTGTATGATTACAAGTGGTGGTATTGATATTTATGATGAATACTACATGAATCAAATATATGTATTTAGACCTGTTGACAATGAAAAAATAACCGGTATTGATGTTAAAAAAGTGGACGATTTTATTCGTCCATTCGGATGGTTTATTTCTTCTATCATAACTACTGAAGATGTAAAACTTACCGATATGGCGAAATATACGGAAAAAATATTATCTGGTAAATATAATATAAAAATTAAACAAGTTTCAATAGAACAAAAATTTGGAGATGAAATAAAAGATTTTCCAAATACTTTATATCACATTACAGATAAAAAATTCATACCTAAAATAAAAGAGAAAGGACTTATACCAAGATATATGGGTAAAAGAACAATCCATCCAGAAAGAATATATCTTTGTGATGAATATGGTTTAAGTCATTTATACGGTGAGTTCAAATCATTGTTGGATTATCCCACCATTATATCAATAGATATGTCTGAACTCACTATTAAGTTATTTCAAGATAATAATTTTCAATTGGGTGGTTATTATACATTGGAAAATATTCCTGCTAAATGTATTAATTTTAATCCAGATACTATATTTTCAAATGATGTTCCAGTTAAACAACAAGATGGAAAATACTTCGATTATTGATTTTTTAAACAAACGACATAAAATTAAATATAAATACCAGAATTTATAATAATGTATTATCATGATCTTTCACGATCAGAGTTTAATAAATAAAAATCAATATATTATGAAAAAATGTCAAGTATTTACAGAAACAGCTGCTGGATTATCAACTAAAGTTAATAAGTGGTTAATGTCTAATGAAATAAACATCATTTGTATGACACAAGGTGAACAAAATGGCTGGATAGTGTTAACTATAATATACGAAGAAAAAGAAATAGGAAAAGAATAATGAAACAAGAATTCGATGACAAATTGGTAGAAAAATATCCAAAAATTTTTAGAGATAGACATGGTGATATGAAAAAAACATGCATGGTATGGGGAATGGATTGTAATAACGGTTGGTATTGGTTAATAGATAATCTTTGTGATTCGATTCAATCTTATATTGATAATAATTCAAAAAGGAAAAGAATTAAAAATTCAGTAGTTAGATTTTTTATTGAAGTTTTGTGGAAATTGAGAAAATGGAGTTTTTTGAGAAAGAAATTATCATATGAATTCATAAAAGGAATAGAAGATAGATTTGAAAAAGAAGAATATGAATTAATACCACAGGTAATTGCAACACAAGTGAAAGAAAAATTTGGTGGATTGCGATTCTATTATGATGGTGGTGACGAAAAAATTGATGGTATGGTTTGGTTAGCTGAACATATGTCATACCAAATTTGTGAAGATTGTGGAACAACTAAAAATTTAGGTCAAACAAAAGGGTGGATTAAAACCATTTGTGGTGATTGTGCAAAAAGTACAAGTAATAGTAAAAGAGTTTGGGAAAAATATAAAGATTAAACTTTTTATTTTATAACATATACAAATATAAATTCCGTTAAATCGGAAATTGCTGATAACTTCAGCTAAAAAAAAGATAACTTCAAAAATGGAACAACCAACTCATCAATGGATGCAGAAATATACTGTATCGTATCAAATCCTAGATCATTTAGCAAAGGAATTTGTAAACATCAAAAGTCATTATCCAAATTGTACTTCTGATGAAATTTTTAATCAAAATTTAACTTTCAAAACAATTTCTTGGTATGAAGTAATTATACCAATATTGGGTGAAATATATCCAGATAACAGACATCAAGATATCGATAGAAATATCGGTGAAAAACAATATGGTGGCAAAATTTGGTTAAACCCAAGTTATAAAAATAAATTCGTAGAAGATATTTTACATTTTAGTTTTAGAAGATTATTTCCGGAAGTGATTTGGAATCTTTATCATAAAGGTGATATTAAATTCAACAATAATAGAATCGGTGAATTACTTGGTGATTTATTGAATATAACCGATAAAAATATTGAATATTATGTAAAAGACAGAGCTGGGATAAAATTAGCTTTCGGTTATAAAGAACCACCATTTCATGAAAAATCTGAAATATCATTTAATGGAAGTTATGAACCAATTTTTAATTCAAAAGAAATATCTTTAGATGAAAATTATTTATCTGATGTTCAAAAGAAAATAATTCAAGAAATAAAAATATTCAAAAGAATAGTCATTAATTATTTCTATGGTCTTTTATCTAATCCAAAAAATGAAGTCTTTTATTGTGAAGATTTCAATATCATTCCTAAATATTGTCATAATTTACTTAATATTATAATTGAAAAATTTAAGGACGACATCGTTTATTTGGATACTGATGAAATTTATTTTAGATATTCCAAAAATTTAAAATTACAAAATTTCAAAGATATTTTGGATATGACAGAATTACCATATGATTTTGAAAATGGAATTGGACATATTGGAAGTGTTTTTTATGATTATTTAAGAGGAAAATTATTAAGTGATTATCAAATGAAATCACAATCAACTCTTTACGATGGAATTTTCACAGATGTAAAACATTATACACTTTTCAATAAAGATTCTCATCTAATAAGAAAATGTGGTTACATTACTTATAAAGAAAACACCGGACAAAATTACTTAAATAATAAAATCAATAAATATTACAAGAATATTAAGATTGATTAATCTTCATCTTCATCTGAAGAGTTAGATACACTAACAGGTTTATCTATTTTTGTAACCGTAATATGAGTATCACCACCTTGTGATTGCGGTAAGGATAATATACCTGTTTCTATTGCATCGTATATCGGTGAACCAATAACAAAGAAAGGAAAAGAGAAAACTTTTAATTCTTTCGTTACTTCACTTAATTCTTTCATTAATTCCGGATCTCTTTCTTTCTTTTTCGATCCCTTCATTTTACTGGTGAGATCATTCTTCTTATCAGAAAGGACTTTATAAACTTCATAATCATCCCTACCAATCAGTTCTTTAACTTGTTTGGTGCCTTGATTATACACAATTTCGTAAAAACCCAATGATGTTTTCATATTTATATTTTTACAAATCTAATAAAATATTTCCAAATAAAAAATTATATTAATCTTTGTTTAATTATGTTAAAATATTTTTCTTCTTTTTCTATTAAAATAAAATTTCTGTTTGTGTTTTTACACGCTACACCAACTGTTCCGGATCCAGCACAATTATCCAATACGGTTTCACCTTCCTTTGTATATGTCTTTATTAAAAATTCTGTCAACTCAACAGGTTTTTGTGTTGGATGTAAACTCTTATTTCTAGATTCAGATGGATATTGAAGAATTGTTGTCGGATAATACATATCACTTATGACATTTTCCAAATTTGACGGTTTCGATGAAAGATACATATCCGACTTCCTGTCTTGGTATTTATTCTGACCTATACGTTTTCTCACCGGAACACCTTTCGTCATTTGTGGCTGATATAATGGTGTTTTGCCATAGAAAATACAGACATCTTCATGTTTCTTTAATGGCATCTTTTTTGCTAATTGGAAATTCGCTGCCTGTGTCTTTACCCAAATATAATTATATTTAAACCATTCCCTATTAGAATTAATTAGATCTGTCGTAAATGGTTGAACCGAATGTAATGCAACAACACCATTTGGTTTCAATATTCTCTTATAATTATCCCAAAGTGATTTTAAATTTATTGGTTGATCCCATTTGCAAGCGGTAATACTAAATGGTAGATCACAAATTATCATATCAATACTTTTATCTGGTATTGATGAGAAAACATTAAAACAATCATCATTGAAAATCATTTGATTTTATTTCTAAATAGTTCAAATCTATTACAAAATTCCAAAGCTGTTTCATCATCATCAAATAAGTTACTAGCTATAAAAAATCCCGGATCAATAAAGATGCCTTTTTGTCTGGATTCATAATCTCTCACTAATAAATCTATGAATTGTTCAATAGTAACTTTACTTTCAATTTGAACTAATATTTTACCATTTTCATATACTTCAATCCATTCATAAAATTTGTCATAATCCCAACTCACTTCAAAACCATTGTCTTTGAAAAATTGAGTTAATTCCTGATTAACCTGATCCGGTTTTCTTAAAAATCCTCTTTCCATATGTTTATAATTTTATTAGTTTAAATTTCAGAACAAATATTTGGTTGATAATTATTTAACCAAATAGATACTATTTTTCTATGACAGAATTTATTTTTTTTACACCAACACAATAAAATTTTATTATCTAATTTATTAATTATTTCTTGTGGTTTTAATTTATTTAAAATAATATCATAATATAATTTTGTATATTCATCATCTGTAATGATCCCCTTCTTATGATTCATAACTAAATTCCAAGTTGGTTGTAATTCTTTAAATATTTCACCGTTAAAAAAATCTTACACAAATCTACACCTGTGTAACCTTTTCTTCTTGTTTCATCGTATCATTACTTCTTAGATTCATTTCTGAATGTTCGTCCATAAGCGGATACTCCACAAGCGTAAATTCGGGATAACGTATCCCTATCAATCTCTTCCCTTCGTTAACTATATTCGTGGCTGCGTTGAAATCTCTTGAATGATGTGTACCACAATCAGGACACGCCCAATCTCTTTCTTTCAATGATAAGTTTTTATACTTATAACCACACTTTGAACATAGTTTACTACTTGGAAACCATCTATCTATCACCACCAAATCTCTTCTGTACCATTCACATTTATATTTTAGTTGTCTAAATGTTTCATTAATTGATAAATCCTGAATTGATTTTGATAAATTATGATTTTTCATCATACCACTAACATTCAAATCCTCAATGACTATCGTTTGGTTCTCACGAACTAATTGAGTTGTAATGTTATGTATGTGATTTATTTTAATATTATTTAATTCTTCATATTTTCTTGCAA
>Ga0247841_10007456_pt1 | contig 16267 bp, 21 predicted proteins | sample LaCruzMarch2015__2_FD_192410 | JGI IMG/M metagenome (GOLD analysis project Ga0247841, IMG submission 192410) | Freshwater microbial communities from meromictic Lake La Cruz, Castile-La Mancha, Spain - LaCruzMarch2015_18m | ecosystem: Environmental > Aquatic > Freshwater > Lake | place: Spain... | reverse complement strand
CGCTGTCGAGTCTGTTCGTTGAGGGATGGGCCTTCTACTGTGAGGAACTGATGGAGCAATTGGGGTACCTGAGTGACCCCGTGCAACCGCTGGCGCGGCGCAAAGACCAACTGTGGCGCGCGGCACGCATCGTCCTCGACGTCTCGCTGCACACGCGGGGGATGACGATCGACGAGGCCGTGGCCTTCCTCGTCGCCCGCGTCGGCCTCGAGCCGGCGGACGCGCTCGCCGAGGTGCGGCGCTACACGCAGAGCCCGACGCAGCCGATGAGCTACCTCATCGGCAAGCTCGAGATCCTCAAGTTCATCGACGCCTACAAGGCTCGCCACCCCGGTGCATCGATGCGCGAGATGCACGACGCGATCCTCGCCTGCGGCTCGCTGCCGCCCAAGCTCCTGGCGCAGAGATTGCTCGGAGACTGAGTTCTAGTGGGCGCAGGCCGCGGGGCGGAGCGTCTTTCGCATCCGGCGCTTGCTTCCGTCGGCGTTGCCGGCCAATTCGAACCCCGCCTTCTCGAACAGCCCCATCGTGCCCGTCCACGAGAACGCAGCGATGTACGAGCCATCCTTGCTTGGCGCCGCAGGATAGCCTTCGACGATCTCAACACCGCGTTCGGCCATCGCGCCGAGTGCGTGATCGAGCAGAGCCTTCGCCACGCCCTGTCGGCGATGGTCGCGCAGAACGAAGAAGCAGGGCACGGACCAAACGCGGGAGGAGTCATCGCAACGCAGACTGCGAGCGCGATTCAGTCGAGGGAACGAGTCGCGCGGCCCGTACGTGCACCAGCCGATCGGCGTCTCGCCGTCGAACGCCAGCACGCCGAAGGTTGTGCCGCTCTCGATTCCGCGGCGCAGCCGCTCCTTCGCCACCGCGCCCTTCACGTCGTCCCATCGCTCGCCCTTCTCGATCCGCCAGGCCTGGCACCAGCAGCCGCCGCACGCGCCGTTCTTCCCGAACAGCACCTCAACCTGGGACCAGAGCGACGGGCTCAGGTCTACGGTTCGCAGTTCCATCTCTTCCTCCTCGCGACAGACCCGTGGGATCGCAACGTCAGACCGGCTCCGATCGGAAGCCGCCGTCCGTCGCCGCCGTTCGGACACGCTCGATGAACCCGACCGCGAACTCGTAGAACGTCCCCACGCCGGTCGACAGCGCAAGTCGATCCTCGGCCGTGTCTTCATGCGCGTACGCCCTCCGGGCCGCGTCGACGAGAGACCGCCACAGGGGGAGACGTTCGGAGGCCCAGGTTGCCGATGCCACCTTGGACGTGACGACATCGCCGATCTCGTGGCTGTACATCAGCCGACAAAGGTTCAGCACACAGTAGGCCGGATACTGGGCGAGATGCTTCGCAACATAGTCCAGCTCGCCGTCGCGCGCCTTCTCTAGTTCAAGCCACGGCGGCGGAACGTAGATCGTCTTCGGGTCCGGCCCGTGGAGGATGATGCATCGGCCGGCGAGGATGTGAGCGCGGTGCAGCGCCCAGGAGTCATCGACGAGGTCGGCGAACACCAGGTGTCGCGGCCGCTCTGAGCGACGAGCATCGGCGAGCAGGATGTAGTACCCGTCGAGCTCCGCCCCGAGCGGCGGGAAGTCGCGCGCCAGTCGGTCGTGCAGTCCAAGCAGAGCCGCCCGCTCTGCTTCCGTCAGTGGCTCCGTGACGATCACGTGGAAGTCAACGTCGCCCGTGTAGTCCGTCTCGGGAAACGTCACCGCACCGTAGACATAGACCGCGTGGAGCTTCTCCCTCGCCCGCCTCCATCGGGGGCGCCCACACTCTCTACTCTTGGAACAGGTCGGCATGCGAGCCCATGCGCTCGAAGACGACGACGGGCGGCTCGACCTTGTAGATCAGGAGCCAATCGGACTCGATGTGACACTCTCTCCGCCCGACGTAGCTTCCCAACAATCGATGGTCGCGATGAATTGGGTCCAGAGACTCCCCACCCAACAGCGAGCGGACGATGATCTTCCACTTCTCGAGGTTCTTGCCCCGCCGCTTCGCACGCTCGACATCCCTGCGAAACTGCGCCGTGTACGCCGGGGTGAGCATCAGACGCCGAGTTTGGCGAACAACTCGTCAGCGTCCTCGCAGACGGTCACGTCGCGCCCCTCGTCCGTTCGCTCGAACGTCCGCCGGGTAGTCGCCGTGGGAATCACGACATCGAAAGGAAGGCCGTCGCGGAGCTCGACCTGTTTGTAGAAGAGTGTGATCGCTTGAGTGGCGTTCAGCCCCAGCCGGCGAAACACTGACTCCGCGCGTTCCTTCAGCTCCGGCTCGAGCCGGGCTCGCACCGTCTCCGTCTTGGCCATCGCCCACCTCCTGCGTTGCACCAATGTAGCACGGGCGGGGTACACGGGCAAGGGACGACGCTGCCGCGAAGGCCACAACACGGGCCTGCCCTACTGTGCAAATCCTGTACCGCACGCTGAGCAGTCAGAGCACCTACCGCAGGCAGCGCCCTCATTAGACACCTCATCGCAAGGCCCTGTCATCGGTCCCAGGACGGCTGCAAGAAGCTCCCGCGGGAGGAACGCGCGAGCGACGACTCGATACGCAGGGTTGTACTCGGCCCGGAAGACCGCAGAGTGGCGGACAGTCGGGAACCCGGCGGCCTTCATCCGAGCGAAGAAGCGACTGACGTCGGCCTCGTCGAATGCAAGCAGCCCGTCGCGCACAAGCCTCGTGGCTTCCGAGAAGCTCTCCTCGATGCACTCTGTGGACCCGCGGAACTCCTTCCCCGTACGCAGGAATGCGGCAAGCAGGACCTCGGAATCGAGACCGACGCGAACGAACGGACGCAGGTGCACACGCACGATCAACCCGTCGGCCGAGATCGGATCCAGAAGAGGCTCGTCGGGGCCGGATCTAAGATCCGCGAGCTCGCGCACGAGCCACGCGCGAGCGTGAGCCTCGTCGGTCACGGCATGCTCGCTGCCCATTGCCGCCTGGTGAACGAGCTTGTAGAGATCCTCAAGCGCCCAGCGCGGGTATCGCCTCGCCTGATCGATCAGGATGTCGCGCATGCGCGAGTAGTCGGCGTCCTCGCGGAAGTGGCGAAATATCAGCCGGGCAGAACCCGCAGTCTCATCGCTCGAGGGCTTCGTCATGCACGGATTGTGCGCCGCCGGGCGCGGGCACGCTATGTCGCAAGACGGCACGACTCACGTAGGCTACGGGACGGCACTCTCCCCGCTTGGCGAATCGGCGCACGGCCCATGAACTCGCAGTGGCGCGTGTATCGGCTTGGGTCAGCGTGTTTGCCGCCACCCCTGGCGCTGCTAGAATAGACCCATGAAATCGACATTCTCGGGGCAGCGAGTCAACTTCCTCGGACCCGTGTCCCTGGTCGTTGGGGAACAGAAGATCGCCGGGAAGGCCCTGATGTGCGGCACGCTCTACGTCGAAATCGGGGCAACGACGAGCGTAGCTACGGCATCGACGCAACCCGGTTTCAGGCCTTCGGACATTAGCGGAAGCTTCACGGCGGGCGAAGCGGACGCTCTGTTCGCAGTCAAGCCCGGCGCGGCGGAGATCGTGTGGAAGAACCACGGGAAGGAAGCGACGCTTCCGATTTCTATGACCGCAGTGCGCGACAACAGCGTCAAGTTCGTCGCGCGCACACCGTAGACACTGGGGACACAAACCACAATTCGGGTCTCCCGCCAATTGTGGTTTGTGTCCCCGCTACGCTGTCCGTGAGCTGTACGTCGCGTGCGATCCACAATGCACGTACAGGTAATCACGCCCGGACGAGCTTGGCGAGATACTGCATTGCCTCCTCGAGCGGCGCGTCTTCGACGAACCGATCCCGCGCGGGATCGTACGCCCCTCTCGGCTCCACGGACTCGAGAGACAGTCCCGTATCCTTGAGAAGAAGCTGAAGGTCCACCGGCAAGTAGCATCGCAGAGACTGAGTCACCGCTTCGGCCTCGCGTCCCACGGGCCACCAGGTGTCGAGCATCCTGGAGCCGTCTGCGTCGAAGCCGTATCTCCGGCAGACGCCCCCGAACTCCATCTCTCGCCCCGCCATGCCGGATCTGGCAATGCCAGACCAGAACCACGGCGCGTAGACCTCGATGAGCGCGAAGCCGTCGGGCATGAGCCAACATGCAATGCGCCTGAGCAGCCGCTGCTGGTCGTCGTCCGAGCCGACGCCGAAGCCATCCCAGTAGCAGACGATGTCGAAGTGCTCCGCCAGCTCGACATCGTAGAAGTCGCCGACGATGACGCGCAGCTGCCCCTTCCGTGGCTGAGCAGCCAGATCGAGGGCGTTCTCCGCAACCGAGGCAACTAGCTCGACGGCCGCGACTGAGTAGCCGAGATCAGCGAGCGCGGCGGCGTTCTGTCCGCCCCCGGCCCCCAACTCGAGCACCCTGCCAATCCTGCCGCCGGCCAGACGCTGGACGAGGTCAGCATTCCTGCGATGCATGTCCGTGATGGGGTCGCGAGACACGCCGGTCCATTCGTCTTGCTTGGCGTAGAAGTCCCTGACCCACGGCTGGTCCATGGTCGCCATCCTATCGCACGAGTCCGCAGTTCACGGCCGCGCGTACTCGACGTAGCGGTTCACGATGCGGAAGCCGACGGATTCGTAGAGGCCGCGCGCCGCAGCGTTGGGTTCGCCCGTCGAGACGCAGACGCGGTCCATGCCGCGCGCCTTCATTCGGCGCATGCACTCAAGCAAGACCGCGCGTGTCAGGCCCTGGCGGCGGTACGCCTCGCGCGCTCCGACCGGCCCGAGGTCGCCGATCTTGTTGACCGGGTCGAGCCAGCCGTTTACATACGCCGCGATCGTGCCGTCCGGCGCGACGGCGACAACGTCGAGCTCCCGGTCGTAGCCCGGCATCTTCATGAAACGCGCGTACTGCGCATCGGTCACATCGCCCACCGTCCAAGGACGCCACACCTCGCGGTGGGCCGCGGCGCGGTCCGCGACCTCCGATGCGTCGCCAGCCAGCGAGCGCACGCTGAATCCGCCGGGCAGAGCCAGTGGAGGCGTCGCCTCGCGAGGCAATGCCTCCGGATCAGACAGCAGGCGCAGCATGTTGACCTCGACGTACTCGCCGCGGTGGAAGCCGTGCTCCTCGAGGAACGCGATGCGCTCCGCGTTGTCGTGCCGCGTGCCAACCATCATCGGCCCCTTCCATCGCTCCGCATCGCCCGCGCGCAGCTCGGCCAGGAGACCCTCCGCCCAGGCCAGCGCGTCGGCCTCGATGCCCTTCCACTCGACCTCCGGTAGCACCTGCCAGTCGAAGTACGCGTCGTCTCCGAGAAGCGCGTAGCCGATGAGCTTTTCGCCGGCGTGCCACAGCCGGACGTGTCTCGCAGGATCGAGGTGGCAGTCGATCATGAAGAACCCAAACGCCAACTCCCCGACGTGCCAGTAGCGCCAGTCGTTCGTCTGCGAGCGCGCCTCCATCAGGAGGGCGTACATCTGCTGGAGGTCAGCTTCGGTCTCGTAGGGTCGGCGGCTCGCCGAACCTACGGGCCCAGCCTGATTGGGTTTCGAGTCCATCCATCGTCTCCTACGTCCGCTTTCTCGGTTGAGCTGCAGTAGGCGCGAGCCTACAGCGAGAGAGCACGTCCAGCAACTGCCTCGTGGGTAGAAGCCTTCCGGCCCCGGCGTGGCGCCAACGGGATGACTCCCAAGATCCGGCTGGGAAGCGGACAGGAATACGTCATTGCAAGACCCGACCCCGTGGCTTCTGGGTTGTGCTACGTCAGGCGGGAGACTACAGCGAGAGAGCACCTACAGCAATCCCATCAGAGGGAGGAGGCTTCTGGGTGCAGCTCGGCGCCCGCGGCATGACCGGCAGGAGCCGGCTGGGCAGGAATCTGTCATTGCAAGACTTGACCCCGTCGCCCTTGGTCGCGCTAACGTTACGGCTGGGTTCGTCTTTGCCGCCCCGGCAAGAACGTAGACTCCAGCCGCTGGTTCGACTGTCTGTCATCTGCCTTTACCGAGTTCAGACCTCAACGCGAAATGAAGAGTCGAGAGGGTTTCCGATGCCTTTCTCAGAAGATCCAATACAGGCTCTAGACGGGACAGATCGAGACAGAAAGCACCCGTGAGGTTGTCGTTGTGATCGAACTCTAGGTATCCCTTAAGCGGTTTGTCGTCAGGTCCAAGCGACGACCAAATCTCAGCGATTGAGGATTCCCGGAAGTCGGATTTGGTGTCGTCATCAAGACCGGGGTAGCGGAAGAAGGTGCTGGCTTCGTCGAATTCACTGATTCCGGAGATCCAGTGACGGAGTTCTGGGGGAAGTGCCGCCCAGTCGGTCGTCGTAGTCTCTGACAGTGTTGGTCCGTTCTCTTCGAGCAACCGGACGAGGTAGGCGTGCAGCTTCGTGACGCTGTGAACGGACCTGATCGGGAGCCAATCTCCGTTCACCTTGATGGCTGGGTCATCTGGCTTTGCCTGGCTGAATGGCAATCCGAGGCTCCGGTGCAAGATGATAATGCATGCCTTCAGATAGAGCTCTGTGGCGTGTCGATGGAGGTATGCTGCAGGAAGCGACGAGTTATAGAATGGACGATCGGTCACGCTCTGATCGAGGCGTTCCGCAGCGTCATGGAAAGCGTCGCCAATTGCACCAAAGCCGCCGTCGATATGATGAGCAAACGGCTTGAGTTGCCATGTTGGAGCTGCGGGGTATCTCTTCATGTTCCTTCAGTCGAACGCTCAGCATCAGCGGCGGGCCGCGCCGCGGACCTTCCGCTGCAACCGGTTGTTAGCCCGCCCCTTCGCCATGAGCACCCTTTCCGAGATTGCACTTGCTGCAGAGTGTCTGGAGATTCGCGAGGGTCGTTTCACCTCCCTTGCTCCAAGCCGTGGCGTGATCGACGTGAAGTTCGACGCCCGCGCTGGTCGCCGGACTCGCCCCGCACGAGCAGCACGTGAACCGATCGCGCTGAAGAACCTGAAATCTAAGACGAAGCGATGGGTCGCGGGATGTCCGGCGCACACCTTCAGATGCCGATGAGATACCGGTCGCCTGCGCGCTTCCGGCGTCGTTGGCGTTCGCGAATGACACGAAGCTCTCAAGCGCCGCAGTCCATGACCGGAACCGCCTCGAGTACGGTGACTGCGAGACTCGTGACGGCGGAAGCGCAAGCTCGCGTCGCCGAGGTTGGCGTCCGTAGTGTTGCCAGAGTGTGAGGATGTTCTCGAAGAGCTCCTCGTCGCTGACGTCGACCACGTTGGAGACGCTCAGACTTGCGGCCTTCAAGGCCCCATTCCAGGACCCGAAGCGGCGGGTGGTCGTTGAATCGTCGTAGCGTCCGACGCGACGGTATTCCTTTTGGCCAACAGTCGTCTTCCCAAGGCTGGCGGCAACGCGACGCAGGTCATCGAGAAGCTCGGCGTCGGACACCGGCTGACCGGAGACTCGTGAAAGTGCGAATGCCTTCTTTTCCATGCTCGGATCAGTTTCCTGTCGGGCTAACGCTCAGCATCAGCGGCGGCGCGCAGCGCCGTCCGCTGAATGCTGTTGTTAGGGCGCCCCCGTTTTCGGCTTCTCCGTTTTCGGGTCTGAGCGCTCCTCCTCGCCGCCCGCGTCTTTCTTCGATCGTTGCGTCGACCGCAACCGTAATAGCATGAAGCTGAACATCGACAAAAGTAGCGTTCCGAGCGCCACTACCATGGGCAACAGCACTTCGAGCCGCATAGGAATGAAGGAGTCGCCTACACGTAGAAGCACCACGAGCAGCGTCATCAGAGCAGTGAGTACGCCCATCATCATACTCATCATGCTCGTGAGGCGCTGGCGATACTCCGAGAGGGTTTGGGCTTTCACTTCCCCGACATCGGCCGCGGCGGCTTGAGCACCAGTCGCAGAGGTCGGCCCGAGCACATAAGGTTTGATGAGCGGATCAAGTAGTGCGCAATGCTCGCTCTTCTTCGCAGCAGAGAGAAAGCTCGAATCCATCACTTCCTTGACTAGTTCTTCGCCAATCTCGGCGGGGGAAAAGAGGTCCTCCTTGGCTACTCCATGCTTTCGCGCGGTCGAGTGAACCAGCGCGATGACGACCTCGCGGGAGGGTACTACGTTCTCCGAGATCCCAGGTCGCATCGCGTATACGAGCTCCCGATTGGCGATGAGTACCTTCTGCAAGTACTCGCGGTTCTCGCGCTTTCCCATGACATAACGAGACACGAGCGTGACGAGGCCGCCACTCAATACTCCACCGCCGATCCCGACGACCCATGGGTTATTCAGCAAGTCCATTCCGCACCTCGTCGGACATACATGCTCGTCGCCCTAACCATGATTAGCGTGTGATCGCGCACGCTAGCATCAGGGCTCGTTCTCGCGCCATCCTCACCTTCGCTCCGCCTTTGCGTCCACTTATCATCTCACATATTGACGGACGTATCCTCGTATGCCATCCTACAACCATGAAGCTCTTGGAGCAAACGCGGCAGATGTGCCGGACCAAGCACTACTCACCCCGAACAGAGGAGGCGTACACGCGGTGGATTGAGCGCTTCGTCCGCTTCCACCGCGCCGCGGCGGGCGAGTGGGTCTACCCCAGCGACATGTCGGCCGAGCATGTTGAGACGTTCCTTACGTATCTTGCCGTCCACCGACGGGTGGCCGCGTCCACGCAGAACCAGGCTTTGAACGCGCTTGTCTTCCTGTTTCGCGATGTCCTCCAGAAGCCGCTCGGAGAGTTCGACGCGGTGCGTGCTAAGAGGCCCTTGCGTCTTCCCACCGTGCTTTCGCAGGGCGAGGTGCGGAAGGTGCTCGCCGCCATGGTACCCGGGAGCACGCACGCACTCATGGCTCGCCTTCTCTACGGCTCCGGCCTGCGGCTGATGGAGTGCTGCACGCTCCGCGTCATGGATGTGGATCTGGATCGCGGACAGATCGTGGTCAGAGCCGGCAAAGGGAACAAGGATCGCGTGACGATGCTCCCGCTGGGCCTGCGCGAACCTCTGTCTGTGCAGATCGAGCACGTGTCTCGCCGGCACGCCACGGAGGTTGACAGAGGGCGCGGGTGGGTCGCGGTGCCTGCCTCGGTTGAGCACAAGCGGCCGTCGGCCCCGAAGGAACTTGGCTGGCAGTTTCTGTTCCCATCTCGCCATTGCGTTAGGGATGCAGGCACAGGGCGGCGGGGTCTACCATCGAATTCTGTGCAGGGGACGGTGGCTGTCCGGCTGTGCCGGACAGCTAGGGAGTTGCGCCTGCAACTCCAGGCTCGTTCGGCGCGGCGTAGACGGCTGCTCGTTCTGAGCAGCTTGGGAGCTGCTACGCAGCTCCTTCAACGCTGACGGGATTCTGGCTCCTGGGGTCCGCAGTCTCTGACTGCTCGATTCTGGAATGCCGCCCCGTCATCTGTGCCATCCAGGGAAGTCCGAAGGGTGATGGTGGGCTGTCCAGCAAGGCTGGACAGCTTGGGAGTCGCTGCGCGACTCCTTGCTGGGGCGGCGGGGTCAGATCTTCACTTTACGCATCCTGAAAGCCGCATTCAGCCCGCGTCTGCGTCGTCTGTGGCAAGGGCCAGGGCGAGTCTCGGTGCTGTCGGCGACTCGCGCGGGAAGTGAGGGTCACGCGCGCGAGCTACCTCGTTCGCTCGGCGCCGAACCTCTCCCGCAGGAGATCGAGATCGGGAATCTGTCGCTCGGGGAGTTCGTAGCCGGTGTGACCGCGGAACTGCATCTCGACGCTGAGGCAGCGGACGGGGACGCCGGCGATCGTGCCTTCGCCCGAGATGTCCTCGGCGCTGAAGGTCATGCCCTCCCCGTGGTACGCGGGGGTCGCGCCACCGTCCGCGTCCAGCCGAATCGCGTGCAGGTCGATCTCGCGACCCGCAGGATCGTGGAGCACGAAGGCTGTTGCCGTCTCTGTTCCGGAGCCGTCAACAGCTGGGGCGTTCTCAGACCAGAGTTCCTTCAGGCTGTACCCGTCGCACTCCAGCAGCTTGCGCGCGCGGACGATGTCGTCGAGGAGCACGAGGATGTCGAGGTCTTTGTGCGTCCGGGTCGCTCGCCCGAGCAACGCGTCAACGCCCCAGCCGCCACAGACCCACACACCGATCCCCGCGGCCGAGAGCCGCTCGATGATTCGGACCACGTCTTCTGCGCTGATCATCCTGTCACCTTCACGGAAAGGAGAACGCCAGCACTTCGGGCGTTCTCTCTAGCCGCCCGTGCGGCGGGCGGCCAGCGTCCTCCGCGCTGACCATGCAACCTCCCTTCACTCGCATCAGGAGGGTACCCACGCGCCGTCGCACGCCCGTCACGGAGCGGCTGGCTCGGCTGGCTGCTTAGTCCACGATGAAGAGCTTGACGCCGGTCGTCGTGTGCGAGCGGTGAGGCTCGGCGCCATCGGCAACCTGGTAGCTGACGCCGGGAGTGAGGGTGAACGTCCTTCCATCCTGGAGCTCGACATGGAGCTCGCCCTCGAGGCACAGGAGGACGTGCCCCTTGGAGCACCAATGATCGGCTTCGTACCCAGCTGAGTATTCAACCACTCGCACGCGCAGGTCGCCAAACTGACGCGTGCGCCAATAGGCCATGCCCGTCCTGCCCTTGTGTTCCGTGCGCTCGACCTTCGACCAGTCACTCAAGCCAAATGGAATCCCGGTCATCTGCATCGTATCTCACCCTACGTAATGGTGGCTTGGTTCAGGCCGGCCGGGCACCTAGAGGCCTGGACACCAGAGATGTGCCGGCACGTCCCCATTCTCGACGAACCCGAGCCTCTTGGCGAGGGCGATCGACGCTTCGCGTTCCGGCCAGCAGGTCCAATTGGGACGCAGGCCGCGGGCGAGGCACTCCTCGAGGAACGCGCTCGCCGTGAGCGTGCCAAGGCCGAGGTTGCGATGGTTCTCGTCGGTGTGGATGTCGATCTCGGCCTCGCCGCGGCCGACGAAGACGACGGTGCATTCGCTGACGACTTCGGGGCCCTTCATCAGCCGAACGCCGAAGCGCGGGTCGCCCTCTACGAGGCCTATCGGCTCCATGTGGCAGCCGGCCGGCACGCGGCTGCGCCAGCTTCGAAAGTCGGGAGCATGAGCGGCGTCAAACGAGAACGCCTTGCGGTGGATGCGGATCGCACCTCTTGGAGCCAGAAGCTGGTCGAGCTGTGCCCTCCATGCCTCGGTGAACGCGAAAACGATGAGCTCCTGTTCTTCCTGGCTCGGGAGGAGGTCGCCGAAGATGAGAGACACGAGTGCCTTGCCGAAGGCGTCGTCGGTTTCGTCGCCGGCGACGTAGGAGAAGGCGCCTCCGACGGCGACGAACGCCGATCGCGGACAGTCGGCCCGATCGACGTAGTCGACATCGTCGACGTCGTCGACGTCGTCGACGAAGACTCTGCCCGCCGCGGTCCCCTCGAGCACGGAGAAGACGATCGGCACGTTGTGGTCGACGCCGGCGAACAACGGCGCGGCAAGGGTAAACTCAGACCGCTTCAGCTCGATCATGGGACTCCTCTCGTTCACGTGCTCGGCCCTCTCACGGGCGCGAGTCTGCTCGACCAGTCCTCGATAGTCCAGGCAGAGAGGCCGTTCCGCTTGCGCGAACAGCAAAGACCCCGCCACAGCTTGAGACTTGCCTGTACGTGGCCTCCAGGCCCGCTTGCGCACAAGCTGCGATGGCCTCATCGGCCGCCCAGTAATGCTCGTCCGGATCCCACGTGTCGGCCCACCGTCGCGATGCCTTCGTGCGCGCGTCGGCCGTCGGAAAAGCGATGTCCGCGACAACGATCCAGCCCTCGGGCGTGAGACCTTGTGACACCGCACGTCGCAGCATCTGGATCTTGGTCGCGAGATCGAACTCGTGCAGGACGTAGGCGAACACGATGCGGTCAAACGGGTGCGGAAGCTCGGTCGGCCACTCATCCAGCAGGCTTGCCTGCAGGCTCGCCTGCAGGCTCGCCTGGATGAGGTGGATCTCTGGCCACTTCGCGCGCGCCCGAGCCAGCATCTCGGCCGAGAAGTCGAGTCCCCAGACATCGCAGCCCCTGCGAACGAAGCATGCAGCCAGGTTGCCGGTGCCGATGCCCAGGTCAAGTACACGCAGGCCAGGCCGCGCATCGGCCGCCTCGACAGCCGAGTCCAGCACCTCTTCGTAACCATCGAACGGGAAACCGCTCGTGGCGGATCCGACGGCGCTGTCGTAGTGCTTCGCCCAGCTGTCGAAGAGCTGTTCGCGTTCCGTCTTGCCTGTACCCAACCGTGTCTCCCTCTTGCTCCCGGTGACCAACGTCTCCCCGGCTCCTGATCTTGCTCACTGTGTCGCGCCGGTCATGCGGCGGCCGTTCATCGCACCGTCATCCACCATGAAGATCGGGCATGACAAGCGGCGTCTTCTTGGTACTTGCCGAGAGGCCTTGATCCATGGGCACGGCTTGGCCACGCCAGGGGCCCTGCAGCCGGTCATCCCAATTCACCGGGTCCCGAACTCGTGCAGACGGTCGTCGTACTCAGCGACGAGGAAGCGCTTGCCTCTCTCTACCACGACGTGCCCTTCGGCCTCGAGTCGCTCCCTCTGGCCCTCGCACCCGCCGGGGTACTTGGCGTTCACTTCTCCACCCGCCTTGAGCGTGCGCCAGTACGGGGTGATGTTTGCGCAGCCGTCCTTCTCGTCTTCGGCCGCCGCCTCGGCGGCAATGCGGGCGAAGATGCCGGTCGTGATCGGGCAGGTGATCGTCGCGCCGTGACGCGCCGCGAGGATCTCGCGTAGGTGGTTGACCGTCGTCAACTTGCCCTCGGGCACGGCGCGCATCAGTTCGTCGACTTCGCGCGGCGCTGGGATGATGACCGTTCCCTCGCCCCAGCGAGAGCTCATCCGGCCTTCGATCTCGACGACGCGCGGCAGGCCGTTGTCGTTGTCCAGCTTCTCCCGCCACGTCTTCTTCATCGCCATGTCATCGCCTCTCCTGAACATCGCCAACCTTGGGATGAGGCCTGCGGCTCCGGCACAACGACCTACGCCGGCTTCTCGCCTTGGCCCGGCAGCTTCGGGCGGCTGAAGGACTGGAGTAGCGTCAGGATACCGCCGACGACGCCCATGACCCAGCCGGCGGCGTAGGGCAGCACGACGAGTCCCCACCAGTCCGAACGTCCCGTGCTTCCACCAATGCCTCCGAGCGTGCTCAGGATCCACATCGCGGCGACGCCAACCGCCACCAGGACCAGGGCCCAGTAGAGGAGCACGCGCCACCGTCCCTTGCCGAGGAATGCTGCGAGAGCGGCCAGGCCAACCCCGGGCAGGATGACTACCGATCCCTCAAGAGGATCGACAGCCCCGAGGATCATGCCAGCAAGACCGATGATTGCGAGCGCTCTGGGCCATTGCTCGGCCATTCTCATCTCAGCTGACATGACAGGCGGCTCACTTCGCGTCCACCCCGACACGGACGCAGTAGTCGATCCACAGACGCTCCCGCTCTTCTTTCGGGATCGCGTGCCAGCGCACGCCGCGGATCGCGCCTTCGAGCCCAGAGAGCATGCTCCGACACGGCGCGTCCTCGGGACGCACGTTCGCCAGCCGAGCCGCGGCCTCGACGCTGCCCAATCGCCTGAGTTCGCCCGGACTCGTAATGCCCGCCTCGCGTAGGCGCCTCGCTACCTCAGCACCGACGTTCGACAATGACTCAAGCGCTTCGTCCGCTCCGCGTCCCTTCACGGCTCCCACCTCAGGAAAGAGGGTATACGCACTTCTCCGCCGTCTCCATGTCGATTGGCTTCCGACATGCCTCCTCGTGACGTCTCTGCGAGGCGCCCGCTCGAGGCCACGGCGTATCAGCTTCGACTTGGGTGCCTGGCGTCACAATAGCCAGCGGCGCTTGACGCCGTCCGGATCACGGCGTGCGGGCCGGGTTCCAGTCGGGCGACGTCCCGATGTCAGTCAGGCGGACGAAGGTACCCGTCGCTACGCCGACGACGCAGATCACGTCGCGGCCGAGGTAGTCCGACTGGTAGGCGATCCGCGTTCCGTCGGGCGACCATGTCGGGTGTTCGTTGCGGCCTCCTTGCCTGGCCAGCCACCGCAGGCCGGTGCCGTCCGGCCGGATGAGGCCGATGTGAGGGTCCCCGCTGAACGCGATGAGGCTTCCGTCGGGCGACCAGCACGGCCGAGAGCCAAGCACGCCCGGGAGCTCGTGAATCGCCTCCGTCGCGACGTCCATGATGAAGAGGTGGACTTGGTAGTCGACGATGCGGTCGAAGACGACGGACTGGCCGTCGGGCGACCAGTCGAGGGAACCGATCCCGTCGGGAAGCCCGGGGAACCGCCGCAGGTTCGCGCCGTCAGGGTCCACGAGATAGGCGGCCGTCGTCCCGTCCGTCTCGCTGAGGAAAGCAAGGGCCGTGCCATCGGGTTTCCAGACCGGCTCGGCGTCTTGGCCGGGGGTGTTGGTCAACCGCGTGAGGTGCGTCCCGTCCGCGTCGATCACGAAGATGTCGGGAGCGTCGCCCACCCAGCGCACGAAGGCGATGCGCGCACCGTCCGGCGACCACGCGGGCGCCGCATCCACGGGCCCTGACGTCAGCGGGCGGGTCGTCAGATGGACCTCATCGACGACGTAGATCGCGAGACCGCTTCCGAAGGCCCCGACGTAGGCGATCTCGGCCGGACACACGATGGTCAGCGCCGCGGCGAATGCGATCGCAAGGATGAGGCTCGCTCCGCCTCGGTGTCTCTGGCTTCTCGTCCACATGGCGTCCCCTCCTCTCCCCCGGTTGCGCACGTTCGCGCGACGAAGACTCTAGCACGTTCTCTCGCCTCCGCGCTTGTCCGCCGGCGCTATCAGGGAGTGAGGACCTCGACTGCCCGGCCGTCGGCGGCCGTCAGCGGCCGTCACGCGTGGAACACGCGATCGCGAAGGGCCAGCCCGCCGCTGTCTTTGTAGTCCGATGGAGGAGAGTTCGAGCCGCGTCAGCGACTCCCCGACGTCAAAACAGGGCTCTCGAACAGCGTGAGGGTCTCCGTATCTTCGATGGCGGCCGTCTCGTCGACGTGCCTTGTGGCCTAGAAGAACCTCATCCGCAGGAACGCGATCACGGCGACCCCCGAGAGCATGAACGACACGCCCATCGTGATCCAGAATGCGTACGGCGACTCCTGGAATGGAAGATGGACGTTCATCCCGAACGTGCTGGCCACGAGCGTCGGAAGCATGAGGACGATCGTGATCGACGCGAGGAACTTCATGACGGTGCTGACGTTGTTCGAGATGATCGACGCGAACGCGTCCATCATCCCCGTCAGGATGTTGCTGTAGATGTCAGCGAGTTCGCGCGCCTGTCCGAACTCGACGCGCACGTCGTCCAGCAGGTCCTGCTCTTCTTCCGTTAGATCCCGCCCCGCGACACGCCGAATTCGCTCCCACATCGGCTCGTTCGCCCGCAGCGACGTCGTGAAGTAGACGAGGCACTTCCCCAAGTTCAGCATGCGTACGAGCGTCTGGTTCTTCATCGAGCCGTGGATCGCGCGCTCCACATCATCCGACTCGTGCCGAATGCTCTGAAGGAACGCCAGGTACTGCCTGGCCACGTGCAGGAAAACCGTGCCGAGGAAGTGAATCGGGTCGTCGGGTGACGGCAATCGGCCGCGGCTCGAGAGAAGCTCTCCCCAGAGGGCCGTGTCTTCCGCGCACACGGTGATCACACGCTGCGGAGTGAGGATGATCGCGAAGGCTAGGGTCACGTAGGGAGTGACCGACGCTACGTCACGATGGGGAACGCGGATGACGAGGAGCTTGCAGTCTTCCTCGACCTCGAAGCGCGGCCGTTCGTCGCGGTCTGTCGCCGCGGTGAGGAAGTCCATCGGGATCCCGAGGTTGCTCGAAAGCGCATCGAGCTCGACGTGCGTCGGGCTGATCGCTTGGATGACCTGGCATTCCTCCAGACCGTCTACGTAGACGAGCTTGCCGTTCTCGAACTTGCAGTACGTCAGCATTCGATCGTCCTGTTCCGCTCGATGAGCGTTGGATTGCGCGGTGCGGCGCCATCATAGGCGCGTCGATTCGACTCGTCAACGGGCTTTGTCCACCCCGGGAGCCACCGCCGTCCCTCTCCGGCAGACGACGTTCGCGCACTGAGCGCAGCGACTCAGCGCCCTCTCGAACACGGCGCCCCGGCAACAAGGGCGCGGGCCGCCGCGGCGACGCCGGCTCCCGACTCGACCTCACAGCCGACCGCGCGCAAACCCGCCTCGATCGCTCCGAGCGCCGCGAGAACGTCGCTCGCGCAGACGGCGCCCATGTGACCGACGCGGAACGTGCGATCGCGGAGGTCCGGATGCAGTCC
>Ga0247841_10007455_pt1 | contig 16267 bp, 11 predicted proteins | sample LaCruzMarch2015__2_FD_192410 | JGI IMG/M metagenome (GOLD analysis project Ga0247841, IMG submission 192410) | Freshwater microbial communities from meromictic Lake La Cruz, Castile-La Mancha, Spain - LaCruzMarch2015_18m | ecosystem: Environmental > Aquatic > Freshwater > Lake | place: Spain... | reverse complement strand
ACGACCAATCGTTCATTTATGATCCGGACTATAAGAAGGCCCAGGTTACCGGCGATACGATGAGAGACAACTTGGGATCGTTCCATATCTCCCAGGATTTTTTACGTCCGTGCGGCAGGAAGGATGCCTACGCGGCCGATATCACTTACGGCACCAATAATGAATTCGGTTTCGATTATTTGCGTTGCAATATGGCCTACCGGCTCGAGGACAAGGTGCAGCGGGAATTCCATTACGCGATCGTTGACGAAGTGGATTCCATCTTGATCGACGAGGCGCGCACGCCGCTGATCATTTCGGCGCCGGATGAGGAGAGTTCCAAGTGGTACCAGGATTTTGCCCGGATAATTCCGCGGCTGGAATCGGAAACCGATTATAAAGTGGACGAGAAGGATCGCGCCGCGACATTGACCGAGGCGGGCATCGCCAAAGTGGAGCATATTATGGGCGTGGACAATATCTATGAGGACAAGGGTATTAAGTATCTGCATCATTTGGAACAGGCATTGCGCGCGCAGGCGCTTTACAAGCTGGACCGGGATTACGTCGTTAAGGACGGCCAGATAATCATTATCGATGAATTCACCGGGCGGCTGATGCCGGGCCGGCGCTGGTCGGGCGGGCTGCACCAGGCGATCGAGGCCAAGGAAGGCGTGAAAGTTCAGGCCGAGTCGCTGACACTGGCGTCGATAACTTTCCAGAACCTTTTTAAAAATTACAAAAAATTGGCGGGGATGACCGGCACGGCGTTGACGTCTGCCGAGGAATTCGACAAAGTTTACAATCTTGATTCGGTGCCGATACCGACCAATAAAAAGCTCAGCCGTATCGATTTGCCCGACCGCGTATATAAGACCGAGAAGGCGAAGTTCGCGGCTGTGGTCAGTGAGATCAAGGAAAGAAGCCGCTTGGGCCAGCCGGTGCTGGTGGGCACCCGCTCGGTGGAAAAAAACGAATATCTGGGAAAGCTATTGGAACGTGAAGGCGTCAAGCATGAGATCTTGAACGCCAAGAACCACGAGCGTGAGGGCGAAATCATCGCCCAGGCGGGCCGTTTGGGCGCGGTGACGATCGCCACCAACATGGCGGGTCGCGGCGTGGACATTATTTTGGGAGGGAATCCGCCCACGATTGAGGAGGCGAACAAAGTTCGTGAAGCGGGCGGTTTGTTCATTATGGGCACGGAAAGGCATGAAGCGCGGCGCATCGATAACCAGTTGCGCGGCCGCGGCGGCCGGCAGGGAGATCCGGGCACGACCCAGTTTTTCATTTCCCTTGAAGACGATCTTTTGCGAATTTTCGGCGGCGAGCAAATGAAAAAGCTGATGGACATGCTCAAGGTTCCCGATGACCAGCCGATCGAATCGGGCATGTTGTCCAAGCGCATCGAAGAGGCGCAAACAAAGATCGAAGGCACTAATTTCGATGTGCGCAAACATCTGCTTGATTATGATTCGGTTTTAAACAAACATAGGGAAGTGATCTATAAGAAGCGCGATGAGATGTTGGAAAAGTCCAATGAGGATATTCATAATTATGTTGTGGAACTGGCTCAAAAAGGCAGCCTCCAGGAACAATATGGAAAACGGGAAGCCGAAGTAGGCGCAGACGCCATGACACAGGCCGGACGCTTTATTGCTCTGAAGACCATTGATTTTTTCTGGCAGGAGCATTTGGAACTGATGGATAACGTCCGCGATTCGGTGCGATTGCGCGCCTACGGCCAGCAGGATCCGCTGGTGGAATATAAAAACGAGGCCAATAAACAATTCCGTGTCCTATTGGATACGGTCGAGGCCAACATTTTGCAAAATTTGCTGAATGTTTCGATCAACCCCCAGGCGACGTTGAGACCCGAACCGCAAAAAGCGGCGCAAAATTTCAATGGTACCGACCGCAACGACCCCTGTCCATGCGGCAGCGGCAAAAAATTCAAGAAGTGCTGCGGCAAATAATAGATTTTGTATTTATTCTCCCTTTTTAAAAGGGAGTGCCCGCAGGGCGAGGGATTTGAATTTTTGGGACCGCAAAAATCCTCCGGCGCGATTACGCGCCACCTCCTTTTCCAAAGAAGGAACAGATCCAATTTTGATATGGTATCCGAAAAAAACTATGGAAATAAAAATCATTAAAAATCCGATCACTCGGTTTGAATTGAAAAAAATCGCACAAGTTGGGTTTGGTGATTTGGTTAAGGGCGTGGTGGATATTGAGCAGGGGATTATGGCCTTGGGCGGAGAAATGCATATGGATGAACAAATGGAATTGATTGAAAAGGAAAACTCCAATCAAGAATTTGTTTGGGGAATAAATTTATATCCCGAAAAAGAGGGTGATGATTTCATTGAATTTGATTCCATGGTTAATTTAAAGCCGGCGTTCGGAAACCGGACGCGAGGGGTTGGTAATTTGGAAACGCAAAAGAAAATAATTGAAATTGTTAAAAAATTGATAAGCAAAGCTTGATTTCGTTTTACTCAATTAAGCAAAGCTTGATTTCGTTTTACTCAATTAAAATAATGGACGGATCAATTTTACACAAAAATTTGGCGGCGGGGCGGTGGTTTGACCTGACTTTGGCCGAGCAGATGGGGAATATCGGCAGCGAGGTGAGTCGGGCGCGGCTGAGCCAAGGAAAAGATGAAGCCCGTTTTTGGAGCGCGGTTGTTCGTGGATTGGAATTATTCAATTTGACGCTGGCCGACAAGCGCTGGGGTGAGAGGCGCAAAGAAATTGCGCGCGCTTATGAAGTTTTTTGCGACGCGGTTTTGGACGGCAAGGTTTACGATAGCGATTTGGAATCGCTTGATCGTTATTTCACCAATTTTGCATTGTTGGCGATGAGCAAAATATGAAAATATCAAAGTCGTTGGAAATTGCGAAGGGATTTCTCGGCAGGGAGCTGGAAATCATCATCGACCGTCCGCTCGGGAGTAAACATCCCGAGTTTGGTTTTGTTTACGAAGCCAACTATGGCTATGTTGAAGGTGTGAAAGCTCCGGATGGCGATAATTTGGACGCGTATTTTCTTGGCGAGGGCAAGTCGTTGGCAAAAGCCAGAGGCAAGGTTGTCGCGATCATCCATCGCTTGGACGACGATGATGACAAGCTGGTAGTTGCCGCGGCGGGTTACGAGCCTGACGACGATGAGATCCGCCGGCTGACGGACTTCCAGGAAAAATGGTTTAAAAGCGAAATTATCAGGGAATGACCCGAGTATGCTTTTTTAATTCCGAGGTAGACCACGGGCTTGCCCGTGGTACCGATGGAATGAGGATTACAAAGGAAACATCCTTTGGTTGTCTTAGGTAACCCGGAAGTAATCTTCGGCGTGGTTACAGACCACGCCTGACGAAATACCGATTTAAATATATTTTTGATTTTGCCGCGGCAGAGCGGTGATGCTGCCGATTTGCCGATCCAAAACAAATTGGACTTTTAGCATTTTTTGCGTTATATTTGGTTTTGAAAGAAATTACTTCTCGTAACGGGAATATAAAGAATAAATATGAAGAAAAACCTATTGTATTCGCTTTTGTTCGTTGTGGTGCTGGCGTTGATATCTTCGGCTTATTGTTTTCCGCAGTTTTTCAATAAGCAGATCGATACGGTGAACTCCCAATTAAAGGTAAGCGTGCCGCATTTGCCGGAAAAACAATTTAATTTAGGTTTGGACGTGAAGGGGGGCGTGCGTTTGGAATATCAGGCGGATTTGAGTTCGGTGCCGGAAAATGAACGCACAACCGTTATGGCGGGAGTCAAGGACCTTATCGAACGGCGCATAAACAGCTATGGCGTGGCCGAACCTCAGATACAGGTAACGGGCGCAAACCGGCTTATCGTGGAGTTGCCGGGCGTGGAAAGTATCGATGACGCGATCTCATGGATCGGCGCCACTCCTTGGCTTAATTTCCTGGAACAGCGCTCCGAGGAAGACACGAAAAAGATCGTTGATAAGATCAAGGAAATCCAGGGTAAGACCAACGAAGAGATTCTCAAAATCCCGGATTACCAAGTTGCGCTTCAAAATCCTTATTTCAAGGAAACGGAATTAACGGGTAAATATTTAAAGAAGGCGGCGGTGAGTTTTGACCAGAATACCGGCATGCCGATCGTGGAGTTCCAATTCGACGATGAAGGCGCCAAGCTTTTTGAACAGATCACGGAGCGCAATGTGGGCAAGCCTTTGGCGATATTCCTTGACGGGATGTCGATTATCGACACCAATGGCGATAACAAGATCGACGGGCAGGACCTTTACGCGCCCAATGTCGTCCAGAAGATCAGCGGCGGCAGCGCCCAGATCACGGGAATAGCGAGCGTTAAGGAAGCAAAGACATTGAAAGAACGGTTAAACCAAGGCGCGTTGCCGGTTCCATTGGGGCAGCCGATATCCCAACAGAAGATCGGTCCTACCTTGGGATCGGTTTCTCTTGACCAGACGGTCAAGGCGGGTATTTGGGGATTTTTGATCGTGGCGATATTTATGGTGGTGTTTTACCGGTTGCCGGGTTTATTGGCATCGTTGGCGTTATGCCTTTACGCGATTGTTTTGCTGGCGATATTTAAATTGATCGGTGTTACGATGAGCTTGGCGGGCATCGGCGGTTTCATACTGTCGCTGGGCATGGCGGTGGACGCGAATGTTCTGATCTTCTCTCGCTTGAAAGAGGAACTTGAAAGCGGCAAAGGATTGGCGTCAAGCATTGAGGAAGGCTTTAATCGCGCCTGGCCGGCGATCCGTGACGGTAATTTCACGACGATCGTGGTGGCCGCGATATTATTCTTCCTGGGAACGAGCTTTGTGAAAGGATTCGCAGTAACCCTTATCTGGGGTATTATGCTTTCGATGTATTCGGCGATCGTGGTTACAAAGACCTTCTTGCGGATTTTCGCGTCGACAAAACTTGGTAAAATAACCTGGATTTGGAAACCTATTGCGTAAATATTCGAATATTCGAATGTTCGAAATCCGAAACAAGTGCGAATATTCAAATGATCAAATGACAGGAACGAAATTCCGTTTTAAACATTTTAATTTTGAAAATTTGAAAATTGTTTCGAATATTCGAGCTTCTTGCTTCGAGCTTAATCCAAAATATGATAAATTTCATCAAATATAAGAATTTTTTTATCGCGGTCACGCTATTGGTGGTGGTTGTCTGCATCGGTGTGATTTCGGTCTATGGTTTGAAACCCGGCATAGAATTTACCGGCGGCAGTGTTATGGAGATCCAGTATTCCGAATCGAGGCCGGAAAGCAAGGTTATCCAGGAAAGTATCGCTTCGTTGGGTTTGAAAAGCGTTTCAATGTATTCCCAAGGCGATAAAGGGCTGATAATCCGTTCCGAGACCATTGATGCTGCGACCCATACCAAATTGGTCCAGGCTTTGGAAAAGACCGGCAAGTTCGATGAGAGGAGTTTTGAAACGATCGGTCCGGCAGTGGGCAAGGAATTGACCGACAAAGTGGCGAAATTGGTATTGATCTCGTTGTTGGCGATGCTTGTTTATATCGCGATCGCTTTCAGGAATGTTCCGGGACCGGTCAGCTCCTGGCAATATGGCATGGCTTCGTTTTTGATCCTGTGCCATGACGTATTGGTGCCGCTGGGCGTGTTCGCGGTTCTGGGGGCTTTATATGGGGTGCAGATCACTATTCCGATCATCACCGCGCTTTTGATAGTAGTCGGTTACGCGATCAACAATGTTATCGTTGTTTACGATCGCATCCGCGAGAATCTTGTTCGCGACCATAAGGCAGGGTTTGAAGAGATCTCCAACCGCGCGATCAACCAAACCTTAAGCCGCCAGATAAACACTTCGGTGGCCACGCTTTTGCCGGTGTTCGCTATCTATTTCATGGCCGGGGAAAGCTTGAAGTATTTCGCCCTGGCATTGATCCTCGGGATCGCCACGGGTACCTATTCTTCCGTATTTTTGGCCAGCCAATTACTGATAGTTTGGATGGCGCGCGGCAAACGCGGCAAGTAATCATAAATTGATGTCTAGATGGGTAAAATTCCGTGAAAACGGAATTTTAGCTTTAAAACGGGAGATTTCGGGTATTTTGCTTGCCGGTATTTGACAAATTTCCAAACATGCCATATAATAAAAAATGTGTTAACAATTAAATGCTTGTATCATGCTTAATATTAATTATTTAGAAATTTGCCAGGAGCTGTTAAGTCAGCTTCCACAAAAACAACGCGAGGTGATCGAGCGCCGTTTTGGTTTAAAAGCCGGCGTCCGGGAAACTTTGGAAGCGATCGGCAAGAGCCACAAGATCTGCCGCGAACGTGTGCGCCAGATCGAAAAGGTAAGCTTGGCCAAGATGAAGAAGAAATCATCCGGATATAAGGAGATTTCCAAGCTTTTCGCCAAACATTTGAAGAATTCCGGCGGCGTCCGCGAGGAAGGCGCGCTTTTGGAGGAACTGGGAGGCAAGGACTTCAAAGCCCACGCTTATTTCCTTTTGACCCTTTCCGGGGAGTTTTTACGTTCCGGAGAGAGTGACGATTTTAATTGTCTTTGGGCTTTGGACGCGGAATCCCTGAGTGCCGCCAAGAAGTTTGTCGCGGCGTCGCTGGCGAGCCTTTCGGAGAAAAAACAGCTGGTTTCGAGCCGGGAGCTTGCCAATTTGGAAGGATTGAAGAAAAACGTGGCCGAATCGTACCTTGGCATCTCCAAGAAAATACAAACCAACAAAGAAGGTCTTTTCGGTTTGCGCGAATGGCCGGAAGTCAGCCCCAAGGGCATAAAGGATAAAATCTACCTTTTATTAAAAAAGAACCGCAAACCTTTGCATTTTGTCGATGTGGCGCAGAAGATCGAAGGCAGCCTGGTCCAGACGGTTCATAACGAACTTATTCGCGACAAGCGTTTTGTGCTTATCGGGCGCGGAATCTACGCGTTGCGCGAATGGGGTTATTCCGAAGGGGACGTCAAAGATGTCATTTTAAAGATATTCGAAAACGAGAACAAGCCTCTGACCAAGGCCGAGATCCTTGACCGCGTTATGAAACAGCGGCTTATCAAGGAAAACACCGTGTTGATGAATTTAAGCAACAAGAAATTTTTCTCGCGCGACAACGAGGGCAAGTATTGGCGCAAGAACGTCCAAGAGGCGTAGTCTTTGGGTTTTTCAATATCTAAGGTTATAATAAAAGCGTGAATAGACGCTTTTTAAAGCGTATAGCTTTGCTTGAGATCTTAAAATGATAACCGCTGAAATCGGACAATTTATCGAATTTGCGTGGAAATTGGTTTTATACTGGTGGTGGCTGCCGGCCTTTTTCTATTTCCAGAAGAAGTTTGATTATTATTGGACTTGGTGGCGTCTCGAGATTTGGTATAACACGATGTGGAAACCTTTACTGCTCGAGATAAAAATCCCTAAAATACTTCCCAAATCGATCAAGGCGACGGGGGCGATGATGGTGGCGCTTCACGGCGCGATCTTTAATGATCCGGATTGGTGGGAAAAATATATCACCGGCGAGCCGCAAACCAGTTTTAAATTCGAGATCGCGTCCATCGACGGGAAAATACATTTTTACATCCGTTGTTTTGTGGATTACCGCGAGGCGGTGGAAGCGGCGGTTTATTCGTCGTTTCCCGAGGCCGAGATCGAGGCGGTGCCGGATTATTCGCGGCAAATTCCTTTAGACATCCCCAATAGCGAATGGGATCTTTTCGGCTGGGACTATTACATGACCAACGAGCCGCAATTCCCGATTCCGACCTATGAAAGATATGTCGAACAGGGCGTCGAGGAAGAGGAAAAGATCGATCCGATCACTTCGTTGATGGAAGGCATGGCGAAATTAAAGCCGGGCGAGCAGATGTGGATCCAGATCAGTGCCAAGCCGATTTATTTTTCCCTTCCCGATGGCGCGAAATTTGTAAAAGAAGGTGAACGCATCCGTGACCGGCTGTCCAAGCGGCCCGATAAAAAATTACCATCGCTTTGGGACGAAATGGCAGAATTGATTTTTCATGGGCCCAAGCTCGAAGAAGACGCGCCGCAGGAACTTTTTCCGGCGGAAATGCGCCTGACCGTGGGCGAACGCGAAGTGGTGGAGGCGGTGGAAAAAAAGATCGCCAAACCTTTTTTCGCTTGTTATGTGCGCAACATGTATCTGGGCCGCCGCGAGTCGATGTTCATGCCGAATTTCCGGCTTTTGTATAATTATTTCAATCATTTCACCAGCCCGGAGCTTAATTCGTTATGGGTTTGGACCAAGTCATTGACCCGTGTCAAAAAATCGCCGTTCCCGTTTATCAATAAACTGGCGGATCGCCGCGCATACATCAAAAAACGGCACTTATTGCGGGTTTACCGCGATCGGTTGAATTATTATAATCCCTGGAACCATGGCGATAAAGGCCATGAGGTAAAACTGAACGTGGAAGAATTGGCCACTATTTACCATTTTCCTTCGCATATCGTATCTCCGACGCCGGGTATCCAGCGCACCGAATCCAAAGAAAGCGTCGCTCCGGGAAATTTACCTGTCTGATCGTTCGATTTTTCACAGGCTGCCATTTAACGATGGCAGTTTGTTTTTGTTTGCGCGTTCGAATATGGAATATGGAATATTGAATAGAATCCATTCCATATCCTTTATTCAAAATTCCAAATTCGAGATTCGACATTCCAAATTCGCAATTCGCAGCCGGTTGGTCAAATTTTTTAAAAAAAGTTATCATTAGGGGTATGGAAGGCAATAAAGAAAAATTGACTTATCTTGGCGAAGTCACCTGGCGTCACCAAAAGACGAAGTTCGGCATCAAGACCGATGACCGGAGGAGGCATATTTATCTGGTGGGAAAGACCGGTATGGGCAAATCGAACTTGTTGGAGAATATGGCCATCCAGGACATCCAGGCGGGGCGGGGAGTCGCTTTCATTGATCCGCACGGCGAAGCCGCGGAGAAGCTTTTGGATTATATCCCGTCCCACCGGGTTAACGATGTTATTTATTTCAATCCGGGGGATATGCATTATCCGACCGCTTTTAACGTAATGGAAATTTCCAATCCCGAACAGCGTAACCTGATCGCTTCGGGGTTGATGGCGGTTTTCAAAAAGATCTGGCCCGATGTGTGGTCGGCGCGGATGGAATATATATTGAACAATACGCTTTTGGCCTTGTTGGAGTATCCCAACGCGACGTTGTTGGCGATCAACCGGATGTTTTCCGATCCCGGATTCCGCGCCAAGGTGGTGGATAAGGTGACCGATCCGGTAATCAAGGCTTTTTGGCTGACGGAATACGCCAACTATGACCAGAAATACGAGCGCGAATCCACCGCGGCGATCCAGAACAAGATCGGGCAATTCGTTTCCAATCCTTTAATGCGCAATGTTTTGGGACAGGTGAAATCGAGCATTGACATGCGCAAGATCATGGACGAGAAAAAGATTTTGATTGTCAATATTTCCAAGGGCATGGTGGGTGAGGACAGTTCGCGCCTGTTTGGCGCGATGCTGATAACCAAGCTCCAGCTGGCGGCGATGTCGCGCCAGGACATTCCCGAGGAACAGCGCGAGGATTTTTATCTTTATGTTGATGAATTCCAGAATTTTGCCACCGAATCGTTTGCCAATATCCTGTCGGAGGCGCGCAAATACCGCTTAAACTTGGTTTTGGCCAACCAGTATCTGGGGCAATTGGAAGAAATGGGCGCGACCGGGAAAAGCTCCAAAGTCAAAGACGCGGTGTTCGGCAATGTCGGTACGATTATTGTTTTTCGCGTCGGCGCCGAAGACGCGGAGTTTTTGGAGCCGGAATTCGCCCCGGATATTTTAATCGAGGATTTTGTGAATTTGGGCAAATACCATGTTTACCTGAAATTGATGATCGACGGCATTACCAGTTCGCCGTTTTCGGCGCAGACATTGCCGCCGATAGAAAAATTGGTGGTGTCGGAGAAGGATAAGATCATCTTCGCTTCCCGCGAGAGGTACAGCGTGCCGCGGACATTGATCGAGGAAAAGATCGCCAAATGGACCGGCGAAATGAGCGAATCGACCGCTAAAAATCCGCCTGCGAACGGAGGCGGCCAGAATCAGGCCAAAATGTACGAGATCACGTGTTCGATGTGCGACAAAAAGACGAAAGTGATCTTTGAGCCCGAGCCGGGCAGGAAGGTTTATTGCAAGCCGTGTTTGAAAAAAATGCAGACCGAGGGTAAGCCGGAGAATGGTGTTGCCCGTCCGCAAGAACGAATACCCGGCGCGTATCCGCCGGATCGGACACCCACTGCATTGCCGCAGAGCCGGCCGTCGAGTTATCCGCAGCCAAGCCCGGTCCAAGCGTCGGTTTTGGCGCCGCAAAACCGTAATTCTAACTATCCGGCACCGCAGAGCCGCGGCCCGGCTTATTCGCAATCAAGCCAGGGCCAGCGTCCGGCAATAACGCCTCCCGCAAGAATATCGCTGAGTGACCTGGCGCACGCCCAGCCCACGCGTTTTGCCGGGCAGAGGAATGACGACTCAAAACCGAGGCCAAGAAGAGAAGTGCAGATGGGTGATTTAAAGAAAGCGTTAAGTGAAGCGCTCGGAGCCGTGGCCAAGGATCAAAAACCGGTGGAATAAAACCGGCCGATCGAATGGCTGTTCCCAAAGACGTTGCGATTTTCAGGAACGATAATTATTGTTATAATCCAAAATCCAAAACAATTATTTGAACATTTACCATATGAAATTATTAACCGAGGGCGAGTTCAAAAATAAACGGGTTCTGGTGCGGTGCGATTTTAACGTTGCCCTTGATGCCCAGGGCCGCATTGCCGATGATTTTCGGATTGTAAGGGCGCTATCCACGATCAAGTTTTTATTAAAAAATGGAGCCGCGGTGATCGTGATGAGCCATTTGGAACATGAAGGCAAGCCGGTCAGCTTGAAGGTGGTGTCCAAGCGGTTGGAGAAATTGCTTTTGAAAAGGGTTAAATTTTTAAATGATTGCGTTGGCGATAAGGTCGCAAAAGAGGCGGGAGCGATAAAATTAGGCCAGGTGATGATGCTTGAGAACTTAAGGTTCCATTCCGAGGAAAAGGTGGGCAGCGACGTTTTTGCGCGGAAGCTTGCCGCTATGGGCGATTGTTACGTCAACGAGGCGTTTTCCTGTTCCCACCGCAATCACGCGTCGATCACGGGAATTCCAAGACATTTGCCGTCATACGCGGGATTGTTGCTTGAAGAGGAAATCAAGAATCTGTCCAAGATATTGGAAAATCCCGTGCATCCTTTAGTGGTTGTCATTGGTGGCGCCAAGGCCGAAACCAAGAGCAAAGTTATCGCCAATATTGCTAAAACCGCCGACCATATTTTGATCGGTTCCAAAATTGCCGAAAGGATCTTGTCGCAAAAGCAGCAATTGATGGGCCGCAACATTGCCGGGAAGAGCGATCTGTCGATCGATTTTATCGATCTGACAAGCCCCAAGATCCACCTTCCGATTGACGGGGTGTTGGTATTGAAAGATTCTTCGGAGGGTTATATGAGGACAGCCGCGATCGGGCAGATGCGCGGCGAGGAAGATATTTATGACATCGGCCCGGAAACCATTAAATTTTTTACCGACATCATTAAAGACGCCCGGACAATATTTTTCAATGGCCCGATGGGGCTATATGAAAAACTGCAGTTTTCCGCGGGCACCCGCGCGATCGTTGAAGCGGTATCCCGGAATTATAACGCGTTTCGCGTTGCCGGCGGCGGCGAGACATTGGAAGCGATAAAAAAATATAAAGCGGATAAAAAATTCAATTTTCTGTCTACCGGCGGCGGCGCGATGCTGGAATATCTGGCCGGCAATGTTTTGCCCGGGCTCGTTGCTTTGGACCGCGCGCCCAGTCCCAGCCAGGAATTGTTTCCCAGTGTTCCCGTTCCGGTACCCGAAGATAAACAATAGATTGGATGGCAAACGAAAAAATAAAAAATCTGGAGGAGGCGGCTTGCAGGATAAAACAGGCGGCGGCAAACAATGAACGGGTCATTATCTACGGTGACGCGGATCTTGACGGCGTGAGCGCGGCGATCATGGCCGGGGAGATCGTCAAAAATGCCGGCGGCAGCGTTACGGCTTATTATTTTCCCGACAGGGAAGTTGAGGGATACGGCATTACCAAGACCGCTTTAAAGAAGCTTGCCGTTTACGCGCCCGCGCTTTTGGTGGCGGTCGATCTGGGGATCGGTAATTTCGAGGAAGTGAAGATCGCCCGCGAGATGGGCATCACTACGGTCATTATCGACCATCACGAGATCCTGGACGGCGTTCCCGAGGCGGATATCATCGTTGACCCAAAGCAGCACGGCGACGATTATCCCTTTAAGTTTTTTTCCGCGGCGGGGCTGGTGTTTAAATTGGCGGAGACCGCGTTTGGCGCGGCTTTTTACGGCAATTTGCGCCAGAGCTTTGCGGAGCTTGCGGCGCTCGCGACCTTGGGCGATATGATGCCGCGGGAAAGCTGCAATATCGATATCATCGAAGAGGGAATGTCAACGGTCATGCAATCGTTTAGGCCGGGGTTGCGGGCCTTTTTTGAAACGGACGCGTTTTTTGAGAATGATTCGCGGAATTTCAACCAACGGATCAACCGGATAATCGCGGTGTTGAACGTGCGCGATTTCCGTAACGGGATGCCGGCAACATTTGAATTGCTTACTTGCGATACCTTGGAAAAATCGCATAAATTGATCAGGGAATTTTTGGAAATAAACCGGTTGCGGCGCCTGAAGATCGACGGGGTCGTGGAAGAAATAGAAAAACATGTCGCCGGCAATAACGATCCGATAATTTTTGACGGCAGCGCCGATTGGGACTTAAACCTTCTGGGCACGGTGGCGTCGATTTTGACCATTAAATACAAAAAGCCGATTTTCATTTATAAAAGATTGGCCGAAGAAAGCCAGGGGACGGTGCGGAGCGTTGACGGCATCGACAGCGTGGCGTTGATGAAGAATTGCAAGGATATGCTGATCACTTTCGGCGGCCATCCCAAAGCATCGGGATTCCGTATCAAAAACGGAAACCTGGAAAAATTCAAAGATTGCCTTGTTGAGAATGTGGGCAGGCCTCAATCTTGACACAAATCAATTTTAATTGTTAAGCTATGTAGGTTGGACGGAAAACCCAAGCTGGCAAGGCGGCCGCTCCCAAGGTGAAAATCTTGGGGGAGGAAAGTCCGAACTTCTACTCCGCCGCAAGGCGGGTTAAAATAATAGAGGGTAACACCCTTCGACCGCGAGGTCCGAGGTGCGAACAGTGACGTGCGCCAACGAAAGGCGGCGCAGTCCCTTGCCGAAAGGCAGGGGAGCAATCCCATGGCAACATGGGGGTGAAACGGCTAAATCCTTATTGGATGCAAGAACAAGTCCCGCCTTTGGCGGGATAAAAAGTAGTTCGCTTGATCCCCGGAAGTAATTTCGGGGGCAGACAAATGGCGGCCTGGCCCTGTTTCCGCCGGTTGGCGGACCGCGGGGCGACACAGAATTCGGCTTATTGCCAGCTTGGGTTTCTCGTCCTAAAGATGGTCGTGCGCGCAAGCCGTGCGAGTGTGCAAGGTCGCACCTTGCAAGCTTGCAAGGTGCGACCTTGCACAACTTACGTTTTTGTCTTATGGCGAATCATATTTTAAATGGCGGGTGGCTGAATGCCCGGAGCGGCGGGATCGCGGTTCCGGCGGTGATCCTGGCGGTATCGGGGATTGCCAGCCGGCTGCTCGGGATCCTGCGTGACTGGCTGCTTTCGGAGCGGTTTGGTGCCTGTGCCGATTTGGATGTGTATTTCGCGGCGTTCCGGATCCCGGACCTTATTTATAATATTTTGGTTTTCGGCGGCATAACGGTGGCTTTTTTGCCGCTTTTTTCGGATTACTACGCGAAGAACAAAGAAGATGCCTGGAGGTTTGCCAACAACACATTAAATGTTTTCCTGGGGTTGCTCGTGATTTTTTGCGCCGTCCTTTTTATTTTCACTCCGCAACTGGTCATGTTGATCGCGCCCGGATTTTCCGCCGAACAGTTAGCTAAGACCGCGTTTTTGAGCCGGTTGATGTTTTTGAGCCCGATAATTTTTGGCATCGCTTCCATATTTTCCGGAGTGTTGCAGTATTTCCGCCGGTTTCTGGCTTACAGCTTGGCCGCGGTGCTTTATAACGTCGGCATCATTGCCGGAATATTGTTTCTCGCGCCGTCGATCGGCATTACCGGTGTGGGTGTGGGCGTGGTCGCAGGCGCGCTTTTGTATCTACTCATCCAGATAATCCCGTCCTTTGAATGTGGTTTTAAATATAAGCCGGTATTCAACCTGAAGGAACCGTCGCTGGCACGGGTTTTCGGATTGATGCTGCCGCGGACGGCCGGCATTGCCGCCAACCAGATAAATCTGATCGCGCCCACGGTAATCGCGTCGACTTTGCCGGTCGGCTCGATTACGGTTTTCAACCTTGCCAACAATATCTATTCGTTGCCGGTCGGCATCATCGGCGTCTCATATGCGACGGCGGCGTTCGCGTCATTTTCAAAATCGTTTTCCGAAGGCAGGATCGCGGACCTGGCATTGAAATTTTCCTCGGCTTACCGGCAGATCGGGTATTTCGCGGTACCGGCGACGCTTTTACTTTTTATCGCGCGGCAGGAGGTTGTCGACGTCTTGTATTATCACGGGCAATTTTCCCATTACGCGGCATTAATGACTTCGGCGGTTTTGGGAGTTTTTTGTTTGGGGATTTATTTTACTTCAATGATGCCGTTGATGTTCCGTTTGTTCTTCGCGCTGCGCGATACGGCCACTCCGACAATTACTACGGTGGCGTCGGTGGCGGCCAACATATTTTTTAACTATTGGTTTGTGGCGATTTTCGCCGCCGGTCCGGCCGAAGATTTGGCGCGCCGTATTTTTGGCCTGGAAGGATCGGGAGATATCGGTGTTTTGGGGCTGGCGCTGGCCTACGGGCTGGCCAACGCATTGCAATTCGCGATGCTGGTGTTTTTGCTTTACCGCAAAAACGCGGCTTTGGTCAGGACCGGGGAGATCGCGGTTTCATTTTTTAAGACCGTTGCCGCTGGTATTTTTATGTCCGTTACGGTATATTTGGTGATTGGCGCGATGCCCAGGCACGATTTATGGCAGGAACTGCTGGTGTTGGCGGTCTCATCAACGGCCGGCGTGGCGGTTTACGTGTTGGCAACCGTATTATTGAAATCACCGGAAATCATCGCGATAAAACAAGCATTGGAAAAGAAATGGAACAAAACAAATACGATCAATCAAAAATAAGGAATTTCGTGATCATCAGCCATGTGGATCATGGCAAGTCGACTTTGGCCGACCGGTTTTTGGAATTGACCGGTACGATCAAAAAGGACAAATTGGAAGCCCAGCATCTGGACATGATGGATTTGGAAAAAGAGCGCGGGATCACCATTAAGATGCAGCCGGTCCGCATGGAATACAAGGGATATATTATGAATTTGATCGATACTCCCGGACACGTTGATTTCGGCTACGAGGTGAGCCGCAGTTTGGAGGCGGTCGAAGGCGCGATACTTTTAGTTGATGTGGCGCAGGGAATCCAGGCACAGACTTTGGCCAATCTTGATTTGGCGCGCAAGCAGAACCTGGTGATCATTCCGGCGATCAATAAGATCGACCTGCCCTATGCCAAGGTTGAAGAGGCGAAAGCCGACCTGGCGGCTTTGCTTAATTTAAAACCCGAAGATATTTTCGCGATTTCCGCCCGCAGCGGTCTTAACATAGAACAATTATTGGACGAGGTGATCAAAAAGGTTCCCGCCCCCCAAGGCAGTCCGGATAATCCGTTGCGCGCGCTGGTGTTTGATTCAAAGTACGACCTTTACCAGGGAGTCATCGCTTATGTGCGCATGATCGATGGCAAGGTGGCTTTCAATGACAAATTATATTTGATACAAAACAAGGTTGAAGGTATCGTGAAAGAAACCGGATATTTTAAACCGCAATTGGAAAAGTCAGCGGGGCTGGTTTGCGGCGAGATCGGCTATATTGCCACGGGCGTCAAAGACCCGGAAAAGGTGAGGGTGGGCGAAACGATCACGCTCACATCTTCGTATAACGAAAAAACCAAAACTTATCTGGTCCAGGCGCTGCCCGGATATGACGAACCCAAGCCGATGATCTTTGCGTCGGTTTATCCGGCAAATGCCGATGATTTCGACACTTTGAAAGTCGCGCTTACGAAATTGAAATTGAGCGATCCGTCATTCATATTCGAGCCG
>Ga0247841_10007454_pt1 | contig 16269 bp, 17 predicted proteins | sample LaCruzMarch2015__2_FD_192410 | JGI IMG/M metagenome (GOLD analysis project Ga0247841, IMG submission 192410) | Freshwater microbial communities from meromictic Lake La Cruz, Castile-La Mancha, Spain - LaCruzMarch2015_18m | ecosystem: Environmental > Aquatic > Freshwater > Lake | place: Spain... | reverse complement strand
GCATGATTCATTACCTGAAGAGACTGAAGAGGAGCCCGATGATCTGATTTTTGAGGATGCCGAATTGCTTATCGTGGATGATGTCCTTTCGAATATTGAGACCATTGAAAGCCTGTTGTCAGAATCGGGATTAACAATATGGACTGCATCAAGCGGTAAGTTAGCCATCGAAATGGTTAAAAAGAAAAAACCATCCATCATTCTCCTCGATTTAAGAATGCCGGATATGGATGGTTATGAGGTTGCCAGAAAGCTCAGATCCGATCCCGATTCCATTATAGTCCCAATTATTGCTTTTACTGCTTCTGTCATAAATATTGACAAGGTCATGGAAACAGGTCTGTTTGACGGTTGTCTGATGAAACCAGTCAGCCTAAAAAATCTCAAACAACAGTTGTCAAAGTTCCTGAAACATTCTGTTAGTCATCAGGAAGCTGCAGCTGTCAAATCGCCCGGACTTAAACTTATTGAACTTCCTGAAGAGCTGATTGATACATTTTCTGCATTTAAGCAACGGCTTGATACAGAAATTGTTCCGGCATATGAGGAGATAAAAGATCAACTTGTAATCTTCAGAATTGAACTTTTTGCCGAAGATCTGAAAAATCTGGCTTTATCATATAACTTCGATTACCTGAAGAATTACTCTGATAAAATATTGTCATGCATCGAAACATTTGATATTGATGATTTGACATTGACTATCAGGCAATTCCCCGGGATAGTTACCAAGATCCTCAATTTAGCCGAAATAGCAGGTTATCACGACTGACATTTACTTTTCAGCCAGCAGTGACTCTTTTATAAGATTGAGTTCCGCCACTTTTTCTTTGGTTACCTTAGGATATTCGAGTTTCAGATCATCAAGCGCATTAATAATTGCAGAGGCGATCACGATCCGGGCATATGGCTTATCATCGGCAGGCACTACGTACCAGGGAGATTCGTTGGTTGAAGTATTTCTGATCATCTCCTCATAGGCCGACATATAGTCTTTCCAAAATGTTCGTTCCCCTACATCGGCAGAACTGAATTTCCAGTTTTTATCGGGGTTCTCTATACGTTCGATAAATCGTTTTTTTTGTTCTTCTTTTGAGACATTCAGGAAGAACTTGACAACTATAGTTCCGTTATGATTCAGGTATTTTTCGAAATTCCGGATGTCTTTGAATCGTTCCTGCCATATTTTTTTTGTTACGAGCTTTTCATCGAGCTTCTGTGCTTTCAGGATCTCCTCATGGACTCTCACCACCAGTACTTCTTCATAATAGGAACGGTTGAAAATCCCTATACGGCCCCGTTCGGGAAGATGTTTTATACAACGCCATAAATAGTCATGATCGAGTTCTTCTGTGCTTGGAGCTTTGAATGACATCACCTGGCAGCCCTGAGGGTTTACTCCTGACATCACATGTTTGATCGCTCCATCCTTCCCGGCGGCATCCATGGCCTGGAAAATTAGGAGCAAAGACCATTTATCCTGGGCGTAAAGAATATCCTGCATTTTTGAAAGGGCATCGACACCTAGCTGAAGTGTTTGATTTATAAGTGATTTGTCCTCAGAGACGGGATCTTTTTTTGCTTCAGTTGCAAAATCTTTCAAACGAAACTTTTCACCGTTTCCTATGCGATATTGCTCAGAAAAACTCCTGACACGTTCAATAAGTTTCTTTCTCCCAACAGTATTATCAGCCGGAAGTTTTGAACTGTTAACCGGTTTCTCTTTGCCGGAAATTTTTTCCCTTACTTTTTTTTCTTTTGCCATACGATACTTTTTATGTTGGTTTCTCCTTAAAGTTATGTAATAATAACAAATTAAAAGATGTTTTGTCGAATCTCTTTATCTTTGTTTCATAACGACCGGGAATAGAATTTTTCATTATTTCATGTCATCGTTTATTAAAATGTTTTTTCTAAACCAGGGCTATCCAAATAGATCAGGATGGTTCTTATATGATTTAATGCTTAATATAAAATGAGAGCAATCATTATCGGAGCAACAGGATTAGTTGGGAATTTCATTCTGCATGAAATTCTTGGCGACAGTTCTTTTACAGAGGTAAGAATCTTTGTCAGGAAGCCAACAGGGATAATTAATCCGAAGCTAAAAGAATTTGTGAGTACTATGAAGGACATTGATGCCCTCAGCAATGATATTCAGGGTGATGTACTTTTCAATGCCATCGGAACCACGATAAAGCAGGCTGGAAGTAAGATGGAACAACAGCGTATCGACAGGGATCTTCCGATAGCTTTTGCGAGAATTGCTTCAGGCAATGGAGTAAAGATAATGCTCAATGTTTCAAGTGTTGGGGCGAATATGAAGGGAGGCTTTTATCTGAAAACAAAGGCAGAAATGGAAAAGGGGACCGAAGCATTTTTCCACGGGAGGATATTTCATTTCCGACCCGGGATGCTGACAGGTGACCGTAAGGAATTCAGGCCTGCCGAAAAAATTGCTTCTGTAATTGTAAAAGTAATAGACCCACTGCTGGCTGGTTCATCAAAAAAGTACAGGAGTATCGCTGCCGGTAAACTCGCCAGGGCTATGGTCGGTGTAAGCAGGAATCCCGCTGGCAGATCTGTAATCTTATATTATCGCGAGATCATTAAATGCATCTGATGAAAGTCAAATTGGCATTGTATAAGTTACTCCTGCTCATTTTTATTATCCGGATTAAATTTCCGTTACATTATAGAAGCATGATATTGTTAAATAGCTAATTTTACATATAACCAAAAACAGACAATAAAATGAAAACTAAGATTCTGATCCTTACAATGCTCCTTATCACAATTGGGTTTGCCTGTAAACCTAAAACAACTGCTGAGACAACCCTCCCGGTGGCAACTGTCGAGGCACCCGATTACAAGAAAATGATAATAGCCAAAGTCTATATTAAATCGGGAAGTGAAGCCGATTTCATTGCTGCAGCGCAGGAGATGATAACTAATTCAAACAAGGAAGTGGGCTGTACCGGTTATATGCTGTATCAGGACCCCTACGAAAAGACCAATTTCATTTTTGTTGAAAGTTATAAAAATCAGGCAGCTGTAGATGCTCATTTTGCCACTCCTTATTTTATAGGATTCGGAGATAAGATCGCAAGTATGACAAGCAAGCCTGTTGAAATAAAGATACTCGATATAGCAGGAGAAAAGTAGAACACCATTACTCTTATATCGGGAATTAGACCTCAAAAACAAGTTTACTGCCGAAATCTTTGACCGCTTCAGCATTGGAAAAAACCGTTATTCTAGTCAATGTATTTCTGGTACTTAAGTAGTTTTCAATTAGTTTAATCAGGTTACCCCGGTTATTTAAAATAGTGGTTGTTTTCTTCATTGCCCGAAAATTTAATACAGTCATTGAACAGGTCAAGCGAGTCAGTGAACATAATTTCCGCATGTCTCTGCAATGTGTAACTTTATTTGAGAGAAGTGGAAGAATATATTTATTCACGGAAAAGCAGAAATTTATATTAACTTTATCTGAGCAGAAATGATATATAAATGAAAAGCTTACCTAAATATATTCTTTCAGTTTTCTTTGCTGCTTCACTTGTTACAGTGAATTGTCAGTTTAAACCTGAATATGTCTTTGGTATGAATCTGGCAACTATGAGTGTAAAAAGCAATGGTGTATATTATGATACAGAAATACCAGTTAGTTTTCATTTTGGTGCCACTGCAGAGTTTCCTGTAAATGATAATTTTGCATTCATTCCTGCCGTTTTGTTTTCAGCCAAAGGAACTGATTATGAAATTGATAATATATCATATTCCATATCTCCTGTTTATCTTGAAATGCCCTTAACGGCGGCGTTGAGTTTTGGATCAAACAGATTCAAAATGACCTTCTTCTCAGGGGGGTATTTAGCCTTTGGGATTTCAGGGTACAAGATTGAAGGAGCCGATGAAATGAAAAGCATCAATTTCGGGAGAGGACCTGATGATGATCTCAGGTCATTTGATGCCGGATTGATCTTCGGGGCAGGTGTGAATATCAAAGGACTTCTGATTTCCGCTCAGTACGGAATGGGCATAACAAACCTGTCTCCGGTTATGTCGGCCGATTCGGAAATGAAAAACAAAGTGATCGGAATTTCATTCAGTCACAGAAACAGGTATTAATCACACGAAGTTTTACAACCCGGCGCCTTATTTTGCTTTATTTGCACCCGGGCAAATCCAATAGGTATAATTTGTTGTTGATTTGAAACCCGGATCGCCGATTCCCTGTATTTCTGCTATATGTTTCTTTGTATGTTCCAGCTCCATATGTGCGTTGTGGTCGCCTTTTGTTGCCCACGCCTCTGTAAGGCAGAAAAGTGTACTGTCGTTATATGACTGGAAGAGCGAATAATCGAGGCATCCCGGTTCTTTTGCAAGGACTTCAGCTTTGCAGGCATCGAACGATTGTTTGAAAAGTGCAATGTTTTCCGGTTTGATTTTACGTTCAAAACGCATCACCACTACCATAGAATCTTTATTGAAATTGCATTCATTGTCGGAAACTGTATTTTTCGAGCCTCCGGTACAGGAAGCAAGAGTTAAAAGTCCGATTACACCAAACATAAGATTTTTCATAGTTACCAGTATTTTAATAGGTATAGGGTTTTATCAGCAATAAATATATTCTTATTTTTAAGAATAAGCTGACATTTCATATTTTCTTTAATCAGGCCTGCAGAAATTTGTTAGTTATATTATTCAATCACAATTGTACTGATAGCATTCCTTTTAACAGAAGCAATCCCTTTTTCCATGTTAGCCGTCGATTCGTACATTTCGCTTTTTCCTGTTTTGTGTCCGTCGGGTGATTTCAGAATAAAATAGTGTTTTTTATCTGATGATGTTTTCCGATCATACCATTTGTCGTCGGAGCTGTATTGTCTTGCCGAATCAATTGCATTTAAGCACTCTGCTATGGTGTGAAACATTCCACTTGTAAGGATTGTCTGACCATTTGTAGCTTTCAGATTGAAATAGAATGCCCCGTTTTTTGCCTTGCTGATAACGTACTTTCCAACATGGACTTTTTCACCGGAGGAGTCATTGGACTCATTATTTATCGCTGAAAGTCCGTCGCGGAGGGAGTCGGTTTTCCGGGTTAGATTATTAACATTTGCATGCAGGTTTTCATATTCAGCTTTTAGACTTATAATATGACTATTAAGGTCAGTATTTTCTTTCTCGAGGGTTTTTATTACCGGGGAATAAACCGATTTGGCATAATACCAGGCTATTATATATCCTGTAATTGCTGCCAGCAGGCCCAGGGTAACAATTGTAACAACATTCCCGATAGCAGTTTGTGAAAGCAGTAAAAATAACTGTGTCATATCAGATAATATTAGTGAGACTTGTTTTATGGAGTACTCTATAATAAATCAGGTGTTTATGCATACAAGTTATGAAAATATTAAAAGATAAGGGTCAGGAAATCCATATAATTTTTACAGTCCCACATGATTAGTATTTTAATATGAAATACTGTTTTAAACTATTTTATTTTTAACTATGTGTCGTGAAAAGGAATTTATCAGATGAAATATAAACCATCGCGCGAAAGGAAGGTATATCCTATAGAATCACCGTGCAAAAAGACAATGTACTCTTCTTATGCTGATGCAAGGGAGTCAATGGATTATCTGATGGCAAACAGAAACGTGAAGGAATTGTCGGCATATAAATGCACAATATGCGGATTCTGGCATTTAACAAGCAAGTAAGAGGTTGAATATTTAAAGGTCATGATTTTCCCTTAAATGTTCAAAGTGTATATGTGTAACAAAAGCCAGGAACTTACACTGAGATCACAAAGGTATCACGAGTTTTGAAAAGGCAGGGAAATTAGAAACTGATTTAATTATTTCTCCTGTGATTTACTTAGCCCTTATGTATTGTAATGGCCAGGTAATATCGGCACCAAGTTCCTTTGCAGCAGTAAGAGGGAAATAAGGGTTTCTGAGTAATTCTCTTCCCAGGAGAATAATATCAGCTTTTTCTTCCTGAAGTATTAATTCTGCCTGGGCAGCAGTCGTAATAAGCCCCACAGCCCCGGTAAGTATGCCTGATTGCCTGACAGCCTCTGAGAGATGAACCTGGTAATTCGGGCTGAATGGGATTACTGCATTTACAATATTTCCTCCCGAGGAGCAATCAACAAGATCAACACCCATTTCTTTTAGGAGGGTACCGAGTTTAGTGCTTTCCTCAATTGTCCAGCCTCCGTCAGTCCATTCGAATGCAGAGATACGCACGAAGAGAGGGTTCTCAGCTGGCCAGACCGTTTTAATCGCGTCGATGACCTGACGTAAAAGGAGGGTCCGGCCTTCAAAACTTCCACCATATTCATCGGTACGATGATTGGAGAGAGGAGAAAGGAATTCCTGTAAAAGATAACCGTGGGCGCTATGAATTTCAATAACATCAAATCCGGCAGCAAGTGTGCGTTCTGCGGCAGATTTAAAAGCTGAAATTACCTTTTCAATACCTTCTCTGGTCAGCGACTCCGGTTTCCTTTCGCCTGAAGAGAACGGGATTTCACTTGGGGCAAAAGTTTGCCAGCCGCCATTGTTTACATCCAATTGTTTACCTCCTTCATGGGGAAGGGCACAAGATGCTTTTCTCCCGGCGTGTGCAAGCTGTATTCCCGCCACAGAGCCCTGCTGCCTGATGAAGTCAGCGATTCTGGTTAATCCGTCGATATGTTTGTCGCTCCAGATTCCCATATCGCCGGGAGTAATCCTTCCCTCCGGCAAAACGGCAGTTGCTTCCACAATCAAAAGGCCTGTTCCGCCTGCTGCCCTGCTGCCATAATGAGTAAGATGCCAGTCGTTTATGAATCCGTCAGTTGCAGAATACTGGCACATTGGAGCCATGGCGATTCTGTTTTTCAGGGTTACTTTCTTTATTGTTATGGGTGAGAACAGTTTTGACATGGTGGATAAATTTAATTTTGATTGTGACAAATATAATGGTAAAACTGTTTCAGAGAATTAGAAAAAAATGAGGTTGTATCGTTCGAATGATACAACCTCATTATATATCCGGAAAGCTTAAAGTGAATAAGGTTTTCTGTATTCGTAATGCATCAGCCTGTGGTTTGAAGCTTCGGCATCATTTACAAATGTATAGGTAGCGGGATCCCATTTAAGAGGTCTCTTAAGCTCATTCGCGATATTTCCGAGGCAGCAGGTTATAGCAGTACTGGCACCTTTTTCGATAGTTGCAACAGGTTTATTACGCGACCTTACACAATCGACAAAGTTTTGCATGTGTGGTGAACTGATCTCGAACTGCAGTCCGGCCTGTGTTGGTGCCGGGCGGTTCTGGCCGGGGGCCTGTCCTGCGGGTCTCTGGGCCGGTTGTCCGCCTGCAGGTCGTGGTTGTGGGCGTCTTCCGGCAATTTCGGCAGGTATAAGTGAAGCATCGGAGCATGCAATATAGCCACGAGCCACTTCAATCCAGCCTTTGGTGCCAATGAATTTGATTCCCTGAGCACCAGGATTATCCTCAAGATAAGGCTGCTCTGTCATTACAACGCCCGTCTGATATTTGAAGGTCATGTATTGATTCCCGTTATATCCTTTCGGAATAATTTCGCATGGTCCCGAGCCATCCATTCCGATAGCTGCCTGTGCTATGTCGAACATATGAGCACCCCAGTCGGCAGTGTAGCCGTTACCTGTTTCGAGGTACCAGCGCCATGCACCCCAAAGGGTTTCATTCTGGGCAGGGTCGAGGGTGATCTGAGGGGCCAGGTCTGAATTGTATACTATCGTGCCATCATTAAGTGGCCCGAGCCATAGGTTCCAGTTGAGGTTTGCAGGGATTGGCATTGCAGGCAGGTCGAGTGGTTTTGGAGGATCACCAACTTTTGCATAGATCTTTTCAATATGGCCAATAGCTCCGGCCTGTACCAGTTCAATGGCTTTCTGAAATTCTTTGCTTGAACGCTGCTGGCTTCCAACCTGAACAACACGTTTTTTGTCGTGAGCGACCTGAAGCATTTTAAGTGACTCCCTGATTGTATATGAAAGAGGTTTCTGGACATATACATCTTTTCCAGCCTGGCAGGCATGAATTGTCATCAGGGCATGCCACTGGTCGGGGGAGACGACTTCAACAACATCAATATCCTTACGATCGAGAAGCTGTTCGTACTGCTCATAGGTATCACAACGGGGAGCCAGTCCTTTTGATTTCTGCCAGTCTTCCACAGTTTTCTTATAACGTTGCTGTTTAATGCTGTCAACATCACAGCAGGCGATTACCTGAATTCCGGGTACGGAAGCAAACCCCCTGAAATCGGAGAGAGCCTGACGTCCTAATCCTATGGTTCCCATCAGTACCCGGTCGCTTGGGGCAACCCTTACTCCGTCAATTACATAACTGGGGAGGATGGTCAGGCCTGTGAGCCCGATGGCTGAGAGGCCGAGAAATTCGCGCCTGTTCAATCCTTTGTTTTCTTTTTCTTTAGGTTTCATAATCTGTTATTCTTTTAGGTTGATCGAAATTTTCCGGGAATAAATGTAGCAAAACATTAATATCACCATTGTGCTTTAGAATATGTTTCTTAAGTTTTTAAGGTTATTTATGAGTTACACTTATTTCAGTCATCAACATCTGTAAGTATCATAGAATTTTTCCTTGAAATACGTCCGGCAGGAATTAACGAATCAACTGCCAAAAGCCTTTGAAGCATTTCTTTCTTTTCACTTCCGGTGATTACCCATAAGATTTTTCTGGCGCGGTTTATCAGAGGATAAGTTAATGTCAGGCGTCTCCTGCCCTGATAAATACCAGTTGTTGCCACGTCCCTGCCAGTAATTTTCAGTACGGGATCGCCCGGGATAAGAGAAGCAGTATGACCGTCTGTGCCGAGTCCAAGATGAATTAAATCAATTATTGAAGGGGAACCTGCAATATTACCGATAGTTTTTTCATAAAGTGCAGCAGCCTTCTCCGGGTCTGTTTCTTCAACAGGCATGGCATGGATATTCACAGGAAGAGAAGAATGGGTTTCATTCAGACTTTCAAGCAAATGGGTAAGGTTTCTGTCGGGATGTCCATAAGGTGCCAGGCGTTCGTCGACCTGGAGAAGGTGAATTCTTTCCCATTGTAAATCCTTGCTGGCCAGAGCGCGCAGCATTTTCCAGGGCGTTTTCCCGCCACTTACAGCTAAAATAAACAGACCACGCAGCCGAACAGCTTTCATGGCTTCTTCAGCAATAACAGAGGCGGCCCGCATGGCCACCAAATCGGAATTGTCGAGTATTTCTATATTCATTTCAGAGGTCGGGTCGTTAAACTGATGTAAATTTGGGTAATAATCGTGGTAAATGTAACAGAAGCACATATTTTTTCGCGAATTGGCCCTCCTAATTTGAAATTCCGGGATGAATTTAATAATTGGATCATTATCTTTATATAAAAATAGAACAATGGATAAGAGAACTTTTCTTAAGAATGCCGGTATTGTTGGTTTGGGCGGGATGCTTAGTATTGAAAACCTTGCCGGGCTTGTAAGAGGTGTTTCAAACATATCTCCCGAAACACTGGCCGGCAATGAGGACTTCTGGGCAGCTATTCGAAAAGGCTATAGACTTAAACCGGATTATATTAACCTTGAAAACGGTTATTATAATTTTCTACCGGAACAGGTACTTGAAAAGTATATAGGACATATCAGGGAAGTGAATCTTCAGGGTTCATATTACATGCGCACGGTGCAGTTTGACAACAAGAAATCGATGGCAGTGAAACTTGCCGCAGTGGCAGGCTGCTCATCCGATGAACTCATTATTACAAGGAATACAACTGAATCGCTCGACATGGTTATTGGCGGACTCGACTGGAAGCCAGGCGATGAAGCAGTAATGGCAGAGCAGGATTACGGGGCCATGCTCGACATGTTCAAACTGGTATCAGGGAGGTTTGGGGTTGTTAATAAAGTAGTTTCGGTACCGCTTCATCCTAAATCCGATGAGGAGATTGTGGATCTTTATGCTTCGGCGATTACAGATAAGACAAAGCTGCTGATGGTCTGTCATATGATCAATATCACCGGACAAATTCTGCCTGTAAGGAAGATCTGCAACATGGCACATTCAAAGGGAGTACAGGTACTTGTCGACGGGGCCCATTCATTTGCTCATATTAAGTTCACTATTCCGGAGCTGGATTGCGATTATTTTGGGACCAGCCTGCATAAATGGCTTAGTGTACCACTGGGATCCGGATTTTTGTATGTAAAGAAGGAAAGAATTGCCGGTGTATGGCCTCTTCTTGCTGAGGGTGAAAGAAAGCCGGATGATATCTCACGACTGAACCATTTAGGTACTCATCCTGTAGCTACCGATCTTACAATTGCCGATGCAATCGATTTCTATAATGTAATTGGCGTAGAAAGAAAAGAAGCCAGATTAAGGTATCTGCAGAATTACTGGACATCGAAGGTAAGGAGTCTGCAAAAAGTTATTTTAAACACTCCAGAAGATCCATCCCGGTCGTGCGGTATAGCAAATGTTGGAATCAATGGGATTAAGCCTTCTGACCTTGGAGACATCCTGTTGAAAAAGTACAGGATTTATACGGCTCCCATCGATGGAGCAGGAGTTCATGGTTGCCGGATAACACCCAATGTATATACTTCAACTACCGATCTCGATGTGCTGGTTAAGGCTCTGACCGAATTGAACAACTAACCCATAAAGCGACAATACGATGAAAAAGATCTTTCTGTTATTGGTTTCAATTTTAGTTTCTTCTTATGTTGTAACTGCCCAGGATGCTGAGGCCCGGTTGAAGGAGAAGGGAATAGTTTTGATAGCACCATCGAATCCGGTTGCTAATTATGTGAATGCAGTAAGGGTGGGCAATCTGCTTTATCTCTCAGGCAAGGGACCAGCAAGATCTGATAATACTTCTGTAATTGGGAAGGTTGGCAGGGACCTTACGGTTGAACAGGGATATGAAGCAGCGCGTCTGGCTGCAATTAACCATCTGGCAGTAATAAAAGGCGAACTGGGTTCACTGAATAAGGTAAAAAGGATTGTTAAGGTGACGGGCATGGTAAACTGCACCGATGATTTTAAAGACCAGCCAAAGGTAATAAATGGTTACAGTGACCTTATGGTTGAGATCTTTGGCGAAAGAGGAAAACATGCACGATCGGCAGTTGGCATGGCTTCATTGCCTTTTTACTGGGCTGTTGAAGTAGAGGTTATAGTTGAGATTGAAGAATAATCAAGGAATAATGGCGTTTCTCTTCCTCCTGAGCAATATATGTAAAACCATAAGATTGAACTGTAGATATAGATATCAAATATATTTTTTAAATTTAGCGCAATTAAAATTTGTTAAAATTTAATAATAAACTGATTATCTGTATGAAAGTGAATCTAAGAAAGACGGGAAATCTTGCAGGGATAATGGTTGCCGCTGCCATATTCAGTACAAACCTCAACGGACAGGACCGTAATGAGGTGATAAAGTTTTATAATGAAGGAGCAACTGCCATGCAGACGGATGCGAAAGCAGCAATTGCAGCTTTTGAAAATGTGGTTACACTTTCCGACAAGGTAGGGGAAACTGCTGCTGATCTGAAGCAAAAAGCTGTTCAGGTACTACCCGGATTGTATGTAAAGCTTGCTTCTGCTGCAGTGAGTGAGAAAAAACCAGCAACTGAAATCGTTAAGGCCGCGAAGACTGCAGTTAAAGCCGCTGAGAAATATCAAAGTGCAACAGGTAAGGACAATGCTTCAAAGGTACTTGTACAGGGATATTATGCAATGGGCACAGAGTTTTTTGCAAAGAAGGATTATAATAATGCCATCATAGCGTTTGATAGTCTTTTAGCCATTAATCCTGCTTATGCCAGCGCAATTTACAATAAGGCATTAATATACAGGAATCAGAATAATGCAGAAGCATATGAGCAGACGATTGATTCATTTATTGAAAAGCAGAAAGATGTAAGTGGTGGAGAAAAGGCAAAACAGGCGTCTGTGCAGGCTCTGGAATATTTTCGTGCTGCCGGTTCGAAAGCCAATCAGGCCAATAAACTTGACGATGCACTTTCCCTGCTCACTAAGGCGGCCAAATACGGTGACGACAAGGATCTCTTCTATTACTTCGCCGATGTATATAACAAGCAGAAGAATTATGACAATGGTACATCTTATGCCCAGAAGGGATTGGATCTTGAAACAGGCACTCCCGAAGCCAAGGCTAAGTTTTACTTCCAGCTGGCCATGGCACAGGCAGGTAAGGGACTAACTACAGAGGCCTGTGAGACATTTAAAAATGCAATGTACGGACCCTTCGCTGAGCCTTCAAAAGCCCAGAGGACAAACCTGAAGTGCAAATAGTCTTTTTCTGAAAATTAACAAGGCTGCCGTTAAAGCCATTCTTTTTTCCTTTGCGCCCTTTGTGATACCCTTAGAGCCCTTCGTGTTTAAAAAACATAATTAAACACAAAGGGCTCAAAGGTTAACACAAAGGACACAGAGGTCGTTTAATATATAAGGCTATCAATGTTAGTGATGAATTCAGAATACAAGCCCGGTAAGCCATCCCCATACCACATACCGGGCAAATTTCCCGGCCAGCATTGCAATTGCTGTAACAGGGATGCTTGCACGTAACAATCCGAGGCCAACTGCAAAAATATCGCCAACACCCGGAACCCAGCAGAGGAAAGCAAAAACAGCACCTCTTTTATAAAGTCTGTTGTGCCATTTTTCAATTGTTTCACGTTTTACGCGGAGATACTTTTCAATCCATTCCCATTTACCAAGATATCCGATTGCGAAGCTGCTCATTCCTCCGAGCCAGTTTCCGGCAGAAGCCACCAGAACTGCAGTAAAAGGATCTGTTCCGTTAACAATAAGAAACGAGAGAAGGGCTTCCGAACTGAAGGGAACCACTGTCGCAGCCAGGAAACTGGCCAGGAAAAGTCCCCAGAGACTATAGTCAAAAAGCCCTTCCATCAATGATTATTAAGGAAGATTCTTTTCGAGGATTGCGGTAAACTCTTCCGGGGCCCTGCAGGGTTTTCCTGTATGAGCATTTATGAATCCCAGCACCACTTCCCCCTCATTGATAAGCTCATTTTTTTCATTATAGATCTGCGAGATTACACGGAATTTTACTTTCGGGACCTCTTTAATGAGTGTTTTAATTGTAAGGACTTCATCATAAAGAGCAGGTTTGTAATAGTTGCAATGTAAATATCTTACAGGCAGAATGATGCCGCTTTCCTCAACTTCCCTGTACGATTTCCACATTTCCCTGATTAAATCTGTTCTTCCAATTTCATAGAGTCGCGGATAATTTCCGTAATACATTACTCCCATTCTGTCGGTGTCGCCGTAGCAGACCCTGTATTTCGTATCGAAGGTTACCATTTAAATATTTTAACTGATGATTTTTTTCTGAAATAAACAATTTCTGTTCATCAGATAGTGAGTCTGAAATCTCAGGGATTTATTTCTATACCAACCGGGCAATGATCAGAGCCGACAATATTTTCCAGAATAAAAGCATTTTCAACCGAAGGCAGGAAATTCTCGCTGACAAGGAAATAATCGATTCTCCAGCCGACGTTTTTTGTCCGTGCATCGAGTCTGTAGCTCCACCATGTATATCTGTCAGTCTCACCCGGATGTAAACGGCGGAAAGTATCGGCCAGTCCTCCGTTGGTGAACCTGTCCATACCATCAATTTCCTCCTGCATATAACCTGCAAACTTATTGTAATTGGCTTTAGGGCGGGCCAGGTCGATATCTTTATGGGCTACGTTTAAATCGCCGCAAACAATTACAGGTTTCTGCCTTTCGAGATTTTTCAGGTAATTGAAAAAAGCAAGGTCCCATTCCTGCCTGTAACCTAATCTTTTTAGTTCGCTTCCTGAATTTGGCACATAGACATTTATCAGGAAGAAGAATTCGTACTCAAGGTTTAGGACCCTCCCTTCTGTATCATGTTCAGGCTGGTTAATACCCTTTGTCACATTAAGGGGTTCTGTTTTTGAGATAACGGAGGTTCCAGAGTAACCGGGCTTTTGCGCAGAATTTGAATAGATATGGAAACCATTCAGTGGATTAAGTGTTTCGGAAACCTGATTTTCATTAGCCTTGGTTTCCTGCAGGCACATAATATCAGCACCAATTAGTTCCAGATCGGCAAAAAAGTTCTTTTTTGCTATAGCACGGATACCGTTAACGTTCCAGGATACAATTTTCATAATTTCAATTTTGACAGGTTGTAAAACTAGTTACTTTGCAGGAAAAATCAGCAGGTGACGTCATTTTTATAAAAGGGGGAGGCGCCAATGAATTAAATGAGTTGACTTTTAGCAAATGCCTGCGGGCTTCAGTTGGTTTAAAATATGGAAGATATTTGGATTTTATTATTAATTTTAAAATCATTAATTGCTTCAGGAAGTCAGAAACGATAAAAGTTTGTATTTATGAATATTAAGAAATCCAAAGCAGTCAGTACGGCCATGCTGTCGGTGATTGCATCTCATTCGCTTTTTCCCGTTTTGCATGCTCAATCATCCGATCGCTCAAAACCGAATATTCTTTGCATAACAGTAGAAGATATCTCATGCTATCTTGGATGTTACGGAGATCCGGTGGCGAAATCTCCATTTCTCGACAGCCTGGCAAAAAAGTCAATTCGATTTACCAACATGCACACCCCGGTAGGTGTTAGCGCTCCCAGCCGGTTTGCTCTAATTACCGGAATGTACCCTTCTGCCTGTGGCGCCAATTATATGAGAGCCAGCCAGAAAAACTACGAAGTTGTGCTTCCTGATAATATAAAGGCATACACTGAGTACCTGCGTTCAGCAGGCTATTACTGTACGAATAATTCCAAAACCGATTATCAGATCGGAGTAACTCCCGCTCAATGGGATGAAAACAATTCATCGGCTACATGGAAAAAATGCCCTGACGGGAAACCATTTTTTGCCATTTTCAATATAACTACAACTCATGAGAGCCAGATATGGATGCGCGCAAAACAGCCTCTTTTAATAAAGCCTGAAGATATTGACATGAAGAGGTTTCCCTATTTCCCCGACGATCCGGTCATTCGTCAGGATCTGGCCAGGATGTACACAAACATAGCTCTGATGGATCAGGAAGCCAGGAACCTTGTTAATGACCTGAAAAAATCGGGACTGGCCGATAATACAATAATTATCTGGTTTTCCGACAATGGAGGTCCGATCCCCAGGGGTAAGAGATCTCTTTATATTACAGGTACCCAGGTGCCTTTCATGGTCCGGTTACCCGATGGTTACAGGTCGGGTGAGGCCGAGGACAGGCTTTGCTCTTTTATTGATGTTCCGGCAACAATCCTGTCGCTTGCCGGGATTAAAATACCTGAATACATGCATGGAAGAGCTTTTCTTGGAGCTCAAACCTCTGCTCCTCGCGATTATGTATATGGTGCCAGAGATCGTTTCGACGAGGTTGTTGATCGTAGTGCATATGTGCGTGATAAGCGTTTTCAGTATGTCCGTAATTATATTACTGAAACCTGTAACTACCTCCATAATGAATACGCATTGTCGATGCCGATGGTATTAAGGTTGAACCAATTGCGCGATGAAGGGAAGCTTAATGAAAAGCAGATGCTATATTATAAGGCGCCACGGCCTCAGGAGGAATTCTACGATCTCCTCAATGATCCTTACGAACTGAACAATCTGGCTTCCGAGCCCTCATTTAAACACGATTTTGAAAGACTAAAGAAGGCTTTCGATGAATGGAATGGATCTGTGAATGCTGTCTGGAATACAAAGACGGAGGAAGAGTGGATTGCCGGGTTCAAACCTAATGGCCTTAAAAAGGTCGTCGATAATCCTGTAATTGAAAACATCGATGGAAAATGGTCGATGTCATGTACAACTCCTGGTGCTTCACTTGTGTATAAAATTAATTATGTTACTGAAAAACCCGCTACTCAACTGCCAAAGGCCGGAGGTGCAATAACATCAATTGGGCCTGGTGATCCGGAAAACAACGGCTGGATTCTCTATACTGTTCCCGTAACAGTTGCAAAAGGCGAAAAAGTTACTGTTATGGCGTGCAGGGCCGGCTACAAGTCAAGTGAAAAAATCTCGAAATAAAATTTAAAAGGACAACAGGAAAGAGATTTAATCCATCGTCGCTTTCCTGTTAGTAACATTCACGGCACCGCCTTTCCCGTTAATGATGCTTTTTACGATGCTCTCTTTGTTGC
>Ga0247841_10007453_pt1 | contig 16269 bp, 16 predicted proteins | sample LaCruzMarch2015__2_FD_192410 | JGI IMG/M metagenome (GOLD analysis project Ga0247841, IMG submission 192410) | Freshwater microbial communities from meromictic Lake La Cruz, Castile-La Mancha, Spain - LaCruzMarch2015_18m | ecosystem: Environmental > Aquatic > Freshwater > Lake | place: Spain... | reverse complement strand
ACCCGTGATTTTCCATCGACGTCTTACATTGTACTATGGCTCTAAATCAGTTTCACTCTTGTCTGTAGCAATTTACCCTGTCAATAACTAAGCATACTATTATTAGAATTACTAATATAACATCTACAAGTCAAGTGTTTTAGGTTTTGAATTGAGGTGATGATTACCAATTATAATCAGCGTTTTTAGAGAGCAAGCCGTTGCGCGGACTCCCGACCAGATGATGAACTTCATCGCGCCACCTTAACCGTGGAAAGGCGTGCCGTGATAAATTTTATAAACCCGGCGGATACACTGGTAATGATGGCCATGACGACAAGTGCGGTAAAAATACTTGGAGTAATGAATTTAGCCTCTAATGCAATTGTCGCAAGAATAATTCCCATTCCGCCCCGCGCAGCAATACCCAGACCAACCACCGTTGATTCACGTAATGAGAGATGCGCAAAATATCCGCCAATCCATGCCGCCAGCATTTTGCTTATATAAGCAGCGATGAGGATAATCAGTACCAAGGTAAGGTCAAAGCTATCGGAAAAATTTACTTTAAGTCCAACTGCGGCAAAAAAGAGCGGCGCAAGAATATTGGACGTAAACTCTACGATGCCGTTCCTTATTTCAGGCGTGAAATACCTGGATCGGCTAACACCGATACCAGCGGCAAACGCACCAAACACCGCATGAATACCTGCATATTCCGTAACGACAGCAAGTATGAGCATCATAACAACGGCGGTGCCAATAATGCCTCCCGGACTTAGTTTGCGTGCCACGAAACCAAGAATCATATCCATTAGTCTTGGTAGCGCTGTCATAACTAGGAACCCAAGCCCGACAGTAAAGGCGAAGGAAACGGGAATACTGACATTCTGTTGCGCTAAACCGGAAAGACTTAGGACGACAATAAAGAGCATCCATCCGACAGCATCATTAATGGTGCTTACGGCGATTGTCAGATTGCCGAGAGGGGTCTTGAGTAATTCGAGATCGAGCAAAATACGTGCAATGACCGGCAATGCTGAAATAGAAAGAGCCGCGCCCATAAATGTCGCAAAAAGCGGCAGAGAGACCGTAACGCCCGAGATGCCATATATAAGCCAGCCAATCCCGGCACCGATCAGCGATGGGATAATAATACCGAGTGAGCCTATCCATCCGACAGCCTTGCCCTGCTTGGCAATTTCTTTAAGCTCAATCTCCATTCCGACCACAAAGAGAAGAAAAATAACCGACAGCGACATCAGTCCATCCAGGGCGATACCTGCATCTATGGGCAGATGAAATAAAGATGTAAAAATATCAGGCGCCAACGTGCCTAACAGGGTAGGGCCAAGGATGATGCCTGCCAAGAGCTCTCCTAACACTATGGGCAAACCAAATTTTTTCACCACCTCGCCCATTAAGCGCGCCAATCCCAAAAGACAAATGATTTGGATAAGAAAAATCATCAACTGAAGGGGAATAAGTTTTTGCATAATCGGCAGCTCTTCTTATATAAATCGTTTAACCATTGAGCAATCCCAAATCATCTGGGGCTGGCGTCAGCCATGAACTGCATTAAATAATCACGCGCGGCTTGCGGCGGATGATGTTCAACATTATTGCGCGAAAGCGTTAGCGATTGCGACGGACATTTATAGGCGCATACGCCACACCCTATACAGCGTTCGGGATTAAGCTCGACAACCTGGCCGGCCTTATTGGTCAGCTCACGGGGTCTGCCATCCTTGCTGGTAACCGCGGTCTTACGTCCCTTAACAGATGGCGCATCCAGTAAATTCAAGGCTTCCATAGGGCAGCGCTTGACGCATAAACCACAGCCTGTGCAGGTGGATTGGTTTACCGTGACGCGAAAGTTAGAGGGAGTCAAGCTGCCGGCATGTCCATACTTCTTCATGGCCAAAAACCACATGCAGCTGTCACGGTCGCAGCCACAGATGGTATCGGGTTTCTCCTGATGGTTGGAGATGCCGTGGATAAGCCCCAATTCAGCAGAACGTCTGAGTATCTCCTCAGTCTCCTGGCGGGTAATTTCCCTGCCCATGCCATTTTCTACTATATAGTGCCCCAGCTTATCAAAATGCAGGCAGACTTCCGTAGGGTACTGGCTGGCCGGTGAGTCCGGATCAAGGTTGTTGGCATGCCGGCAGGGACAGTGGCTCACCGTGAAATACTCGACCTTATCCAGTATTTTGAACACTTCTTCATAGGGCAATACGCCTGTGGTATCCTCGATCGTTGCTTCTATGGGCAATACCCGCAAGCCTTTTTCTTTAACGTTCTGCCAGGGTGACAATGCCCCATCGGTCAGATATTTGTGTTGAAGGGGCCCTACGCGCAGGTTATACTCGTCGCGGCGACCGGGCCAACCGAAAGTGCGGGCGATGAAAAAGATGTCGTTTAAGGCGTAGCGTTCTCGGTTCTCTTTAACCTGCTTATAGACAAGCCCCTTGGAGGACAGCGCATCGAGTTTCGGGCGAAGCACATCAACGTTGGTTCCGGTTAAATCCGAAAGTTCCGCCAGTGTCTTCGGCATAAAAGGCATGCCGGTGAGGAGTAATGCCTCTTCAGGTGTGTAACGTGCGGCTACATATGGCAACAGGACATCTGCATCCGGCACGCCATACCAGCTCTGCTTGAGCCATTCAATGAGTTTGGTATAAGTTGTTCGTTCCTGTTCTGTCATCGGTTTTTGATTGTTGTCCATAATGCTACTCCTTTCCTAATCTCTATTTTGAAAATATTTTGTTTTCGCAGATATCGAAGCGTTCTACCAACTTACCTTCCCACAGAAAAGTGCCCCGCCATGACGGTCCCGTAGAACTGGGTATTGACACCATCAATATTCGTTTCGATCACTCCGACGGATTCAGTCGAGGAGGCCGTTACTATAGCCTCTTCACCGATCATGACCCGAAGCGCGTTCGGGATGCCGAAATCGCTCTTACCTGCGCCGTAGCCGATACTCTCGATGGTCATCGCGGGTAGTGGCCCGAATCCCGTGGCAATTTCCCGGATGATCGCCGCACCGGTCGGTGTGACCAGTTCTCCTTCGATGTCCAGTTTTCTCCAGGGAATACCGCGCAGAATCTCGGCCGTGGCGGGCGCGGGTAGAGGGAAGACACCGTGGGAACCTATCGCATAGCCGTAAAAGGTGGGCATCGGACTGGCGATGACCTTCGGCCAACCGAGCGTCTCAAGACAGATGGCCGTACTGACGATGTCGATGATGGCATCCACCGCCCCCACCTCGTGGAAGTGAACTTCTTCCGGTGATCTGCCATGTACCTTGCCTTCGGCCTCCGCTAGCCTCTGGAAGATTCGTTCAGCCGTCAGTTTTACGCGATCCGAGAGCTCCGCGTCGCGGATAATTTTCAGAATATCCTTCAACCGCCTGTGATGGTGGTCGTGATGGTGATCAAGGTGAACGCAGACATCCGTCGCCTCAATCATGCCGGTCATCTTTTTCCCCACCTCGATTCGGTAACCGTCGATACCGAGACAGGCGATACTTTTCCGCAGCCTCTCCTGGTCAGCACCCGCGCCGATGAGTGCCCCGAGCGTCATGTTACCGCTGATGCCGGCAAAACAGTCAAAATAAGCTATTTTCATCTATTCACCAGGTGTGCGAAATATCCTGCTCCGAAGCCGTTGTCGATATTCATCACGGCAACGCCGGCCGCGCAGGAGTTAAGCATCGCCAGGAGTGCGGAGAGTCCTCCGAAGCTTGCACCGTAGCCCACACTCGTCGGTACGGCAATCACCGGGCAGGAGACCATTCCACCGACAACGCTGGGAAGTGCCCCCTCCATTCCGGCCACGACGATCAGCACATTTGCCTGCATGATCATCTCCCGCTGGTCTAGTAACCGGTGCAGACCAGCAACCCCGACATCATAGGAACGTTCGACTCGGCTGCCCATCGACTCGGCCGTAACCGCTGCCTCCTCCGCCACAGAAATATCAGCTGTCCCAGCGCAGAGGACCATCACGTACTTTGCGTCTTTGGCGAAATTGTCGGTCTTTTCACCTGGTTGGGCAACAACCAGGATCCGGGCATCTCCGTGGTAAGTGCATCCAGGGACCGCCCCGGCGATTTTCTCGGCGACGTCTGGCGGCACACGGGTTGCAAGGACCTTTGCGTGGTTTGCGGCAAGTCGTTTGACAATCTCAACACTCTGCTGGCAGGTCTTTCCCTGGCAGAAGACCACTTCCGGAAAACCGGTGCGAATGCCACGGTGCAGATCGAGCTTAGCGCAGCCGATATCGTCGTAGGGAAATGTGCGCAGGCTGTCTAAAGCCTGATCAACCTGCATTTCGCCAGATTTTACTTCTTTGAGGAGCCTTTTGAGCCGGTGGGTATCCATCTATCTTGCCTTCTCCTTTTCTATTACCGCGTTCATGCTTCCCGTCCGGTAGCCGGTCAGGTCCAGCGTGGTATAGAGATACTTCAATTCCTTGAACTTATCTGCAACCTGCCGCCGGAATAGCCGATCACCACGCCACCCATCTCACTTAGCAGTGCGCGGAACTTTTCTAATTTTGAATCTATGGTTTCCATAACACCTTTCTCGATCATGAACTTCCCTGCCGGTCTTGCCACTTCATAAAGAGAATACTCTTTCAGCATTGAGGTGACATATCTTCGCTTTATCCTGATCGCTTATGGGCACGTTATCTATGAAACTGACTGCCTGCTCGGCTTCTTCCAATGGGTAGTCGGTGGCAAAAAGAATTCTATCGGCGCCCAGGATAGATATGGTCGCTATAAGCGTTGCCGGGTCTTCATTCATCCCACTCGTAGTAACAAGGAAATTGTCTCTGAAATACTGTCCGGGCAGCTTTTTCAGATTTTTAACGAAGAAGGGCAACGCTGACCATCTGTTATCTATACGGGCGAGCACAAAAGGTATCGTCTCACCAAGATGACCAAGAATGATCTTCAGTCTTGGGAATTCATCGAATAGCCCACTCATAATAAGACGTAAGGCATGCAACCCGGCCTCCGCACCAAACCCCCACATTGCGCTATCCAACATCGGATATCCGATGAAAGGCTTCATCATATCCGGCGAAGGACCTCTCGGGTGAAGGTATATGGGAACGTTTAACTTCTGGGCCTGCTCAAATATCACCCAGTACTTCTTGTTGTCCAGATACTCGCCCTTCGTGTGCGAATTGATAACGGCACCCTTGAATCCGAGGTCTTTGACAGCCCTTTCCAATTCATCTGCTGCCTGTTTTGGGTCCTGCGGAGCAAGACAAGCGAAGCCCGCGAATCTTTTCGGATGGTCCTTGGCAGCCACAGCCAACCGGTTATTATACTCCCTGGCTAGTCTTGTCGCGGTAGCTGCTTCAAACACCTGGACTCCCGGGGACAGGAGTGAAAGAACCTGCACGTCGATGCCGCACTTATCCATCTCCTCCAATCGTCCCTCACCAAGATCGTAGAGTGACTCTATCTGCGGAGGTCGTAAGAACAAGTAAGGGAGAAATGGCACGTCTGCGAGTATGTACTTTTCCTCCTGCACAACCTCGGCTATCGGGTACTGCTGTTTATATATGGACAACAAATAGTTGATGTGATCGGTAGTTGAGAAATGCTCCTCCACACAGATTTTCCTGAAAGGCTTTTTTCCCTGTGGTTTTTGAGCCATCCCTTTACCGGGAAATCCAAGAGATGATGCTGCTATCGATAGCCCCGCCAGTTTTATTAAGGTACGTCTGTTCACTTTTTCCATAAGTCCCTCCTTGTATGAATTGTATGAATTTAGACTGTTCAATACCTGTTTATGCTAATCAATATATAAATGACAAGCAGTGCCCGACTGCCGACGGCAAACACCGGGAGTAATTCCTTCACCGATCGGACACGCAAAGTGCGGCAAAATATTTATTTAAGGCTCAAAGGAAAGATACTGCCATTTTCCGCAATGTCCACAGTGCCTTTGTATATCGCACCAATGCCTTTTAGGTATAGTGGCTCAGTAATAAGCGTTCTCACAAGTCCAGCGCTTATTCCTCCGATGTGTGTCAATACAAGATGTTTGGTTTTTGCTTCGGCTGCTGTAGTGGCAGCCTGAAGAGTGCTCATATGATAGCCTGTAATTTTAGCAGCATGATCTCTAAAGATGGCCATAGCTGGATCTTCGGGAAACTTTTTGGCGACCTCAAAAAGCTTGTCCATCATATAGCTGCTATAAGCTTCACATACGAGAATATCACTTCCCTGCGCGTGTCGCGTCAAATTATTGCTTTTCGTAGTATCTCCGCTGATAACTACAGTGCGCCCCCTATACTCGATCCGATAGCCATATGCAGGGACTACCGGCCTATGATCTACATTGAAAGCATAGACTTTTAACCCCCCGGCGTTTTCATACACCAGGATCCTCTCCTGACTATCATCTTTAATTTGTATTTCACTGGCAACGGGTAGTGCATTACTCAAAGAGCCATCCGCGTCTCCCACTATTTGACGGATACGTTTATCTGCAGAAAAAGCCTGACTGAAGCCATCAATCACTTTAGTAGTACCCGGGGGTCCAAAAACCTTTAATTCGTTCTGCCGGCCGAATATAAAAGTGGTGTTGGCAATACTACCTATGCCGCCCACATGATCTGAATGTAAATGTGTAACAAATATGGCTTTCAGGCTGGATAGAGGAAGTCCCTGCAATGCAGCTGCCACAGCATTGCCATCACCCGTATCGAACAGAAAAAGATCACCCCCCGCAATTATGGCAGTACAGGATTGCGTACGCCCTACCTCTGCATGCGGTACGCCTGTTCCAACCGTAACAACGTAAAGTACGTCTTTTTTCCAACGTTCAGCCTGATTTTGATGAACCAATTTAACTATCGCCTGTTCGAATATCTTATCCCGAATGTAAGGAAATGAAATAACTAAAATACTGATTAATGATAACAATACGATACCGAAAGCAATCCATCGTTTTTTCATTCTATCCTCCAATTATCAAGCAGGTTCGATTCTTACTTCAGTCCTATCTCTATAATTCATTCTCGCTATTAAAAGCCTTCATGAGCTTACCAACAGTTGCAAATGGCTGAGACCTTTCATGGCGCTTCAATTTAATTGCCTCATTTGTACATTTTAAAGAACAGATTCCGCAGCCGAGGCATTTATTCGAATCAACAACTATTTTTTTATTTTTTTTATCAATTGAGAGAGCTCCAAGAAGACATCTCTTTACACATTTGCCACAGAGCTTACATTTGTCACTTGTAGCAGGAATAAAGTTGGATGGTAAAATAGCTGTCGGATTGTTCCATCTTGTTATCCCCCGAACCTGGGAGCAGCAGCATTCACAACACAGACACAGGATTGAGTTTTTTGTCATGGCATTATCGGCACAGCAGATAAGGCCCAGATCGGTCATTTCTTCAATATATTTAATGCTCTGTTCCTTGCTGACCCTCCTCCCAAGGCCTACAGATTCAAAATGCAATGCTGTCATTCCCAACATTATGCAAAAACCTATGGGGAAACGGTCACTGCACTCTCTGTCGCCGCCTTTTTCCGTTCTAGTGCGGCATGGGCATGGAACCAAAGCGATATCCTCCGTATCAAGATTTGTGACGAACTCACATGCCTCTTCGGAGCTTAATATCTTTTCCCCGCATTCTATAGATTTTCCAACGGGTATTGCCCTGAAAATCGGTGTGCCTTTCTCGGATGTTTCATAATAACGGCTGAATTTTTTCTCTATAAAAAAATCTTTATAAAATTCAATGGACTTGATATCATCATCTTTAACATCAGCATAGAAATGATGATTATTAAGAAGAATCGGGATAGGAGGCAGGCAATAAATATCACCCATACCCATGAGAGAATTTTTAAGACGAAGCCCCTCCAGAATTGTCTTTACCATACCTGCATCCACACCGGCTTCAGCTGCTATTTCATCAACACTTTTAAATTTCGGGGGCATCTGCAGATACTTGACTACAGCGGCTTCTTCCGGTTTATATAACAATTTAAGAAACTCTATGAAAGAAGGCGTAAATTCCCCTTCATGGCGCGGCGCTCTCATAGGATTAAGGTTGATATTTTCTGCTATACAAAGATAATCGTTTTTTATCATAAAATATTTTCTCCTAATAAAGATCGATATGCTTCTCATGGCATATCGATCTTTACGGTTACTTGATAGGGCGCATCGCTCTCAGTCTTCTTCTAAAACAAGGCCTGCAACTTTTTTCATATCATCCGGGTAATGTTTCTTACTCATCCAATAACAAATCGCGGCAAAGAGTCCTCCAAATGAAGCTATAATCATGGCTATTTTTAAACCATTGACGCCGCTTCCCAGAGAATCCGATACTGCTCCAATCGCCCACGGTGCCCACATTCCACCAAAAATGACCATATAAAATGAAATGCTTGTGGCAGCAACTCCTTTTAAGCCGGGTGAAACGACATCCTGGGAAACAGTATTCACTACAGGGACCGCCATCACTCCCAAGCAACCAGCCAGCAGTGCGAAGGCAAAACCGATACCATTGTAGTCATAATATGTTGCCAGAGCAAACATGATAGCCGAAATCGCAGCGGAGATTAAAGCTATGTACATACGCCCGCTATTATTTCTCTTTTGCCAAAGATCTGCTAATAACCCGCCAACCGGTATGCCGATAATAGACGTGATGCCGATCGCTGCTGTAATAAGCCCCGCTTTGGCTTCTGTCACACCTTGAGCTCTCATTATAAATGCAGGACCCCACACAAAGAAAGAAGTTAACATAATTTGCTGCATACCATAGCCGATATACACCCATCTAAGGGAAGGTATTTTAAATAAACCAACAGCAGAAGAAAAAAACCCTTTAGTCTTGCCTGAAATATCTGTTTCCATCTTTACCGTTTTATAGTCTTTCATGAAGAGTGCGGCCACACCGAAAATAATTCCGGGAATTGCAAAAACAAAAAAAGGAGTACGCCACCCTCCATGATTTGTCGATAACCAACCTCCCAAAATTGATCCAAGTGCCGTGCCCACTGGTACTGCCATATAAAACAGCCCCATCATCCTGCTTCTTGATTCCTTTGGATATGCGGCGCCAATCATAGCAGTTCCGCCACCGCCAAAAGCAGCCTCCCCAACTCCCACGCCTATTCTCGGTAAAAGAACTCCCAAGAACCCCCTGCCTAAACCAGTTAAATAGGTAGAGACACTCCAAAAAATTGCCATCAATGCAATTGCCTTTTTTCTACTCCAGCGGTCGAGCAGGTACGAGGCCGGAATGGCGAAAAATGCTAAACTGAAATAGAATATGCTTTGCATCATTCCAACCTGGGAATCTGTGAGACCCAGTTCAAGCCGCATCGGCTCCAAGACAACGGAAAAAACCTGCTTATCCATGTAATTAATGGCAAATAAAACAAAAAGAGTTACAAGAATAAAATTTGCTTGAAAACGACTTACCTTATACTCTTTCTTCGAACTTTCTTGACTGTTATTCATAACTGGTCCCCTCTCCCTCTTATATTAGTTTTTAAAAATCCCTGCGCTTTGATCGTTCCAGTGCCGGTTGGGCGCAGGGATTTTTGGCTCACGCTTTCCGGAGCCCCATGATTGCCCGCGCTTCATCAGGTGTTGCTATTTCCCTTCCTGCTGCGTGCGCTATGGAGGCTGCCCATTCCACCAGCTCGTAATTGCCCTTTGCCAGTTCTCCATTGGGCATGCGCGTGTTGTCCTCAAGCCCCACCCGGATATGGCCGTCGACCAAACACGACTGCATGCAGGCGGGAAATTCATCAGTGCCAATGCCGCAGGTGGTAAAATTCGCCCCTTCAGGAAGAGCGTGTTTCATGGTCATGAAGGCGTCGGGCCGGAAGCTTTGTCCTCCCGCGACGCCCCACACGAAATTGATATTGTAGGGCTTGCTGAATATCCCCTGCTTGTTGATCAGCAAAAAGTTGTCCAAACCGCTGATATCGTAAACCTCGATCTCAGGTTTTACACCATTTGCTTCCATGGCCTTGCCATAATCCTGAAGCATGGTGAAGGTGTTGGTAAAGACATTGTCGAACATGATCATGCCAGTTTTTCGATCAATAAGGCTGAAATTCATCGTGTTCGTGTTGAGCGAGGCCATTTCCGGCTTCACCTCGATGATCTGCGCGATGCGTTGCTCTGGTGTAGCGAACGGCCCAACCGCCGAGGAGAGGTTCACAATGACCTCCGGAACACGTTGCTTGATGGCGTCATGGGTCGCCCTGATGCGCTCGACATCATGTGTCGCCATGCCGTCATCTGCCTTGGCATGAATATGCATCATTGCCGCTCCTGCCTTGAAGGCTTTTTCAGCCTCATCGGCGAATTCCTGCGGCGTATAAGGCACCGCAGGGTTGTTCTGCTTGAAGGTCCCTGCGCCTGAAAGGGCACAGGTAATAATAATTTTCTTTGACATTTTCCACATCTCCTTTGTTATATTGGTTCCTGTGTCTTGAGTTTTTTAAGCATGTCGGCCACCTTGATTAGCCTGCTGTCCCTCTTTGCAGTGATCTCCTCCTCGCTTCTACCCTGGTAATCATACATCCCCTTACCCGTTTTGGCCCCCAGATGACCCTTGCTCACGAGCTCTTCAATCATGGGTATGGTGAAGCCATGACTTTTGCTGATATCGTTTACCAGATCCAGACCGGTGAAATCCAACAACTGGACCACTCCCACTACCGGCATGCGGACGCCGAGGCTGGACTTAACCGCCAGATCGATCTCGGCGGGTGTTGCCCATCCGTTTTTAAGGATTTCAAACACGGCCATGCCGATATAGTTCTGGATTCTGTTGACGATAAAGGATTGAACGAACTGTTTGAGTACAACCGGCTCTTTGCCAACTTTCGCCATGAGATCGGCTACCGTTGCCACGATCTTGGGATCGGTTAGCGGTCCCGGGCAGACTTCCACCAGGGGAATAAGGTGCGCCGGCGCGAAAAAATGAGTCGCCACAAGCCTTTCCGGATGTGAAATCTCGACTAGGGAAAACACATCGAGCCCGGAGGTATTTGTGGCAAATATCGTTTGCGCGGGGCATGCCTTGTCGAGCTTCGCGAATATTTCTTTTTTCAGTTCCGGCACCTCCGATACCGCCTCGATTACCAGGTCGGCTGTTTTACCCGCTATGGCCAGGTCGGTAACAAAGCTTATCCTGTCCATAAGTGCAGGCACCTCATTCGCTTTGACACGGCCCTCCGTAACGAGTGTCTTGAGGTTACCAGTGATACGTTTGCGGGCCGTTTCCAGGACTGTGTTGTCCCGATCAACAAGCTGAACCTTGTAACCAGCCCCGGCAAACACCTGGGCTATGCCATGTCCCATGACGCCCGCCCCCACCACCATCACGTTCTTGATACTGTCTCTATCCATACTTCATTCTCCTTATAATTTATTATTTATTGACTCTATATTTTCCTTCATTCTGAAAATTACGCACCCTTCTTTCTGTTTTCCCACTCCGCTTTCAGCTTGTACATATGCTCAATAAACTGAGGTGCCTCACTTTCCATTCTCGCCCTGACCATTTCACCTATTGCCGGATCGCTAATGTCAATATCCTCGGGCATCCATCGGTCCACTATGGCCCAGTGCGGGGCTGGTTCCCCCGGAGGACAACCTTCCACGAACACGCCGTTTTTCCGGTGCTTCTTCAAACAGTCGCCGATCAGGATCAACTTGCCCGGATCGATCCCCTGGGGAATCTCTTTCTTATTCCCCACCAGAATAGTCGCGTCGGTGTTCCCGTCGTACTGACCCAACGCCCGCAGCTTTTCCATCGTCAGACCAATCAGCGACAGGCAACTACTGCACGCGCCTGTGGTGTTAATGGTGTACTCGGGATATTTATCAAAACCTTCCAGATAGGGCAGCCATATTGGTTGATAGACTTCCTCAATGGTCTTCCCTTGAACGTCAATAAGGTCTTCTTCGAAATTACCCAGGCCGCGTTCCCGTGCCGGAACGAAGTATTCCACCAAATTGATGCCCAGGCCCACCATTCGACAGGCGGTGGCATCCACGGCCACCGGATCTTTCCCGGCAACCAAACACCCCATTTCCATCGGTATGGTGGTGTGCGGACCAAACCCACCGGCCGGGCGTATCATGTCCGCGATGTTCAAATCTGCCCGGATGATGGACCAGAGATCCATCATGGCCTCGGCCAGATTGGTCTGGTGCATCTGGAAATGCACCTTGTCCTGCACCACACCTTTCATGTTCTTCAACGCGCAGGTAAAAACCATACTGCAGTGGGTCTTGAAAATGGGCAAGTTGATAATGTGCTCCGCTTCGAGAAGAAACCGGGGCAAGAGCATTTTTTTTATAGCCGAGCGCGCGTCCCGAATGGGTATGTCCAGCAGGTCTTTATCTTTTTTGATATCGATCACCTTGTCCACACCCGCGTCTTCGGCCGCCTTGAGAATCCCGCTGACTTTCAGACAATCCATGGTATCACAGCCCATAGCCGCTGCTTCGGCCAGGATAATCTCTTTGGGGTTGGCCTTACGGACTTCCCTGATCACCGCTGCCACCACCTCAGGATTGGTATTGACGCTGGTCTCGGCCGGGGACGGATGCCCGGCATTAGGCTTGAGTACCACTGTGGATTTGGGCTGGATCAGCACTTTCACTCCACCAAACGGCGCTAAAACCTCATAGATCAACTTTTCCGGATCGTTTCCTTTAGCAATGGATACTATTGATTTTGGCATAATTATTTCTCCTTTCCATTAACAACCGTTTGCTTTTTCGATGCTCTCAAGTACATCAGCAGTCCCATAAAACCACCCATAAATCCGCTTGCTAAGCCGCTGATCCCATTTCCTGTCGCATTGGCAATGACACTTTCCGGCATCGGCAAATAAAGGTAATTCATTAGGAAACTCATTAAAAAACCCATGAGAGCGCCAATGATCCCGAATTTGATTGAAACCGCGATATTTTTTTTCATTTCAATTCTCCTGTCTTGCTCTCCCCTTAAGCGCCATTAGCTAATTATACGGCAGCCAGCATTCCATTAACTCTTTAATCGGCCACCGCGAAAGAACTTCAACGCCGTCCTTAGTGACTAGGACGTTCTCTTCCAGCCGGACACCGTCTTTTCCTCCCTTATGACCAGCATAAGTCTCGACGGCGATTATCATCCCCTCCTCGAAGGTGATCGGCGGCATGTTGTACGCCTTTTTTAAAGGGGCGATGGTCGGCATATCATGCAGGCTGAGCCCCAGACCGTGCCCCAACGCATAGGGCGAGACCTCCTCCCATGTGTCATATCCCCAGTAGGAAGGCGATTTGGGCCACTTCGCATAGATGTCATAATCGGTTGCACCGTGGCGAATCGCGCCTATCCCGGCATACAGCATTTCATAACATTCCTGGTACAGTTCCTTCTGCTCGTTTGTCGCTTTGCCGCAACAGAATGTCCGGTAAACACATGATTTGTATCCCTGGTAGGAATTGCCATCAACGTCGATGTAGATGAGATCTCCCGGCCGCACCGGTTTATCGGTAAACGACCAGCCGTAAGGATTGGTATTGAAACCAGAGCAGCACACCAGATCCTCGGTATGATCGGCGCCTTCTTCATACAGTGCCTTAATGCCGATACCGACAATATCACACTCGCGTATCCCCGGCCGTATCGCATCCACGATCGCCGCGAACGCCGATTCCGAATTGCCGCAGGTGATGCGCATGAGTTCAACTTCGTCGGCGGTCTTGATCATGCGGGCCCTGTCCATAATAGGCTTGCCATATGCGGTTTTCACTCCTGCCTTACCCAGTGCCCGTTCCAGGATCATTCCGCAGGTGGTGCCGTCGATCGCGAGCAATTCATTGCTTAAGCCGTGCTCGGCCATGAGCTTTTTAACCGTATCAACGAATAAGAGCGTCGTAATATCGTTTTCGCCGGAGGACGTAACCTTGAACATCGATATGGATGGTTTCACCCTTCCGTTCATCCAAGGCATGCGCCGTTCAACTTCTTTAGGTGTCCCACCGCAAAAGAGGATGGGTTCACCGTTCCGCGGTAAAAATACGCACTGCACTTCCGCGGGCCTCATGGGCGTGGTCACGTAATAAGACGTGAGATACCTTATGTTAGCTTCGTCCCACGTGATAAGAGCGCCAATCCCTTCCTTGTTGATCTGGTTTTTTGCCCTTTGCAGCCTTTCTTTTCTCAACCGGTCATAGTTGACCCTCTCTTCATAATCCACAGCATATTTCCCTTGTGCCATAACATTACCCCCTTTCAAGAAGTTTTGAGAGACACTATACCGGTGAAGACATATATAGATAGAGCGGCGGACGCCAAAAAGGGGACAATTAGCGCCAAGTTTTTGTACATTTGGCATGGATAGATTGCGGGTCTGGATAATTACTGTGAAACTCCAATTCCGCAAGCGAAGCGGAATTGGTAAGTTGAACAATCCCGCGCAGCGGAGGGTTTATACCCCGCAGCTTGCTGCGGAATATGTTTCCAAAGCTTGCTTTGGGGTTCATATCCGTTATTGAGAAGGGGTTTTACGATAGGTGCTGGGAGTTAGACCGGACCAGCGTTTAAATGCCCGCGAGAAGCTGTGCCGGTCTGAAAAGCCAAGTTTATCACCAATTTCCTCGATGCTTTTTTGCTTGGATTTCAAGGCCTCGGCTGCCAGCTGAAATCTGATCTGATCCCGTATCTCGACAAAACTATTAACATTTTCAGCTAGACGGCGTTGCAGCGTTCTTGTACTCATATTCAGCGACCGTGCTACTTGTTCTATCGGTGCATTAAATAAATCGCCGTGCGTGGCCAAGATCCTTTTGAGATCCTCCGCCAGTCCGCCTTGCAGCGGAGAATCAGTCATCTGTTGATTCACGATATTTCCAGCCTGCCGCCGAATCTCCGTAAATCTGCCGGGCAGAGGGATGTCCATGATGGCTCGATCGTAGATGATGGCGTTCTCCGGAGCATTCAAGACAATAACGCTACCGAAATAATCTTCATACCAGGGCGTGATCTCGGATCGACCATGACGGAAATGAACCGCCTGGGGCGAAACGGTCTTTCTCATCAGCCGATTCGTGAGGCTTTTGACGCAGGCAAGAGCCATTTCGGTATAGTGCCTTTCGTCTTCTTCACAAAGCGCAATATCCGGCTCAAGCTTGATACTGGTGACCTTCTTGGTCTCTTCCAGTTTAAGGATCAGAAGTGGCGTGATGAGCTTTTGCATGGGGCGTGTGGATTCAAAGGCTTCCCGTAGGGTGTGGGCGGACATAATAAAGGCTTTGAGATTGGGCAGATAGTCGAAATCGAAATCTTCACCACTCAAGAGTCCAATTGCCGGATGCCCGGAGGCCTTTTCGACCGCCGTGACAATGGCATGGAGTTGCTTCAAATCAATGATGGACTGTGTGATATGATCTAAATCTATGGAAATACCGAGCTGCCGCAGGATATCTTGAATATCGACACCAAGCCTCAACGCAGTGTTGATGGTGTTTGGCAATACAATCGCGGATGTTTTTATATCGCTCATATGTTTTTTTTATAAACGCTTGATTTTATTGCACGGAGTATATTTTAGCCACACTTGTATGTCAATGAATAATAAACACAAAAATGCGAGGAGTAATACCGATGTTTGCCAGGTGGGAATTGTGTTTACGCTGTGTCAACTTCCAGCGAATTTTGAGATTTGCAATTGTTTCTGTTAATAATTTCTTTGCTGCCTGTCTATAGTCTGGATTTCCAGTAATCAGGATGCCGATGAAGATGCATGACCGCGAGGATGTAAATGCAATCGGGTTCAATGCTGTATAGAACACCGTATGGGAAACGATTTGTCAGGCATCTGCGGACATCATCTTCAACAATCGGCCATGCGTCCGAATAAGACAGTATGTTCTGTATGGTGGAATTGACCTCCAAAGAGAAATCTTCTCCTAGTCCAGGTGCACAGCTTTCGTAATATTCGATGGCCTCAAGGAATTCCGTTTCTGCTTCCGTGTGAAAGTAAAGCGTCATCGTCCAAACCGCTCTCTGATACGCGCAAAAACCTGATCCCCTGGAACGGGATTGACACGTCCGGATCGTAGGTCAGCAAGCCTGCGCTTGGCAACCGCGGTCCATTCCGTATCACTGTCTGGGTTCGGAATGTTTAGACTGCGAAGGAGGGAGTCCACCACTATGATACGCTCTTCTACGGGAAGCGCGGCGGCCTCCTGAATTATGTCTTTTGTGCTATGCATAAAACAC
>Ga0247841_10007452_pt1 | contig 16271 bp, 14 predicted proteins | sample LaCruzMarch2015__2_FD_192410 | JGI IMG/M metagenome (GOLD analysis project Ga0247841, IMG submission 192410) | Freshwater microbial communities from meromictic Lake La Cruz, Castile-La Mancha, Spain - LaCruzMarch2015_18m | ecosystem: Environmental > Aquatic > Freshwater > Lake | place: Spain... | reverse complement strand
CGCGCTGTTTTTCGGGGGAGCGTTCGGCAACCTAATTGATAGGGTCCGATTCGGCGAGGTGGTGGATTTCCTGGACGTGCATTGGGGAAATCTTCACTGGCCGGCTTTCAATGTGGCGGATTCAGCGCTTTGTGTGGCCGCCGGGCTTTTCCTGCTGCACCTGCTGATCGACAAGAAGAGCCCATAGGAGTCTAGTAACGGTTACGCCCAAAGAGTCCGGATCCCCACTCTGATCGAGTGATCTCTTTCAGGAGCGAAAATTCACTCGTTTGGAAGGCCGGTCTTACTCGTTCCCACTGGTCCAGGGGAACCCCTGAAATAATCAGAAATCGACGGGCAAGGGCCATAAGTTGGTCTTTATGGGAAAGCAGACCCATCGGGTCCAGGTTGGCAGTGACGATGTCGGCCGGCTCGGTGCATTCAGCGACAGACAGGCATTCAAGGAACACTCTGTCAGCCACGCCATTGAGCGCCGCGTTGCGGGCTGCGGCCTCGATTGCCACCGGGTCGTTATCGATCCCGCGAACACCGGAAGCCCCCAGCTTGATTCCCGCTATAGCCAAAATCCCTGATCCGCAGCCGACGTCCAGCATCGTAAACCGCTTAGCGGGGTGCGCGAATTCGGCCACAGCCTCTTCGAGCAACGCCATGCAGCCTTGCGTGGTCTCGTGAGTGCCGGTACCGAAGGCATCGGCAGGGTCTATAATGATGACTTCGCGGCCCCCCGCTTCCGGCGTTATCCACGGCGGCGTCACGACCAGTCGATTGCCGATTTCGATACTCTTGAAATGAATCTTCCAGGCCAGAGCCCAGTTCTCAGCTTTCAGCTTCGTCGTGGAGACCGCGACAGCGGGAAGTTCCGGAAACGCATCGCTCAAGCGGAGCAGAAACCGCCCGAGATCAACCTCGATGCCCTTCCATTGTTCGGCAGGGAAATAAGCTCTGACCCGTACGATGTCCGCGGACTCATCCTCTACAACCACCCCGTTGGAACCGTGCTCAACGCAGAAGTCGCTCATCGCGTCCAGCATCTCTCCGGGGAGAGTGACCTGGAGGGTTATCCAGTCTGGGGGTTGGGTGAAATTAGTCACGGAAGCGTCACATGAAAGAGCCGTTTCAAAGAAGTAATCCGGGGAGACCTTCTTTACACAAAGAGGTTCCCCCCGATCTTACGTGTTTGGACACACATTGGCATCACTGTGTCTCGGGCGTGGTCGTTACTCAGCGGACTTCATGCAGCGCTTGGCTTCTTCGCTCGCCTGGCGATAGAGTTCCCTGAATTTGCTCTCCAGCTCCCGATTTTGATCATATTGAGAAAAGAAACTATCCATAGCCTGGGAGGTGGCCGAATTTTTGGCTAACTTGGCAAGGTTCTCGATATGGAGCATGTAGGCTTTGCACATCTGGTTGTGGTAGTTAGCCCTGGCCTCATAGGCACGCGCCTGGTTGACCAATTCTTGGCAGACGTTGAGGTACATGGTCTTTTCGCACCGTGCCGGGCTTGAAGAGAAGACGATGAGCACGGATAGCAGAGCGACGATGGTTAAGGCGGACTTGAGGTTCATCGCGGACCCTCTCATTTTTTGTTAGATAATATAGTAGGGTTTACGAAGTTTTTCAAGATAAATTTTAAAAAATGGATATAACATTTGAATAAATTAGCAAAAATCATCGCTACAACTTCGCGCGACACCAAGGCTGTCATCCTCTGATTGACTCCCACCCGTCAATCCGGTTATTCTATACCGTTTGCGTTGCCGGCCGCGGCGTAAGCGGCTTGACATCTACAAGGCAAGGAGGCGCCGTGCCAGACCCTTTCAGGACTATAGAGTGGAAAGGGGACCATATCAGACTCCTTGATCAGACCCTTCTACCGCTCGAAGAAAAATACATTGAGATCCGGACCATCGACGACATGTGCGATGCCATCAAAAGGCTCGCGGTCCGTGGGGCCCCGGCCATCGGTGTGGCGACCGCGATGGGGATTGCCCTCGGTGTCCTTCCCGCGTCAGAGAGCGACAAGAAGGCTTTTGACGACCTGTTCCAGGTGGTCTGCCGGAGGCTCGTCGCAACGCGGCCCACGGCCAGGAACCTCTTCTGGGCCGTAGAGCGCATGACCAAGCTATGGTGCGATAACTCGGACCTTGATGTCGCGGAGCTGAAAAAACGGCTCATTCGCGAAGCCATCCTCGTGGAAGAGGAAGACCGAATGCTCTGCGAGAGGATCGGCCAAGCGGGCAAGGACCTTCTCAGTGATGGAGACACCGTGCTTACGCATTGCAATGCCGGCGGGCTCGCCACTGCGGGGTACGGCACCGCGCTTGGGGTCATCCGGGCAGCCATTGAAGCCGGAAAGAAAATCAAGGTCATTTCGGACGAGACCCGGCCGCTCAATCAGGGCGGTAGAATAACCTGCTGGGAACTCTACAAACTGGGAATACCGGTCACGCTGATTCCGGACAACACCGCGGGTGCTCTTATGCAAAAGGGCGAAATCCAGAAGGTTGTGGTGGGGGCGGACAGAATAGCGGCCAACGGCGACACGGCCAACAAGATAGGCACGTACACCGTGGCGATTCTTGCGGCTTATCATAAGATACCATTCTATGTGGCTGCACCGCTTTCCACCATAGAGATGTCCATAGCATCGGGCGCAGAAATCCCTATCGAGGAGCGCGAGCCGACCGAAGTTACCCATATCTGCGGGATCCGGATAGCGCCCGAGGGAGTGCCGGCGCGAAGCATAGCATTCGATGTGACGCCTCATGAGTTGGTCACCGGGATCATCACAGAGTGGGGGACGGCTTCGCACCCTTACCGCGAGGCTTTTGAATCTTTTTTCGAGAGGCAAAGAAAGGGTAATCCATGAAGCCGGTCCTTCGAAATCCTTCCACTGGTGAACTAATGGAGACTGTCGATCTCGTGGATAGCGAGTCGAATGAGCTCCTTGGAAAACTTGATGGGGACCGGGCCATGGATGGCTTGAGATCCGGAAATTACACTCTCGACACTGATCTCTATGAACTTACAATGGTCGCGGGCTATAACGTGCTTGGAAAGAAAAACCAGCGGGCCTGCTTTGATCTGTTTTATCGGAAGAATCCGGACAATGGGGCTTTTTGCGTCTGTGCCGGATTGGACAGTGTAATCAATTACGTGAATAACCTTCGGATCTATCCCGATGACATCGCGTATCTGGCCGGCCTGGGAATGTTTCCTCCGAAAGCCCTGGAAGCGCTATCGGAAGGTATCAGGTTTACGGGAGACATCTGGGCTGTGCCTGAAGGGACGGTCGTTTTCCCCAACGAGCCGCTGGTAAGGGTCGTTGGACCCATCCCCGAGGCGCAGATCCTGGAGACCACCCTGTTGGCGCTCGTGGGGCATCAGACACTCATAGCCACGAAAGCCGCTCGCATGTGCATCGCGACCAAAGGTGCACCGGTCGTGGATTTCGGAGCCAGGCGCTCCCACGGCGTCCAAGCTGCCTTGTACGGGGCCCGAGCAGCGTACATCGGTGGCTGCACCGCCACTTCCAACGTTAAGGCCGGCAAGCTCTTCGGTATTCCGATCAGGGGCACGCACGCTCATAGCTGGATTGAGAGTTTCGATAACGAAACTGAAGCCTTCGAAGGGTTTGCGGAGGTGTTTCCCAATAATTGCGTGCTCCTGGTGGACACTTACGACACTGAGGAAGGCATTCGCCATGCCATCAAGGTTGCGGAAAAGATGCGGAAGTCGGGAAGACGATTGGCGGGCATTCGCATCGACAGCGGCGACCTGGCCTACTATTCGAAGACGGCCAGGCGCATACTCAACGAGGCCGGGTTCCAAGACGTGAAGATCTTGGCCAGCAGCGACTTGGACGAATGGATTATCGAAAGCCTTCGGGAGCAAGGGGCATGTATCGACATCTGGTGCGTCGGGACCAGACTGATGACTTCGTATCAGACCCCGGCGCTGGGAGTCGTGTACAAGCTGATGGCCGCGGATCGTGGAGACGGACGACTAGTACCCAAGATCAAGATTTCTCAGAATCCTGCGAAGGTCACTAATCCCGGAGTGAAGAAAATTCTCCGGTTTTATAATGGAAACCACAGGATGATGGGCGATCTCCTTGCGGAGGTGGATGAGCCGATCCCTGACGGCAGACGGGTGCTCGCACATCACCCGATGTATGATTATATGAGTAAGACTTACCACCAGCCGTACCAGGTTTCGGAGTTGATGATTCCGGTCTTCTTGAATGGGCGCCAGGTGTATCAAACACCCCCTATCGATGAGATCAAGGCGAGGGCCGGCAGACAAATCGATTCTCTTGAACCCGAGTATAGAAGATTGACGAATCCCCACCTTTACAAGGTCTCGCTGTCGGACAAGCTTTACCGCATAAAGAAAAACCTGTTGAGCATTCATCAGGACCAAGTCCAGCCGCCGGCAAAATGATTTGCCCGCATGTTTGTTTCTTTACCTCCCCTGACGGGCACAGGCGCTAACTTTATGGCGCCATATCCCTTCGCACGTCGTTCGGGGGAAGCCGGAACCCAGCCGCGCGAGGACGCGGGATTGTCTTAACTACTGGCTCCGTCCCGCGCAGAACGGGGGGTTCGCCGGGGTGACGACATTCGCTAAACCGATTCTCCCCCATTCACAGGCATTGTCTCTTGATGGGACACGTCCGGTAGATGGACCGTCCACTTGCGGGCTGGTCACCACTTGACAACAAGGTAGGTGGTGCCCAAATGTATTGCTGGGTATCTGACAGCATAAGCCCTAGATAAGATTAATTTATTTCAGACGCCCGGCATTATGATTTACGAAGGGACGGCATAACTAACCGTTGGCACCCCAAATGCTTCTTCAGAGCACTCGCGACATCAGTTGCCCCCATTGGGCGCCAACATGGCGGAATGTGGTCGAGAATTTTTCTTGGGAACCGCGAGGCCGTTTCACGGGAGGTCAAGGTGGCTGAACAAAAAGAGGTAAAAATCAAGGCTGCTACCGCGGGCGAATCGAAAAGTCGCGGAGGAGATCGGGCGGACGCACTGGAGGAGCACAAGCGTTCCCAGCCGGTGCCCATTGCCGCAGGGGGGCCGTCTCCGGATCAGGAAGCACAGGCGAGAGATCAGGAAGGACCCTTGGAAAAGGCCCAAAGAGAAGCTGCAGAGAATCGTGATCGCTGGATGCGGGCAGTGGCCGAGCTGGAAAATTTTAAGAAGAGGGCCATGCAGGAAAAGACCCGTATCCTAAAGTACCGAAACGAGGAGCTTCTCCGGGACCTGCTCCCGGTAAAGGACAATCTGGAGCGGGCCCTGAGCTACTGCGAGCAGGCCGGTCGTTCCAACGGCGTGGCGGAGGGTGTTTGCATGATCTCCGGTATGCTTGCCGACCTCTTTCAACGGTACGGCGTGACAAAGATCGAGGCGTTGGGCAAACCGTTTGACCCGGCGTATCACGACGCGATAGCCCGACTGCCGGTGGCCGATAAGGCCCCCAATGTGGTCGTGGAGGAACTGGAACAGGGATATATGTATCAGGACAAGCTCTTGCGCCCCACGAAGGTGGTTGTGTCCGGGCCTCCCTCTCAAGGGCAAGACGACTGATGGTGATGAGAAACAGGCCTCGTTTCGACGGCTTTCAGGAATAGGAGGAAAAGATGGCAGGCAAAGTCATAGGAATCGATCTGGGAACCACCAATTCGTGCGTGGCGATAATGGAAGGCGGGGACCCGGTGGTTATTGCCAATTCCGAGGGCGGTAGAACGACACCGTCTATGGTGGCTTTTACCGACTCGGGAGAACGTCTCGTCGGGCAGGTCGCCAAGAGACAGGCAATCACCAATCCGGAGAACACGCTCTTCGCGATCAAGAGGCTCATAGGCCGCAAGTTTAATTCGCCCGAAGTCCAGGCCGATACAAAGATTATCGCTTACAAGATCGTTGATGGTAAGAACGGCGACGCCTGGGTACGCGTTCGCGGCAAGGATTACAGTCCTTCCGAGGTTTCCGCTATGATCCTCCAGAAGATGAAGAAAACCGCGGAAGACTATCTCGGAGAGGAAGTGACGGACGCTGTGGTGACTGTGCCTGCTTATTTCAACGATTCACAGAGGCAGGCCACCAAGGACGCGGGTCGCATCGCGGGCCTCAATGTGTTGAGGATCATAAATGAGCCCACCGCTGCATCCCTCGCGTACGGACTGGACAAGAAGAAGGAAGAGAAGGTCGCGGTTTTTGATCTTGGCGGAGGAACGTTCGATATTTCCATCCTGGAGATCGGAGACGGTGTGTTCGAAGTCAAATCGACCCATGGCGACACGCATCTGGGTGGTGAAGATTTCGATCAGCGTCTCATTGATTTTCTGGCCGATGAATTCAAAAAGGATCAGGGTATCGACCTCCGAAAGGACAAGATGGCCCTCCAGCGTCTCAAGGAGGCCGCTGAAAAGGCCAAGATCGAGCTAAGCTCATCTATGGAGACCGATATAAATCTTCCATTCATTACAGCGGATGCGTCGGGTCCCAAGCACATGACCTTGAAGATCACTCGGTCGAAGCTGGAAAACCTGGTGGAAGACCTGATCGACAGAACCGTGGGGCCGTGCCGGACCGCTCTCAAGGACGCGGGTCTGACTGCCAATGAGATTGACGAGGTCATACTGGTCGGCGGAATGACCCGAATGCCCGCGGTCCAGAACAAAGTCCGCGAAGTGTTTGGCAGAGAGCCTCACAAGGGGGTCAACCCGGACGAAGTGGTGGCGATTGGAGCGGCGATCCAGGCCGCGGTCCTCAAAGGTGACGTGAAGGACGTGTTGCTCCTCGACGTTACGCCGCTGTCCCTGGGCATCGAGACCCTGGGCGGCGTCTTCACCCGTCTCATAGAGAAAAACACGACCATCCCGACACGCAAGGGCCAGGTGTTCTCCACGGCATCGGATAATCAGCCGTCAGTGTCGATACACGTGCTTCAAGGTGAGCGCTCGATGGCCGGGGACAACAAGACGCTGGGCCGGTTCGAGCTTATGGGTATCCCCCCCGCGCCGCGCGGTGTTCCTCAAATTGAGGTGACCTTCGATATCGACGCCAACGGCATCGTCCACGTTTCTGCAAAGGACCTCGGCACCGGTAGGGAGCAGTCTATCAAGATCACGGCCTCCAGTGGTCTGAGCGAAGAAGAAATCCAGAAGATGGTCCGCGACGCGGAAGCCCATGCAGAAGATGACAGAAACAAACGTGATCTGGTCGATGCGCGTAATCAGGCCGATTCCCTGGTGTACATGACCGAGAAGTCTCTCAAGGAGCATGGCGACAAGGTCGACTCCTCGATCAAAAGCTCCATCGAGGCTGCCGTTACCAGGACCAAGACAGCGATGGAAGGCAGCGACGCCCAGGAGATCAAGAGCGCGATGGAAGCCCTCCAGCAGGCGTCCCATAAGCTCGCCGAGGCCATGTATCAGCAGGCGTCTGCACAGCAGACGGGAGGCGAGCAGCAGCCGGGAGCAGGGGCCGGAAGTGAGCATCCTGGCGGCAGACCCGAAGATGACGTTGTGGATGCGGACTTCGAAGAGGTTAAGGACAGCAGGAAGTAGCGCCGGCTGTCTGGGGAAATGCCTTGCGGGTTATTTAGGGGCGGTTCACGGAAACTGTCTTAAAACTGCCGTCTGCCGGAAGGCCGTGCCACGAGTCCGACAGGTTTCCGACTTTTGAGACAGCCTCCACGAACCGCCCCCACCGCAACGTGGCGCATGGAGAGTTTTTGCGTCCACTTCTTCATCGCCAGGCTCATGGAGCGGTTCCTACGGAACCAGGCTTCTGTGTTATATGACAGCTCATGAGTTGGCCCCTACGGACCTTGGGAATTGGACGACCTATGGTTCGACTGCATACACGAACAGTCCTGCCGGCCATTATTGTCGTTCTGACTTTCGTGGCGGCCGCGTCAGCGCAGACCGCCGACCGCGACGTAGATTTCCGCATCAAGACTACACAGATCCTCAACAGCATCTTGGAGGGAATTTCAGAGGGAGATTACGAGAAGTTTACTCGCGACTTTTCACCCACGCTCAAAAAGGCCCAGGACAGGGAAAATTTTCTTCAACTTCAAAGAAAGATACAGAAATCGTTGGGTAAGCTTCGCTCATCCGAGTTCATGGGCTCGTATACCCAGCAGGGCGCAGTGATAGCATTGTTCAAAGTCCGGTTCAGCAAGGACAAGGATGACATTCTGATCAAGCTGGTCTTCGACGGTCAGTCCAACTCGAAAGTGACCGGTCTGTGGTTCGATTCGCCTGCCATCGATTGATGCTCGGTTTCAGCTTATACCATTTCGCTTTCAAATTGGTGAGATTGGGGGAACCTTCTTGGCAAAGGAGGTCCTCCCCGATTCTTCCTCGTTTGAAAGCAAATTCGTATTACAAGTCCCGGCCTGTCAGTATGCGGTAGATTTCCAGGTATTTTTCTTTGGTCTTGTCGACGATTTCTTTCGGGAGTGAAGGAGCAGGCGGGGTTTTGTCCCAGTCCAGTCCTTCCAGGTAGTCGCGGACGAACTGCTTGTCCAGAGAGGGTGGTGAAATTCCAACCTCGTACTGATCCACAGGCCAGAACCGCGATGAGTCAGGAGTCATCACCTCGTCAATCAGCGTTGGCACACCGTCTGTCAGACCGAATTCAAACTTGGTGTCCGCTATTATGATCCCGCGTTCTTCGGCCCAAGCAGCGCCGAATAGGTAAAGCTCGATGGTTTTGTCACGAAGCCATTTGGCCATTTCTGAGCCTACCTGGTCCACGGCCTTGGCAAACGAGATATTCTCATCATGGTCGCCGATCACGGCCTTGGTCGCCGGTGTGAAAATCGGCTCCGGTAGCTTCTCTGCCTGCCTAAGCCCCGCGGGCAAGGGAATGCCGCATAACGCGCCGGTGGCCTGATAATCTTTCCACCCGCTCCCGATGATGTACCCTCTGGCAACGCACTCCACGGGGAAGACGGTCGCTCTGCGAGCAAGAACGCTCCGCCCGGCAAGCACGTCGGAAAGGGCCTGCAACTCCCCGGGATAGTCAGCAACGTCCGCAGTAACAATGTGATTGGGAACAATGTGTTCGGTCTTCCGCATCCAGAAGACGCTGAGGCTGTTGAGGACCTTGCCTTTACACGGAATAGGGTCCGGCAGGACCACATCAAAAGCCGACAATCGATCTGTGGCAACAATAAGAAGCTTGTCCCCGAGGCCGTAAATGTCCCGGACTTTTCCTCTTCCCTCAAGAGTCAACGAGGGCAACTGCGTTTCTCTGACCACCTCGAAATTCATGAAACCCCGTTCCTTCCATGCAATTTTTTCAGGATGCTTTGATCCGTATTTGACACCGGCAAGAGACGCGGTAAAATACCATTCAGTGTTTCATCATGCAATTGCTTTTGGAAGTATGAATTTTCGCAAGAACCCATGCCAGGATTGCAAAATGTGCCAGGGCTGTTCGGACAGCCGGTGTCACCTGTGCCTCTCCCACTGTGGGAAAAGAGCGAAGCTCTCCATCCCGGAGCAAATTGCACTGTTCAACAGCCTGAATCCACACTTGATTTCCGACCCTGCCGGCTGTTGTCACACTGCGGGTAAGGAATAGCGCTACGCGTCAACCGCCATCGCGCAATGATTCATATCAAATCCGCCAGTTCCCCATAAACCGAGGCCCATGCCTTCCGTTCTCGTTCCGAGGAGAACTCTCTCATCTTCGACCTCGCAGAGGCACCTAGAGATACTGCGAGTTGCGCATTCTCCATGACTCTGGACATCGCCGAGCCCAATGACGCGGAATCACCCCACGGCACAATTAGCCCGGAGACCCCGTCCTCGATGAGGTCGTCCACCGCGCCGGTGCTTGTTGCGACGCATGGCGTGCCGCATGCCATGGCTTCCATCAGCACGTTGGGGCATCCTTCGGTCAACGATGGAAGGACAAACAGGTCAAGATTTGCGAACCACCTTGGCATTTGATCGTGCGGCATCCTACCCGACAACCGGACGAGGTCTCCTATGCCGGTTCGGGCCAGCATACGGTCATATACCTTTCGCTCCGAATCCCGCAATTCCCCGACAAGCTCGAGCGCTACGTTCCTATGGCGAGCGACGTTCTCCACAGCTTTGAAGAGGTACGGCAAGCCTTTGGCATACTTGAAAATACCCGCGCACCCGATGCGGAATGGACCATCTCGGCCGGTGGCCGTCCATTCCTGCCGGGGAATTACAACCGAGTTGTGGATGACCCGAGCTTTGTGGCGCACAGGGGTCAACGCGTCGGCCATGTCAATTAAGTCCTGACTTAATCCTACGATTCGATCCGCGTTTTCCAAAGCGCTGCGGCACACAGCCGACTTTTCGGGGCTGAAGATGTATTTTTTCACGTCGTTACCGACGATGGTGGCTATTGAGGGAACGCTGCAGCGGCGAGCAAAGAGTCCCGTGATGTACCCAACGGGATACAGAAAGAAGGAATGGAAGAAGTTGAATCGCTCTTGTCGGTGCAGGATTTCGATTGATTGGTACATCATCTGGAGCGTTAGCGTGTGCGGGCAGTCCCACAGCTCACGTGCGCCATCGCGTAGCCTTTCCCTACCTACCGTCAGGTGATGGACCGTGATACCCTCGCCAATGCAGGTTTCACGGTTTTCATCGAGAAGTACCGTGACGCTGTCTTCCACCGTGAAATTTGCGACATGGACGTCCAGGCCCAAGTCTCTTGCGTGAAAGGCCACCTTGGCCGCGGTTAGGGCGAGGCCTCCCCAACGATGGGGTGGAAATTCCGGCGTAGTTATACAGAGTTTGCCTTCGAGAGGAGCCACGGTCGTAGATTCCTCAATTGGTATCGGTTCTTATCTCATCTAATGGCCATTGCTTTGCACCAACCGGAACAGTATGCTTGTAGCATCTTACCTTAACACTGCAAAGAGGCCTTTGTCCCCATGCGTATCGGAATTGTCTTTCACAAGGATCCTTATGCTCCGCCGTCGGGCATCGATTTGGTCCGGCTTCGGGCCATTGCAGGCGGCTTGATCCGGAGAGGGATTCGGGTGGAAATCATCTCGTCGGTTGAAAAAGAGGGCGTGCTGGACGGATTCATACCCGTCTGTGGCCTGTCAGTCCTGTCGGAGACCGGAAGGTATGATCTGATAAAGACGTGCTATCATCCCTCCATTCTACTTGCAGACCGGTACCGCGGACCCATCGTAGCGCGAATCGTAAGGGTCGTGGACCGAAAGTTCCCAGAGCGTGATGCGCAGTTCAGGGACAAATTACTACACAGCCAAGAGATTATTCGATCCCGCGCGGCTGTGGTGGTTCTCAATAATGCTGAAAACCGGGAGCGATGGAGTGCATTGTACGGCGAGAATCCTCCAACGGTCCTGGTGCCTACCGGCTGTTCGGCTGAGATACCGCCGGCGAGTACAAATCCTTACCAACCCGGAGAACGCGCGATTCTCTTCCTGGGCAGTCTCGCGGCGCCGAGAATGGTGCAGACTCTGAACTCAGCGGCAAAACGTCTTTCCGGAGTAGCGCGGATCCATCTCGTGGGTCTCAACAAGGCCTGCATGTACGGCGGGGAGGAAGGGTGCAGGCTCGACCCGGCCGTCGTCGATCACGGGGAGCTTCGCGAGTCCGAGATCTGGGATTATATACGCCACGCGAAGATCGGTTTGGCTCTGGCCACGGGACCATATCCTTTTGATAATGACGTCTCCAAGGTGTTGAACTATTTGAGGGGTGGACTCCAGGTCCTTTCCGAGGAACCCATTGTTAATAATGACCTCATCCGAAAGACCGGTTTGGGCAGGGTATTCAAATACGGGGACCTCGACGATCTCGTTACCGCAGCGCTTGATCTCCTGAAAAATCCGCGGGACGAGAAGAAAGAGTCCGCCATGCGGCTCATGGTGGAAGAACATTCTTGGGATAGAAGAACGGAGGTGTACGTGAACCTCTTCAGCAGGATTCTGTCAACCCCCCACGCGGACCCTTGATGTTAATGCTGTGTATTATCAATAAGAAAACCTCTGCCAAATCGTCACTTGACATTAAGGATGTTCCGTTAGAGATTACCCCCGTCCTCGAAACGGAGAAATGTCACGGTAGTCAGCTTCTCTTGTAATGAACCAGATGACCGATTGCTTGACAGCAGGCGTGAGGGCGCTCACTTTTGTCCGGAATGCACATATTAGATAGAGGCGTTCACGGAGACCGAATCAGGACCGGGGCGGTGTTTCCGTGAACGCTGTCTCGAAAAGAAGTGGGGAGTGGATCATGTACAAGAGCACGAAGTTCATATTCATCACGGGAGGTGTGCTTTCTTCATTGGGAAAAGGGCTGTCCGCAGCCAGCATAGGCGCTTTGCTGGAATGCAGAGGCCTCACAGTGACTCTCCTGAAGATGGACCCGTACATAAACGTAGATCCCGGTACCATGAATCCGTTCCAGCATGGGGAGGTATTCGTTACCGAAGATGGGGCCGAGACGGACCTGGACCTCGGCCACTACGAACGCTTCACTCATGCCACGCTTCGCCAAAAGAACAACTTTACCACCGGCCAGATCTATGATGCTGTCATACAGAAGGAGCGCCGAGGCGAGTACCTCGGAGCGACGGTCCAGGTGATTCCTCACATTACGGACGAAATCAAGTACAAGATCCGGGACCTTGGCAATGGAGTGGACGTGGCCATTGTCGAGGTCGGCGGCACGGTGGGCGACATAGAAAGTCTGCCTTTTTTGGAGGCCATCCGCCAGCTTCGTGCCGATCTCGGGCCACAGAATGTGCTGTACATTCATCTGACCCTGCTTCCTTTTGTCAAGGCTTCCGGCGAGGTGAAGACCAAGCCGACCCAGCACAGTGTGAAAGCCTTGAGGGAAGTGGGTATCCAACCCGATATCCTTATCTGTCGCACAGAGAAGAAGATTTCCCGCGAGGTGAAAGAAAAGATAGCCCTGTTCTGTAACGTGAGGCCCGAGGAGGTCATCGCTGCGGAGGACGTGGACTGCATCTACGAAGTGCCGCTGAAATTTCACGACGAAGGGCTGGACCAGAAAATCGTCGAGCTTCTTAATATCTGGACACGAGCGCCGAGGCTGGATGAATGGCAGACTTTCATGGACGATATACAATCGCTTGCCAGGGAAGTCACCATCGGGATAGTAGGCAAGTACGTAGACCTCCATGAGTCGTACAAAAGTCTCAACGAAGCGCTGTTCGCCGGTGGTGTCCATAACAGGACCAGGGTCAATCTTAAGTTCATAGACTCCGAATCCATCGAGAAGCACGGTATCGGCGACGCATTCGACGACGTGGACGGCATCCTAGTGCCCGGCGGCTTCGGTTCCCGCGGGATCGAGGGTAAGATCGAAGCGGTCCGATATGCCCGTGAAAACCGGATTCCTTACTTCGGCATCTGCCTGGGTATGCAGATGGCGGTGGTGGAGTTCTCCAGGAACGTTTGCGGCCTGGAGCGAGCCAATTCCACCGAGTTCGATCCCGAGACCCGTTATCCGGTAATTCATTTGATGGACGACCAGCGAACCATCACCAACAAGGGCGGGACGATGAGGCTGGGGAGCTACGAGTGCTTCATCCCCGCGGACTCGCTCTGCCGGAAAATTTACGGCAGAGAGGCGATAAGCGAACGCCACCGTCATAGATACGAGTTCAACACCGATTATCGAAAGATGCTCGAGGATAAGGGGCTCAAAGCCGGTGGCGTCTCGCCGGACGATAGTTTGGTAGAACTGGTGGAATATGTCGATCATCCCTGGTTCGTCGGTTGCCAGTTCCATCCTGAGTTCAAGTCGCGGCCCATGGATCCGCATCCGTTGTTCGTATCGTACATTGGGGCTTGTTTGGAATATAAGGTCTCCAGGTCCGGACTGGACGCGAGCGAACAAGGCGGGTTGGAAGAACCGGCGGACCGCGATCGGCAGTCGGTTCATCAAAAGGAGAAGGTCGTCCAACTGAAAATGTAGAATTCACAATTCCCTGGGAGGAGAGTATGCCTCAGCAGGTTGAGGCCGCGGGGTCCTTCGAAGTGGGCCCGTTTCGTCTCGTTTGCGGTCAGGGTCTATTCTTCATAATAGGTCCCTGCGTCATCGAATCCAAACAGCTAGCAACAGATGTGGCGCTTGAAGTTGCCAGGATCAGCCGGGTTTCCGGAACGCCTATTCTCTTCAAATCCTCTTTCGACAAAGCTAATAGGACCTCAGTCAATTCGTTTCGGGGACCTGGTTTGACCGCTGGGCTGGAAATCCTTGCCGAGGTGCGGGAGCGGACCGGCTTGCCGGTGGTTTCGGACATACACACTCCCGATCAGGCTTCCATTGCCGGCGAAGTCCTGGACGTGATTCAGATCCCGGCGTTTCTGAGCCGGCAAACCGACTTGCTCCTGGCCGCAGGGCGGACCGGTAAGCCCGTCAACATCAAGAAGGGTCAATTTCAGGCGCCCAGCGACATGGAGCATGCCATCAAGAAGGTCCTTAGTACCGGTAACAACAGGATCATCGTCACCGAACGAGGGAACAGCTTCGGATACGGAGACCTCGTGGCGGATATGCGTTCCATTGTGTGGATGAAGCGATTCGGGTTCCCTGTAGTATTCGACGCGACGCATTCGGCCCAATTTCCCGGCCGAGGGGACGGGGCCTCCGGCGGGGATCGTGCCATTGTTCCGGCCTTGGCGAGAGCGGCCGTGGCAACGGGCGCTGACGGCGTCTTCTTGGAGGTCCATCCTGATCCGGACCGCGCTCTGTGCGATGGCCCCAATTCACTTAAGCTCGCGGACCTGGAATCGCTGATTTCCAACCTCGTCGAGATTCACAAGTTGGTCCCCTCCGGAGACCGGTTGCAGCACACGTCGGATAAAACAGCCGACGTCGAAAAGGAGGTCGAGGGTCGCCTCGATAAACGCCTCAAGAAAATAAGTCTTATTATCTTTGATGTTGATGGTGTGCTCACGGACGGGAGGATCACGTTTGCGGGCAGTGAAATGGAGATAAAATCCTTTGATGTTCGAGACGGACATGGTATAAAGATTGCTAAGAGGTGCGGTCTAGAAGCTGCTCTGGTGACAGGACGGACTTCTGAAGTAGTTTCGCGGCGTGCCGCAGAACTCGGAATCACACACGTGTTTCAGAACGTGTGGGACAAGAAGCCGATTCTGGCTCAACTCCTGAAAGACCTCGATTTGGAGGCGGATCAGGTGGCGGTCGTAGGCGACGACGTCGTGGACATTCCGATGTTGCGGCGCGCAGGAGTAGGCTTCACTGTTCCTGACGCCCCTGAGGAAGTTCGGCGCGTCTCAGACTATGTGACACTGCACCGCGGCGGCTATGGGGCGGCGCGCGAAGTAGTGGAAATGATTCTTCGAGCCCAGGGCAAATGGAAAGACGCTCTGACGAGGTATTATGAATGATGGCCGTTCACCTCGGACGACAGACAGTACCTCGGGACGTGGGTGTCGGAAAAGTAAAAGGACTGCGTGTGTGGGCGTCCGTTTCGGGTGAACTCTTACCGTAAACAACGGCATGGTCGCGGGGACAGGAACGTGTCCCTCTGGATACAATGCGGGCTTCCCGATGAATCACAAAGAGATAGAGCGCTGGTACAGACTCAGAAACATGAAGGCAGCAGCCCAGTTCTTGATGCTGGTCGCTGTCCTGGTACTTCTGGTCGGCTACGCGATCTCGATTGCCTTAATGCCGAGACCTGAGCCTGTCACGTCCACTGTTCCTGCCGGCGAGGGAAGTCGAATCGAGAACTTTTCCTATTCCGCTGTCGGTGTCAATCCGTGGGAACTCAAAGCCCTTTCCGCTGTGGTGTCCAAATCTCTTGATCGGGTAGCGCTGGATAATCCATCCGTGGTCTATGAAGGCGGCAAAGGTGGAAAGATCTACTTGTCCGCCAAGTCCGGCGAGTTGGACAGGAAAAACAACAACGTTTCCGGGAAGGGAAATGTGTCAATTCGTTACAAGGATTTTCTGTTTTCCACCGGGTCCATAGATTATCGACACGAGCGGCGCGAAGCGGATACCGAGGCGGAGGTTTCCCTGGAAGGAGCGGATTTGAGTCTCACAGGGAAGGGATTGAAATTCTCGCTGGAGCGCGAAGAAATCGTGATCGAGCAGGACGTGAAGGCCCGCCTTTACGACGTGAAATGGGTTGAGCCCGGGCACAGGCTACCACTGTAAAATTGGAGAACCTTCCCATGAAGCGTGCCGTGTTTAGGTTTGGTCTCGTTCTCATCTC
>Ga0247841_10007449_pt1 | contig 16274 bp, 15 predicted proteins | sample LaCruzMarch2015__2_FD_192410 | JGI IMG/M metagenome (GOLD analysis project Ga0247841, IMG submission 192410) | Freshwater microbial communities from meromictic Lake La Cruz, Castile-La Mancha, Spain - LaCruzMarch2015_18m | ecosystem: Environmental > Aquatic > Freshwater > Lake | place: Spain... | reverse complement strand
GTCGGCCTCCGCTACGCTCCGGCCTCCTTCGCGAGCGCGCCACCAGGCGAGTCAATCTGAAAATGACTCCAGAAATCACTTTTCCACTTTTGTTCCGTCTCTGTTCACTTTTGTTCCGGCGGCGACATCGGAAGACTCCGCCGAGTTCATGGAGAGGAATTTTTAGGCAATGCATCCGAATGGAGATCGAATCTCCAGATCATACGGGATTTGGGCACGGAGTTCAGCAGTGGTTCGAATGACGGTGAATATCTCGTCTCGGTCGTCGACGAGGCTCACGCGTTGATCAATCCAGAGCATGTCGAAGGACGCGGCCAATTTGGTTTTGTGACCGGCCTCGGCCCGCAGGCCTATCAAATCATTCGAGTTTCGCAGGTAACCATCTTCCTGCTTGATGAGCGGCAAAGTTTCCGGACGCAGGAGAATACTTCCATCGAGGATATCAGAAAGTGGGCAGCGGAACTCAATGCCGAGTTTTTCACCGTCAGCCTGGCGGGGCATCAATTCCGCTGTGCCGGATCGAAAGAATACGTGGATTGGGTCGAGGCAATTCTTGCTGGGGAAAGCCCAGAGGCCTGCCGTGTTCTGGCATCCGCGTGGACGAATCGATCATCTGGTTCTGCGCCCGCTTCACGACCGGAGAATATCATTCAGTTCCCTGAGCCTGAATTGTCGCTGCGCGCTGCGGAGGAATCCGCGACTTATGGTTTGCAAGCGAAATCACGGCCGTTGAATGGCACGCTCGATTTTCAGGTATTCGATAGTCCCGCGTCAATGGAGGCTGCTTTGCGCTGTCGTCTGGGAGAAGGAAACTCCGCGCGCATCCTCGCCCCTTACGCTCGACCGTGGAAGACTAGGCCGACTCGAAACGGAACCCGGGATGGAAATCCTCACGATCTTCCGCCGCAACTCAAAGACATCGTCATTCCCTACCAGCAAGACGATGAAACAAAAACGTGGGCAAAAATTTGGAACTTCGTTCCGAGAAATGGCTCAGACTACTCGGTTTATATTCAAGGCAGAGAGGGGTCGCGGATGCATACAGATCCTCTTTGCGAGGTCGGTTGTCCGTATACCGTTCGAGGGTTCGATTGGGATTATGTGGGCATTCTCTGGTTCTCTGATCTTGTCCGTCTGGAAGCCCGTTGGTTTGCAGACCCGAAGCATATACACGAAACCGGATTCTCGACGCTAACCTCTAAGGCACGGAACGAACGTGATCCCGATGGACTTCATCATCGCAACCTACGGGAAGCGGTTGCGCAATGCTATCGCATCCTCCTCACGCGTCCGATTCGTGGCATCTATCTTTGGTTTGAAGATAAAGCGACCCAAAAATACGTCGAGTCTGCTATTTAGCTGCTAGACATTAGGACAGATCACGGGTGTCCAGATAACTGAAGAATGAAAGAAGGGTCGGTTCTTCCAAGTTTACATTAAAGACTTTTTGAGGATCAGGATGTAGAGATGGAAGAATTGACCGATCTCCCAGTGGACGGCTTGCATTTGAGCGATGGGTGGTGCATGGTTGCCCCATGAGTGTGCAGGATGTCTTGGCGATGGCGAACGATCTGTCGCGGGAGGACAAAACCCTCCTCTTTACGAGCCTTAGGGAGCAGTTGGCCGGGGATTTCAGTCCGGACAAAATCGAAGACATCAAACGCGCCGTCGCCTAGGCCGACGCGGGGCTCGAGCGGGGAGAGTGCCTGACAATTGGGCAGCTGGCCGAAAAACTCGGCTTGTGACCTGCCGGTTACGGCAGCCTCAGCCCGGCTGGCCGGACTCCAGATCAAAGAGCATCCGCCAGATCCGGTCCATTTCTCCGCGCTCCACAAGCTGCAGCGGGGTCGAGCCATCGAAGGCGGGATTCGGCGACTTGAGCCAGCGGCCAACCTGCGCGGGCTGCATCACGCGGGAAACGCCATCGAGAAGCCGGTCCATCTCCACCAACGCCTTTTCCTGCTTGGGCGAGGGCAACACGCCCTCACTCCATTTGGCGACCGAGCGCGGCGAGAATCCGGTCAACCGCACCACGACAGGCTGCGGCATGTTGAACTCGCTGCGGTAGAAACGCAGAAGACCGGCATAGTCCTTCGCCCCCCGGTGGCTGAACCGGAATGCCACGTGAGCGGTTTTTGATTTTTTTGCGGGAAACGCCATATTTTTATACACGCAGAATAGCCTGCATTAATGCAGGTGTCAAACCGTTGTTCGAAAGCCCAGCCTTTCCAGTTTCCCGCCATCCACGACTTTCAGTTGGTCCCCTGCACAGACGCCGGGATAGACGATCCCATTGATCCCGCGACTCACAGACGCCGAACGGGCGATGACACCGCTTCCGCCCGTTGCAACGACCGCCCGCCCGATACACTGGGTAAAACTCTCTTTCCCCGCTGCGAGCAACTTGCGCCAATCTTCTGCTCCAAGATCCGTCAGAGTCACATCCAATGCCCGACGGATGTCAGGCGAAGTGAGATCCAGCACACGGCTGAGACGGGCATCGATGGCGACCAACAATCGCGGCCCCTTGGTTTCCACACCGTAGTAGCGATCATTGGCTTTGGATTCCTCCAGCGCGGTTGTGTCCGAGGTGCTGCCGTAGATGGCAGCTAGACCCGGCAAATTCCATCTCCCGCCGCGCCATTGTGCCCCGCGCCCGCTGAGCACATCTCTCGGTGTTGGATACTCCACGGTCTGGAAACGGAACTAGGTGCCGCTCCACTCGCCGAACAGTTCCGGTTTCGCCTCGAACATGCGGCTCAGTTCGGCAAAGCGCGGGTGATTCTGAATGCGGGTGCTCACGATTCAATTCGTCAGTGATTTATCCGTTGTTTCCCGTGTAGGCCACAGAAAATACCTCCTCGGAGGTCTGTGTCTATGTGCCGGAATGGAAGGAAATCATTCGGCAAACGATTTTCCTTCGCGGCTTAGCGGGAAAAAACATTCCCTCTTGATTTCAAAAAAAGGGGTTGATGACGGTGACGCCGTCGAAGTCCTGGCCATGGTTGAGGTCCTCCGAGTAGAGCGTCTTGCAGCCAAGTTCCTTGGCGGCGGCGATGATGGTGGAGTCCCAGTGGGAGACTCGGAAACGGCGGCGAACGGCGACAGCGATGAGGATCAGTTCGTAGGTCACGGGAAGGACTCGCACATGACTGGCCAGCTCGAGCGTGGCGTCAATATTGGCCTCGCTGATGCCGAGGGATTTCTTATGCAAGGCATGGGCAATGAACTCTTGCAGAACCTGAGCCGAGAGGGCGAAGGGAGTGTTCAGAACAAGCGCCTCGGCACGCTGCTGCTTTGCCCGGTCCACCGGAGAGGAAGAGCAGGCATAAAGCAGTATATTGGCATCCAGAAAGACCTCAGCGGTCATAGATCTCGTCGCGCTTCAGCGGGACCATGGGCTCGGTGTTGGCGGCCTTCATCCCCTTGAGCAAGCGCTTGAGCGCAGCTCTGCGTTTCTTTTCCTCAGCCTCAGGGGGCGTTTGCGTGAACAAGCTGAGCGCCTGCACCATAATGTCCTTCAAGGTCATACGGCGCTCTGCGGCGAGCACTTTGGCTTTGAGAAACAGGTCATCGGGTAATTCTATCGTGGTCTTCATGACACATAAATATGGGAATACGGGTGGATGGACACGGAGGAAGATGATCGAAAAGGGGGGCGGTTCTTCCAAGTTTACATGGAAGACTTTTTGAGGATCAGAATGGAAAGATGGAAGAACCGACCCGATCTCTGGCGCGGCGAACCGGCTTTCAAAAGCCGCGATTGGATTCCGCGATTTAACAATTTTTTAATACTCTGCGGGAGGCGTTTAACTCACTGCACGCGAGGAATGATGCGAGCCTCATGTCATGTCCGCAATCGACTTTTTCCAGATCGCATTTTTCCTCGCCCTTCTGGTGCTCCTCTCACCGCCGCTCGGTCGCTACATCGCCCATGTCTTGGAAAACGGCCTGCGGTGTGGTCGCTCGATGGAGTCCGTTCTTTATCGGGCAATCGGCGTGGATGCCAGAGTCGACATGACATGGGTCCAATACGTGGTGGCGGTCGTGGCCTTCAACGCAGTCGGCTTTTTTCTCCTTCTTGCGATTCTGCTTTTCCAGGGGTTCCTGCCACTCAATCCCCAGGGCCTCAGCGGAATGAAGTTTCCGCTGGCGTGGAATACTGCGATCAGCTTTGTCACAAACACCAATTGGCAAGCTTACTCCGGCGAGGCTGCGCTTTCCTACCTCAGCCAAATGGTTGGTCTTACCGTGCAGAACTTCCTGAGCGCCGCGACCGGGATCGCCGTCCTTGCGGCACTCATCCGCGGCTTTGTCCGCCGGGCACCGAATGGACTCGGAAACTTCTGGGCCGATCTCGTCCGAAGCACCCTTTACATCCTCCTGCCGCTCTCACTTGTCCTGGCGGTTGTCCTCGTGAGCCAAGGAGTCGTCCAATCCTTCGCGCCCTACCCAGCAGCAACAACCTTGGAGGGCAGCGAGCAAGTTCTTCCACTGGGGCCTGCCGCATCGCAGATCGCGATCAAGCAAATCGGAACGAACGGCGGCGGCTACTTTGGCGTCAATAGTGCCCATCCATTCGAGAACCCAACTCCCCTTTCAAACTTTCTCCAACTTCTCGCGATTCTCCTGATTCCTGCCGCTCTTTGTTTCACATTCGGCACGATGGCGAACGATCTGCGGCAGGGATGGACGATATTTTTTGTGATGCTCGCATTGTTCGTGGCAGGCTTGGGCCTCAGTTTGTGGGCCGAGCTTTCGCCCAACCCCATCACGGGAGTTCCGATCAACATGGAGGGGAAGGAGCAGCGCCTTGGAGTCGTCAACAGCGTGCTCTGGTCCACTGCGACGACCGCCGCATCGAATGGATCCGTCAACGCCATGCATGACAGTCTCTCGCCCGTGGCAGGCCTCGTGGCGATGCTGAACATCATGCTCGGAGAGATTGTCTTCGGGGGAGTCGGGGCAGGCCTCTACGGGATGTTCATGCACGTCCTTCTCACGGTGTTCATTGCAGGCCTCATGGTCGGGCGAAGTCCGGAATATCTCGGTAAGAGGATTGAGGCTCGCGAAGTCCGTCTCGTGGTCCTTGCCGTCCTCGCTCCCAGTGCTCTGATCCTCATCGGTTCGGCCATCGCCTGCACCACCGAGGCGGGCCTTTCAAGTCTCGCCAACTCCGGCCCCCACGGTCTCAGCGAAATCCTCTACGCTTTTGCCTCGGCCGCAGGAAACAACGGGAGTGCGTTCGCTGGTCTCACGGCGGACACACCATTCTACAACTATGCTCTGGGCCTCTGCATGGTGATCGGACGCTTCGTTGTCATCATCCCCGCACTCGCCATTGCCGGAGGAATGGTCTCCAAAAAAATCGCGCCGCCATCGCCGGGCACATTTCCAACAACCGGCCCGGTCTTTTCGATCCTCCTCGTGGCCGTGATCCTCATCGTCGGTGCCCTTACCTTTTTGCCAGCCCTCACCCTCGGACCCATCGTCGAGCATCTCCTCATGCTCCAAGGGCGCACATTCTAAGTTTTTTCCACATCCATGACTGCAACAAAATCAGACTATTCGAAGCTCATCCCCACGGCGATCTGCGATGCATTTCTCAAGCTGAATCCCCGTGAACAGGCCCGGAATCCCGTCATGTTCATCGTGTTCCTTGGAGCGCTCTGGACCTCGGCTTTGCTTTTCCAAAATGCCAACGCGTTCAACCTTCAGATCGTGATCTGGCTATGGTTCACGGTTCTTTTTGCAAACTTCGCCGAAGCGATGGCGGAGGGACGCGGAAAAGCCCAAGCGAATGCGCTCCGAAAAACCCGAACCCAAACAACAGCCCGCCGGATTCACGGTGGCACCGAGGAGGTTGTATCTGCCGCCGATTTGAGGAAGGGGGACAAAGTGGTGTGCACGGCCAATGACGTGATTCCCGCCGATGGGGAAGTTGTCGAGGGTGTGGCCACAGTGGATGAGTCAGCCATCACGGGAGAGTCTGCTCCAGTGATCCGGGAAAGCGGAGGGGACCATAGCGCCGTCACCGGCGGCACTCGCGTCCTGAGCGACCGCATCGTTATCCAAATCAGCACCGAGCCGGGAGAAGGTTTTCTGGATCGAATGATCTCCATGGTCGAGGGGGCCCAGAGGCAGAAGACACCGAACGAAATCGCCCTCGGGATTCTCCTCGTCAGCATCACGGTCCTGTTTCTTCTGGCCGTCTTCACGCTGCCAGCGCTGGCTCTTTACAGCGAACACGCGGCCGGGCAGCCCGGGTCGGCCAAGATCTCCGTTCCGATCCTGATCGCACTCCTTGTTTGTTTGATACCCACAACAATCGGGGCTCTTCTGAGCGCAATCGGCATCAGTGGGATCGACCGAATGATCCGCCGCAATGTCATCGCCACGAGCGGACGCGCCGTTGAAGCCGCGGGCGACGTCGATGTCCTCCTCCTGGATAAAACCGGAACCATCACCCTCGGGAATCGTATGGCGACGGCATTCCTCCCAGCACACAGCGTCGAGACGGTAGATCTCGCGAGGGCCGCGCAACTGGCCTCGCTTGCCGATGAGACGCCCGAGGGTCGATCCATCGTTGTGCTTTCGAAGGAAATGTTCGGGCTAAGGGCGGAAAGTCTTTCTCCAGCTCATGCGGAATTCGTGCCATTCACCGCCCAGACGCGAATCAGTGGAGTGAATATCTCATTCCTCGATGGCGTGGAACTTCCGACGCCTCGCTCAATCCGAAAAGGTGCCACTACAGCCATCCGCAAAATGGTGGAAAGTGCTGGTGGGCGCTTCCCTCCCGAGGTTCTCGCAGACGTCGATCATATCGCAAAATCCGGTGGCACTCCGCTCGTGGTTTGCGATGGGAATCGTGTCCTTGGAACGATCCACCTGAAAGACATCGTCAAAGGAGGCATCAAAGAACGCTTCGCCCAAATGCGCAAAATGGGAATTCGAACGGTGATGATTACCGGGGACAATCCGATGACCGCAGCGGCGATTGCTGCCGAGGCTGGCGTCGACGATTTTCTTGCGGAGGCAACGCCGGAAATGAAACTGGCCCGAATTCGCGAGGAGCAACAGTCCGGTCATCTCGTCGCCATGACGGGCGATGGGACAAATGACGCCCCAGCCCTCGCTCAAGCGGATGTCGGTGTTGCCATGAACACAGGAACTCAAGCCGCCCGCGAAGCCGGGAACATGGTCGATCTGGATAGCAACCCGACGAAACTCATCGAGGTCGTCGAGATCGGGAAACAACTCCTCATGACACGAGGTGCTCTCACCACCTTCAGCATTTCCAATGATGTCGCCAAATACTTCGCCATTCTGCCAGCCATGTTCGCGTCGCTTTACGCCACAGACAGAGGGCAGGGGCCCCTTGCCTTGTTCAACATGATGCACCTCCACTCTCCCGAGAGTGCCATCCTGAGTGCCGTCATCTTTAACGCTCTGATCATTATCGGCCTGATTCCCTTGGCTCTTCGTGGTGTCACTTATCGAGCATCGGGCGCCTCATCTATTCTGACTCGAAACCTTCTCATTTACGGCCTCGGCGGTCTCGTTGCCCCGTTTGTGGGCATCAAAGTCATCGACCTCCTTCTCGTAACTCTCCACCTCGTATGATGACCCTGACCTTGAACTGCCTTCGTGCTCTACTTGTCCTGACCGCCGTGACCGGTGTCGTCTATCCCCTGCTTGTCACCACGATTGCCCAAGTCGCGTTTCCACATCAAGCAAACGGGAGTCGAATCTCCGTTGGCGGGGTATTGGTAGGTTCCGAACTCTTTTCACAAAAATTCACCGATCCCAAATTCTTCTGGCCGCGACCTTCGGCTGCCGACTTCGCCACCGTCGCATCGGGTGCCAGCAACCAGGGATTCACCAGCAAAAAGCTCGCGGACGCAGTCGTAGAGCGCAGCCGCATCCTCGGTGGCACGCCAGCACCAGACTTGCTCTATGCGTCTGGAAGCGGACTCGATCCACATATTTCGTTCGAGGCCCTTCAGTTTCAAATCCCACGGGTCGCAGAGGCGAGAGGGATGTCGATCGGGGAACTGAAAAAAATTACAGCGGAATTCATCGAGAAGCCTCAACTGGGGTTTCTCGGCCAGCATCGCGTGAATGTGCTGCGCCTGAACTTGGCACTGGAAGCTAACTCCAAAAGGTAGCAAAACGGAGGCATGTCCGAACAAGCACGCCCCGATCCCGATGCGCTCCTTGCCAAGATGCGCGAGGACGACAATGGGCGGGGTCGACTCAAGATTTTTCTCGGGATGTGCCCGGGGGTTGGGAAGACCTATGCCATGTTGCTCGCCGCTCAACAGAGGCAGGAAGAAGGCGTGGATACAGTCATAGGTGTGCTTGAAACACATGGACGTATTGAAACTCAGGCGGTTGCTGCCGGACTACACAGGATCCCAGCACGCACCTTCACCCACCGTGGCCTTTCTCTCCAAGAGATGGATCTCGATGCCATCCTCGCCCGCAAGCCCGACCTTGTCCTCGTCGATGAACTCGCCCATTCCAATCTTGCCGGCGGGCGGCACCCAAAGCGCTACCAAGATGTTCTCGAAATTCTTGACGCGGGAATCGATGTCTACACGACCGTCAACATCCAACATATCGAGAGCCACAGCGATGTTGTCAGTCAGTTTACCGGTGTTCCCGTGCATGAGACCGTGCCCGATACCGTTCTCGACGGCGCTGACGAGATCGAGCTCATCGATCTCTCCCCTGACGAACTTCGCAAGCGTCTTGAGGAAGGAAAGGTCTACCTCGGACCTCGCGCTGCGGCAGCCGCCGAAAATTTTTTCCGAGTTGGAAATCTCAAAGCGCTTCGCGAGGTTGCCCTCCGCGTCACGGCCGAGCTTGCCGACAAGGAACTCCAGACTTTTCTCCACGACAACCGCAGTCGGGGATACAGGAAAACTCGTGAACGCCTGCTGGTAGCCGTTGGCCCAAGCCCCTACTCCGAACCCCTCATCCGCTGGACTCGCCGCATGGCAACAGCCTCGCACGGTTCCTGGATGGCACTCTATGTGGACACCGGAACGGTGCTCGATCCCGTCAAAAAATCCCGCCTGGAGGCAAACCTCACTCTCGCTCGCACCTTAGGAGCCGAGGTCCTCATGACCAGTGGCGCAGACGTCACAGACGCCCTCATTCGAACGGCACAGGAACATCATGTGAGTCAAATCGTCATAGGAAAACCACTCACGCCCCGCGTTGTGGACTTTCTCCGAGGCGGCTCGCTTGTCGATAAACTCATTCGAAAAAGTGGAGACATTGACATCTACGTGGTTCGCGCTGACAAGAAAGCCGCGCCTTGGCGTCCAAGCCTGAGCGACTTGAATTCTCGTCAGATCCTTCGCGAATGCGGGATCGGAGCTGCGATCGTGCTCACCGTGACTCTGGCTGGCTTGCTACTCGCGCCTTCCATTGGCTACATGGCGGTAGGACTTCTCTACCTCTTGGCCGTGCTGGGGGCATCGACGACTCTCTCCGCGCTGCCAATTTTTTTCACTGCCACCCTGACGGCTTTGGCGTGGAACTTTCTCTTCATCCAGCCGCTCTACACCTTTGCCATTTCGAATATCCACGATGCGATTCTCTTCGGAACCTACTTTGTGGTCGCCATTATAACCGGCCAGCTCCACGCTCGGATGCATCGTCGCGAAGCATCCGAGCGCCGTCGTGAGGAGCAGGCCACCGCCCTCTATCGATTCACCAGCGAGATCGCCGCATCCCGCACACTTGACGAGGCCTTGAGTGCCGGTGTGCGAAGCATCGAATCGCTATTTGATGTCAGAGCCGCCGTGCTCAACGATCGCCTCGACGCGCTTGTCGGTGTGGCGCCTAACGCCAAGGAGATCGCGGTGGCCGACTGGAGCTTGAAAAACCGGAAAATCGCGGGCCGTTTCACCGATACGTTGCCGCAGTCGACTGGTCTTTATTTGCCCCTGCAAAGTTCGGAAGGAGCCTTTGGTGTTTTGAGCATAACGACGGAAAGACCTCTTTCCCTTCAAGAGCGCCAACTCCTTGAGACGTTCAGCGTTCAAATTGCACTCCTTCTGGAAAGGGCTCAACTCAAGCTCCAGACCGAGCGCGTCGAGCTCGAAGCGCGCTCTCGCCAATTGCAGAAAACTTTGCTCGACAGCATTTCGCATGAATTTAAAACCCCGCTCTCCGTCATCACAACGGCCGTAGAGAGCATCACTCCCGACTCCCCGACCTCGGTCCCGCTCCTCGAGGAGATTCGCATCGCCACAGATCGACTCACCCGGGTGGTTGGAAATCTGCTGGATATGACGCGCATTGAAACCGGTTCCGTGCGGCCGGTCATGGCGTGGTGTGACCTTTCCGATTTAATTGACCAATCCGTCGAACGCATCGCATCCGAACTCGGGGCGCGAACCGTTGAGGTCAAGGTGGACGCGTCCGTCTCAGCTTGCTCCGTCGACGCAGGACTCTTGCAGGAGGTCTTCTGCAATCTTCTCCGGAACGCAGCCCAGAATAGTCCGAACGGGTCCATCATCTCTATTCACGCCACTTCATCACAAAGGGGCATGAACATTATTGTTCGCGATCAAGGCCGCGGGATCCGCGAGGAGGAGGCTGTCCAAATTTTTGATAAATTTCATCGCGGTGGCGACGCGCGGCCAGGCGGGCTGGGTCTCGGACTCTCGATCGTCAGAGGCTTTGTCGAAGCGCACGGCGGGTCCATTCAATCAGCACCCCGCATGGACGGACGCGATGGGGTGGAGTTCCACATCACGCTACCGGTCGCCACACGTGCCATCGAGAATCTCGCAAATGCCCCATGAAAACCCTCCTTCTCATTGATGACGAGCCACAGATCCGGCGACTCCTGCGCGTTGTCCTTGAAGCGTCCGACTACAAAGTCATCGAGTCCGACTGTGGCCGCGAAGGCTTGGTCGATGCTGCAACGCGTCTGCCGGACGCCATCATCCTCGACCTCAGCCTGCCCGACATCAGCGGGCTGGAAGTCCTCCGTCGACTCCGCGAGTGGAGCCGCGTTCCCGTGCTGATCCTCTCTGTCCAAGACGATGGAGAGGAGAAAGCCGCCGCGCTGGATCAAGGAGCCGATGACTATGTCAGCAAGCCATTTCACAGCGTTGAGTTGCTCGCTCGACTGCGAGTCCTCTTGCGGCGCAGGCAGGATCCCGATGAGCCAGTTTTTGAATCCGGCCTCTTGAAAATTGACTTCGCGACTCGCGACGTTTGGGTCGACGGAAAGCGGTTGGATCTCACTGCGACCGAATACTCGCTTCTCCGCGTTCTTGCCCGCCACTCAGGAAAAATCGTCACTCATAAATTCCTCCTCACATCCGTTTGGGGGCCAAAAGCCACCGAGCAGTCGCAGTATCTCCGAGTTTACCTGAGCCACATTCGCAAAAAGCTGGCGGCCTCGGGGCTCCCTGCCGATACGATCCGCACCGAGACAGGCATCGGATACCGCCTCACGCTCTAGCCACGTAAACCCGAAAACGGTTTTTGGACAGGGCCGAGGCCATAGGCCGAGACAGATCCCGCAAAAGCGGGAACCAAAGGGTAAGCGGCGCATTTCAGGGCGGTGTGGAGTCGGCGTTCCTCATTCCGTTAATTCCTTTCATTCCGTCAAAACTTCTTGAATCGCTGGATCCGGGATAAATCACCACAGGCGGGACCAGAGTGGACAACCGGGCCTAGGTGTGGTTAGGAATCAGTATGGATCGAACGGTTCTTCTCATCGGCTTCGGCCTGCTGACCGCCGCCTCGGCTCTGCGGGGTCAGGAAAACATCGAGGAAGAATTGCAGCGCAGCTCGGATGACCACATGCGGGAAGAGCTCGGAGTGAATCCGATCACCACGCCAAAAATCCAAGAGGTCCTCGATAGCCTGCAGGTCTTCCGACCGATTCCGATCGCCCTGATCGAATCGGCGAACCGGGAGGCCAGTTTTAATAATCGGATGCAGACCGCGATGCATTTTGGCTCGCTCGTCGCCGACGGGTTTGTTCTCACCCTCGCCGAGCGCGCAACCGACCTCCAAGATGTCGGGAGGGCATTGATCCGGCAGTCCCGCGCCCTCGGAGTCGGCGACCGCCTCACAAAACGCAGCAAGAGCCTCTTCGAGCTCAGCGACAAAGGCGACTGGCTCGGGATGCGCGAAGAATTGATCCGCACGCAAGCGGACGTCGAACAATCCATGATGGAACTTCGCGACGAGGAAATGGCTCACATGGTCAGCTTGGGCGGGTGGCTCCGCGGATTCCAGATCGGCGCAAACAGCACGGCAGGCGCTTACACGGAAGCCAAAGCAAAGGTTCTGGGAAATACCGATATTATCGAATATTTTCTGGATCGCCTCGACACGCTCCACCCCCGCCTGAAAAAAACCGAGATCGTCACCACGTTGACCACTCGCCTGAAGGATATCCGAGCCGTCGCGCTGGAGACGCAGGGCAGCCCGCCAACAATCGCTCAGGTCGAGAAAATGCGCACGCTGGCGGATGATGCCGAATCCGCGGCGACTGCGCGCGTCGACGACGAGGGGAACTTCGAAAAAGCCCGTCCCTGATTTTTTCTGACCGCATGAAGTTCCTCGATGCCGTTGACACCGACGCCACGCGGCGACTCGGTGAAATCTTTGAGGCCTGGCTCGAAGCGACCTGCGAGCTTTTCCCTGAGCAAGCCAGTCGACTGGGGTTCAAAAAATTTGAGGGCCGGCTCGGGGAAAATTCTCTCTCCAGCCACCGGGCGCACATTGCGCTCACCATCCGCACGCTCCATGCCGTCGAGGAATTGCCCGAGGCGGCTTTTCGAGGCGACCAGTGGCTGGACAGGCGAGGCTTCCTTTCCCGACTCCGCACGGATCTGATGTTCTCCCGCGACCTCGCCCGGTGGCGAACGAATCCTCAGATCCACTGCGATGCGGCGGTGGATTCCATCTTCGATCTCGTCGTCCACGCCGCAGGGAATCTCGGCCGCGCACTCCCGTCGATCGAGTCCCGACTCGCCCGCCTCCCTGCCTTTCTGGCCGCTGGGGCCGAGTGCCTCCGCGCCCCGATCCCGCTCTGGACCTCACTGGCTGAGCGCGGGTGTGCGGGGAGCGTCGAATTTCTCGAAGGCCTCACCCCGGAACTCGTCAACGCCTCTCCGCACCCGAGAAAAACAGCCTCGCTTCTGAAGTCCGCAGCAGCCGCATTTGTCGATTACGCCGCCGCAGCCCGGCGACGAAAACCCGGAGCTGCCGGAGACTTCGCCGTCGGTCGCGAACGCTTCGAGTATCTCATCCGCGAGCGACTTGGCCTCGATCTGACACTACCCGAGGCCCGCGCGTCCGGCGAACGTCTTGTCGCCCGCCATGACTACCTCCTCCAGAGCGCCGCCGCGCGGATCGGAAAAAAATCGGCGGCGGCACTTCTCGAAGAAGCCTCCGCCAACTGGCGGCCCTCCGGCTCCCTGCTTAACGTCTACCGTGCAGCCACCGCGCGAATAAAAGACCAGCTCGCGAGCCTCGACATTGTCACGCTTCCAGACAAGGAATCCCTCAGGGTTCTGCCCGTCCCGGCATTTCTTAAACACCAGTTCCCCACGGCGGCTTACAGCGCACCGCCTCCGTATTCCAAAAAACAAACCGGCATCTTTTGGGTCAACGACCTGAGCTTGGATCATGACGATCCCGCCAAGAAGCGCTCGGAGATCCGTCAGCATTTTGGACTGGAACTCACGAGCGTTCACGAAGGCTGCCCAGGCCACCACCTGCAATTCGTCGTCCAGTATCGCCACCCCAGCCGCATGCGCCGGATGTTCGAGCACTCGATTTTTTATGAAGGCTGGACGATGTGGTGCGAAAAAGTCGCCGTCGAAAAAGGCCTTGTCGATTTTCCCCTCGCCCATCTCGTTCAAACCCACGACGCGCTCTGGCGAGCCCACCGGATCGTCATCGACTGCGGACTTCAAGACGGCTCCCTCACCCCGGCCGCCGCAGCCCGACAACTTGAGAGAGGTTTGGGATTCACTCCAGCCCGGGCCAGCGGCGACATCAATTGGTATTCCTCCAGCCCCACCGTCCCGATGAGCTACCTCCTCGGACGTCTCGAACTCGAAAAACTCCACCGCCACCTCCTCCACAACGAGGGATGGTCCCTCCGCCATTTTAACGATTGGGCCCTTTCCCACGGAGCTCTCCCCTGGAGCTGGATCTGGCGCGCCAAACTCGAAAGATAATTCAAGCAACACTCCGAATCATCCCCCGCGGAATCCGCTCCAGATTTCTCTTGCACGCCCTCCATACCGGCCCGATAGTCACACCCATAACGCGGGGTGGAGCAGCCCGGTAGCTCGTCAGGCTCATAACCTGAAGGTCGTAGGTTCAAATCCTACCCCCGCAACCACTTTCAATCAACGACTTACGTCGGATTGTGGTTTCCCCAGGGGCGAGTGTGCATACTTTGCGGCTCCGGTTGTGTATACCTCGTAGAAGCCCAGGCAGGTGACTTGGGCGCGGCCTCTCCTGTGGGAGTTTTCCGAAAAAACGGAAAACCTTCATGGCCTCAATCTACCGACGCCCGCCCCAGTCACCGGGTGCCAACTTTTGGATCGCCTTTTATCACCCGAGCAGCGGCCGGCTCATCCGGCTTCCGCTTGGCACGAACAACCGGGCTCACGCAGAACGGATCTGCCAGCACGTGGCATTCCTATGCAAGGCGGCGTCACCATCGGCCCCGGTTCTGCCCCCGCGTCTGCAAGAAGCCCTCGGTGTCCCCCCTCATGGCGAGGCTCCAGCTGCCGAGCCAGACAACAGGGGGGAGATTTTTGCGCATCGCGAGGCTGGTTCCCTACAGGAGGAACCAAGCACGATGCCATCAATTTACCCAAGGCCCGCCGACGCGGCAAACCCTGTCTACTGGGTGGCACTCTACCATCCCCTGACCGGTGCCCAGATCCGCAAGAGTCTGGAAACCCGCAACCGGGAAGAGGCCGAGCGCCGGGTCCGCCGCATCGAGGCTTTCTGCACCGTGGTCGCCACGCAACCGGTGGAGATCCCTGCGGCGATTCTGGAAGCGATCGGTGCAAAAGAACTTCCCCTGATGCCGGGGAGTTTTGCGCCCCCACCGCCATTGCCTGCTCCCCGCCGATGCACCGTCGAGGAGGCGTTGGGTTCATTGCTCAAAAACATGCTGGTGGGCAACGACGATCTCTACCTGGCCAACACGCTCTCCCACGCCCGCGCCCTCTTCGGTTCGGAAATGGTCGACCGGCTGGACCCCCGCCCGGAAAAGCCAAACGGGCGGCGCAAAGCCCAACCCCGGGAGCCCGGGATTTCGGCGGTTAATCTGGACGAGATCACCAGCGCGATGCTGGCGGACTTCATGGCTGCGCAGGGATACACCTCGATGGACACCTGCCGGCATTACAAAGAGTTCATCCGCCGGCTGTTCAATCACGCGCTCGAGAGCGGGATCTACCTCCCGGCCAATCCCCATGCCCCCAACCCCGCCGCCGGACTCTCCTCGTTCGTCGACACAGAACGGGACATTGTTGTTCTAACCCCTGAGGAAGAAAAATCTCTGCTTGAGGCGATTGCCGGAGACTGGCGCCTCGATGCGGGCGTCCGCATCATGCTGGGCACCGGCATGCGTCTGCACGAGATGCTTTCCGTACGCCCCTCGGACATTCTCTTTGAAGAAAGTTACCTTCGCCTGCTGAAAAACAACCGGAGGAAAATCCTTCCCGTTCCCTTCGTGGAAAAACAAGAGAGAAGAACATTAAAGCGTGGAGAGCGGACCATCGCTTTCGACGCGGACCTCTTAACATTTTTAACAAGACATATCGAACGCATCCGTGCCGAAGGTTTTGAGTGGCTTGTGCCATCGCCCACCGGATTGCGTTGGACGGCCAACGCTTTCGGAAAATGCCTGCGCGAGATCGTGCTTCCGGCCAACCTGGATATCACGGCACAGCATTTCCGCAGCACCTACGCCACGCGCCGGATCGCCGAGGGTTGGCCTCTGCGGGTTCTCGCGCGCCAAATGGGCACAAGCGTCAAAATGCTCGAACTCCACTACGGCGGCTACATCCCGCCGGAAGCTCTCAAATACATCCGGAGGGAAACCTAAATTCCCATGGTAGCGGGGGGGGGGAGGTAGTGTAAAGATTTGTCTGTAAAAGCCCGCTTCGCAGCAAAGGTCCGCCGCACTGGCAGCCGATGGAGCGTAGCGGAATCGGCTGCCAGTGCGGCGGGGCGCCGACCTCCTCCCGGTTTTCCTG
>Ga0247841_10007447_pt1 | contig 16276 bp, 13 predicted proteins | sample LaCruzMarch2015__2_FD_192410 | JGI IMG/M metagenome (GOLD analysis project Ga0247841, IMG submission 192410) | Freshwater microbial communities from meromictic Lake La Cruz, Castile-La Mancha, Spain - LaCruzMarch2015_18m | ecosystem: Environmental > Aquatic > Freshwater > Lake | place: Spain... | reverse complement strand
TTTTTTGCTGAAGCTCAGCAAGTATTCTATGGGGCCTTACATCTACAATTTTTGCTTCCGTATGATGATTACTCGTAATAATCCCTGATTGGCTACCAGTAAAACTAATTGCCTCCCGCCCCTTTAAAGAAAGAGCCATAGCAAGAAGGGATATACTAATTCTTTCACCCACTGAGACAAGCATGTCTAGTTCTCGCTTAGGAGGATTTGGATGAACCTGTTTAGATAGCTCTAAAAGCTTATTGGTGCTATCACCCATAGCACTCACCACAACAACTATCCTGTCATATATATATGACCTTTGCGTAATGATAGCTGCCACAGCTTCAAAAGACTGCGGAGTAGCAACAGATGCTCCACCGAATTTCAATACTAAACTTTTCATTTCGCCCTCACACGGAACATTAACATACTACAAAGTGAAAATTAGATTTGCAAGCAGTCACATATATACCTATTAACTTTCAAACAATAATTAAACGATTTGACCGTTAAAAAAAATACTAAACACCATTGAGAGCGACCTACTGCTATTTGAACTGAGATTTTGCCATTGATTATTTTACAAATCATTTGTTAGACTCTCGCCATTAACTAGAAACTAGTAGGAGAAACCTTTAACATGTCCAAAAACTTAAAACACGACTGGAGCGACAGCAAAGTCATTGACGATGTCGAATTCCAAGAGGAAGATGCAAGCCAATTTAAAAAATTACTGAAACGCAAGGAAGAATCAGCAACCGAAGGGTCTGTTGCTTCGATGAGCGCGGGTCAGATTTTAAAAGGAAGAGTTGTTGAAATCACGAAAGACTTCGTCGTTGTTGATGTAGGACTTAAGTCAGAGGGACTCGTACCTATCAACGAATTCTCTGAGCCAAGCGAACTCGTTCTCGGCAGTGATGCTGAAGTCTACTTAGACCAGACTGAAGGCGAAGACGGCCAGATCGTTCTCTCCAGAGAAAAAGCACGTCGCCAAAGACAGTGGGAACACATCAGCACAAATTGCGACGAAGGCTCTATCGTTAAAGGTAAAGTTATCCGCAAAGTTAAAGGCGGACTCATGGTCGACATCGGCATGGAAGCATTCCTTCCAGGTTCGCAAATCGACAACAAGAGAATCAAAAACCTCGACGAGTACCTCGGTCATACATACGAATTCAAAATCCTCAAGATCAACAGCGAAAGAAAAAACATTGTTGTTTCTCGTCGTGAGCTTCTTGAAGAAGAAAGAATTTCCCGTAAAGCTGAACTTCTCGGAAACATCGCAGAAGGCGAAATTCGCACTGGCGTCGTGAAAAACATCACAGACTTCGGCGTATTCCTCGACCTCGATGGTATCGACGGACTTCTCCACATAACAGACATGACATGGAAACGTATCAAGCATCCTTCTGAGATGGTTGCTATGGGCCAAGAACTCGAAGTTATGATCCTCCATGTAGACAAAGAGAAAGGAAGAGTTGCTCTTGGCATGAAGCAGAAAGAGAACAATCCATGGGAAGAGATCGAAAAGAGATATCCTATTGGAACAAAAGTTCGTGGTAAAATTGTTAACCTCGTTCCTTACGGCGCATTTATCGAAATTGAGCCAGGTATCGAAGGACTCATCCACGTTTCTGAAATGTCATGGGTTAAGAACGTAACAGATCCTAACGAGATCGTCAAAAAAGGCGACGAAGTGGAAGCTGTTGTTCTTTCTATCCAGAAAGAAGAAGGAAAAATATCCCTCGGTATTAAGCAAACTGAAAAAAATCCATGGGATGATGTTGAGAGAAAGTACCCAATCGGTAGCAGCGTACAAGCTGAAATCCGCAACCTAACTAACTACGGAGCATTCGTAGAGTTAGAACCAGGAATCGATGGACTAATCCACATCTCCGACCTCAGCTGGATCAAGAAAGTATCTCATCCTTCTGAAGTCCTAAAGAAAGGCGACAAAGTAGAATCTATCGTTCTTTCTGTAGACAAAGAAAGCAAAAAAATCACACTTGGCGTGAAACAACTAAGCGACAATCCATGGGAATCAATTGAAAAAACGATGCCTGTTGGAACACTCGTTACAGGAACAGTATCTAAAATTACAGCTTTCGGAGCATTTGTTGAGCTCCCAAACGGAATTGAAGCACTAGTTCACGTAACAGAGCTTTCTGACCAACCTTTTGGAAAGGTGGAAGAAGTTGTCAATAAAGGCGATGAAATCACAGCTAAGGTTATCAAATTAGATCCTGAGCATAAGAAGATCGCTCTTTCTATCAAAGAACACCTGATAGACAAGAACAAATACAACAGAGACGACATTGTTGTAGGCACTTCTAAAGCAAAAGGTGCGAGCAAGAAAAAGAAAAAAGGCGCTGACGAAGAAGGAAGTAGCGAAGAAGAGTCCCAATAAGGTTAATTGCCTTGGGATAACTCTGCCTTAAGAGTTTTCTTTACCATTCTCACGATTTGAGAAAAGTAAGAATCAGAGGCAAAATTGAAGGGGAATTTATTCCTCTTCCATTTTGCCCTCTGTCATTTAAAATACTAAACGTCCTGAACCTTATTAGGACAACAATTGAATCTTAAAGCCGAATCTAGAGGCCTGGAAATATGAATAAGGATTTAGTCGCGATTTTCGAATACTTAGAGCGCGAAAAAGGAATCAAAAGAGATATTATTATCGGTGCCGTTGAAGAAGCCCTCAGAGCTGCTGCACGCAAAAGCATAAAAGGACTCATCAACGTAACTGTAAAAATTAACTCAAAAACTGGCGTTATTGATGTAATCGCACAAAAAGAAGTTGTTGATAAAGTCACAATTCCAGAAGAAGAAATCACTCTAGAAGACGCACAAGTAATCAATCCCTATTGTGAAATAGGACAATGGGTTGACATCACTGTCACACCTGAAGATTTTGGCAGAATTGCAGCGCAGACTGCAAGACAAGTCATGTCTCAAAAACTCAAAAGTGCTGAACGAGATGTGATCTACGAAGAATACAGACATAGAGCCGGTGAGATCATCTCTGGAACAGTAAAAAGAAGCATTCGTGGAGCCACTCTCATAGTCGACCTTGGTAAAGTAGAAGGGATCTTACCTGATAGATTCTATCCAAAAACTGAAAAGTACAATGTTGGCGATCGTGTACAGGCTCTTTTGCTCGAAGTAAGAGATACAGAAAACGGCGGAGCAGAAGTTATCTTATCTCGTAGCCACCCTGAATTTGTAGCGCAACTCTTCAAAATGGAAGTTCCTGAACTTGGTGATGGAACGATCACTATCGAAAAAATCGTAAGAGAAGCTGGCTACAGGACAAAAATTGCTGTGACATCTTCCGACTCGAAAGTCGATCCAGTTGGAGCATGCGTTGGTGTTAGAGGAACAAGAGTGAAAAATATCATTAGAGAACTTAATAACGAAAAAATCGATATTATGCCTTACTCAAATGACCCACTTCAGCTTCTAGAAAATGCTCTCGCCCCTGTCGAAATCAAAAAGTATAATGTTGATAAAGAAGGCAAGACAGTCACTCTGATCGTAGAAGATGACAACTATCCTACGGTACTTGGTAAGCGCGGTCTTAACGCACGTCTCAATGGTGAACTCATCGAGATGGATATACACGTTCAAAAAATGAGCGATTATAAAGCAGCTATGAATCTACAAAGATCACAACTTGCTGCCTCTGACGACCCAACGCTCGATGAAAACCTCGCGATTGAAGGTATAAACAGCCTCATTATCGAAAACCTTGCTAGCTCAGGATTCGATACATTACGTAAGGTACTGAACTCTTCCCCAGAACAACTCGCTACGATTCCTGGAATCAGCGTTGAAATGGCGGATAAGATTTTAGAGCAAATAAGAAAAAAAAGGATGTAACAGTTGGCCAAAAATTTAAAACTTAATGTTAAAAACGCACAACTTGCCGAAGCGTTAAAACTAAATCAGCTCAAAAAACCAGCTTCACTCAAAAAAGAGAAGAAGCCTGAAGTTAAGGAAGCTGATCAGTCCGACGTGGAAAAAAGCCCAGCTCCTATAGCTGCAGCGCCATCCGTTACACCAGAACCAGTTCGCGCACCACAGCCTCAAGTTAAAGCGCCTGAGCCTGCAGTTGAGCAGCCGAAAGAAGCATCTTCAGATTCTGCTCCACGTCCACAGGCGGATAGCTCAGCTCCTTCTCAAAGACAAGAAGGATCCTATGAGCGCCGTCCGGATCAAGAGAGACGCTCTGATGCTCCTTATGAACGTAGACCTCCTTATCAAGGTGGAGCATCAAGTGGCGGATATTCCCGTCCTCAGGGAGATAGACCGGGATACCAGGGACAAAATCCAAGACCAGGGTATCAGGGACAAAATCCAAGACCAGGTTATCAAGGACAATCAGACAGACCGGGATACCAAGGGCAAAATCCAAGACCAGGTTATCAGGGACAAAATCCAAGACCAGGTTATCAAGGAACTTCAGACAGACCAGGTTATCAAGGAACTTCAGACAGACCAGGATACCAAGGACAAAATCCTAGACCAGGTTATCAGGGACAAAATCCAAGACCGGGATATCAAGGAACGTCAGACAGACCGGGATACCAGGGGCAGAATCCAAGACCACAAGGTGGTTACCCATCCTCTTCTCCACGTCCTCCTTTTAGAAGAGAAGGCGGAGCACCTCCTGATACGAAAAAGGCATTCCCTACAACAAAAGATCATCCTACAAGAGAAGCGCCTCCGGCAAAAAAAACAACCTCTCCCGAGGAAGATAAATTTGTTCGTAAGCCTCCTCTTCCTGCAACAAAAGATATCAAAGCTGTAAAAAAACCTGATGCTTATAGATCTTTTGATGCAAGAGACAGACAAGGTCTTAGAGCCGGTGATGAAGAAGTTTGGAGAAAGAGAAAATCTTTCAAAATGAAAAACCAAGCTCCAGAAGAAGTCATCAGACCTAAAAACTTGAAAGTAAGACTACCAATTTCTGTAAAAGACTTAGCAGTTGAAATGAAGCTCAAAGCCTCTCAGCTGATCTCTAAACTGTTCATGCAGGGTGTTGCAATCACTCTTAACGACTTCTTAGATGATGAGACAACAGTTCAACTTCTTGGAAATGAATTTGACTGTGAAATCACCATCGACACAGCTGAAGAAAAGAGAATTCAAGTTACTGATAAAACAATCAGAGATGAAATTAAAGAATCTACCGAAGATCAGCTTCACCTCAGACCTCCTGTTGTTACCTTTATGGGTCACGTCGACCACGGCAAAACAAGCCTTATCGACGCTATCCGTAAAACGAACAGAGTTGCAGGAGAAGCAGGTGCAATCACTCAGCATATTGGCGCATTCAAATGCCAAACTGCAGTTGGCAACATTACTATTTTAGATACACCAGGTCACGAAGCGTTCTCAGCAATGAGATCACGTGGTGCTGATGTAACAGACATTGTAGTTCTAGTTGTAGCTGGTGATGAAGGGATACGTACACAAACAGTTGAAGCACTGACTCAAGCTCTTACAGCGAAAGTACCTATTGTTGTAGCGATAAATAAATGCGATAAACCTAACTTCAATGCTGATAACGTATATAGACAGCTTGCAGACCAAAACCTTCTTCCAGAAGCATGGGGTGGTACTACCATCACAGTGAATTGTTCTGCGGTTTCAGGTGTTGGTATTAAAGAACTTTTAGAGATGCTTGCACTTCAAGCAGAAGTATTAGAGCTCAGAGCAAATCCAAGCAGCCGTGCTCGTGGTACTGTCATCGAATCAGAAATGCATAAAGGCATGGGCGCTGTTGCGACCATCTTAGTTCAGAACGGAACACTTAGAATCGGTGATTCTATAGTTTTCGGACAAAACTATGCTCGTATTAAAACTATGCATGATGAATTCGGCAAAGAAGTTCAGGCAGCAAGCCCCTCTACTCCGATTAAAATCACAGGACTATCCGGTCTTCCGGTGGCTGGCAGTGAATTTGTCGCAGTTAAAGATGAAAAAGAAGCTAGAGACATTTCTCAGAAGAGAACAGAAGGTCATAAAAGTACAATGCTCCAGCAATCTAAACGTGGATCACTGGAAAATCTTCTGCAACAAAAAGCTGAAAGTGGCGTGAAGAAAGTACTTAACCTCATCGTAAAAGCTGACGTTCAAGGCTCTCTCGAAGCGCTGAAGACATCTCTTCTTAAAATTCCTTCTACTAAAGTTGAAATCGCTTTCATTTCGGAAGGGGTTGGAGAAATTTCAGAGTCTGATATTCAGTACGCAGCAACATCTAAAGCTACCATCATCGGTTTCCATACAAAAATTGAAAGCCATGCTGAAAGCTTAATTAAGCAGCTTAAAGTCAAAGTAAAACTCCACGACATCATTTATCATGCAGTGGATGATACAAAAGAGCTAATGCTCGGACTTCTCGATAAACTCGCTCAAGAAAATGAGATTGGACAAGCTGTTGTTAAAGCAGTCTTTAAGTCCTCTCACCTTGGCAATATCGCGGGATGTCAGGTATCTGATGGCATCATCAGACGTAACTGCGTTGTACGCGTTATGCGTAATAACGAACTCGTTTGGAAAGGCGGCATCGCTTCTCTTAAGCGCGTAAAAGAAGACGTAAAAGAAGTCAGCAAAGGTATTGAGTGCGGTATCGTACTACAAAACTTTGATGATTTAAAAGAAGGTGATGTGATCCATGCAATTGAAGTCACATACCTAGAACAGGAACTTACTTAAGATTTGAAGATATGGCAAAAAAACGTGTAGACAGACTGAATTCTCTTCTTAAAGAAGTCATCTCAGAAGTAGTCATGCGAGACGTCAGAGACCCTCGCATGGCCCAATTTGTGACGATTACAAGCGTTGAGATTACAAGTGACCTTCATTACGCTAAGGTTTTTATAAGCGTAATCGGCACCCCAGATCAAAAAAAGCAGACGCTCGAGGCTCTGCAATCTGCAGCCGGCTTTATTGCGATCCAATCATCAAGAAAAGTAGTCATGAGATATTTCCCAAGTCTTACTTTTAAACTTGATGACTCTGTGGAGCAGCATATTCGAATTGAAACTCTCCTTGGTAAAATCCATGAAGAGCAAAAAACTAGAAAGCCAGTAGCTGATGACACTCAACCCTCTTAAAGAACCCTCTGGAATATTACTTGTCAACAAGCCTAAAGGAAAAACATCCTTTAGTCTTGTTGCTATGCTACGTAGAATCTATGGAGTAAAAACTATCGGCCATGCAGGAACTTTAGATCCTTTTGCAACAGGGGTCATGATCCTTCTAGTCGGAAAAACCTATACCCGTATGTCTGATCAATTCTTAGGTCAAGACAAAGAATATGAAGCTGTAGTCAGACTCGGGATTGTCACAGATTCTTATGACTGTGACGGAGTCACTATTAGCACATCGGATAAAGTCCCAACACTTGATGAAATCACCCAAGTGGTTGCAAAGTTCCAGGGCAAGATCATGCAAACCCCTCCGATGTATTCCGCTAAAAAAGTAAATGGCAAGAAACTCTACGAGCTGGCTCGCAAAGGAATCACCATTGAAAGGGAATCAAGAGAAGTTACTGTCAAAATAACCATCCTCAGCTACGAATACCCTTTCTTAAAAATCCATGTAGCCTGCTCAAAAGGAACCTATATTAGATCACTTGCGTATGATATCGGCAATGAACTGGGAACCGGCGCTCACCTATCCGATCTTACAAGAACACGTAGCGGAACGTTTGAATTAAAAGACTGCTTAGACGGCACGCTCCTTCAAAATCCTCCGCAAGATATGAATTTTGTCCCATTTTTGCGTAAGGCTCTTTAACAAAGACAGTTCTTATGACTTCAGTTGTCCTCTCTCTTCTTTCAGAAAAGCTTAGTGTGTGCAGACTCTCCCCAAGTGATGCAATACCAACCTGGGCGCTATCCTCAAGCCTATATTCGATAACTAAAACAGAAGATGAACTCTCTGTGGTTTGCGAAAGCCATCTCGTACCACCAGGTATTACCTGTGAAAGCGGATGGGTTGTCTACAAAGTCCATGGCCCACTGGATTTTGGTCTTACCGGGATCTTATCCTCAATAGCCACCCCTCTGGCTAATGAAAAAATTAGTATTTTTGCTATTTCAAGCTACGACACGGACTACATTCTTGTTAAAGAAGTGAGCCGTGATAAGAGCCTTGAGACTTTGACAAAGGCTGGATTCGATATATACGAAGTCTACCCCACGATAATTAATAAATAATTATTTAAATATTCAGATTGACGGAAATTAGAAATTGCCGATATAATACCCTTAATTTAGCGAGATTTTATGTCTATGACTCCATCACCCCCACCAATGCTGCATACGTTAACGATACTTTTTTCTCAAGAAGAGAGACTCTCTAGCATACGAGCTATAACAGGTGAATGGACTGAGAATATTCCAAGACCAGAGACTTTCAATCCCAAAGATAAATCGAGAACATCAGAAACAAGATACACTCTATTTCAAGAATTGATGGATACTGGTAGTATCAGGGAACGTTTTAATGGTATTTTTACTGCTTCTATCGTGCCTAGTAATCCTTCGAAATATCAGCCCGTTTATTACAACCATGGCTTTAAAGCCGCTCCTAGTTGGTATTCCCCTCTTTCTACATTTTGCTCAATAAATGAAATCGAGAATAATGGTTGCGAAGAAGCTTCTACTTTAGAAACACCAGGATTTATTAAGCCGTCACAAACCTTTACATCCCCAGCAGTCTCTATCTTATTGGATCCCGAATACATTCCTGCTGAAGCTGTGCGGATTAAGATTGATGGAGACGCGGGAATCGAAGCTGGAGTGGCCTCTATTAAAAACGATGATCTAAGAACAAAAATATGCAAAGTAGCTATCCACTTTTTTAACGATCTAGAAGCACGTCAACTGTATCTTGTTCTAGAAGACCAAGAAGAAGCAGAAGGGAGTACGCTTAAACACATATTTTTCGAAAAGGCCTAAAAATTAATGATCATCAGAGGACCTCTGTTATAGTAAATAACTTATTACCATAACAGATCAATAGATGACCAAAAAATCACACGGAAAGCGTTAGAAAATCAGATGATATAATCTATCTACATTCTGATGATCCTAGAAAAATCTGAGGAGTTTTACTTAGAATTCTGTTTTTTTTATACTTTTTTTACGGTAAACTTCTTTCTTTTGTCAAATTTTCACCAAGTACTTTTTTGAGGATTTATGGCCGGACTCTCGTGTGGAATTGTGGGACTTCCCAATGTTGGGAAATCAACCCTTTTTAATGCCCTTACTAAGAAGGCGGCGGCGGCTGCCAACTACCCTTTCTGCACCATCGATCCGAACGTCGGTATCGTTGAAGTGCCTGACCCTCGCCTGCAGATACTCTCAAATATCTCTCATAGCAAAAAGATTCTCCCAGCAACCGTGACCTTCGTCGACATCGCAGGGCTTGTTAAAGGAGCTTCTGAAGGACAGGGGCTGGGTAACCAATTCCTTAAAAACATCCAAGAAACCGATGCGATCGTACACGTCGTAAGATGTTTTGATGACCCTGATGTGATTCACGTAGAAGGAAAAATCGATCCGATCTCTGATATTGAAGTAATCAATACTGAACTCATCCTTTCCGATCTACAGATGGCTGAAAACAGCGTTAACCGCATGGAAAAACAAGCCAAGAGTAAAAAAGAGCTTCAAGCCTCTGTTGATGTTCTAAAAAAGGCACTCGCTCACCTCGATCAAGGCAATCCATTAAGAACACTAGAACTGAACCCTGAAGAAAAAGAGCTTCTTTCTATCTATCCCTTCCTTACGAATAAAAAAGTGCTTTATGCAACAAACGTTGATGAAGCAGCTCTTCCTTCTATGGAAAACGATTATGTACAAAAAGTTAGAGCTTATGCAGAAAAAGAAGGCAATTCTGTTGTGCCTATTTGCGCAAAGCTCGAAGAAGAGCTCGCTCAGCTAAGCGATGCGGAAGCCAAAGAGTTTTTGCAAACTCTAGGCGTTCAAGAGACAGGTCTTAATAGACTCATCAAAGCAAGCTTTGATATTCTCGAGCTCATCACTTACATCACTACCGGTGAAATTGAAACAAGAGCCTGGACAATCAAGCGCGGCACTAACGCGCAAGTATCTGCAGGTAAAATCCACTCAGATATCGAAAAAGGCTTTATCCGTGCTGAGGTCGTATCATTTGATGATATGGTCCAGTTCAATGGAAGAGTCGGCGCTAAAGAACAGGGCAAGGCCGTTCTGAAGGTAAAGAATACATTGTAAAAGACGGAGACGTGATTCTTTTTTATCACAACTAACTTATGAACGAAGAACTATTTGTATCGTGCCCCCACCATTTTGAAGAACTGCTCATGCAAGAGCTAAAAGGGTTTGGCATCCCTAAATTACGACAAGGTTTTTGCGGTGTATATGCACCTGCTGAAATGGTCCATGTCTATCAGATCAACTACTGCTCGCGGATTGCCACGCGAGTACTCTGGCCTTTAACACGTTTTGGATGCCCTGATAAGGAAGCTCTTTATACGATGGCAAAGCGTGTGGGCTGGGCAAAGTACTTAAGCGTTGATAAGACATTCGCGATCGATGCAAACGTTCATCACCACAATCTTACCAATAGTCTTTTTGCAGCCCTTGTTGTCAAAGATGCCATCTGTGATTACTTCCGCGACAAAACAGACCAAAGACCCTCTATCGACATCAAAAATCCTGATGTACAGCTGAACCTCTTCATCCAAAAGGGGCAAGCGACACTCTACTTAGATACTTCAGGAGCTCCTCTTCATAAAAGAGGATGGCGTATGGAAAATACGGAAGCGACACTTCATGAGTCGCTCGCTGCAGGACTTCTTATAGGGTCTGGCTTTAAAAATGGGGTATCACTCTGTGATCCTTTCTGCGGCTCTGGCACATTCCTTGTAGAAGCTGCAATGATTGCTACAAAGACGCCAGCAGGATTCTTCCGCAAGTCATGGGGTTTTATGAATATGCCTTATTTCAAAGAAGAAGAATGGCTCAAGTTCAAAGAAACCGCTGATAGCAGAATAATCCCTCTAGAAAAAGGGATGATCTGTGGATCGGATAAAGATCCAGAGACGTTTAAAACTTGCTATAGACATCTGAAACACACAGGGTTTAGAGGTCTCATCGAGCTAGAAAACCAAGATGTGGCTGTTTACCATCCTCCTACAAAACCAAAGCTTGTGATTTGCAATCCCCCCTACGGAAAAAGACTCGAGCTTACCAAAGCTGTAGCGCTAGGCATGAAACAGTTCATTGAACGGGAATGCTCTGAAGATACACACATCTTTGTTCTTACTTCAGATCCGAATCTCATATCCTCTTTAGGAAGAAAAGCTACAGAAGAAATCGCTTTCAAAAACGGTGGCATCGCTGTTTCTCTATACTACCTAGACAAAAATTAATTATATTAACAAATCAATTTCTAAAGAATTGTTTATTAGTATAATTATCTTTTTAAACAAGCTGACAATTGTTTTTTATTACACGAATCAATTATAATATTAACTAATTAATAATCTTTTTATTCAAAAATAGCAAATTAATTAGGAAAACTTTGGCATCTCCAGTTTCAAGACCACTCTTTGATGATATCCCCCTACTCACAGCTTCATTTAAAGAAGTCATGATGACAAGGAAGGGCCCTATAGCTCCTCGCCTTACAGATGAGCAGATTTCCCGTATTTTTGCTTACGGAGAATCACACTTCTCTGAAATGCTAGAAAAAAAAGATGGCGTTTATCATTTGAGACCCTCAGAAACAGATCTTGCACGCAGCGTAACCTGGATCAAAGATGAATCTGGAATCAATTTTTTCGTGCATTGCAATAAATTGAATCGAACAACAGGTGGAGATCAGCCTCTATCCGAGTCTTCAGGTGCAGAAAAGCAACTCTCGTATGCATTTTCCACTCTTGAACGTATGGTTGTCGTCTCAGCTGCAGTCAAATGCTTTATCTCTGATCAAAAAAACGTTCTTTTTTCATCTGAACGGGTAGCTTACTCTTTGAATGTTCAGCGTGAATGCGCTGGCCCTGGTGTCACTACTATTTCTCCCTTAGGATTCCATCCTATCAAGCCAAAAGACAGGAAGATTCCTCAAGATTTCACGACTCTCCCTACGCATAAATTTCGTTTTATGATGCCTCTTGAAGACTGCGATCTTTATAATGCTGATCCCGCTTCATTTGAATTCAGTAAAAAATTTGAGGTATTTCACTCTTTATTAAAAACTATAAGAAGTCTGCATACTCGTGGAGTTGCACATTGCGATCTTAAATCAGAAAATCTTTTACTATCCAAAGGATCCGAAGAGATATCCCTTACTGATTTTGGAGCTGCTTTAAAAGAAGAAGATTCTGCTACAGATATTTGTCATGTGCCCACCCCTGTATGTAGAGATCCAGAATCTGTGAGTCAATCTATTCGTACTTTTGAAGGTCTTAAAGCTTTGGATATATGGCAAGCGGCTCTTATCATGTCAGAAATTTTGCACATCCAGGCAATCGATCAGTTATGTAACAGTATGGATTATTCGACACCAAAGGAAATTGCAGAACTACTTCAAAGCCTTGAACCAAACTGGTATAGCCAAGAATACGGACGTTACTTAATAGGTACAAAATATAGATCCTCCCCCGAACTAATACGACCTTTGATTGCTTTGATGGATCGAATGCTCCATCCAATTCGTAGTGAAAGACCGGGCATAGATGAATGCATTGCTACCATTGAAGGTCTAATAAGAAAGTCTCAAGAAAGTGCTCCCGAAAAATAATTATTATTTTTAAGAAGTATATTCTCTTCTGCTCTAAAAATCGAATTCCTAACTGTTATTTTTGAATGCTTTTTATCACCTTTGCCAGGCATAATACCTACTCTTTTTCCTCTTTAATTTAATAAGAACACTCTTCCTAGGTTACGTATGGCATTACCAGTTTCAAGACCTCTCTTTGAAGATATCGCTCTAATGACAGCTTCATTTAAAGAAATCATGGTAACTATGAAAGGTCCTATAGCTCCCCGTCTTACGGATGAGCAAATTGCGCTTATTTTCGGTTACGGAAAAGAACACTTCTCTGAAATGTTAGCAAAAGAAGATGGCATGTATCATCAAAGACCATCAGAGACAGGCCTTCGCAGAAGTATTACCTGGATCAAAGAAGGATGTGAAATCGATTTTATCGTCCATTGCAATAAATTGAATCCAATAACAGGTGGAGATCAGCCTCTATCCGAATCTGCTACAGGAGTTGAAAAAAAACTCTCCTATGCTTTCTCAAGCCTTATGCGCATGATTTATGTCTCTGCCGGAGTCCAATGTATTGTTTCAGATAAAATGGATCTTGCCTTTTCCTCTAAAAGATTAGCCTACGCTTTAGATCTACAACATAAATGTTCAGAAGAAGGAGTGGCCTATATTACAAACTCTACCGCATATCAAATGAAAAAAAAATCTAGAGTGGTTCCTTCATGGTTCAGTGCACGCCCTACTTTCAAATTTCGCTTTTTCATGTACAGGGCAGAGTGTGATCTTTTCGATGCTAATCCTGTTTCACTTCCTCTTACTAAAAAAATTAATATTATTCTCTCATTATTACAATCTATCAGGCACTTGCACGATCATGATGTTGCACATTGTGATATCAAACCCGAAAATTATCTAATATTTGAAGACGTAGAAAATCTTGAGCTTACTGATTTTGGATCTGCCGTAAAAAAAGAAGATTTTGATTTACATATTAATCGACGATTCACCCTTTTATACAATGATCCAGAATCTATGACAGCTGAGCCAGATTCCTTTGAAGCTTTAAAAGCCCTAGATATTTGGCAAGCGGCTCTTACCATTTCATATATATTAAACGAGCACGCAGTAAATGGGTTGTTTTCAGGTTTTTATCATACACCAACAAAACCTCAATTATTAGCAATGTTTTCAACGCTTGCCCCGGACTGGTATAGCAAAAAATATTCAGCTAGTTTAAAGGAAATTTATAGACCCTATCCTGAAATAGTCGGCCCACTCATTGAATTACTCAATCGGATGCTCCATCTAAAAAACAGAGAGCGACCATCCATTCATGAATGCATTGCTATCATTGAAAGTCTAATGCCGAAACCACAATTAGCTGAAAGCACCTCAAAAACATAAACTTCTGATTTTGAATGATTTTATCATCTTTTCCATGCATACTACACGCCTTCATTTTGTCTAATTTTTCTAAATAATAGGAATTACAAGGTAAACTATGGCATCACCAGTTGCAAATACACCCTTTGATCATATTCACCTACTAGTAGCTTCATTTAAACAAACCATGGCGACAAAGAAGGGACCTATTGCTCCGAGTCTTACCGATGAGAAAATTGCAGCTGTCTTTGAATACGGAAGAAAAAACTTCTCTCAAGTAGAAAAAAAGGCATTTACTCTCCTTCATCTTAGACCTTCAGAAACAGGCCTTGCTCGCAGCGTGACCTGGTTCAGAAATAAATCAAACATCGATTTATTCGTGCATTGCAATAAAGTTAATGAAAGATCAGGCGGAGACCAACCCTTGTGCTCTGGTCCTGGGAATTCTGAAAAACAGCTTTCTTATGCCTTCTCAAGCCTTACACGTGAAATTTTCGTTTCAGCAGCAATCAAATGTTTTGACTCAGATCGAATGGATGTTGCTTTTGCTTCTAAAAGAGTCAGCTATGCACTTGAACTACAGACAAAGTGTGCAGTGAAAGGAGGTAGAGTTTCTCCTATCTCGCCCTTAGATTTTTACCCAATCAAACCAAAAATTAGACAATTACCTAGAACTTTCATTCAACATCCTACGCACAAACTTCGTTTTATGATGAGGCTTGCCACCTGCGATCTTTATAGTTCTAATATCTCTGCTCTTTCATTTTTTAAAAGGTTCCAAGTTGCTCGTTCTATATTAACTGCTATAAAGGGAATGCACGATAGTGGAGTCGCGCATTGTGATCTCAAGCCCGAAAATTTTCTGCTATTTGGCGGATGGGAATATCTCCTTGTTACCGATTTAGGAGCTGCTATAAAAGAAGAAGATGCTGGCAAAGGGATTTGCCAACACATAACCCCTCGGTTCACAGATCCAGAAGCTTTGTCAGAAAAATCTCCTTCATTTGAAGCTCTTAAAGCTTTAGATGTTTGGCAGGCAGCTCTTATCCTAGCCGAAATATTTTTCGCACAGCCGATGTATGAATTAGTGCCTGAAAGTCATGATCAAGACACAACGGCTCGGTTATTACATTTGCTGAGATCTCTTACACCAAAATGGTATAGCGAAACCTTTACAGGAGTCTTGAAAAAAAAATACACTCACGACCCCAGAATTGAGCCCTTGATTGCCTTACTTGATCGGATGCTCCATCCTAAACGAAGTGAAAGACCCGGTATTCATGAATGCCTCTTGATCATTGAAACGCTCCTGCAAAGCTTCCCTCCCGAGAGCGTTTCCTCCTAAAAGCTAACAACCAAAAGTTACTTTGCAAGAACAATTCACATCCTTTAAAATATATTTTCATTAAAAAAAATCGCAGGCAATTATGGCAGCCCCAGTTTTAACACCACTCTTTGATGATATCGCCTCACTTACTGCCTCATTTAAAGAAGTGATGGTGAGTGGCTCAGGTCCTATTGCCCCACGTCTTAGCGAGGAGCAAATCGAGGGTATTTTCTCTTACGCAAAAATACACTATGAAGAGATATCTGTAAAAAATGATGGCCTTTATCATCTAAGACCCTCAGAGACAGGCCTTGCGCGCAGTGTGACCTGGATGAAAGATGAGTCTGGAATCGATTTCTTGGTACATTGTAACAAATTGCATACAGAAACAGGAGGTGACACACCTTTATGCTCTGATCCTGTCCATAGTGAAAAACAACTTTCCTATGCTTTCTCAAGCCTTGACCGGATGCTTGTTGTATCCGGGGCTATTAAATGTTTTATCACATGCGCCGTAAAACCTGTTCCTTCAGGGGCGGGATATAAGGCGCAAATCAATCTTAGCATGACATGCTAGATTGATTTCTATTCTCTTGAGATTTTCTTCACTAAATTGTTAAAATATATTTTCTTTTTTGGTGAAGAGTGTGATTCAAAGAGCGTATCGATATCGTTTCTATCCTAGTGAAGAGCAAAAGATCCTCCTCCATCGTGTGTTCGGCTGTTGTCGTTTTGTTTTCAACCACTTCTTGAATGAAAAACAAAAAGCATGGAAGGAAGAAGCTAAATCTTTAAGCTACGGAGAGT
>Ga0247841_10007445_pt1 | contig 16278 bp, 15 predicted proteins | sample LaCruzMarch2015__2_FD_192410 | JGI IMG/M metagenome (GOLD analysis project Ga0247841, IMG submission 192410) | Freshwater microbial communities from meromictic Lake La Cruz, Castile-La Mancha, Spain - LaCruzMarch2015_18m | ecosystem: Environmental > Aquatic > Freshwater > Lake | place: Spain... | reverse complement strand
AGGACGAGCGCTGGTCTCAACGTAAACGTTGGGATGTTTCCATGCTAATGTCATCATTTCTTCATGCCAGGGCTGACCCAGGTGACAGCCGATTATAGTGAGATCGGGAAATGCCAGCGCAATCTCGTCCAGATAGATAGGACGTCCACACTCGGAGGGAAGCAGGGGCCCTGTGTGTCCTATCTGAATGCAGACGGGCACCTTCAATTCGGTGCAAGCGATGTAAACGGGCCAGTACATCTTGTCGGTGGGCGGAGGAGCCCACATCGCGTTGCCATAGGCGTAAGGCTCAAGGCGGACTCCACGTATTCCCAGCTCTTCGACCATGTGATGCACCTTTTGCACCATATCCATTGGCTTGCCGCGAGGGTCCAGCGTGCCACAGCAGATTACAAAGCGATCAGGATGCTGTCGAACCAGATCGGCTACCAATTCGTTGCTGGCAATGGCCACACCCTCATAGTAGAAGGAGGAGAGGACAACCATCTCCACATCGGCCTCGTCCATCTCAATAAGCATATCCTTGATGGGGATGCCCTCGTCGAATCGTTTGATGGAGCCGTAGCGGCGGAAAATGTGTTTAAACTCCTCGGGAAAGTTCTGTGCATAGCCCGGCAAACAGGGCGAAGCCCAGGCATCGATGGCGCCAATACTATTTCGCTTATCAGTCATTGTTTCCTCCTCTTAATTATTATGCAGCGTGGCGTGCTTCCTGGCGCAGTACGCGTTTCAGGGGCTTGCCTATAGGGCTCAGCGGTAACTCGGTACGGAATTCAATTTCACGAGGCACTTTGTAGGGCGATAGGTGGGTGCGACAGTGTTCTTTGAGTTCTCCAACCAGCTTTTGGCCGGATTCTAAGCCCGGTTTCAAAACAACGAATACTTTAATGATTTCGCTTCCCACATGAGTTGGATCAGGATCCGGTACTCCGACCGCCGCAGCCATGCTGACTGCCGGATGCGCGTAGATTACATCATCCACCTCTCGCCCGGCGACGTGAAAGCCGCCGTACGTGGATATCATATCTTTCTCTCGATCCACCAGATAGAAGAAGCCGTCGTCATCCATCTTGCAAATATCTCCTGTATAGAGATAAATCATGCCTGCAAATGGGCGCAGTGTATGCGCTGTTTCCTCCGGCATGTTCAGGTATCCCTTGAACAAATTCGGGCCCGCAGCGATCATTTCACCTGCCTCACCTGCGGGGATCTCCTTTGTCCCGGTTTCGATGTCTACAATACGCACCATCATGTCAGTCATCGGCAGGCCGATACTGCCGATCCTGCGCTGCTCTTTTGGCTGACCCCAGGGATTGAAGAGGCAAATAGGACCTCCTTCGGTAATGCCATAAACCTCCACCAATGAACTGCCGGTCTTCTCTTCCCACTCTCGTGTGAGCTCCGGTGGCAGAGCCACGCTGCCGGAGACGCAGATTTTCAGAGAACGGAAGTCGGCCTGCGCAAATTTAGGATGCCGCAGCATATTTGTATATATGGCGGGAACGCCCGCGAAGATGTTCACCCCGTACTTGCCGAAACTGCTCAACATATCATCCATATCTCGCGGATTGACCAGGCATACGTAGGCAGCCCCGTGCATGATGGGCATGTGAAACGCTCCGTTGCCACCTGAATGGAAGACGGGATACATTGTCATGAAAACTGTCTTACCGGGTTCCCAATGGGCTTTGCTCCATAACGCGGATTGGATGGTGTTCGCCACGATACCTCGATGGGTCAGTTCAGCGCACTTGGGCACACCTGTGGTACCGCCTGTCCAGTAGAGCACAGCTGTATCCTCAGGCTTGATGTCGATCTGCGGTGGTTCCGGTGGGTACTTGACCAGATCCATAAAGGACTCTGCCTGACCCTGTGGAGCCTTGACCGGTTTGGCTTTTGTTAGCCTTCCCACAAAGCCGATGATGCCCGGCATGAAGTCAGTGGGGTTACTTAAAAAGATACGTTTGAGTGATGTCTTGCCCCTGATTTTGTCGATCAGAGGCCAGAACCGATCAAGCATGATGATCGTCGTGGCGCCGCATTGATTCAATGCCTGCACAAGCTCATCTTCCGTCCAAACCGGGCTTAAGACTGCGGGGACAGCACCGATCATCTGGCAACCATAGTAACTGAAGAACCAGGCGGGACAGGTGGGCAACAAAGTGGCGACAACGTCGCCCTTGCGTACGCCCTTCTCGTAAAGCCCTTTCGCCACTCGCTTATTGAGTTCAGCATAACGCGCGATAGTGATCTTAGATCCACGATAAATGAGGGCCACAGCGGCAGGATTCTCACGCGCCTGCTTTTCTACGAGTTGCCAATCGAGCATACCAGCAGGGTATTCCGTGGTTTCGGGAACGCCCCTGGCATAATTCTTGAGCCAGGGCTTGCTAACATAGTTGATTTGCTTCTCCATTTTTCAACCTCCTCTTACAAATGACACTGATCACCGAAATTGTTGATCTTTATTAAGAAGACCCCTCTCTATCCATCTGCTCAATCACTATCACATCTTTTACACGCCCCCCTGTCTATCCGATAGTCCGTTTGGCGATGATCTCTCTCTGTATCTCCTGCGTTCCAGCGCCAATACCGAAACCGTGGATCCCCAGCACGATGCGGGCGATCCAGTACTCGCTCATCAGTCCGTAACCGCCGAAGACCTGCACGCACTCATTTGCAGCGCGTCGGATAAATTCGGCGCCGAAGAGTCGCGCCATTGAGACCACCAGATCTGCCTCTCGTTCGCCTCGATTGAGCAGGTCGGTCGCGTGATAGGTGAGCATCTTGGATGCTTCAAACTCCGTGAGAACATCGGCAAAGCGGTGGCGCCAGACCTGCATCTCCGCAAGTTTCTTGCCGAAGACTGATCGCTCATGCATATAGTTTAATGCCTCCTGAATCATCTCCCGCGCCAGACTATTGATAATGTACGCAAGCACCAATCGCTCACCTTGAAAGAGATCCATGATGTAATAAAAGCCCTTACCTTCTTCCCCCACCAGGTTGCTAACCGGCACACGGCAGTCCTCAAAGAAAAGTTCAGCCATATCGCTGGAGGGGACGTTGGTGTGCTGCAGCTCGCGACCTCGAGAAAAGCCCGTTGTATCCGTCGGCACTAAAATGACGCTGACACCACCGGGTCCCGGTCCGCCGGTGCGTGTGGCAAGGGTGATGAAGTTGGATCGTATACCGTTTGTGATAAATGTCTTCTGCCCATTGATTATGTAGTCATCTCCTTCACGGCGGGCGGTGGTACGGATAGCCGCCACATCGGAGCCGGCATCCGGCTCAGAGACACCCAAAGCTGCGATACGCTCTCCGCGTATGGCCGGCGCAAGGAACTGTTGCTTGAGTTTCTCGCTGCCATACTTATGAATGACGCTGGTAGCCATTTCACACTGGATGAGAAGTCCCACCACGACACCTATATTGCGAGCTCTCATCAGTTCCTCGATCATAATGCCGACGTACCAGTAGTCCAACCCCATCCCGCCATATTTTTGGTCGAAGCGTAAGCCAAAGTAACCTTGTTGCCCCACTTTACGGAAGAGGTCGTCGGGAAAATGTCGCGTCTCGTCCCACTGCTGGCTATACGGTGCGATCTCTCGTTCCGTGAAAGCCTTCACCGAGTCGCGGAACATCTCATGCTCTTCGGTATAGTATGGGAAAGTGTTCATGCTAACCTCCTCTGCTCAGACACAAATATCATTATCGTGTTGTTCAGAATCTCTGCCTCATGCGCCACGTGCTACAAAACGTCCTCAACCGTGAGTTCTTTTAATTTGGGATAATGCCGCTCATTCCAACAAGAAAAGGTCACCTATTTTATTTTTAAATTTTTCGTGCTTATTTGTTTCATAAAGAGTGCAGTCTGGCTTTTTATATATTGGTCCACCGTATATCGTTTATTAAGAAACCATCTTCTTAGCGCCCACATGTCACCGCTTGTGACAATGTTATGAGCAATCAATCCGATATCTTCAATTTTGAATTCGCCGGTCTCACAACCCCTTGATAGTATTTTCTCGAATACACCCACTAATGGTTCGTTATATTTATAAACCTGTTTTCTTGCGGCCGGCCGAAGATTATTAGTATGTCGGTACATAAAAATTACGATATTTTGAATGCTATCAACTCCCCGATAGTAAACATCAATTGCCTGTTGCAACGCCTTGGTAGGAGCGACGGTGTCAAACTTGACGGATATATTTTGAACAAAATCAATGATCCGCGAGTTCGTATATTGCAGTGTCAAATACAACACGTCCTCTCTTGAGCCTATATAGTGATAAAGTTGACCAATACTCATACCACAGGCCCTCGCAATATCTCGAACACTTGTCTCTTCGTACCCATTTTTCATGAATATTTCAACTGATTTTCTGGCGATTTCCTCCCTGCGTATTTTTACCAAATCAAAATTATCACTATGCGTACGAATCTGACTGATCATCTTACCGATAACCTTCTTTTGTAAATGTGGAATAATTCAGTTATCCGCATTTTTATTCTTCCTTCGAGCGCGGCTCAGGACGGGGGAAATCATGGGCTGTTTCAATTTCAGATACTTTCTGACCTCAGCCGGTGTGGCTGGTTGTCGCCCGATAAGCCGGCTCAGCTGAACCATTTTCTCCACCAAATGAGCATCGGAATGCGCTAAAATACCTTTTTCAAGATACACGTTATCTTCCAGACCGGTGCGCACGTGTCCACCCATCGTCAGAGCCAACGCCGCCATGCGCCAATGGTTTTGACCACCTATGGCCGAGATTTGCCAGCAAGCATCATGCGGCATACTCTCCACCAGATGCACCACGCCTTTAACAGAAGGACGCAGGTTCTGACCTGGAATCCCCGTGACTAAGTTGATCCACAGCGGACTTTGCAGCATACCAGCCTCTACAAGCATATCGACATTATTCAACATCCCCAGATCGTAGACCTCCAATTCAGGCCGAGTACCATGTTCCAGCATCGTGCGGGCGATAAACGCCAGATCATCGTAAGACTGCACCAGGTTAAACTGCCTCTCCCAGCGGGCCGTTTGAGAATTCCAGTGCCCGCTCATGCCGCTTCCCACACTGAAAGAGGCGATCTCAGGTTTGAGTAGCGGCACAATGGCGACTCGTTCCTCCAGAGACAAGCCAGCGATCGCTCCGCCGGTGGACAGGTTGAGCACTACATCGCAGCCCTGTGCGCGAATGCCGTCCACGATCCGGCGGAAGATATTAACATCGGCAGAAGGTCGGTTGTTCACGTCACGAGCGTGTATATGGACGATCGCGGCTCCTGCGTTCCAGGCATCCACTGATTGCCGGATGATCTCTTCGGGCTGGGTCGGCAGGTTGGGATTAACCTCCTTACCCTGCTGGGCGCCAGTCAAAGCACACGTTATGATCACTTTGTCCATATTCATTGGCCTGTGAACTTAGCTTCCCTCTTATCCATAAATGACTGCATGCCTTCCTTCTGATCCCGCGTGCTGTAGGTCAGCAGCACAGTCTGGATCGAGTAGTCAATGGCTGTCTCCAAATCGGTCAGCATCCACTTGTTGATGATGTCTTTCTGCGTTGCAAGCGCCAAGGGAGGTTTACTTGCCAGCTTCTCGACCCATAGATTTGCCTCATTCTGTAAAGCATCATTGGCGACGACTGCATTGAGTAATCCGCGGCGTTCGGCTTTATGTGCGTCCCAAAACTCGCCAGTATACGCCATCTCTTTGACGTGGAAGATGCTCATTGCATGGGGTAACAGAGCGGCTTCGACAATTGCCGGAATGCCACGATTGACATTAGGCAATCCGAACTGGGAGCGCTCGGTTGCTATCAGGAGGTCGCAAGAAATCGCCAGTTCCAAACCGGCGCCGAGGCACAGGCCGTCAATAGCGGCAATGAAAGGTTTTTCGGTAAAGCGTACCGTGCTGAAACATTCATGGAGCAGCTTGGGAACCCAGCGTCCGAACCACGGATGCATGTCTTTGACAAAACCCACGTCAATTCCTGCGCTGAACGCTCGTCCGCACTCTGAATCGATCACGGCTACATAAATGTCCCGGTCCTCGGCTATTTTTTTGCAGACATCTATAAGCTCGCGCAGCATCACGTCGTTGATCGCATTCAGGACTGCGGGTCGATTCAGCGTGATAGTAGCTCGAGCGCCTTCCTTGCGGAAACGAATAGTCTGATATCCCATAAAAACCTCGCCGTATCTTGAATACTACATGTAAATCCGATGGAACGTTCGTTCTTTTCAAATGATACCATATCCACTTATTTTGTCAAGTATTGTATTTGAATTCATAAATATTTCGTAATTGTGAAAACAAGGTGCCGGTATGCATTACTAACCTTATACCTTCGTGTATCAGTGTACATACACTCTTGACAAGCAAGAAATGGTTTGATAACATAAATATCGAGCGTTTGTTCGACATGAATTTAAATCATCGCTACCCTGAAGTACTGCACCGATGAACGCACATCCTGTATCCATTCTGGGAGTTGGGCGGACCGATTACGAGCCACAGCCGGGTACAACTATCCCCGAATTAGTCTACCGCGCTGTAAAGGCCGCGCTTGACGACGCTGGTATGACGATGCGCGATGTGGATGCGCGGGTGACGGCGTCCGTTGATTTGTGGGATGGACTGACCGCTTCGAATGTCATGGTCACCGAGGTTGTGGGCGCTGTAATGCAGCCGGAATCGCGCGTCGCAGGCGATGGTCTTCTTGCTGCATGTCACGGTGCGATGTCTATTATGTCAGGCGCGTATCATACCGTCCTGATCGTCGCGCATTGTAAATCAACCATGGGCGACCGCTGGGGCATTACAAATTGGACCTTTGATCCGATCTATCAACAACCTCTCGGTCTGGATGATTACTACGCTGCCGCACTTCAACTTTCTGCTCTTCGCTCTCCCGCCTCTCTATCCCCCTGTCCGCCGGCTGACGGCGCCGCCGCGATCATTCTCTCGTCAAATCCCGCGCCGATTACAATTCGAGGGATGTGTTGGGCGCTCGACGAACACTATCTCGGCGATCGAGACCTGACCGACTCGCCGGCATTGCGCAAAGCTGCACGCCGCGCTTATGATCTTGCCGGAATCATCGATCCTAAGCACGATCTTACACTTGCGGAACTCTCCGACCATTTCGACCACCAGCGCGCACTGTGGGCTTCTATCCTCGGTCTGGACGGTTTCCCCCACCTGAATGCCTCGGGCGGATTGGCACGCGGTGTGCCACCCTTCGTCGCAGGCTTAGATCGTCTGATCGAAATTGTTCTTCGACTGCGCGAAAAGACAGGTACCGGACTCGCCCACGGATGCTGGGGGCCGGCAGGGCAGGGCCAGGTAGTCATGGTGGTAAAACAATGAGACGCGTAGCGATTATCGGCACCGGGCAGACCAAACATGCCAAATCACACGACGACGTGAACCAGGCCGAACTGGTGCGCCAGGCCGCGACTCGTGCCCTGGCGGATGCCGGAATAACTTATCTCGACGTGGACGCGATCGTGCTCTCGAACATGGAACTATTCGAGGGTCGCGCCTTGCCGGAGATGTGGGTAGGCGAAGGAGCAAGTGGGTATCTCAAGCCGGTAATGAAAATCGCTACGGGCGGAACGTCGGGCACATCGGCATGTATCGCGGGATTTCATCAATGCGCATCAGGGCTCTTCGACACCGTGCTCGTCGTCGGCTGGGAGAAACATTCCGAAGGCGCGACACAAACCGGAATGGCGCTGACGGATCCGCTGTGGGACCGAAATATAGCGTCCGGCGCGGTGGGCAACTTCGCACTCTCTATTTCCCAGTATATGGCTGAACGCGGCGTAACACCGGAGCAAGCGGCGAAAGTCGCAGTAAAGGCGCGGCGTAATGCGGCGAAGAACCCCCACGCTCATCTGCAAATGCCGGACATTACTGTAGACCGGGTCCTGTCTTCACGGATGCTGGCTGACCCGGTTCATTTGCTCGACATGTGCCCTCAATCTGATGGCGCATGTGCGCTGGTTTATGCCGCAGAGGATCGTGCTGAAAGCTTGTGTGCACGCCCGGCATGGGTACGCGCAACGGTGACCCGGCACGACCAACCTTACATCGGCGATCTTGACCGGCGTCTTCTGACTATGCGTACACTTCGCGATGCAGCCCGTAAGGCGTATCAGCAGGTCGGGATCACCGATCCACTCAACCAGATTGATGTGGCGGAGATTTACGAACCTGTGAGTTACGCCGAGCTGGCATGGTACGAAGCATTGGGTCTGTGTGCTGACGGTGAGGCAGGCAAATTGATTGATAATGGAAGCACAGAGATGGATGGAGTATTACCGGTTAATCCGTCCGGCGGTGTACTCTCCGCAAATCCGGTTGGGGCTTCGGGAGTGATCCGCGTCGCAGAAGCAGCAATGCAGATTATGGTCCGCGCGGGCGCACACCAGGTTGCGAACGTTCGCACTGCACTTGCAACAGGCTACGGAGTATATGCATGGAGTGACGTTATTATCCTGAGTGTAGACAAATGACTGAACTACTTAGAATTTCGCATACTATGAACATGGACTGGCGTTACGGCACAAGCTGGTACTTTGCAAAGTTCATCCGCGCCTTGCAAGACAAGCGACTTATACTCGGTTTGCGCTGCCCGGTTTGCAGGCGCGTCTATCTCCCGCCACGACCGGTTTGCGGCAACTGCTATGCCGAAATGCGCGAGTGGGTAGAAGTTAAAGACGTCGGTACTGTGCTCGCTGCTACCGTTGTCCATGTTCCTATTATCGATCCGTTAACCGGTCAGCCGCGTCCCTCACCCTATGGAATGGCACTTATTCAACTCGACGGTGCGGACACGACGCTCAATTTTTATCTTGCCGAGAACGACCCGGCGAAACTTCACATTGGTATGCGCGTGCGCGCAGTATGGCGCGAGCAGCGAACCGGCACACTGAGTGACATCGTCTATTTCAAGGAGGTTAGTTCGTAGCGACGACTTGAGCCGCGTATATTAAAATGCGGCTGAAATTGCTACTACAGACTGAGTATGCCGATGATAAACGATAAAACCAATAATGGCGGTAGTTTTGTCAGCGCCCGAATGAATCTTACGTTCAATTACGCAGCGGGCGAAGCAGCCAGCCGCTTTCTGGTCGCTCTACGTGACGAAAATAAAATCTACGGCACGCGCTGCCCGTCGTGCTCGCGCCTGCTCGTACCCGCGCGCTCATTTTGCCCCCGCTGTTTTGTGGATACGACGGATTGGATAGAAGTCGGGCCGGCAGGGACGCTGGTTGCATTTACGTTGGACCGATCCCTACAGTGCCATGCGGGTGCAGGGAAAGAGGAATCAGACCCGGGAGTGAGGAATTGCCTCGGACTGATCCGCTTCGACGGCGCAGATACATCGCTAGTACATCACATCGGCGAATTCGATGTTGATACACTGCGGATTGGCATGCTGGTCGCTCCCGTATTTATCAAGGAGCGTAACGGCAGTATTCTCGACATAGCTTATTTCAAACCTGTGGAGGCCGACAATGCCCGTTCGATTTGAGAAACGCGAACATATTGCACTGATCACGCTCGATCGCCCCGAAGCTCTTAACGCCTTCGATATCGAGCTAAGTCGCGAAATTGCAGAGGCGTGGATCGCATTTCGCGATGATTCTGAACTGTGGGTAGGTATAGTCACCGGGGCAGGCAATAAATCATTTAGTACTGGAGCAGATTTACGTTCGCTTGGTGAATTCTATCGATCAATGACACCTCTTCAGCGCCGTAATCGAGCGGAAAGCCAGCCTGGCCTGGGTGGCATCACACGTAATCTTGAACTATGGAAACCGATCATCGCCGCCGTCAATGGTTACTGCTTGGCCGGTGGGCTGGAACTTGCTCTGGCGTGCGACATTCGCATCGCATCGGAGAATGCCCAGTTTGGACTCACCGAGACCAGTCGCGGAATCATCCCGGGTGCGGGTGGCACCCAGCGGCTACCGCGCCTGGTACCGGTATCCATCGCCCTTGAAATGATTTTAACTGCGAAAAGGATTAATGCAGCGGAAGCGTACAGGATCGGCCTGGTGAATGCGGTTGTATCACAAGCTGAGTTGATGAATGCCGCGGTAGAGATGGCAAACCGGATCTGCGAGAATGCCCCACTTGCTGTACAAACCGCCAAGATGGCAGTGCGGAAAGGTCTTGACGTCACACTCGAGGAAGGGCTGCGCCTGGAAAATCTGCTCGGTGAACCGCTGCGACAGACAGAAGATGTTCAGGAAGGCATCGCGGCATTTGTGGAGAAGCGCAAGCCTCAGTTCAAAGGCAAGTAATGTCAAAGGTAACATCCCTTGCAGAAGCAGTGCGACAGTTCGTGCGACCCGGCATGAGTTTGCATTTCGGCGGAGCATGGGCATTTCCCAACGCGACCTTGTTTGAGATCATACGCCAGTTCGCCGGACACAATCCGCATTTCACGATAATTCTATCCGTCGGCGGCGCGACGACGGCCGGCCCGTTATTGGCGGCAGGTCTGTCTGAACATGTGATTTCATCGTTCCTTGGCGACGGCTATCCGGATCCCGGTCCGAATCCTGAGATCCAGCGGGCGATCAACAGCGGTAAGGTGTCAGTCGAGAACTGGACGATGCTCACGCTTGTGCTACGTTTACTCGCCGGCGCATTGAATGTTCCCTACCTTACAACCCGCTCAATTCTCGGAAGTTCACTCGAAAAAGATCTGGGTGATAAATTTCGTCGCGCACCCAATCCATTCGACTCCAGCCAAACTATTGGACTTGTCCCTGCCCTGCACCCGGATCTGAATCTCACTCACGGATGGGCTGCCGATGCGGAAGGGAATACTCTACTTCCCGTTCCCCTCGCGGGCAATGCCTTTGGCGCAATGGCTGCACGAGAGGGTGCAATTATTACCGTTGAGAAGATCGTTAAACCGGAGACAATCCGCGCACATTCGTATATGGCGCGAATTCCCGCACACCAGGTGCGCGCAGTGTGCGAGGTACCTTTTGGCGCACATCCGCTCGGTTGTATCGGTCTCGGTTTGCCTGGAGGCAAAGGCTATATCGAAGACCGTGAGTTTATACTCGAAGCTCGCGCGGCGGCTCGCTCCGAACGGACTCAACAGGAATGGATTCGCCGCTGGATTCTCGACTGTCACGATCACGCTGATTTTCTTACACGTCTTGGCACAGAGCGACTGACTGCTCTCAAGAATTTCTCCCCTGCTCCCCCGCCATCTCGCCCGCTTGCCAAGAAGATCACCGATGGCGAAAAGATTATTATCGCCGCCGCGAAGGAAATCACGCGCGCTATTCGTGAACATGGATTTCACTCCATCCTGGCGGGCATCGGCATCTCACACCTCGCAGCATGGCTGGCAGAAGCCAAATTGCGAGAGGAAGGAATCGCCGTCAAGTTGCTGGCTGAAGTGGGCACAATCGGCTTTCAACCTCTGCCTGGTGATCCATTCCTTTTTGCTCTGCGAAATGTAGTGACGGCGCCGATGACTGCGGACACTCTGACTGTCCTAGGAATGTTTGTGGGCAGTGAGCGAGCGCATTGCCTGGGCGTACTTGGCGCGGCGCAGGTAGATCGTTTCGGGAATCTCAACACCACGTGTCTGCCCGATGGCAGTTTTATGATGGGTTCCGGCGGCGCGAATGATGTAGCCTCGACCGCGGCAGAGGTCATTGTAGTTGCGAGACAATCACGGCAGCGATTTGTAGAGCTCGTAAACTATGTTACTTCGCCAGGTAAACGCGTCTCCACAGTTATCACTCAATTCGGTGTTTATCGGAAGGTGGGTGATGAACTTGTCCTGACCTGCGTTTTTTCCAAAGAAGATATACAAGCCGCCCGCGAGACGTGTGCCTGGGATCTGCAAATGGCAGGGGAAGTGGAAATCTTACCGCTGCCAAGTGCTGCAGAACGCGAAGCCTTACAACGTTTCGATCCGTATGGAGATTTGTGGGGTGAATAAGGAGAATTAAACTATGAAAGCAGCACGATTTTACGGAGCGGACCAACCGCTTAAGATTGAAGATATTCCCGAACCCAGGGTCGGTCCTGGTGAAGTATTGCTGGCAGTGAAGGCCTCCGGACTGTGTGGAACCGATTTACACATTGCGCTGGAGGGCACGATCCCGACCGCATACCGGCCAATCACCCTGGGACATGAGGCGGCTGGCATCGTCGCAAAGGTGGGCGACGGAGTTGTAGACTGGAAGATAAATGATCGCGCCGCCGTGTTCCCGAACATCGCCTGCGGTGAATGCTATGCGTGCCTCAGCGGGCGTGAGGCGCTTTGCCTGAAGAGTCGTATACTCGGTGTGCAGACGGATGGCGCATTTGCTGAATACCTTCTCGTTCCCGCACGCACTCTTATTCAACTGCCGGAGACAATTCCTTTTGAAATCGGCGCGATTCTCACCGACGCAGTATCGACAGCGTTTCACGCGGTCACTTGTCGGGGCAACGTACAGCGCGGCGAGACGGTTGTAGTTGTCGGCTGCGGTGGCGTGGGACATCACGCTGTCATATGGGCAAAACAGCGCGGCGCGGCAGAAGTGATTGCCGTAGATACGAGTGAGGGTGCGTTGCGACGCGCACAAGCAGTTGGGGCAGATCACACACTTAATCCCGTCGAAGCCAACGTGCCCAAAGCCGTACGTGCTCTTACAGATGGAGCGGGCGTTGACTGCGCGCTCGAATTTGTCGGCCGTGCCGAGACGGTAACGATCGCGCTCAAATGCCTGAAGCGCGGTGGACGCGCGGTTATTGTTGGGGTGGGGCAAGAGCGCGTGACATTGCCGACATTGCAAACATTTGTCGGTAACGAGTTGTCGCTTGTGGCCTCGCTTGGTTTTCATCGTGACGACTTGGAAAAAATTTTAGGGATGGTCGGCGCAGGTACAGTGGATTTAAGTGCATCGGTGAGTGAAGTCGTGCCACTAAGCGAGATCAACACTGCATTACATCGGTTAGCAGAACAGAAGGGCGATGCCGCACGTATGGTGATAGGCATGTTCAAGTAGGTAACTTCGACAACCTGACATCTCTATCTTGTCCGTAGCGTCCTCACCTCATATTACGGGCCAACAGCAGGTAGAATTTTCCCGGTATCAGGGTCAGACTTAAATCTAAGAAGCTTGGCAATGATTAGTTTGTGTTAAGCCTGAAGTACGAGTGGAAGAGACTACTTAAGCAGCGCAAAGTTATTCGGCAAATATCAAAGACAGTAAAACGGGAGAGTTGGAAAATGAAAAGAAGCCAGACGCTAAATCGTACTGGTGGACCTGGGGAGATTCGAACTCCCGACCTCCTGAATGCAAATCAGGCGCTCTCCCAATTGAGCTACAGGCCCGCAAGACCATTAATTATACTAAATCCGATTCAGTTTGCTAAGCGCGGCCACCGCATGATATCTACTTCTTGCCTTTCTTCGCTTTAACCGGTCCTTTATCGGCCGGGCCCATCCAGCGCTCGTAGTGAACGCGCTCGGGTTTGAACCTGTCCTCCATGCGCGGCCTCTCGTCCGGATAGCCTATGGAAACAAGCGCGATGGGCACTATCCTAGTAGGCATATTTAGCAGTTTCCTCATCCCGCTCATCCTCTCCTCCACGGGGAAAATGCCGACCCAGACCGCCCCCAGGCCGAGGTCATGGGCAGCCAGGAGTATATTCTGCGTAGCCGCCGAACAGTCCAGAATTCCCCTGCCTTTGGTCAGCTCCAGGCCGCCGTCATCACAAACCAGTATAGCCAGTGCCGCTTCTTTCAGCATATGCGAGTGCGGGTGGAAGGTCGGCACCTGAATCAAAGTCTTGCGCTCGGTGATGACCACGAAATGCCATGGTTGCTCATTGGCCGCCGATGGAGCGGCCATCCCGGCCCTTAAAAGCTGTTCCACCACTTCCGCCGATACGCGGTTATCGGTATACTTCCTGATACTGCGGCGTGTCATTATCGCTTCAATGGTATCCATGGCTTCACCTCGTTCCTGCCGAATTTAGATGCGCCGCCTGATCTTGCCGATCCAGAGTCCGATCAATACGATCAGCGCAATTACGGCTGCTGCCAGCACATAAGGCCAGATCATCTCATAGAGAGGCGTGGGTGGCAACTGCCTGTAATCCGTCAAACTCACCTTGAGTTTGTTATCCAGGCCGCTGGCGATATGTAAGGTGGACTCGGCCCTCTTGCCTTCTTTCTCGACAATGATCTTGTATGTGCCGTAGAAACCGCGCACCCTGGCAATTCCATCATCCCCCGTGTATACATCGCCGCGCGACCACCATTTATTGCGTATAAGGTCGAGGAGGCGGTTATAGGCCGGCTTTTTCGTCATATCCTGTCGCAGTAGGCCGGCAGGGGCCCCCTGCCAGGCGCCGTAATCGGAGAGGTCCCACCAGGTTATGCCCTGCACTGACGGATGGCTAAAGAGCATGGTATAGAACTTCTCCACATAATCGGCCTGCTCAACCTCCCCGGCCGGCGTAGTGGGCCATTCGGCGGGCTGCTCTGAAGATATACCTATCTTGGGGCTCCCGCTCAGCACGGTTACCTCGCTGAAATGTATAGGCACTTCGAAATCCTTGAAACGTTCGCAGGTATCCCATACCTGATACAGCGGCCAGTTACCGCGGTGCATATGCGATTGTATGCCGATAGCATCGAATTTCCCCTTCTGTCGCACGACACCCTGGAGGAGATCGCGGAAATCCTGGTCGGTGCGGAAATCGTTGATTATGAGGGTTGACGTAGGACATGCCGACCTGGCCCAGGCCAGCGCATCGGTGCAGACCGTTACCGGTGTGCGCGCGGCCATCCAGTTACCCAGCGGATTGTTTACCCTGGCGCCCATGGTGGGCTCATTCACAACATCCCAGAAATCGATCGTCCCGCAGAATTCACCCACGGTCTCTTTGACCCGCTTTTCCTGCGCTGTCTGCATATCATCGGCCGGGATAGGGGCCCAGTTCGGGAGCGAGTCCGCCCATATAAGAGGATGCCCTTTTACAACAATCCCCTTCTTTTTAGCCCACTCAGCAATCATCTTGAGCATGCCGGCTGAGGTCTGACCCTGGGTCGCCTCGTAGCTCTCCCAGTAAAAGGGCGCTGTACCGTAATTAAATAATGCGCTGCAGGCTTCAGCCCACTCTTGATTGACCGCGGTTGGACCGTTCTTGGCCAGCAGGCCCAGGCTGGTGCCGAAAAGGAAATCATGGCTCTGCTGTTCGTAGTATACGCGGGCTCCCCTCACAGGGACATCATTTTCATCCAGCACCAGTATGACGCCGTCCCCCTTGCGTATTTTCTCTATACGGTCGCCGGCGCCCTGCATGATAAACCACTCGCGCACCCCGTTGTAAGCCTGCTGAACTACGTTCCCTGCATCAGGGACCGGCGACTGGCATGCCGCCGAAGGAAATAGCAACGAGGCCGCCATGGTTGCCAAAACCAATATGTGAAAACATCTCCTGTTCATATCCTTCCTGCAAATGACAACTTTTTTATATTTTAGCACAGCAGACAAACCTCCTATACCGGCCCGGCCTGTTCGGCGGCTGCCGAATATAATCGGTAACACTATTATTTACTCCCAGTGACTTAAGGCTATTTAGATTTTCACCTGTGATTACCAGCGTCTCTCCTAAATAACTGTGTTTTTTTGACAGACCCCTTAAAAACAATATAATATATAGCGATATGAGTATATGGCTATATAATCATGGAGTAATATTTTGAAGGAATTGAAGTTGGACAAGGTCACGCTGTATGAGTTTCATGCTCAATTCTGCAAGACTCTGGCAGACGCTAACCGCCTACTAATAATCGCGGAGCTGGTAGCGGGCGAGAAGTCCGTAAATGACCTGGCAAATAATTTAGGACTGCACCAATCCAATGTTTCGAAGCACCTGGCCTTGATGAGGGAACGCGGGCTGGTGGTAACGAGACGTGACGGCGCATCTATCTACTACTCTTTATCGGATCCCAGGATTTTTGAGGCGATAGAGCTGCTGGTACAAGTGCAGACCGATCAGGTTGCCAGAAGACACAACCTCGCGCAGAACAGCTTGTGACAGGAATCAATTGAGATGGTAGCTGTTCACCATAAGCGGCAGCAAGAATAAAACGGGAAAGGAGGCAATTCGGAATGGAAAATTCTACAGCCGGCGTGACTTTAATAGTCATAAGCGGGGACATGGACAAGGTCATAGCGGCTTTCAATATCGCCATAGGCGCCGCGGCATTGGGC
>Ga0247841_10007444_pt1 | contig 16281 bp, 11 predicted proteins | sample LaCruzMarch2015__2_FD_192410 | JGI IMG/M metagenome (GOLD analysis project Ga0247841, IMG submission 192410) | Freshwater microbial communities from meromictic Lake La Cruz, Castile-La Mancha, Spain - LaCruzMarch2015_18m | ecosystem: Environmental > Aquatic > Freshwater > Lake | place: Spain... | reverse complement strand
GGCACCGAATCCTTTTCGAAGTCATCAACGACGCCGTTTTCGTCCACGAGCTGGATGGGGAAGGCTTACCCGGGCGTTTTCTCCAGGTCAATGACGTGGCCTGTCGCCGTCTGGGATATACAAGGGAGGAGCTGCTGTCCCTCTCACCCCGAGACATCACGATACCGGAGGAATATGAACGGATTGCCGACAAGCGAAATGGTCTTGCTTCTCAAGGTAATATTCTCACAGAAACGATTCATGTGACGAAGGATGGACGGAGAATCCCCGTGGAGAGCAACATCCGCAAGTTCCAGTATTTCGACAGACAGGTCGCTCTCTCTATTTCCCGCGACATCAGCGACCGCAAGCGTATGGAGGAGGTACTGCGGGAGAGCGAATCAAGGTTCCGGACCCTTTTTGAATCTGCCAACGATGCTATTTGCTTGATGGATCATAATGTCTTTATTGACTGTAACCCAAAGACTTTGGAGATGTTTTGTTCTACCAGGGAACAGATCATCGGGCAACCTCCTTTCCGGTTCTCCCCGGAGGTTCAGCCTGATGGAATGAGCTCCATGGAAAAGGCACGGGAGAAGATCAACGCGGCGATTAAAGGTCATGGGCAGTTCTTTGAATGGAAACACAGTCGTTACGATGGAACTCTTTTTGATGCAGAGGTCAGCCTGAATGCCTTCAGCGCTGCGGGTAAATACTGCCTTCAAGCTATTGTTCGCGACGTCACCGACCGTAAACGGGCGGAGGAGGCGCGGCAGGATAGCGAGTTGAAATATCGGACCCTCGTCGAATTAACTCATGATTTTGTCTTCATGGTGGACCGGAAGGGATTGTTTACCTATGTGAATCCGAATTTCGAAAAAGCCACCGGCTATTCCCTTTCCGACCTCCAGGGCCATCCCTTCACCATGGTTATTGCCCCGGATGAAAGAGAAACCATCATCGACAGATTCAGGAAAGGCGTCAGCGGTGCTCCCGCTATTCCCTATGAAACAGAATTACTTGATAAGGAAGGGAAGCGGTTTGCCGTCGAGTTTCTAGCTTCCAATCTTTGCGACACCAGAGGTAATGTGACCGGCAGGTTCGGCGTCGGCCGCGACATTACCAAAAGGAAAGAAGTGGAGGCGCTGCTCAAGGAAAGTGAAAAAAGATACCGTGAACTCAGTATTATCGATGACCTCACCCAGCTTTATAATTCCAGGTACTTTTACAATCAGCTAAAAAGGGAAATCGATCGCGTTACCCGCTATGAGGAACAGCCCCTGACGCTCCTCCTTCTCGATCTCGACGACTTCAAACAGTTCAACGACGCTTACGGTCATGTCGAGGGAGACCATGTCTTATCACGGCTCGGACAGGTGGTAAAAAGATGCCTCCGCCAGACGGATTCCGCCTATCGTTATGGCGGCGAAGAGTTTACCATCCTCTTGCCTATGACAACAAGCAAGGATGCCGCCGTTACCGCGGAAAGAATCAGAGCAGAATTCAAGAAAGAGAATTTTTCTCCGTTGTCTGGTCAAGACGTCCATTTGACAATGAGCATCGGCCTTGGGCAATACAAGCCACAGGAAGACATGAAGGGCTTCGTGCACAGGATTGATCAGCTTATGTACCAGGCGAAGATAAACGGAAAAGACAGGGTTTATTCTGAGTTATAGCATTAAAAGCAATTCATGTACGATCTTTACTATTCGTTGTCGATCCAACTAACAATATATTCAGCATCGCCTGCTTGCACCCGGGGATCGGCAACATTCCAAGCGCCCTTCAATCCGAGCTCTCTTGCCGATAGTTCAAAATGACACATGGCAATGCCCATATCAATGTTTTGCATCTTGATATCTCCGAAGACAGCATTATAACCCGGTGTCCTGCTGAGATAAAAATGGAGGTTTCCCCTGTCCTTGATAATTCGCCAGGGCTGCTTGTTTGATGCTGAAGGACCGATTCTTACACATTCAAGCGGCGTTTCATAAGGTGAAGACGACTCTCTTTGCAGAGGCGTCCTTATATTGCCGGCGAAGAATAGTTCATGCCATGGTTTTCTTTTATCTGAACCAGCGCTTAATCTGAACAATCTATCTACGATGGATCTCTTGTTGCTGGAATACCCCACAGGACTGATAGCCGGCAATAACTCATCATTGACAAGCCCCATCCTTGCTCCAAATCCGCTCCTGCTGAATGTACCTCCCAGCCAGCAGGTTCCTAACCCCATCGCGGTTGCTTTCAGGATATTCTTTTCCATGCAATATCCATAATCTTCCATGGCTTTTGCGTGGTTCCCGACAGCTCCCGCCATGAAATATTTTGCCCCTTTGATGACGCCATAGGTGCCAGGCGCCTTTATATCTAATGTTTCCACGCCGCTAAAATCAAGAAGCTGGAAGCGGATCATGCTGGTAAAAGGCGCGTCCGTATGGGCGGCAAGAAATTCCCTCAGTTCCTCCCGTTTATCCTTATCAATGCCTTTGTCGCTATACACCCGGCATGAAGTACGTCTTTTAATAACCTCTATAGTTGCCATCTAATCAGCACCATGGCTATGTTGATCTGTATCCGGGGTTGTGCCTGCTCGGGCATATTTGGCATATTACCTCCTGTATAAATTAATCTTTTATCGGCAAGAACCCTTTCTCATCTAAAGATTTCATAATCCCGCGCAGCAGATAATTATTATCAAAACGAATCAAATATTTTCTGGAGCCTTCTCTTTCGGGCTGCAACATTTTCTTGTTTTTCAGACGGGCGATCTGGCGGGAGATTTCCGGCGACGATTTTCCCGGGAAAAATTCTCCGATGTCAGAAGCCTGCATGGTTCCAAGCTCCGCTGTTTTTCTTAAAATTTTTGATTCCACATCCGTTAAGACTTTTCTTTCATGTGCATAGCTGATCGCAGGAATGATAATTTCCTTTTTTAAAAAATCATACTCTGCCAGACGGTCAATCTTTTCTATTTCCTGCTTTAATCCCGACAAGACATATTCACACCAGGCCGCCATTCCTTCATCGCTGCCCGAATCGGCTCCAGATAAATACTGGTAATATTTGTTGCGGTCAGAGCAGAATACCGCGGTCGGATTCAATATTCTTCCCGTATCAACATGAAACTCCTGCTTGACCAGTAATGCGTAGGTGAACAGACGCACCGTTCTGCCGTTGCCGTTATTGAAAGGATGAATCCAGACAAACCGGTGATGCGCGGTGGCCGTTTTGATCAAATCATACTTGGGTGAATCCGGTTGATTGATGAACCTGATCAGCTCATCCATGTAATCGTTGACCTGTAAATAATCCGGCGGTTTGTGGCCGGCGCCGGCAATGCTGACATTTTGTTTGCGGTATAATCCCGGTGTTTCATCGCCTTCGCCATGCGGAGCCGGTGTCAAATCTCTCACGGTCAGGCGGTGTAATTCGCAGATAAATGCCCGATCCAGCCTGAAAGTTTTCACGTTTTCGTCGATAAAATCCATTACCTTTTCCATGTTCACAATTTCGCGAATTTTTTCATCGGTAGCAGACGCGCCTTCCAGACGGTTTTCGATAATTTCCGCCAGCGTCGTTCTGTTGCCTTCAATCCGCGCCGAGCCAATACTTTCCAGCATATGAAACAACTCTTTTAACTGGAAGAATATTAGCGGGGGAGTTGTTCCTTTGAGCTCTTTTTTCCGCAGATAATCCAGTTCGATCACCAGATCGGTCAGGCGGGAGTCAAAAGAAGGCTGAATGAGTTTAAGATCGAAATGCTTGAATGTTGACGCCATATTTCACATCCCGCAAAACATGATTTAACATTATGCTACTGCAAGTCCTTATAAACTGAAACAATATAATTGTCAAGAGAATGTCAACAATTAACATCAGACTGGCGTGGCAATTAACACTGGGTCAGTTGTAGAATTCCATATTCCGGCTAACCTGCCGCTGCCCTTCCATTTAAATTGTTTCCAAAATGGAAAGATTTGCTTCCTGCTGCAGCTCACCGGTCTCATAGATATTTGCCAGATGCTTACTGACGGCGGGTATCTTAACTCCAAAAAGCTCGGCCATGGCCTTCTGAGGAAGCCAGACAGTTTCGTCTTTTATGTCACCTTTACTTCGCCAGAAATCATCTTAGGGGGAAGGAACTTGTCATGCGTGAAACCGCAAAAGGACGAAAAGCCAAGCTGTTTGAGTTCTTTCCGTGAAAAGATTTCGGTTTCTGGTTCGGTGAAAGCGGTCATTTGAAATCTTTCAGAAATCTCGATATATTTCTTTGCTTATAATTACCCCAAGGCATTAACCTTTTTACCGGCCATGTTATATAGAGAAAGCGTTTAGATCGTGTAATTGCAACATAGGCGTTGTTTTTTTCCTGCACCATTTCAGCGCCCCCGTTTCTAACTGCACGATAATCAGGAAAGGTTTCGTCATCCATACCCATCAGGAAAACGATATCGTATTCCTGCCCCTTCATTGTGTGTACAGTGCTAAGAGTAACACCATTTTTTTGAGCTAAAGGGTGTGTTTTGCCGAGTGCCATTGAATTCTTAAATTGCAGCAGTGATTTGCTATCAGTTCTTTTTGCATACTCATGCCAATGCTGCAAAAGGTCATTAATATCATTCATTACCATTATTTTCTCATCATCATCCTTAATATGATCATTTCTCTTTATAAATGCTGAAAAATTATCGAGACATAGGTTGAAATTGCTGCCATCATCACTCAGATTAATTACAACTTTTACTGCTTCTTTATCTGCCTCGTCATCTAAACAATTTGAAAGCTGCTGCAAATTTTTGGCTGCTTGGCCTTTGCATAGGTCAAGCAGCCGATACCAATGCAAGGTATCTTGTGGATTCAGTTTAACGCGCAGGGCCATGTCAAATACTTTCATTAATTTTGATTCAAACTTAATAGCTCCGGGAGTCACTTTAAAGTAGTAAGGAATCCCTTTTTCATCAAAAACATTTGTCAGATGATTGAATACGTACTTATTCCTACCAAGAATGGCGATTTTCTCATGTGTAATATTCCCCTCAATATCCTTATGTTTGCCAAGTCTTATAAGATCAGCAATCTTTTCTGCAATCCACTCAGCTTCGCTCTTTTCATCGTCCAATTTGTGGATTTCAAAAATCCCTTCAATTACGGTATTAACAATATCACAGGAATCATGAATAATTTTTTCGGCAGCAAGCAACACGCTCGTTGACGAACGATAGTTTCCTTTAAGCTCAACAATCTCAGGCTGAAAGTCTTCGACAAACATTTTAGTCATGTATTCAGATGATGACCCGTTAAAAGCGAATATTGACTGATTTGGATCACCAACCATCATAACATTCCTATGCTCGCCAATTGTTAATGAGCGTAGCAGTTGATATTGAGCATAGTTCAAGTCTTGTGCTTCATCGATACAGATATATTCATAAGTTCTTCTATATAAAGCAGCAATCTTTGGATTCGTAATAAAAAGGTTATACGTCAGCAATATAAGGTCATCAAAATCTATCGCATTTTGTGAATTCAAAATGTCTTGATAAGTCGAATAAAGTAATACTAAATCTTCATCATCGCTTTCTTTCAAAAGCTTATCCTCAGATAAGAGCTTTCGTTTCACTTCTGAAATAAAATTCAAAGCCCTGAAACAAAGCTCCTTTTGGTGCTTTGAATCTCGCTTCTCATAACTACGTTGATAAGATGGCGTTTGCTGGATAGCCTGTTCAATCAATTTAAGTCTGTCAGATTCATCTTCAAAAATATGAGGGACATCAGCAAATCCGATTAGTTGCCCATGGTTTTCCAGAACCTGTTGGCAAAAACCATGAAACGTACCAACAAAAAGGCGGTTCATAATATTGTCAAGATTCCCGAGTCGTTCTTTCATTTCCTCGCCGGCCTTATTGGTAAATGTGATAGCAAGCATTTTCCGGTTTGTTGTATCGAGAAGCCTTTTTATCCTTTCTGTAAGAACTCTTGTTTTACCGCTGCCGGCACTCGCCTTTACAAGGATTGCACCTGATCCGAAAGAGACGATTTCCTGCTGTTTGGCGGATAGCTTTATTTCACTCACTCGCATCTCTCCTTTCCAAAAGGCTCTTGACCTCTTCGAACAGCTCCGTCACTTTTGGTGGCAGCGATTTCCCGCTTTTTACTATAATTTCTGCTATTACAGGCCCGAATTGTGTCTTTTGCGAGATCATACAATCATATAGCGCATCTTTGAATCCCTGATCTCCGCTATAATTTCTTAGAATATCGTCATAAATATTTTGAGAACATTTATCACAGACTTCGGCGGTTTTGACGCTTGTTCGTTTTTTACCGTCTTTATTTCTAATTTCATTTTCTATATACGTAACAGAATGCAATTTAACAAAAGCTGATCTTATTTCGTCTACATAACCTGTCTCTAACAAATACTTCTCAAAATTACAGTCACAATCCAAAACAAAAATATTGGACTCCTTATTAATTTCTATTTCTCGATCATACAGTTTTTTTAAAGATTTCTTAACGCTTTCTATTGTCTTGTCCTCACCGTCACTCAATACGAACCATGGGATTTTTAGGGCGGCTGCAACTCGTAAGAATGGTAGATAATTCCCGTAACCTCCGACACCCACAAAGTCAATCCCCATCTCTACCGGCGTTTTATTGAAATAATGTTCAGCAAAAATTGGCAGGGCCTGTTCTTCTGTATCTCCTTCAAAAAAGATAATTGCTTTTGAAAAGAATAATTCACCTCTCGTATTTGTGACCTGTCTTCTTATTCTTCTAATATCTTCGGGATTTAATTCCCCCGTATTAATTGCGCCACAAGCAACAGATTTATTATCTTTATAAAAATTCCTGATTTGGGATAAATCTGCACATGCAGCAATATAAGGCGAATGTGTTGAAATTATTTTTTGCCCTTTAACGCCTTCTATCTGCGTATACAGTTTCTTCTGTGCATTGGGATGCAAATGTGCTTCTGGTTCTTCTATCGCCAGTATGGGGAAAAACGGTGTCTGTTTATCTTCAGCATTTTTATCTAAAAGATTGATAAACGACTTTAGGGTGAGCAAGGATGACCAACTGCGGGTACCCATACCATGATACTCCATTGGGAAACTGTCCTTTTTGTCAGCATAGTAAATCGATAATCCTTTGCTCAAATCTCTTATTTTCTTGGTAAACGGCGTGATTTCTATACCTTCGCTTGATGTATCCATTGCCGAATCTAACTCTTTTAAAGTCGCTTTGATATTTGAAAGAATAGAGCTACTGCTAACCGCTTGTTCGTTTAATTTTTTTATCTGTTGCTCGATGTTTTTCTCATCTTCTGGGGAGTATTCGATTTTCGAAATCATTTTCCCAAGGTATGAATTTTTCACTTTCATGTCTTCGAGTATATCCCGTTGTGCTTCCATGTAGTAGAATGGAATTTCTTCATAATAGAAAACTTTCTCTTTACCGTTTGCGGCTTGATACCAAAACCCACCACGTCCATTTTCAAAAGGTGGCCAATCAGGCAAGATATATTGTTTTGACCTATAGGTAGCGTTAAGTTCTTCATACTTTACGATTGTGCGAAGGGGGATGAAAGACTTACCCTCCCCATCAATCATTATTCTATCTACTGTAAAAAGTTCTTCCCATTTTTCATCAAAATCATTGCGATTGACACCGTCTTTGCCTCTTGGAACTATTTTGATATCAACAATAATTTTGTCAGAACTGCTGCTGTCCGATGTATAAAAATCATCGGGAGTAATAAATTGTCTGGTTCCTAAAGAAATTTGCAGTGCCTTTAAAAATGAAGTTTTACCGGTATTATTCATTCCTGTTAAAACAGTTACTGGTTCGAGATCGACCTCGATGTTTTGCAAGCCCCGAAGACCAAATACTCTAACCGTCTTAATTAAAATGCTCACACCATTTCCTCCTTTGTTACCATCACTTCGCCGGACATGAGTTTGGGAAGAAGCGTGTTGCGGAGGCGGGTGAGGGTGCGGATTTGCCGTTTGTTTCGACAAATCTTGTTAAAATATGGCTCAATTATTACATCAAACTTTTTGATGATAAGATCTCCAGGATATTCAAATAGGAAAGATCTCAAATTACCCAAGGCGATATACTCTTGCGTAGAACCATCAGCATTTTCGAAAATGAAATCTTTGCCAATAGGGCTTTTTAGCAAAAGATACAGATATTTGGAAAACTCTGGTTTATTGGAACTTTTAAAAAGTCCAATGTTTTTTATTGCATACGAAGGTTCTTCATCTACATAGTGGATTAATCCCAAGGTTCCAATCATAGAGAACAATAAATCATTTTTATCAACTTTACTTCTTTTGTTTATTTGATTGTAGTCTTGTTCGGAAATCTTATAAGCATTAGCGTAGTCAATCCCTTCTTCTTTTAGGTGCCGTGATGTAATCAAGTAGAAGCCATTTTCTGTTTGCTTTGGTGAATCGTGGGTACCATCACGTACTTCAATGATCTCAGACATGTTCACTTTTTTCCACTTTGGGTCCGTCTCTTCCACAAATATCTTCCGCCAGAGGGCCGCAGCCATTCCTTCCAGTGTTTTGTTCTGCCGGTGCAGAAGGTTAATTTTGTCGTCAAGGCTGGACAGCACCCCGGCAATGGCGTGCTGTTCGGGGAGGGGGGAAGGAGAAATAAAATTTCCTTTAAATCTCTAATCGGTAATTGTGGCTGTGCACTTCCAGTGGCAAATACATCAAAATCCCCCTTAAGATATTTAAACAACTGATGAGTATATCCTGGCAAAATACCCGTGGGATCAGATCGTATAATGACCATTCCCGAGTTAATTCGAATATTATCATAGGGTATTATTTCATTGAAAAAACCAATATTACCCACCGTTCCTCGCGTTGTTAAAATAATGTCATTCCTTTGAAGTTTACCCTTTCTCAGTATCTTGTCCTTTTCTTGTGAGATGAAATAGCATTCATTAAAGGCAAACCCATCTGTTGTTACATTCTTTGCGTTTAGAAAAAGACAATAGCCATTTTGATTGAATTCATCTTGTTTAGGGTAATTGGTCCCTCTATACCCATCAATAATTTCAAAAGGTGCATCAGCCATTTTGCATTCCTGCCACTTATTTATTGGCATCTGATAGTTATCGCTCATGGTTCATCATTCCGCCTGTTGCGTGGCAGGATTACAGCATTAATTGTTCCGGAAAGTTTATTATCCACGGTTTGATATTCGCCATCATAATATTTATTTTCAGGTACATGGTTAACTTGTATGGATTTCGGCAGCATTACATGTTCATACCCGTCTTCATATCCATCGGTCAACACCAACATGTCATGCGGGAATTGCTGCAGTGCTTCTATCAATTCATGAATCGTCATTCCGTCACCTCCATCTTCGCGAGGTTTTGTCAACGGTCTTTCCCTGTAAAAACCGCCGAAAGCGTAGCAACGCCCTGTTCAGTGAAGAGATAGGAAGCTTTTCACCTTCCACCCCAACTTGAGGTCACAATTTGTGACTTCAAGTTCATCTCGCTATTCACGGGCACAATATTTTTTCTCATACCGGTTTCACCTTTTCCATACATCCCCGCCTTCCAGTTCAGCTTCAATCTCTTCTATACTCGGCAGCGATGACTTGAATTCTTCCGGCAGGTTTTTGGTAATGGTGTATTCGCTCACGCCGATAGGCTTATGAATATCTTTTAAAGCATACTCAACAACCGTCTTGTTCTTGGATTTGCAAATAAGAATCCCGATTGTCGGATTGTCCTGTTCGGTTTTCAAGATGCCATCCACTGCGGACACATAAAAATTAAGTTTCCCGGCAAATTCAGGTTTGAATTTCACAGCTTTTAATTCAACCACGACATAGCAATGCAACCGTATATGATAAAATAACAGATCAACAAAAAATTCATCGCCATTTATCTCGAGACGGTATTGGCGGCCGATATAAGAAAAGCCGGCACCCATCTCCAATAAAAATCTGGTGACATGGTTAATCAGCGCATCTTCCAGTTCTTTCTCGTCGTGTTTTTCCCGCAATATCAGAAAATCAAAGCTGTAAGGATCCTTAAGGGTCTGGCGTGCCAAATCAGACTGCGGCTCAGGAAGTGTGGCCTTAAAATTGGTAATAGCCTTACCTTCCCGCGCATACAAGTCGCTTTCGATATGATGGATCAATACGGCTCTTGACCAGTTATTTTGGATGGTTTTTTGTACGTAAAACAGCGCTTCGTTTGTATCCTTGATTTTACTGATGATAACGAGGTTGTGGCCCCAGGGGATTTGTGAAACAAGCTGTTGGCCAATTGTCTTTTCCAATTGGCCAACAAGCTGTTGGCCAATTGGTTCATGTCGGCTATAGAATAGATACCATTGCTTGATATATTTGAGGTTACTAAGAGAAAACCCCTTCATATCGGGAAATTCCGCCATTAAATCCTGACTGAGTTTAGAAAAAAATCCATCTCCCCACTTTGTCTCGGCCTGCTTTTCTACAATATCAGCACCCAGGTCCCAATAAAAGTTGAGCACTTCAGTATTTACTTTTACCGCGGCCTTAATTTGAACAGAGCGTATTTTACTTTTAAGCCCTTTTAGCCACGCAGCATAATCCTTATCAATTTTAAAAAGTTTGTTCATGCCGGATTCACCTTCCCCAGATTTTCTATAATCAGGGCATTGAGCCGCACTTCCTCCTTTATCTGCTCCTCAAGTTCTCCTTTGAGCTTTCCAAACCGCTCGGCAAAATCGAAATCATCCTCATCTTCCGGCAGGCCGATATAGCGCCCCGGCGTGAGGACGTAATCCTTTTCTCTGATTTCGTCAAGGGATACGGATTTACAGAAGCCCGGTACATCCTCGTAATGGTTGGTCTTGTTGTGCCAGTGGTGGTAGGTTTCGGTTATTTTGGCAAGGTCTGCATCGGTGAAATCTTTTGTCCGGCGATTGATCAGATAACCGAGATTGCGGGCGTCGATGAATAAAACCTTGTCCAGGCGGCCCTCTTTTCTGCGGGACAGGAACCAGAGGCAGGCGGGGATCTGTGTATTCAGGAAGAGTTTCGCCGGCAGATTGACGATGCAGTCAAGAATACCCGCTTCAATAATGGCTTTGCGTGTTTCGCCCTCGCCGTTGGTTTTGGACGTCAGCGAACCCTTGGCCAGGACAAAGCCTGCCATGCCGTTGGTAGGCGACATGTGATAGATAAAGTGTTGAATCCAGGCGTAATTGGCATTGCCAGAGGGAGGAATACCATACTTCCAGCGGGCGTCGTCTTTTAAGAGATCACTGGACCAGTCGGAATCGTTGAAGGGCGGATTGGCAATGATGAAGTCGGCCTTCAAGTCCTTGTGGGCGTCATTGAGAAACGAGCCTTCATTGTTCCATTTGATATTGGAGCTATCGATCCCGCGAATGGCCAGGTTCATTTTGGCAAGACGCCAGGTGGTTTGGTTGGACTCTTGCCCGTAAATGGAGATCAGATCGGCCGGATTAAGGCTGACGCTGTGGCCTTTCTTTTTATAATGATCCTGATGAGCGGTAATAAACTTCTCGCTCTGGACAAACATGCCACCCGAGCCGCAGCAAGGGTCGAAAACGCGGCCTTCGTAGGGTTCCAGCATTTCGACCAGCAATTTGACCACGCTTCTGGGGGTGTAAAACTGTCCGCCCTTTTTCCCCTCCGCAAGGGCGAATTGCCCGAGGAAATATTCATACACCTGGCCGAGGACATCCTTGCTTTTTGCCTCTTCCGTGCCAAGGGCAATCGTGCCGACCAGGTCGATCAGACCGCCCAAACCCGCCCGGTCAAGGTTCTGACGGGCGTAAACCTTGGGAAGAACGCCTTTGAGAGAAGGGTTCCGCCGTTCGATGGCTTCCATGGCCTCGTCCACATAGCCGCCGATATCCACTTTCTTACCGTTGTCGAGCAGGATTTCAGTTTTCTTGGCATTATCGGAAATGGGTTTCCAGCGGGCGACAGGAGGGACAAAGAAAACCTTTTCCGCGGTGTATTCGTTCGGATCTTCCGGATCGGCACCCTCGTATTCGCCTTTGCCGCCGACCAGTTTGGAATGCAAAACTTCAAAGGCATCGGAGATGTATTTCAGAAAAATCAATCCCAACACCACATGCTTATATTCCGCGGCATCCATGTTTTTTCGCAGTTTATCCGCGGATTGCCAGAGCGTCGCCTCAATGGATTCCTGTTTATTATTCTTACCGGCTGCTTTCCTGGCTTTGGGCATCATGTCTCCATCTCATGTGAAACACACATGACGAATATACGTCATAAAGGGGGATAAAAATCAAGCACTAACCCCTTCCCCCACCCCAACCCTCCCCTTGAAGAGGAGGGGGAATACCACGATGGATTCATGAATATTTAAGGTAAATCTCACGCTTCATAGCGCCCTTATCGGGCATGGGGGTTAGCATTTTTGAAACCACTTCTATGCATAGAAGTGGGTAAAGTCACTAATATAATTAACTAATCGGCGACACCTCCGATCATTTTCATGCCAGATTTTTGCTCGGCGGGCTCTCTCCGGAAAGGGCAATTTCCAGGGTATTTTTCAGGGATGACATGGCCTGGGTGACCATCGCTTGGTCGTCGGTTGACAGGGCTTGAATCTCCAGGGAGGAGATCTTCTGCTCCGTAACGGCGATGGTGTTGACGAAAGTCTCGGCCTTGGTGCGCTTCCCGCCGGTGCGGGTTTTTTTCACACCGGCCAGTTGCTGCTGTTCCCTGAATTTCGTGTATTGGGTCAGCATGCTGCGCTCCTGTTTGTTCCTGGCGATGGCGATGAGGATATTTTTCGGGACGGTGGGATCTATGCGGCATTCGTCACGGATCTCCTGGGGCAGCTTGTTGAGAGACAAGGTCTCCGAGATGGCAGTGGGCGATTTCCCCATAATACCGGCCAAGTTGTCCTGGGTGTAGCCGTGCTGCTTGATAACCCGATTCATCGCCTCCGCCTCCTCGATGGCGTTGAGGTCCTGGCGCTGGATATTCTCCACCAGGGCGATCTCGGAGGGGTCGCCATCGGTAAAGATACCGGGGATGGCGAGGACATTAGCCATCCTGGCAGCCCGGAGCCGCCGCTCCCCGGAGACGATGATGAGCCAGCCCTGGTTCCCGTCCTCCTCCCGAAAGAGGACAGGCTGGAGGATGCCGTGCTTTTTGATGGATGCGGCCAGTTCCGCGAGAGCCTGGGGCTCGAAGTATTTACGCGGTTGCTCCGGATCTTCTTTAAAGTCAATGATGGGAAGGGTGTAGAGTTCACCTTTTTCGTATTTTGCCATGGGTCGTTTCCGTTTCTTTGTCGCGTTCGGTCCTGATAATCGAGATTGCTAATGACACTCGCTGTAACCGCATAAGCGGCAAACGGCGCAACCTCCCTCGTGCTCGACAATGCCGCCGCATTCCGGACAGGCCCCTTTGACAAAGGCCATCTTCTCTTTGATTATTTCCTGCCCTCCATTGTCCGACAGATGGGATTGAATCGCCTTGGCTACAGCGTCGGCGCAGGACAACACCTTGTTCTCGCCGAATCCGTATGGTGAATGGCAGGAAATTCCCTGTAGTTGCTTGACGACCTGTCGCGCCTGAACCCCGCTGCGCCAAGCCAGGGAAACCATGCGGCCGATGGCCTCACTCTGCGACGCCGCACAGCCGCCGGCCTTGCCCATGGTCGTGAATAATTCAAAAATGCCCGTTTTATCTTCATTGACGGTTACGTAAAGGGGGCCACAGCCGGTCCGCATCTGATATGTCCAGCCTTTCAGGACCTTGGGGCGTTCCCGCTTGACCACCGTCTTTTCTTCATCGATGGACATCCGCTGGGTTTGATCTTCCTTTTTCATGGTCGAAAGTACCTGCTTGTCTCTCGATCCGTCGCGATAGATCGTCACCCCCTTGCAGTCCATCGTATAGGCCAGATGATAAACCTTGGCAACATCATCGATGGTGGCATCATTGGAAAAATTTACCGTCTTGCTCACCGCGTTATCCGTATACTTCTGAAAGGCGGCCTGCATCTCGATGTGCACTTCCGGGGAAATATCATGGGCCGTAACAAATATTTTCTGAATATCAGGGGGAATATCTTCCATGTCCCGAATGGTTCCGTGCTGGGCAATGCGCTGCATAAGTTCGAGAGAGTAAAAACCCCTTTCCCGGGCGATCATTTCGAATTGGGGATTGACCTCCACGAGGATGTCGTCGTCCATGACTTGGCGTACGTAAGAGACGGCAAATAGGGGTTCCACACCGGATGAGGAATTGGCAATGATGGATATGGTTCCCGTCGGGGCAATGGTCGTGATCGTGGCATTCCGGATAGGCGCCTCACCCCGCTGGTCATAAACGGACCCTTTAAAATTAGGAAAGGGGCCCCGTTTTTTCGCTAACTCCCGGGAGGCAGCGTGACCTTCGTCATGGATAAATTGCATGACTTTCTCCGCAAGGGCAATGGCCTCCTTATCGTCATAGGAAACGCCAAGGAGAATCAGCATATCTGCCCAGCCCATAATTCCGAGCCCGATTTTCCGGTTTCCCAGGGTCATCTCACTGATCTGGGGAAGGGGATATTTATTGACCTCTACGACATTATCGAGAAAATGAACGGCCAGATGAACCGCCTCTTTAAGTTTCACCCAGTCAATTTGCCCGTCTTTAACCATTTTATTCAGATTTATGGACCCCAGATTACAGGACTCATAGGGCAGTAAGGGTTGTTCCCCGCAAGGATTCGTTGATTCAATGGTTCCCACATGAGGAGTCGGATTGTCCCGATTCAGGCGGTCCAGAAAAACGATCCCCGGCTCACCGTTTTCCCAGGCCTGAGTGACAATCCGGTTGAAGACCTTCCGGGCGTTGAGCGTCCCGGCGACCTTGTTGTTCCTTGGATTAATGAGGTCATAATTCTCATCATTTTCCACGGCCATCATGAAGACTTCCGTCAGACCGACGGATATGTTGAAATTATTCAATTGCTTCTTGTCGGCCTTGCACATGATGAAATCCATGACGTCGGGATGATCGACCCGCAGGATGCCCATATTGGCGCCCCGGCGGGTGCCGCCCTGCTTGATGGTCTCCGTGGCCACATCGAAGACCCGCATGAAGGAGATGGGCCCGCTGGAAATACCAGTGGTCGTCAAGACCACATCGTTGGCCGGTCGTAAACTGGAGAACGAAAAGCCCGTGCCGCCTCCTGATTTGTGGATCAGGGCGGTATATTTCACGGCGTCGAATATTTCCTCCATGGAATCGCCGACGGGTAAGACGAAGCAGGCCGACAATTGACCCAGCTCCCGACCTGCATTCATCAGGGTGGGTGAATTGGGAAGAAACTCGAGGCGGGCCATGAGCTCGTAAAACTTTTCTTCCAATATCTTCGTATCGGCCTTCTTGTCGAATTTCCGATCCGCCGCCGCAATGGCCCCGGCCACGCGTCTGAACATATGTGACGGCGTCTCCAGAACGACCCCTTCCTGATCCCGTTTCAGATAGCGTCTTTCCAGAACGGTCAGGGCATTTTTTGTGAATTCAGGAACCAGCGCTGTGGAAGTCTTTTTTTTCATTCTCTTTTTCCCTTCGGTGATAATTACAAGTGAGTTAAATAGACAAATACAACATGTAGTATGATGGCATGCACTTGACCACAATATGCAGGAGAAGTCAACAGGAAATTTGAAAATACCAGGGGCAATTTTTACGAACTCGCAAAAAGTGCCTAAACACCCTCCCCTTCAAGGGGAGGGCTGGGGTGGGGATGGGTTTTATGTAGTCAGTACAAGTTCTTACCCCATCCCCCTCCTAACCTCCCCCTTGAAGGGGGAGGTGAAAGATTATTTTTGCGAACATGTCAACATCGAGGGTTCTTGTTTTCCAGGCAAGAAAGCCCCGGGGTGATTTTCTTACCCCGGGGCTTTTCAGTTAAAAATAAATCTCTAACTAACTTACTTAATTTATTAAACGATTATTTACCGTTTTTCCGCCAGATGTTCATTGCTTCCGCATCTTTCACCAGCCCGTCACGTAAGTCCGGATGGGCGATGTTGATCAGAGCTTCCGCCCGCTGCCAGGTGGATTTGCCAGCCAGGTCAGCCACGCCGTATTCGGTCACGATCAGGTGGGCCTGGGTGCGGGGCACCGTCACGATAGAACCCTGGGGCAGCATAGGTACGATCCTGGTTTTGGTATCGCCTGTCTTTTTGTCCTTGTAGGAGGAGTTGCAGCAGATGAAGGATATGCCGCCATCAGACATGTATGCGCCCGTGGCGTAATCCA
>Ga0247841_10007443_pt1 | contig 16282 bp, 15 predicted proteins | sample LaCruzMarch2015__2_FD_192410 | JGI IMG/M metagenome (GOLD analysis project Ga0247841, IMG submission 192410) | Freshwater microbial communities from meromictic Lake La Cruz, Castile-La Mancha, Spain - LaCruzMarch2015_18m | ecosystem: Environmental > Aquatic > Freshwater > Lake | place: Spain... | reverse complement strand
TCGATCATTTTTTGAAAATAGGGGACAGAACGGGCATATGTGTCTTTGAGGCACTCACTGGATGGAAGTAAAGACGGATCAACATCTTTATAAACAGGGTCGTTACCTGGGTGACGAGGATCATTTTTTTCTAATTTGGGTGGCGGGATATCATAACTACGCCTCCAAATTGTTACCTGTTCTTCTCCATATTTTGCAACAGTTTCTGGCTTATTTAGTCCTTGTAGAGCCCCATAATGACGTTCATTCAATTGCCAAGCTTTAATGATTGGAATTTGAGAAAGACCCATTATCTCTAAAACTGTCTCCAAAGTTCTAATTCCTCGCTTTAAATATGAAGTAAAGCCTAGATCAAAAGAATATCCAAGCTCTTTTAATTTTAAACCGTATTTTCTTGTTTCGATTACTCCGCTGGGCGCTATATCAATGTCCGTCCAACCGGTAAACCGATCAGGCCAAACAGATAAACCATGGCGAATGATAACAAATTTATACATAGTTCTTTAAATATTCCACATTTTTTTTAAGGTCTTTTGCTTTTGTTAAAAAACTTCCCGGGCAGATGACATCGGGCCTAAATTTTCGATTATTTATTGTAGGAAGAGTCTTGTCATTAACAGCGCCATCAAGAAAAATTTTAAACCTATAACCATGTACCCTTAATTGTTCAATTTTATCCAACGTTTCTGGTATAAAAGGGTTTCCCTGAACTCCAGGCGTTACAGACATAATTTGGATGGATGGTATATTATCTAGACTATAATGACTTTCTAAATCTGAAACTTGCTCGAGAGGATTAAGAGTTAAACCTATAGGAATAGGAGATAAATTTGAAATTTTTAACTCGAAATTTTTAATTGCTGAGTAGTGGATAAAGATATTTTTAATATTAATTAATTCACTAAGCTTGTTTAATTTTAGAATGTCTTTTTCAAAATCAGAAACCATGAGATGAAAATCAAAAACAAGTGACTGATATTTATTAAACTTGTTAAGGTTTTTTGATATCTCGTCAATTTGCACAGTGCGATTATTGACATAAATTCCGTCGCCAATATCAATTTGAAAATAATTATAAAAAGGGGATAATCTATTAATGGTTAGAGCTAAAGCATCCATTGTAGGCTCAGGCATCGATGGACATATTTGCATATCAATAATTGTAACACTAAAATGTAACTAATTATTTATTAATTTATTTTGAGTTTGTTTCTTATTCGCCAAATAAACAGCTATAATCAAATAAACAACATTGTCATATGCAAGATCAAACTATAAAACTATTATCTGACTTCATTTCTATTCGATCCGTTTCCACTGACAAATCAAAACGTGAAGAGGTTTTAAAGGCGGTTGAATTTCTAGAAAATGAAATAAAAACTCTCGGTTTTGAAGTAAAAATTTGCAAGAAAAATAATTTCTCTCCATTGATCGTTGCTAAAAAGATTATTTCTTCTAGCGCTAAAACAATTGCTATATATGCTCATTATGACGTTCAGCCGGAAGATCCTGTAGAGCAGTGGGAAAGCCCACCGTTTAAGCTAACTGCAAAAAATGGAAAGATTTATGGCAGGGGTGTAGCCGATGATAAAGGTCATATTATCCAAACTTTGACTGCGATTAGTCGATTAGTTGAAAAAAATAAATTGGAAAATAACATTGTTTTGATTTTTGAGGGAGAGGAAGAAAATGAAGATGAAAGTTTTGAGTTGCTAATTGATGAGGTGAAGAAAGATTTGGAAGCAGTTAATGTTTTCTATATTTTAGACATGGGTATGAAAGCAAAAAATATCCCACAAATTTATTATGGTCTACGAGGGATTATAACTGGAGAGCTTAAGGTTAGGATTGGAACAACCGATCTACATTCGGGAGTTTATGGAAATCGAGTTTTAAATCCCGCTCAAATAATTGCAGAACTTTTAGCCAAGATCAAAGATGGAAAAACCAACAAAATCAAAATTCCCGGATTTTATGACTCTGTCAAAAAAATTAGCCAAAAAGAGACAGATCTGCTTAGAGAATTTACCCTAGATGATGAGGCAGAAAAGAAAAATGCTGGCGTTAAAGAATTTATTGGCGACTTTTTAAGTTCAAAAGTATTGCCTTCTTTTGAGATCAACGGAATTATATCTGGTTATACAGGTCAAGGTGCAAAAACTATTATTCCAAGCGAAGCAATCTTGAAATTTTCTATTAGGCTAGTTCCAAATCAAAAATCTAAAGAAATAAAAAAAATTACAGAAGATTTTATAAGAAATAATTTACCGAAGGAACTTGATTTTATCCTAGAGATTAGTGATGGCGGGGACCCTTTTTATACTGATTTTGAAAATTCATTTGCGCAAAAAACTGCAGAAATTTTAAGCGATGTCTTCAAAAACAAAACATATTTTAACCGTTCCGGGGGATCAATCCCCGCCGCCGAGATATTGCAGAGGCTTTTTAAAAAACCTATTATTCTAACCGGCTTTACTTTGCCAGATGAGAATATTCACGCGCCAAATGAAAATATTAATGAAGAAATGTTTTATAAAGGTATAACATCTTTAGAGAAAATAATATCTCAATGAGGCTCCAAATTGCTTCTTTTGTAGGATATAAGCGATTGACTAAAATAATGACAAATGACAAAATCCAAATGTCAAATGAATAACAAATATCAAATAACAAATGTTTTAAGCATTTAAAATTTGTAATTTATTATTTTGAAAAACGAGAATCTTCCATATTACTTGGGTTTTTCCTATTGTCTCGGCATTGGCCCAATGAAATTTCTTGGTCTTAAAAAACATTTTGGAGATGTTAGAAAAGCTTATCTTTCAAACAGAAAGGAGTTGGAATTAATTTTAGGATTTAAATTAACGGAAAAATTTATCGAATTCAGGAAAAAATTCGACCCGAAGAAGGAGCTTGAGAAATTAAACAAAAATAAAATTTCCGTTTTGGCAGTTGACGATGAAAATTATCCGGAAAGTTTAAGAAACATCTCTGATCCGCCAATTTGTATTTATTTAAAAAGCTCGACACCAAAATTTTTTAGCGGAAAACCACAAACCGCAAAAAATTTGTTGTCTTCGCTTTCTAATCAAGATAAAATATTCTTTGCTATCGTCGGGACCCGTAAGCCAACTTCATATGGTCGGCAAATTGCCTATAAATTTGCCCGGGAATTGACCGAGGCGGGCTTTATCATCGTTTCCGGTATGGCGATGGGCATAGACACAATAGCTCATCAATCGACGCTTGACGCTGGAGGAAAAACAATTGCTGTTCTTGGGAGCGGGGTCAATATTATCTACCCCGCAATTAACTACAATCTTTATCAAAATATTATAAAAACAGGTGGAGCGGTCATCGGAGAATTTCCTCCTGACCAAACCGTTTTAAAAGGGTTGTTTATTTCCCGAAATAGAATTATTTCTGGTTTATCAAAAGGTGTCTTGATCGCTGAGGGAGGAGAATATTCGGGTGCTTTGATAACTGCCAAATACGCCGGTGTCCAAGGAAAAGATGTCTTTGCCGTGCCTTCCCCAATTAATTCAGATATGTCCAGAGCACCAAATTTACTTATAAAACAAGGGGCAAAAATTGTAACGAACGTAGAAGATATTTACGAAGAATTTAATATGCAAATCACACCAAGAAAAAAAGAAGATATAAGAAATAACTTAAGTGAAATTCAAAGATCGATTTTTGATATTTTACAAATAAAACCGCGGACAGTTGACGATCTAGCCATAGAGTTTGCAAAAACAGTTTCAGAAATTCTGAATATAATTTCGGTCCTAGAAGTTGATGGGGTTATTGAGAAAAATCAAGAAAAAAAATACCAGATAAAGTTATAAATCCAGAATCCAAATGACAAATCAAGCTCAAAATCCAAAAAAAATATATGATTTGAAAGAAAGAACTTCTAAATTTGGTAAGGAAATAATCTGGTTTTTAAAAACTTTATATTATGGACCAATTAATACGCCACTAATTTCACAGCTTGTGAGATCGGCCACAAGCATAGGCGCCAACTACATGGAAGCTGATGTGGCTGAGTCAAAAAAAGACTTTCGACACAAAATAGGAATTTGTAAGAAAGAAGCTAAAGAAACCATACATTGGTTGCAAATGATTATAGCGTCAAACCCAAATACTGAAGAAAAGTGTAAAATTTTTTCTCGAGAAGCTCATGAATTTGTTTTGATTTTTTCAGCGATTTTAAGAAGTTGATTTTTAATATTGGCTTTTGGATTTGAATTGGATTTTAGATTTTGTCATTTGGATTTATACAGAATTAACAAGTAGATCGGCTTCCACGTTTTGTTCCCGTGGCACGTAGGAGTAAGTGATTGGAAGATTAATTTCTTGTTCAAGCCCTCTAATTATAAAAACATATTCTTTAATTCTTCCATTTTTAATTTTGAAAAGTCCTTTTGCCTGATTGACCATTAAGCGAGAATCACTAAAAAACTGTATTTGTTTTATTTTTTGAAAGCTTGAGATTTGGATTTTATTTGGATTTTGGGATTTTGGATTTATGATTTCAAGTGCATTTATTAGCGCTTGATATTCCGCATCGTTATTTGTAGCAATTCCTATTGCCTTTTTAAATTCAAAAGCCTTCTTTCCATCAACCCCACTTCGTCCTTCAGACTTCGCGGGGTAAAGATATCCTACACCGCCAATCGAGGATGGACCTGGATTACCTTTTGAACCACCATCAGTAAAAACTTTGAGGATCATATTAAAAGCTTGTTGCGAAGAATTCTCCCGGTACTTGTGGATACGATTGGAAAAGGACTATTTTCTTTGAAACTCCAGTTGAGGTGGATGAGGTTGCTTCAGAAGAAGCGGTTCTACCTTGAATTGGAAGATTGGTGTTTCTAGAGAAAAAAAGTTTGGTTGGAGAATAAAGAACTCGAACTAAAAGAAATTGACCATCAGCTCCAATATCAGCGGCAAAAATACTAGTGCTATAACTATAGTTTGCAGAATCAGGAGTGCAGGGTGAACCGGCTGAAGCATTTGAAATTCTTGAAGATGGATCAACAACATATTTTTTCACTCCTCCGGTTTTTACTAATGTGATTTCAAGAGCTGGATTCGGGGTAGCAGATTCAAAGCATAATGTTAAATTATTCGGATCAACGACTGGGGTGATAGTTTTATTTTGGACATCATAGTTGCCAAGATAGAAAGTATAACTGCCGTCTTTTTGAATAATCGGAGTTGTAAATGTTTTGTCGGATGAAGATGCAATAGTTGCTGTTCCTTCAAAGCCGGTAATTGTTGAGAGTGAACCGCTTCCAATAGTAACACTTCCATTTTCTTTTAAGGCAACTTCAATGGCAGATTCAGCGGCCGTCAAAGCTTTTTGTGATTCTTCTTCAAGCTTTGTTATTTGAGAGTCTGTTGACGACTTAAAAGAAACGGATAAGACGATTGTCATCACAGTTGCAAGCAGCATGACCGTGATCAAAAGAATTTGTCCTTTTCTGTTCATACTAAAAAATTAACAAATAAACTAAAATAAGTCAATCTCTAAAACATATAAATAAGAATCACATTTATTTATCGAGCTTTTGGATTCTTCTTATATATTTTTCTTCAGTTTTTGGTGTAGCCGCAATAAAAACATCAATTAATTTGCAAGCTAATTCGAGGGGAGTATAATCGGCAGCAAGAGCAATAATATTACAGAGATCATTTTCTCTAATGTGTTTGGCTTGATCTTCATTCATAGCGACACCAGCTCGAACACCGCGAATTCGATTGGCAGCCATAGATACCGCACAACCAGAGCCGCAAATAACCACACCAAGATGATTGTCAGGATTTTGGAGAACAGCTTGCGAAACTTTTTGAGAATAATCGATCGCATCATCCAATGGATCAAGTTCATAAGGTCCAAGATCTTCTATCCTGATATTTTTTTCATGAATATACTCGATAATAGCATTTTTGAGTTCAATTCCCCGATGGTCAGCTCCAATAAAGAGAGTCATATAAACAGTATATCAGAAATAATAAATGTCAAATAACAAATAATAATTGAAACTCAAATTTCAAATATCAAATATTTAAAACAGTTTTGTTATTATTAATTTGTTATTTATAATTCAATTGTCATTTGAATTTTGTTATTTTATGTATTTTGACACTCATTGTCATCTAAATTTTGAAGCTTTTGACGGGAGAGTTGATAAGGTTGTGGATGAAGCCAATAAAGTTAGTGTAAATATGATCGTAATTCCAGGGACCGATATTCCAACTTCAAAAAAAGCGGTAACGATCGCAGAAAAATATGAGGGAATTTATGCTGCAGTTGGAATTCATCCGCATCATATTTTTGAATATCAAAAATCCAAAATCCAAAGTTCAAATGACAAATTAGACATTCAAGAAGAACTAAAAGACATCGAAAAGCTATTAGCCAATCAAAAAGTAGTAGCGATTGGTGAGATTGGGATAGACAGACATTATTACCTGAAAACAAAACATCAAGACTATCAAGTTAATAAAGAATTTGTCGATCTCCAGATAAAGTTTTTTCTAGAACAAATAAAACTAGCTTATAAATATAAAAAATCTTTGATCTTTCATAATCGTGAAGCTAAAAAGGATATATTAGATATCCTAATTAATCACGGTTCATTAATTCCGGATCACTCTTCTGTGTTTCATTGTTGTGAACCGGACATTGAATTGCTTGAATTTGCAAAAAAACACAAGATGTTTATAGGTGTCGATGGAGACATTACTTATAACAGAGAAAAACAGGAATTTATTAAAGCTGTTCCTTTGGAAATGTTGGTTCTTGAAACAGATTCACCATTTTTAAATCCTGAGCCAAACAGATCAAAAGAAGGCGGGACAAAGAATGAGCCAAAAAATATTCCGTTGATTACTAAATTCATCGCTTCATCACTTCATTGTCCAGTTGATTCATTGATGGAGCAAACAACGAAGAATGCGAGAAGGTTATTTAAAATTTCTAATTGCTAATTATCTAATTTCTAAAAAAGTACCAAATTTTAATGTTAATTAGGAATTGGCTATTGTTAATTTTTTAGGTCAATTAGAATAATTAGGTTAATTAGATCAATTTGAGAAACTCTCTTTTAAATTTTTCTGCACCAAAAAACTCTGATCTTTTTTTGGCGTCTACTCCAATTTTATTTCTCAAATTTATATTTGAATTAATTTCATTAATTTTATTTGCAATTTCTTGGGGGTCATTTGGATTGAAAAATATTGCTTTTTCATCAGAAATTTCTTTTAAAACAGAGATATCAGAAAGTAGGGAAGGACAACCAAATTGGGATGATTCAACATAAGAAAAACCAAAACCTTCATCTCTTGATGGTAGTATATTCATTGAAGCTTGTTGATAAAGTTTGATCAGATCAGAATCGGCAACAAAACCAGGAAATATAAACCTTTTATCTTCTTTTACCAACTGTTTGAATTCATTCAGTTCTTTATTCCACGGATGAGAAATTGAGGAAGTATTAAATACTTTTCCAACAAATACGCAATTAGTATTTGTAATTTTAATCGCCTTGGCAAGATTAACCAGATTCTTGTTCCAGGTTGCATCACCAACGTAAAGACAGAAAGAATTTTTAATTTTAAGTTTTAAATTTTCATTCAAATCTAAATTATCAATTTTTAATTCTAAAAAAGATTTGGGTAGACACGGATATATGATCTTTATCTTTTCACTCTTAACTTTGAGTATGTTAATGATGTCTCGTTTTGAGGCTTCAGAATCAGTAATTATTAGATCATAATTTTTTAAGGCAAGTTTGTTTAATAGTATATATATAGAACCTTTAATTCCAACTGGGAAGTGAGAAGGATATTTAAGAGGAATTAAATCGTGGATAACAGCAATTTGTTTTTTAGCAATTCTTGTTAAGGTTAAAGGAGGCTGGAGAAAGTTGAAGAAAGGGTTTATAAAAATTACCTCATTGTTAAATTGCTTGTCCTTCGAAGCCTTGGCGAAGGAGGATTTCATTGCTTCATTGTTAACGTAAGTCCATTCAGGAAAGTTTTCTTTAAGAATTTGAAGATAACGACCAATACCGCGCACAGAACTTAATTTATCCGAAGTTGTTGGATCGAATACATATACCTTAGAGTTCATAGCTTAATTATACGATAGATCCAAGCCTTGACTTATTGTATTTATTATTAATCTATTTAACGAGTTAATTAAACTCGCCAAACTCGTAATAAAAAATAAAAAAATTCTTTACTTAAACCACAAACGGCACGAGGTAACGAGGCATACGATTATGATCAACCAAGGTATTAAAAACAACAATATTTCCATGGAGGATCATTTGGCGGAAATTTTTATCTTGCATCATTAATCTCATTCGATCAAATAACTCATAAATCCCATCAATAAACCTTAGTCCATCATCGAATTCAATAACGACATTTTTGTGCTTGACAGCATCAAAAACAAATTTATGGATATCCGACTTATTCCAATTTAGAATAATTGAATCATCCCAATCGATCTTGGTAAAGATGTTCTCAAGTTTAAGTTCTTTTATAGCTTCCCAACTTTCTTCTTGGAAATTTCTAAAAATACTTTTATTGGAAATAAATACTGGTGAGGAAAAGAAATCATCCTGAGAGAATTTGCTTCCCATAATTTGATCTTTTATTTTTCCGGATTTGCGGAATGTTCTGATAAGGTCAATGGTCAATTTTATATTTGTTAACAAAAATGGATCTCTTGGAAAGACTGCAAAAGCGTCAAGAGCAGGAAAAGGAGCATATCCACCATCTGTAATAACGATCATCTCTTCTTGATGATGGGCATACGGCCAGGTATCAGAATCTCCTGCGATTGAAAAACGAGTAACAATATTTTTTAATAAAAACTTTGCTTTTTGTTTCAAAACAGTTTCTGGGATGACGTTATTGGTATAGACTTTTTTTAACATTTCCAAAATCATCAAAAATAATTTTCCTTTACCCTGATCATATAACTTGGTTGTTGATTCCCAGTTTGATAGGAGAGATTTCGGATAATTATTACGAAAGTCAGCCGTAGATTGTTTCATTACCCCTTTCAATAATTTTAAGACACCAACTGTTTTTAATAGGTCAATAGTCCTGACAATTTTTCCTTCTTTGGCCAACATATCCAAAACTTCAGCTGTATAACCAAAATTGGCAACCGCTTCATTTTCAACATGTAATTCAAGACCACTGATCACTCCTCCAGTTGAAGGATCAAAAGAAAAAAAGATGGGAACGATTTCTGCAATATTTTCTCCATCAGTTCTGAGCTGTTCTCTTAATTGTAAGATTCCTTTTGCAGTTATCATTTTATTTATAATGTCCGCCCTAACTCCGCCATCAATCTGTTTACCACCTTCGGTTGAATGGATCTGAGCTCGTGCAGCACAGCCTAAATGAGAGTCTAATCCGTAATAAATAGTGTCACCGTTTTTTTCTCTAAGAAGTTTTACTATTTGCTTGACGACATAGGATTCCCGATCAATAAAGACAGTTTTATTTTCTTGACCTTCCATAAAACCATTGACAACTCCAGCCGGCGTTCGTAAAGCTCCTCCTATTTGTGGTGGTTTGGAAAACATCACTGATGGCATGTTCCGCCCATCAACACAGGTGACAAAAAAATCATGATTTTTTATTCCAATATAATTTTTAGCTAGTTTTTTAGCTTTTATAACCTCTGCTGAACTTAATTCCTGAGCTCGTTGGATTCGAGCTTTAAAATGAAGATCAGAGAATTTTTTTAACCAAGAGAAATTTAATTTAGTTTTTTCGCGTAGTTTTGGATCGCTATAACGGTTTAAGCAACGATTTGTTTGTAATAAAATAAAACTATTTAGTTGTTGTTCGAGATCTTTTGGAAGATTAGTTGAACTAGACATAGGATACAATTATAGTATAATTTTGTTTTTTAAAATATGGGAAATTTATTGAAAATGTCATTAGGCTCGCTTGGAGTAGTCTACGGGGATATTGGAACTTCACCCCTTTATGCAATCAACGAAATTTTTTTTGGTAAAGCAAATATCATTCACAACCTGCAAAATATTTTAGGAGGAATTAGTTTGGTAGTTTGGGCTTTAACAATAATCGTTGCTTTTAAATACGTTATTTTTGTTTTGCGGGCGGATAATGATGGTGAAGGCGGAGTATTTGCCCTCTATGGATTATTGTCAAAGAAAAAATTTCAATTAGGAGCAGTCGTCACAACTTTACTTATATTTGCCGCAGGTTTACTTTATGGAGATGGAATTATTACTCCGGCGATCAGCGTCATCTCTGCGGTTGAAGGTTTAAAAATAATGACAGTCGCTTTTGAGCCGTTTATTATTCCTTTAACAATTGTAATTTTAACAGGTATATTTTTAATTCAAAGCAAGGGGACACATAGAATTGGTTCTGTTTTTGGGCCAATCATTGTTATCTGGTTTTTATCAATTGGCAGTTTAGGATTGATGCAAATTATAAAAAATCCACAAATATTTCAGGCTTTTAACCCAGTCTTTGCTATTCAATTTTTATTGAATCATTCATTAAAAGAAAACTTATTGGTTTTGGGATCGGTAATGTTGGTGGTTACTGGAGGTGAAGCAATGTATGCTGACATGGGGCATTTTGGTCGAAAACCAATTAGAATATCCTGGTTTGGGATAGTTTATCCAGCTTTGATTCTTAACTATTTAGGTCAAGGCGCGTATTTATTATCAGGAAATAAAATTATTTTTGGTAATGTCTTCTATAGTTTAGTTCCGTCAGTTTTTTTAATTCCAATGGTTATTTTGGCGACCATGGCGACAGTTATTGCTTCTCAAGCATTAATATCAGGAGCATTTTCGCTAACCACTCAAGCAATGGCCTTCAATCTTCTTCCATTTATGAAAGTGGAACATACAAATGAAGAACATCATGGCCAAATTTATCTTTCAATGGTTAATTGGGCACTATATCTTGGAACGGTGGCTTTAGTCTTGATTTTTAAATCGAGCGCTAATTTAGCCGGAGCGTATGGACTTGCAGTTTCTGGAGTAATGCTAATGACTACAATTGGAATGTTTTTTATTGCCCGTTCGTATTGGAAATGGTCAAAACTAAAAGCGATATTATTATTTGCTCCATTAGGCATTTTTGAATTTATATTTTTAACAGCTAATTCTTTAAAAATTTTTCAGGGAGGTTATATCCCACTTTCAATAGCAATTATTATCCTAATAATTATGTTAATTTGGAAATGGGGTACGGCCATAAAAGAAAGAATGCAGCATAAGATGGTTGATGAAGGAATGATAATGGAAAAACTTATTAAAATAAAATCTGGGATTACTCCAACAGATACAATTGCCCGTTCGAGCATTTTTTTATCTACTAGATTTATTGAAAAAACCACCGACAAAATTCCCGCAATATTGCAAATTTTTTATCAACGATATCATGAGCTGCCTGAAGATATTATTATTCTCAACATTCGTATCGATCGAGAAAATCCTCATCTACATGATCAGCGTTATCAGGTAATTAAATTTTTTGATGAAAATAGAAAAGGAAGTATCTTTTCTGTTCAAGCCTCATTTGGCTTTATGGAGGATCCTGAAGTTGAATATTTGTTAGAAGATTTAGCTGAACACCATCAGATAAAATTAGATATTGGACCTGAACATTGGTTAGTCCATGCGCTTAATAAAAGACTTTTATTTTCTAAAAATATCAGTTTATTTACAAGATTGAGATTTATGATCTATAACTTTTTGGATATTATCTCGATAAAGGCGGATCAACATTTTGGATTAGGCAATGAAACAGAACTAACTGTCGAAGTAGTTCCCATGAAATTTCACTCTTAATTTAGTAGAATTCTTCATATGATTCTTGGTCCAAAGAAATTACTACAATTAGTTAAGACGAAAAAGTTAGTAGAAAATTTAGATCAACGTGAATTGACAACCCCTGAGGGGGCAGGATTTGATATTAGATTAGGAGAGGTTCATCGTCTTGATGGAGGAAAAGCATATTTAGGGATCACCCATAGGGAAACTCCGAAGGTAAAAACAGTCGCAAAGTATGATGAGAAAAAAATTTCCTCAATAACAATCAAACCGGGACAATTTTATTTATTATCTTCAATTGAAACTTTTAATATTCCGCTTGATATTACTGTTAATTTCAAACCACGAACAACAACCTTCAGGTCGGGGATTATCTTAAGAACAGGCAATGTTGCTCCTGGGTATCATGGGAAGGTCACTTTTGCTGCGGTTAACGAAGGAACAGTTCCGGTGACAATGGAATTAGGTTGTCGTTTTGCCCACGCCCAGTTTTATCGGGTTGAAGGCGGTGGGACACAGTATAAAGGACAATGGCAGGGAGGAAGGGTAACGACGAAGAAGAGAGAAAAACAGATTTAAATTGTTCCATTGTTCAATGGTTTCATTGTTAAAATACAACAATCGAATAATGAAGCAATGAAACAATCTAATTGTATTTTAAAATCTTATAACATCTTAAATGTTAATTAACACTTTCAAACAAGCAGAGGCATTCCTTACTCTTCATATTCCCAAAACTTCGGATCAAACTTTTTCGGGAGAATCAGGATTAAAAAGAACTAAATATTTTCTCCATCTTCTTGGCGATCCTCAGGAAAAGATCAAAGTGATCCATGTGGCCGGGACGTCAGGTAAAGGCTCAACTTGTTATTTGATCAGTTCTATTTTAATATCTCAAGGATTAAAAGTTGGACTCCATCAATCTCCTCACTTAACTGATGTCCGAGAAAGATATCAAATAAATAATAAGATTATTTCAGAAAAAGAATTCACTAGTTACTTAAATAAAGTCGTTCCTATAATCAATGCCGTAGGAAAAACATTTCATGGCAATTTAACATATTTTGAAATTCTAGTTGGCTTAGCTTATCTAATTTTTTTTGAAAAAAAAGTTGATTATGCCGTTATGGAAACCGGCTTGGGCGGTTGGTACGACGGAACCAATGTCGTTTCTCGTTTCGATAAACTTTCAGTACTAACGAAAATAGGTTTAGATCATACGGCAATTTTAGGAAAAACCATAGAAAAAATTGCTTTGCAAAAAGCGATGATAATTAACGAAAAAAGTCAGGCAATTTCAATTTATCAAGATCCAAAAGCAGAGAAAGTTATTCGAGAGGTCGCAAAAAATAAACAGGCTAATATAATATTTGTGAACAAAAAAAATTATTTGGAAGAGGATAGCCCGCAAGATAATAAATTAAGTTTAATTGGAGAATATCAAAGGGAAAACGCAGGATTGGCGTTAACAGCAGTTTATTATTTAGGTCTAAGAGATGGTTTTAAATTGGATCTAAATAAAATTAAAAAAGTTTTTGAAACAATAAATTTTCCCGGAAGATTTGATGTTAAAAAAATTGCTGACAAAGTTGTTATTTTTGATGGCGCTCACAATCCTCAAAAAATGGAGGCCTTTATTGGTTCATTAACAAAAATATACCCCAAGAAAAAATTTAATTTTTTACTTGCTTTCAAAAAGGGAAAAGATTTCCAAAACATGCTGAAAAAAATAGTAGAATTCGCAGAATCAATTACCCTAACAAGCTTTTATACAGAAAATCAAGATATGATAAATGACTCTGAAGAATCAAAAGTAATCGGTCGGTATTTAAAAAAAATTGGGTTTGATAATTTTGAAATTAATTTATCTTTGGAAAAAGCTTGGAAATATATTTTAACTAAAAAAGAGCCGATTGTGGTTGTCGGATCATTGTATTTGGTGGGAGAAATATTTAAGTTGATTAAAGAAAAATAAATAGGTATTATAACCATAATAAAATTGTTCCATTGTTCAATGGTTTCATTGTCAAAAAAATAGCAATCGGACAATGAAGCAATGAAATAATTATGAAACATTCCGAATATCAATATCTAGATCTTTTAAAAGATATTTTAAAAAATGGTGAAAAAAAACCGGTTTGGGGGAATCCCGGGGTTTTTATTAAAGGTGTCTTTGGACGACAAATTAGATTTGATCTATCAAAAGGGTTTCCTCTTCTCACGACTAAAAAAGTTTTTATGCGTGGAATAACTCACGAGTTGATATGGTTTTTGCGGGGAGACTCAAATATAAAATATTTAGTCGATAACGATGTTCATATTTGGGATGAATGGGGATATAAGCGCTTCGAAGAAGCGCAAATCCGAAATCCGAAATCCGAAATCCGAAAATTAACACAAGATCAATATATTGAAAAAATTAAATTAGATAAAAAGTTTGCAAAAGAATATGGAGATTTAGGGCCAGTTTATGGTGTCCAATGGCGAAGATGGCCCTCCTTCGCTGAAGCTTCGGAGGGTAAACCTGCTAAAAAAACAACAATTGATCAGTTGGGTTGGGTAATTAATAAATTGAAAGATCCAAAACAAAGGTTCAGAAAACATTTAGTTGTTTCCGCCTGGAATCCTGCCTATATCTATGAAATGGCGCCATCACGGGAAGAGTCAGTTGCTTTACCCCCGTGTCATACAATGTTTCATTTCAATGTTTTAGGTAATAGATTAAATCTACAACTATATCAGCGAAGCGCCGATATCTTTTTAGGTGTTCCTTTCAATATCGCATCATACTCATTATTACTTTTAATGGTTTCTCAGATTGTTGGAATTCCCGCAGGCGATTTTGTTCATACTTTTGGTGATGTCCATACATATTCAAATCATCAAGACCAAATAAAAGAGCAGTTAAAAAGAAAGCCTCGATCGTTTCCAAAAATTAAATTAAATCCGAACGTTAAAAATATCGACGATTTTAAAATAGAGGATATTACCGTTGAGAATTATAATCCATATCCACCGATCAAGGGAGAGGTTACTGTCGTTGGGGGATTCTAAAATAATAACAAATGACAAAATTCAAATAACAAATGAATTACCAATAACAAATATCCAATGTCAAAATAGTTTTGTTATTTATAATTTGTAATTTGTTATTCAATTATAGATTTGTCATTTGATATTTGACATTTTATGATTAGTATAATCGCTGCTATTGGTAAAAATAGAGAATTGGGGAAAGATAATAAACTTCTTTGGCACATTCCCGAAGACTTTAAAAGATTTAAGGCTTTGACTCTAAACAGTGTCGTCATAATGGGGAGAAAAACTTATGAATCTCTTCCAGAAAAATTCCGTCCGCTGCCAGATCGAGTAAACATTGTCATAACCCGAAATCATTCTTTCACTACAATTAATCAATTAATTGTAGTGAGCTCGATCGAACAAGCGATTGAGGAAGGGAAAAAAAATGGGAAGAAGGAGATATTTATTATCGGCGGAGCCCAAGTATATTCTCTTGGAATAGAATATGTCGATAAGCTTTATTTGACTTTAGTTGATAAAGAGTATCCCGATGCTGATACTTTTTTCCCAGATTATTCTCAATTTAAAAAAGTTGTTTTTGAAGAAAAACATCAAGACGAAAAGTATTCTTACAAATTTATTGAGCTCATTAAATAGGTATTTTGGATACTGGATAATTTATAATATATACTGTTTTTATGGATAACTTTACTCCTTTAAAAAAATCGAAAGAGAAAAAAAAGATAAATAAACTTTTAATTTTTGGAAATCTTTTTTTGGCTGTTTTTGTAGCCGTAGTAGGTATTCTTTATTACAATGGAGCATTAATTACTACTCAACAAAAAGCAGAAAAAAGCCAAGCAGAAAGAGACGCGACTAAACAAAGACAACAGGATATTGCGAGTGGAGCTCTTGAACAAAGAAAAGAAGAGGCAAAAGCAGAAGCTCAGAAGCAAAAACAAGCGGATAAAAAAGCGGCGGAAGATGCACAAGAAGCAGCGGAAAAAACAACGAGAGTAGGACAAGGTATTGGAAGTGGAAAAGCATTCGAAGGAGGATGGAAATGTCAAGAAGGAAAAAATGGCTATAGTGGTGGTCCCTGTTTGGAAGGAAATTCTATTGGAAAAGTTGGAAGCCAGCCCCCAAACTGTTTTTGCGGTATCATCCAAATTGATGGTGGAGAAAATGATGGTACCTATAAAGGCAATTGCGGTTGTGGTGGTGGAGGAGGAGATGCGGTACAATTAGCACAACAATCATCTGAAATTGTTGAAAATACTCCAACTCCAACACCAACTGGAATTCTTACATCCACCCCAACTCCAACGATAGTTCCTACCGTGCCTGGAGAGTTAACCCCAACAGATACTTTGTATGAAATTACTCCAACCATAACTCCAACACCA
>Ga0247841_10007441_pt1 | contig 16284 bp, 16 predicted proteins | sample LaCruzMarch2015__2_FD_192410 | JGI IMG/M metagenome (GOLD analysis project Ga0247841, IMG submission 192410) | Freshwater microbial communities from meromictic Lake La Cruz, Castile-La Mancha, Spain - LaCruzMarch2015_18m | ecosystem: Environmental > Aquatic > Freshwater > Lake | place: Spain... | reverse complement strand
AACATAATAAGTTCCTTCCTTTCCGTTTTCAGTTTCAATGGCTGCGGTAATATTTTCAAAACCTAACTCAGATTTCCGGAGCACAACTTCAATCGTATCAGAAACAACAACATTTAGTTTTTCCTGAATTTCCATGCTTAGTCCGGTGCCGTGTTTGTACGAATCGGGCATTTCTGCCGGAACATGTCCCCCGGCAAAACCCGATGGATACGAGTTTTCATCGTAAATCCACACTTTCATGCCCAGCTCTTTCCCTTTCTGAACCGTGTAATCGAACAGGTGAAACCAATCCTCGGAAAGATATTCGGTAAGCAATCCCGGCCTCGGATGCACAAACACCCCGCCAATTCCGGCCTTTTTAAATTCTTTCATTTGAAAATCGATTCCCTCCTCTGAAATCTGTTCGTTCCAGTCCCACAATGGCGCACTGCGGTATTCTGATGGTGGATCGGCAAAAAGTTGTTTTAGTTGCACTGAAGTTTGAATTCCTTCGGGTGCGGGTTTTTGGGTGCAAGCTGAAAACAGAACTAAAAGAAAAATACAGGTGAGAAGAAAAATTGATTTCATATTCATTTAATTTAAGTTGAAACAGATTTACCAGATAAAACATTTCGAAGTTAATTATTTATTGGAATACAAAACATCCAAATTAAAAATTCGATTCCCTGAAATTAACAACAAAAACTTAAATTCCGATCATCTAAAGCAGCATTTAAAAACAGCAGAAAATCAAAATATTATATCATTTATTATGTTGATTTATTCAAAAATGTTTTTAAATTTATCGGCTGTTATTTACTCTTATTGCCCCTGCCTTTAAAAACCAGTGGCCTCAATTTCACTTAAATCCGTATAATAAAATGGATGAAAACGATATAAATTGTCTTAAACCGAATTAAATTGAAAAAACTGGCCTAATACCTGAATTATGAAAAGAAAATTACTGGTTTTTGATGTTGAAAGCGCCAGTCTGTTTGGTGAAGCAATAGCGGTTGGCGCTCTTGTTGGCGACCTTGAAGGGAATATTACCGACGAATTTGTGCTTGTCTCCAAAGAATCGCTTAAAAACTCGAATGAGTGGGTACTGAACAATGTAATTCCCAATTTGACCGACCTGCAAACCTGTCATACAAATTATGAATTACGGAATTCATTTTACACGTGGTATCTCAAACACTATGAAAGCTGTTCTATTTGGAGTGATGTCAACTTTCCGGTTGAAACCAATTTTATGGCAGCAGTTGCCAATGATGATTTAGCAAACCGTGAATTTAAAATGCCCTACCCGCTTTACGATATTTCGAATTTTGTGCCAATCAGTATCGACCGTATTGCCACCTGTGGAATTAAAGGTTTACGGAAACACAATCCCCTTGATGATGCAAAAGCTTCGTATTTCTGTTTTTTGAAAGCCATTAAATCTGAAAATATTCAAAACCAAATATTAAAACTAATAACCGATGGAAAATAATAATCTTTTCAGTCATCACATTTTCCTTTTTCCTTTCCAATGGGAATTTGTTGGAAAGATGATGAAGAATAATAACATGGAAGAACGAACTAATTTAAAAGAGTTTGTTGGTTTATTTGATAAAGATAAATGGAAGCGAAAAGAATATAAAATTGATACCGTACTTAATTATAATGAATACAATTATTTTTATAGTATGGTGCGAGATGTGCTTTTTGATGCTGGAACTGACCCGGATAAATCAATCATTGCCAACTTGTTTTACAACATTGAACCCGATCAGCATTTCTATGAATTCAAGGTTTTTATCGATGCTGGAAAATCAGAATTTAAAACCTACAAACTTCATATAGAATCCATCATTCTCCATTTATATTCAACCGGTGTTGGGGTACTATCATTTCATTTAAATAACCGGTTTGAAAATCAGAAAGAGCCCGATGATATTTTGCGCATTAATCAAGCGGGGAGAAGGATTTATCCACCTTTCTTTGCAATGGATTTTGATTTAATAGGAACTCAATCACAATATGAGTATAACAATTTCGAAAAAGGTTTAAACATTGTAAAAACAAAGGAACTGGCAGCAGAATTCTCTGTGATTAATGAGTTGGATGTTGAAGATTTTTCGAAGTACCACGAATCGGGTAATTTTGCAAATAACCCATTCCAACTTCCGGGTTTCTTTAGTTTTTTATTTAAAGGTATTCCTTTAACTGTTGAACGAACTGATTTTAAAAGTGATGCCAAAAAAGTATTTATAAACCCGCTTTTAGATGACAGGATGTATGTTATTAGTTGGTATGGTAATGATAAATTATCGATGAAAATTTCAGAACTTGTAAAAGATAGAAAAAACCTGCCTTCTGATTTTTATGATGAAGATTTTGACTGGTGGTATAAGTATATTTTTAATGACCAGAAAGATAAAACCTGCCAGGATGATTATATGAAGGGTGAATTAATACAAAAACACACCTATTGGCGCTGGTCAGGTTATTCTACTTTTTATGGTATTAACAGGTATTCTTTTGTATGTATTACAAGTTCTCTGGAAAACCTAAAAAGAAACAATGCCGCTTTTCTGGTAAACCACATGCAAACTATTTATTACAAAATGGCAGAATTGTGTTTGGTGCAACGGGCTTGCATTTTGCGGTTTTCAGAAGAAGTAGCACGTATATCGGCTATGAACGAAAATAAAAAAAACTCTTTAACCGCCAGGGTTAGTAACCTTTATAAACAATATATCAGGTTTGTAAACCGTGTTTATTTCCGCGAAATTACGGCACAGGAACAAGGAATTGAATTGTACAGTATGTTGCAGGAACACATGAAAATTGAACAAAACGTAAAAGATCTTGACAACGAAATCAGTGAATTACATCAATATGCCATTTTGCGGGAAGATCAGGAACGAAACAAAAACTTGACCCTATTATCTATATTAGGGGCTGTTTTTATTATACCCACATTTATTTCGGGGTTTTACGGAATGAATCTTTTCCCGGCTGAAGACATAAAAGAGTACAAGATCCTTATCTGGGTTATGTTCGGGATTGGTATAGTCTGCACTCCTGCTTCCTTTATCTGGTTTTTATCCACTTTCCGTAAAAAACCCAATTACCTTATACTTTTATTGTCGTTACTGATTTTATTTACTACTTTAATATCGCCAATTATTTTAAAACTATAAAAACGATGGAACCTAAAAATGAATCAAAAAAATCATGTTGGCCAAAAACTAAAATAGTTATTCTGGCAACTATTCCTGTAGTTTTTGCAATACCGATTATTCTCTTCCTTTGGGATGTAAATGATGTTCTTTTTAAAATTACTTTAAGCGGATTAATAATCCTTGTGTTTATTTCTTCCGGTTTTTTCTCATGGTTATATTTTCAGTATGTAAAGCGAAGTGAAGATCGAAAAGATTTATTTCTTGAAAATGAAAAGAAAAGGGAGCAGGAAGAGTTGCAGTTGAAGTTGAATTTGTATTATCGGCTTGAAGCCCTGAAATGGGAAAAGCTTCACTCAGTTATTAAAGAAATTACTGAGAAAAAAGAATATAGTTCAAAAGAAAATGAAAAAACTATCACTTTCTCAATTAATCATTCTCTTATTCAGGAAATTAAAAAAGTAATGAACGAAATTGATAAAATTAATTAACATGAAAGAAAGACAAACTAAACTCAAAATGAAAATAACCTGGTTGGTTATACTAATTATTGCCGGAAGCTGCAATAACGGAACCTCTACAACTGTTTTAAATAACTCAGAGCCAGGTGAAAGTTATTGCACTACGCTACTAGTTATAGGTGACGACCGGAGCGGATCGACTTCTGACATCCGGAAACTTACTTCCGAAGATTATCGGTTGCTTGCTGAAACCATAGGAACCAAAGGTGGTGGTACAATTGCTGTTTGCCTGATTGGTAATCCACATCCGCAAAGTCGTGAACCATTTTTCCTTTCCATGAAATCACTTGACAATATAAAACCTTACAATCCTAAGGATACTAAACTTACACTAACTGAGAAAACCCAACTAAAACTTGCTAACGAAAAAATTATAACAAGTAACAACGAAATTCTGGCTGGTCAATCTGATGCTATCCGTAATTTTCTTTATAGTTCAATTGAACCAAATGTTATCAATTACAAGTCGCCCGGCTCAGACCATACCGACCTTGATGATGCAATTCTCCGGATCAACACAATGGTAAATGAACCTCAGTACAAGCAATATGACAAAATTATTGTTGCACTAATAAGTGATGGTAAAAACCAGCGAGATAAAAAGATTCAACCCATACAATCTAAGATTACCAATAAAAAAGCAGAGGTTTATTTAATCGGATGGAAATCTGCTGTGGATTGTTTTAACGGCTTAACTCAATATCAGTTAAGCTCAAAAGATGCCTTTATCGAAATCATTAAAAATCTAAAATAAAAGAATTATGACAACAGACCAATCAATTGCCAATCCTGTAATGAATTATTATCATCAGGCCGAAACCCATGCGCTAAAAGCCAACGAACTTGCTTCCGATGCCAGGGATAAACTGGCAGTGTACAACGATCTCCATTCAACTATCATCCGGTGGGACAATATCATGGCAAATACTCATCCGGGTGTTTGGGCTATTTTCTTCGTAATTATATCGGTGGTTGAGTTTATGTTTTCAATTGATCTTTACATCGATTTACTGCCTTTTGCACCCTGGATTATACCCATTGGCATTATCGTGGTTACTGTTTTTATTTCACATGCGCTCGCGGTAAGGTTTATGCCCAGTTTGCGCGATAAAGAGTTCTCTGACAAAAAGCATAACCCGCTTTATAAAGACAAAACAGATGAACAGATTTGGGCCGAAATCAGAAAAAACAGTAACACAAATTTAATTTTTGGTATAATTGGAGCGGTTGGTATTACACTAATTATCTTATGGTTATCCAACGAAAGGGTAATCAGGGAAATTGCCGCCGGAATGAGAATCCGTCCATTTGGTGTTTATGATTTGATGCCGGTTATTTTTTATATCGCGGAGATAGTAGCCGGAATTCTTATTTTATACCTTTTAAAACGCATTTCAAAATCAATAAGGGCGTGGTATATAAAAAGGAAGTTTGATAAAATTGTAAGACAAATGGCACATGAAACAGATTTGGCAATTAGTAGTTTTGAAATGGCCGAAACTAACGGGTTCAATATTCTTGAAAAAACAATTAGCGAAAGTATCCATATTGCATTTTACCGCAATAAAAACTGCAACCCCAGCGACGAAGAAAACTACATTGCCGAACCTGAAAATATACCTATGAAAGTAAAATTCAGGATAGACAGGGCCGATAAATCAAAACCATTGGCAGCTAATATTCATCTCTTCTCCGAGTACAATTATGCTGCTTCAGGCGCTTCTGACAATACAGGGAATATTGAGATAGAGTATTCATCCTTTCAAAATGATACCATGAAAAAAATTATTGTTGAATTCAGCGATGGTGCAAATTGCGAGGATACCGGAGTTTTTCTTACTGGAAACACTGTTCCACATACTGTTTTGTTTAGGGAATAATTAATTAACTCAACAAAAAATAACCATGTACAAACTTGAATTTACATTAAAACAGCACACGCCAATCATCCACTTCCAGCACGAACAGGATGGGGCAACGCTAAGAGCAACTGAAGTGAAGCCTAAACTGGATAGGTTTATCATTGAAAAATTAACAGGTCAATTTGGTAATAATGCATTTGAATTATTTAAAGCAAATCCTTTATGGAAAAACTGGCTTATTGGAAATGGAGAACATCCAGCCTTGGATTATAAGTTGAAAATTGAGTCGGATGGAGAAATTTTAAACTCTAAAATTGAAAAAAATTATCCCAATTATTTAGGAAATATGGGTAAAACACCTGACAACAAAGGATTTGTGATAAATCAGAGCACATTTGTTTCAATTTTCGTTATTAATAATGATTTGAAAGAAAAAATAACACAATATTTTTCATTATTTCTATCAAGAACCAACTTTGGAAATAGAACAAGTAAAGGATTTGGATGTTTTTCATTATTTGATAATTCAGAAACAAATTTTGAAAAGGAATTATTGGAAAATTTTGGTACTGTTTTCAAATACATCTGGAAAAATTCAACAGTAGATTTAGTTGAAGATAACAAATATTTGTTTAGGAAGATTCAGGATGAGTATAAAGTATTAAAAGCCGGTGATTCAAGAAGTAAAAAAGATAGCAAATTAAGACAGTATGTTAATAAATTGCCGGTGCCTTTAGAATGGGAAAAACCGGTAATTCAAACAGATATACAATCATTTACACCGAATAGGCTTAATATTAATTGGAAAAATAAGAACTTTTATTATGTGAGAGCATTACTTGGTTTAGCGGATCATTTTGAATTTATACAACAAAAAGTTACAGTACATTTTACGCCACTGGATAAAAATTTTGAACGATTTGCTTCTCCTTTGATCTTTAAAGTGTTTGATAAAAACCTTTACCTTACGGTAAACAACAATCACAATCTAAATCAAATCAGAAGAAAGGAAATAAAGATTACTTATAAGCAGAATGAGAGGGATGTAAAGGGAGTAGAAAACACCCTGAAAATACCCGATATTGATTTTAATATAAATGAATTTCTTAATGATGCTTTAAAGAATACCTCTTGGAAAAAATTGTAAAATCAATTACACCTAAATGAAAAATACTCAATTGAAAAAATGGTTAATAAAATTGAAATCCGAGCAAAATATTTTCATTATAATTTTCTCTGTATTATTTCTTACAGGTACAACACTCCTTATTATAACCTTTTACATATATGAATTAAACGACTCAAGTGCATTAGGAGATACAATAGGAGGAATTGTTGGTACTTTTATCAATTTGGGAGCAGCATTATTGATATTTATTACTTTCAGGGCGCAAGTGAAAGCAAATACTGAAATCTCAAAACAGGTAAATGATGATCGGGTTACTAAATTGTTTGATTTATTCACCAAATCAGAATTTTATAGGAGCATAAAAGGGAAATATGAACTTTTAATTAATGACTGTAACGATGCATTTAAAAGTAACAACTTGAATTCTGAACTATTTGGTCATTATACAGATATAGGATATAGTATTAACAATGAAACCCTAAAAGCTGATTATGAATATGTTAATGCCATCTATAATGCTGCTATTGATGCAGCTAATTTTAAAGAAGAACCTTTTCAGAAGCATCTTCTTGAAACGATGTATTCTAATTTGAAACCATATCTTTGGTCGATTGATAAAGCAAATGAAGAAGTAATTGACCGTTTACCGATAATTAAAATTGAATCTTCAAAATCTCAGATTTCCAAAACAAGTGAGACTTTCACAATTAAGCAGACAAAATGCAAAGTTGTAAAACTTTTGAAACTCGAATTATTAAAAGGTGTAAAAGTCTTAAAAACCATTGATCTTAAAAATAAGGTAATAGAACGGACAAAGGATAATATCGAAATTAAGTTTGGGAAAATTAAATCAGATACTTATAATCTTAAATGGCATATTGAATTTAATGGCCTAATTTATAATTATTTGAGTGATGAATATCAGATTAACTAAAAAAAATTAATAATAAATACAAAATGAAATACACTGCAATTACCATCGGGCCCATAATTGACACCTTAAATTCTGCACGAAAAACACGTGAGCTTTGGGGGGCTAGCTATCTGTTTTCCTTCATCATAAGAAAAACAGTTGAGGAACTGAAAAATAATAATATCAATATCCTCTTACCGTTTTATATCAACGATTCGGAATGGAATAATAATCTTGGAGCTGGTTTATTTCCTGATCGGATTTTTGTCGAAGGTGAGATTGACATTCAAAAGAACTATTTTGAACCAGTCAGAAATAAAATTGCCGATCAAATTTTTAATTGGTTAGATTCAAAAAAACTTAAAAGGAGCATTATTTTAGACGAAATTAAGAAATATCTTGAAAACTACATTAGGTTCATTCAGGTTCAATTTGAATGTCAGGGCGATGAAAATATAATTGAAATAGGAACAACACTTCTTGACTCGAAGGAACTACAAACCAAAATTAATCCCGAAAATAATTTTGTTGAAAAGGAAAATCCATTATTCTTTTTCCTTTATCATGTTAATGGGAGTTTTTTATTTAGGGATGGTTTTAAAAATACCCGTAAAAGGTTTCCTTCTTTGATTGAAATTGCCTCAAGTGAATTTGAATATACTCAGGATTATCAAATAATTAAATCTAATATTGAAAAGTTTCTAACTCAATCTGAAGACCTTAATACTGAAAAAAGTGAGGGGAAGGATGAGGAAGAAGAAATTATTGAATTATTGAAAAATACCTTTGGAAAAGAATTCAGACAGGTACACAAATATGTAGCTATTGTTCAGGCAGATGGGGATAAAATCGGACAAATGGTTACCAAAGTTGGAACAAAGCCTGTAGAGATTCAAAATTTCTCTCAAAAATTAATGGAATTTTCAAGAAAAGCAACTGATATAGTGGTTAATTATGGTGGTTCTCCTGTCTATATGGGGGGAGATGATTTATTTTTCTTTGCTCCACTTGTATATGTAAAAGAGAACTCCAGAACACATATACTCGAAATAGTTAAAGAGTTAAATATTAAGTTCGAGGATATTGTTAAAAGCTATGCAAAAAATACATTGCATATTTCTGATTCCGATTTACCTTCATTGTCATTTGGAATTTCGTTATCCTATTATAAATTTCCCCTTTATGAGGCAAGAAATCTTGCTTTCGATGCACTTTTTGAAGAAATAAAATGGGCTGATAAACGAAATGCCATCAATTTAAAATTTCGCAAGCACAGCGGACAAATCATGGAGTTATTTGTAAATAAAAAACAATCTGTGCTTTGGGACAATACAATTAGGTTTATAAGTGAAAATCTTGATACAAAAGCTGACTTTCTGAACAGTTTTACCCAAAAATTAAGGCTCCAGGAGGATGTACTTTTTGAAAAAATCGTTAAAGACAATAATAAACTTACATTCTTCTTTAAAAACAATTTTAACGAGAATTATAATCAATATAAAAAGTTCTATGAAAACCTTGCGAATTTTATTCAGGTTCTTGATAAAAATTCAACGGGAATCAAACCAAAAGAATACCTCTATTCTGTGTTACGATTTATTCACTTTTTAAGAAGTTAACCATGAAAAATAAATATAAAATAGTTGAAATCAGATTAACCCCTGTCACACCATTCTTTTTTGGAAAAGAAAATATGAGCGAAATGGGAAATAAAAACGATTATTTTCAAATTTCGTCAGAGTATCCACAACAAACGGGCTTACTTGGATTCCTAAGACATAAAATACTGAGGGATAATAATATAAATCTGGATGCAAATTCATTTAACGACTTCAATAATGATGCACAGGCATTAATCGGAAAAAGAGGATTTGAAGAAAACAACTCTGGATTGAGTTTTTATGGAAAAATTAATTCAATTTCCCCTTGTTTTATCATAAATGAAAGTTCAGAATATTTATGGGATCGAAGTTGCGAATATGTTGATAATTCTGGAGTACCGGAAGAAATTATTCTGAATGACAAAAAAGATGGTTTTATTTGGTGGGACAGTAAAAAGAATATTCAAACCAAATATTTATCAAAACATTTTCTTTACAAGCAATTTAATAATATATTGAAAAAAGAACTAATTCATTCGGACAATTATATTGGTTCATACAAAGGTGGAGTAAAACCTACTGTAAAAGAAGATAGTTATTTCATTATGGCGTATAATAATCTCCTTAAAAAATCACTTGTTTTTGAAATAGAAAGATTGAAATTTAATAAGATAGCCCCTTTGTCGTTCGGTTTTTTCGCATGTGTCGAAAATGATTGCCGGATAAGTGAACTTCCGGATTTTATGCCAATGGGAAAAGAAAAGTCATATTTTAAAGTGGAAACTACCGTATTTAAGAGTGAATTTGAATTGAATCAAATATTTCCTGATTTTAGTGCTTTTATGCAATTAACCGGGGATTCAACTCCAAATCATGTGTTGAAATGCGTATTATTAAGTGATGCCCGGTTAAATGATTGTGATTTGCAAAATCTTGAAAACATATGCTTAATGCAAATAGTAAATCAAAACCGTTTCAGATATATAAAAAGTGCAACTGGTAAATTCTTTAGCGGAGCCAAGCCAGTTAAAGTAAATATGGCTTTTAACCTGCTTTCAAAAGGTTCTGTTATGTTCATTAAAAAAGAAGACAAGACCAAAATTGAGAACTTATTTAATAAATATTTAGATTTCAAACAAATAGGATATAATTATATACATTTTTCAAACGCTAAAACAATATAAAAAATGAGTACAAAAGCAATTTATGCGTACAAAATCGCATTTTTCACAATTACTGCTAAATCATCACTCCATGTTGGAGCAGGTGGCGAAAATTTTTGGATTGTTGACAATTTAGTCCAGCGCGATCCATCTACAAACCTGCCTTGTATTTATTCTACAAGCTTAAAAGGCGCACTGCGTGAGTTTATGAGAGATTATCTAAATACTGATACCAAAACTCTATTTAAAATTTTTGGTAATGACAAAACAGATGTTGTTGATGATATTTATGAAAGCACAATGAAGGAAATAGCAAATGAAATTAATAAAAATCCTGATTTATGGCGTAAATTAAATATACCTGGCGACTTCCGTTTTTTGCAGGCAGAACTGTTATCAATTCCTATTCATAAGGAGAATAAAATTATCCATAAGGTAACTTGTCCATGGCTCCAGGAGAATTTTGAAGAAAAGTTAAACTTATTTGAATGTGAGTTGAGTTATGGAAAAAAAACCGAAACTGTGATTTGTGTCGATGAAATTTTGAAAAATGAGGAATTCTGTGAAAAAGTTGATGATTATCATTTGCCGGTAATAGCCCGTAACCACCTGGAAGACGGGACCAGCACCAATTTATGGTATGAGCAGGTTTTACCCAGAGAAACTAAATTATTCTTCCCGGTATTGTATGAAAACGTAGAATTATTTGAAGTTTTTAAAGAAGCCGTTTTATCGAAACCCGTTCAAATAGGTGCCAATGCAAGCGTTGGATATGGATTTTGTAAAATTGAGTTTATTGATTCACAACTAAAACTTAAGCCATGATTATTAAAAAACCAAATAATGTGTATATAGAAGCAGCCATTGACTTTTTGGATAATCAAACCATAATCACAAAACAAATAAGTGGCAGAAAGGTTATAGAAAGCAAGTACAATTCCTATATTTCAAGTTTTGGTGGCAGTATTATTCAGAGTGGATTGTTGGCTACTCTTAAGATTTTTGAAGCAAATGACGAGAAAAATAAAATTATTGAAGCATTATTTTACCTTCTGAATAGCCGGGAAAAAGTTTCACAAATCGAAAAAACAAAAAATAATTATTACAAAACTATCAAAATATACAATAATGATCAGGCAAACAAAATTCGTGATGAATTGATTGAAATGGCAGTTTCGTTGAAACTCGCAATGCGTTGTTTTGAACAAGTTGAAAACACTAATTAATATAGCTATGGCAAATAATAATTCCTTACTATTCTATCGCGAGTATTTTAATGCTGATGCTGATGGAATTAAACTAATTAACAAACAGATTAATAAATCAACAGTTGTAGAAATTAAACAAATTATTGAAGGGAATAAAAATATACTGAATCTTAAAACTATATATCCAGGTTTGTTAATTGGGAGTGGTTATGGACATGATTTCAAGGGCGATGTTGAAAATGACAAAAAAGAACAGGAAAACGAGGCTTTTAAAATTGGATTTTATTTTGATTTTACTACTGGAATGCCTGTTATACCTGGTCCCTCTATAAAAGGAGCAATACGTTCATGTTTTCCTCAAAGATCTGTTAAAACAAAAAAACCTTCAAAATATATTGAACAAAAAACTGAATTCATTAAAAAGATAATTAAAGATGAATTGAAAATACAATGTGATATTGATGTAGATGCCTTGGAAGATGAAATCTTTCATGGAGTCAGGAATGGTAAACCAATTCAGACCTATGAACGGGATATTTTCTTCGATGCTGTTCCAATTGAAATTAAAAATACCAAAAATCAATTGTTTGATGACGATTATATAACACCCCATTTTAAAAATTTGCTTCAAGATCCAAAACCAATCAAATTCTTAAAAGTTTCACCTAATGTTGTATATAGGTTCGAGTTTAAACTTAACAACAGTAAGTGTTGTCCTGAAATGACTTCAGAAAAGAAAAAGAATCTTTTTGAGTATTTAATCACTACCATCGGCATAGGGGCCAAAACCAATGTAGGTTACGGGCAGTTCGAGAAAGTGGCCTTGCCGCCTTCAAAAGTTACAGAGCCGTTGCCACCGGCAATACCCGACGATCAAATCCCTGATAAAACAATTCCGCTATTAAAACAAAATGCTCCATTTCCGGGCGAGGTGATTGCGCAAACAGGCGAATACAACCGTTATCAATTTAATGTTGGACGTGATGTTTGTAAAGTAAAAAAGCGGAAAGATAAAAATCCGAACCTTATGGTAGGTGACAAAGTAACTATTGTAATTAAACTCGATTATAAAAAAGGTTCTTCCCTTACTTTTCAGGTAAAATAAACACCCTTGTAAAAATCCTCCCCGCCACCCGGAGGCGGGGGATTAAAAAACCGTTCTTATTATTTCATTAAAAACTAAACTCGATGGAAGTTACAACCAAGGAACTCACACCCGGCCTCATGCCCGAAGGTATACGGGCAGAGCCAGATGTTGAAATGTTTAACACGATGGTAAACAAATGGGTGCGCGACCAAAAGAAGGTACTGGCAAATGAAAACCTCAGTATTTCACTTTTTTTTAACCACAATTTAGAGACTGGGGAAACTATAAAAGACTACCCACGTGTGATTTACCACTATATAGGCGGGCGGTTTTACCTTACCGGGGTAAACGAGGGCGCCCATGCCGTTCGGGTGCTGGCAGCCCAATATAACAAACCGTTCGAAGAAAACGGGATTGTTTTCGCCGGGTTTAAAGAGACCGAAACCGTAAAAAACGAAGGTGTAGTTTACCCCGGCCACGTATTTGGCTACCGGCTCGAAAAGTGGATACCATTTCATCATAAGGATTACGACCCGTTTAAGCAGTTGCCGCTCACCGAAAAGGCAAACCTGTTTAACCAGAAATTAATAAAACACATCGGGCAGGATTTGGGGCGCTACCTCAACCTCGACACCACGGGGCTTGTGGCCGAAATAACCGCCCTACTGCGCACCCACTCAAAACCCATTTATTACAAAGGAAAAACCTATTACGCGTTCGACATCGAATTCCGATCGAACATAAAACTGCCCCGCTTTTTAACCCTGGGCAACATCAAATCGCTGGGGTTTGGCCGCATTGAACCGCTGTAAAACCCGCACAGGTTCTTTGACATGCTGTGAAAATATATCATATTCTGTATTCTGCCCATCCTGACAGGTTTTTGGAAACCTGTCAGGATTAACCGAAAACCTGTCAGCGTCCGAAGGTCCTGACAGCGTTTTTGGAACGAACAGGAACGAACAAAAAATTGTATGTACTTTTTTCTGTATCAATCATGATAAACACCAATAAACCGATAAATCAAAAAAAATAATCCAATCAGGTATATAAAACTACAAAACCCATGCTTTCAAAAATCAAAACACTCGATGAACTGGCCATGTATTTGGGAGTTTCGCGAAAGCAACTCGTGCAAATAAAACCCGGCAGCCAGTTTATCACTTTTCAAATTCCGAAACCCGGGACCAACGAAAAACGAACCATTGAGGCGCCCACCGGAAACCTTAAATTTTTGCTCGACAAGTTAAGCGACGGCCTGCAGTGGCTCTATTCCGAACACCGCACAAATGCGGCGCAAGGCTACATTCGGTCGGTGAAAAACGACCCCGATAAACGCACTATTTTTACCAATGCCAAAAAACACCTCGGTAAAAAATACCTGCTAAATATCGACCTCGACAATTTTTTTCACCAGATAACCGAGAAAAAAGTACGCGAAATATTTTCGCACAGCCAGTTATTTTCTTTCGACACCGAAACCGAAGAATTCCTGGCCCGGTTGGTATGCTACAAGGGGAGGTTGCCCATGGGCAGCCCCACCTCTCCCCCGTTGTCGAATTTTGCAACCATCGGGTTAGACAACGAACTCACGCTTTGGGCTAAACACCAACGCATTAACTACACCCGTTTTGTCGACGATCTCTCATTTTCGGCCAACAAACCCATTTCCGAAGCCCATTTCAACATTATTAACGATGTGCTTCTTGCGCATCAGTTTAAACCCGACCCCCAAAAAACAAAATGGTTTGGTTTAACCGATAAAAAAGAAGTTACCGGGTTGATTGTTGGAAATACGATTTCGGTGCCACCCGAATATCTCACTTCGCTGGAAGCCGAAATTCACAAACTCAAAGAAATAAGGCTTTACGCCATGAATTACCCCGATTACCAGGTTCTCGAATGGATTCAGAAACTCGAACAGGTTGTTTCGGGCCGACTTGCATTTGTAAAATCGGTGTACGGAAACGAAAGCGCCGAATACAGGCATTTATTAAAAACAATAAACAACCCGGCCAACGATGTGCTTACACAAAGCATAAGCTGGCGGTATTCGGGCTACCAATTTTTTACATAAACCAAAATGCAAATAGTTTTAGATACTTACGGAATTGACCTGAGTGTGCGGAACCGCTGTTTTCTGATTACTCACGGCGACGATAAAAGACTGGTTCACCCCTCGCGGGTGACCAGTATTTTAATTACCCGGCCGTGCCGGTTGTCGACGCCGGCAATTTTGCTGGCTGCCAGCAACGAAATTGCCCTCACCATTTGTTCGCTTTCGGGGCATCCCGAAGCTAAACTGTGGTCGCCCCGGTTTGCGAACACATCGGCCCTGAGGCGCAAACAATACACTTTTACCACCAGCCCGCCGGGGATGGAATGGATAAAACAGATAATTGCAGCCAAACTAAACAACCAAATTGCGAACCTCAAATTTATTGCCGACCGCAAACCCGCTGTTACAGCCGAAACCGGCGCTGCCATTGCCGAAATAACCCGGTGTGTAGGCCAAATTGAAATGTTAAACAGCGCCAACGTAAATTGTGCCGCAAAAATCAGGTATTTCGAAGCTGTGGCCGCCCGCCACTACTGGCAACGGCTGGGCACAAAACTGCCCGTACCGTTTTGTTTTGCCCACCGCGTAAAAAAAGGAGCGCCCGATTCGTTTAACCCGGCCATCAACTACCTGTATGCCATGCTCAGGAACCACGTTGAAACTGGCATACTGAGTTTTGGCCTCGACCCGGCGCTGGCCTGTATGCACCGCGACGGTTACAACCTGCCCTCGCTTGTTTTCGATGTAATGGAACCATTCCGCCCAATAACCGACCGGCTGTTAATCGACCTCGTGTTAGCGGGTAAAATAAACAACATTACCGCCCCCGAAAACGGCGAATGTCGCCTCACACGCGAAGGCCGAAAAAAACTGATAGAGCAGTTTAACGAAAAACTACAAAAAACAATGGTGTACAAAAAGGCAAAAACAAACCTTACCAACCACATATTGCTCGAAATTAAACTGCTGGCTAACGAAATACGCAACCATGAAGCCTGAACACGTCTATTTTTTGGTGATGTACGATATTACACACCCAAAAACATTGCAAAAAATTAACACAATGTTAAAACAATGGGGCCTCGAACGGGTAAACTACTCGGTTTGGCTGGGCTGGGCCAACCCGTTAAAACAGGCCGAACTAAAAGAAAAACTAAAAACCATGCTAAAAGCGCCCGAAACAAAAGGCTCGTTGTTTTACGTGCTGCCGGTTGGTAAACGCGAAATGCTGAAAATGCGCAATATAAACGGGCGCAAACCCAAAGAACTCGGGTACTGGCTTGGCGACCAAAAAACACTGTTTTTCTGAAAAACAGGCCGAAATGCATAATTTGCCACTGTTGCAACCGGATGATATGGCTTCAACCACTTGTATTTAAATAATTTTCTTCTATCTTTATGTTGAAGTAGCTACTTTGGATTTCGATCACTGAAACTTTTTTTAGCATTAGCAATAACAGTAGCAATTGGTTGAAGTAGCTACTTTGGATTTCGATCACTGAAACTATAACTTCTCCGCTCATCGTATAAGCTATTTCTGTTGAAGTAGCTACTTTGGATTTCGATCACTGAAACAGTTTTGAGACTTTCTTCGA
>Ga0247841_10007440_pt1 | contig 16285 bp, 20 predicted proteins | sample LaCruzMarch2015__2_FD_192410 | JGI IMG/M metagenome (GOLD analysis project Ga0247841, IMG submission 192410) | Freshwater microbial communities from meromictic Lake La Cruz, Castile-La Mancha, Spain - LaCruzMarch2015_18m | ecosystem: Environmental > Aquatic > Freshwater > Lake | place: Spain... | reverse complement strand
ATTTCTTCCTAATCATGCTCGTATTTGGGGTGATTTGCGTGGCAATGGATCCTCTCGGCATCTATTTCATTGCGGCATGGGTGTTTGGCATTTGGCTGTTTGTTGCCGCCTTTGCAATGTTGCTTCAAAAAACGACCTGCGGCACTGACAGCAGCCTTTCACGGCAGGTAATACTTTCCCCTTACGGCGCATTTTTCTGCGGCACATTCCATTTCTGGCAAACATTTGCCTCCAGCCTATCATCCATTTCGCTTGACGGTGCGCCTGGGGGCAAAACATTGCTGATTTCCTACTCGGTGGCATCCGAGCACGGAGTCTACTTTGTGAAAATCGAAATTCCTGTTCCTGTGAAAAAAGAGGAAGACGTAATCAGGGCAATCGATGAGATGCAGCCTGCCTACCTGAAAAAACTCAACAAATTATCTCAATTGGGTCGCCGTTAGGTCGAGCCACTCAAACATCCATTAGCTCAAGCGCCTTTTTCACGGACATTCCCTCACGGATACCCAAGTCGTCTGCCCAAGATGTAAATGTCTTAATCTTTGCCTTGAACATGTCCTCGAACGTCTTTACGCTCGTGACAAAAGCAGCAACATCTCCGAATTTTTCTGATGCATCTTTTGAAATATATCCACAGGCAACATAGCCTTTCTTTGCCTTGATGATAAGCAGAGGCACATTGCCAAGCTGGAAGCTGACGCCAACGTATTCGCGTCCGTCATAAGAAATCTTCTCTTCCATAAAAACGCCTCCTTTGCTGTTCGGAAGGCGTGCGCCTACCAGCGCTTGCCCGAGTTCCAGCTATCCGAAGATGGCCTTCGCTCCGCGCGCGGTTCTCTGCTTGCGGTGCGAATCGCGCGGTTCTTCAGCTTTTCAAATATGCGCTTGGATTTCGCGCACGAAATGCAGTAGTGCTTTTCAATATGCGTGGATGACTTCACGTCGTCCGCAGTTTTCAAGTCAGTGGAATAGACGTTCATTGTGTTGTAGGTGATCATCTTGTCGCGCGGTATCGTCCTTCCACACGCATCGCAAGTGCCCAGCCTTTCCCTTCCTCTTGTCTTGTTAGCCATGAATATCACCCACTATTTCTCCCTTATCTTTATCGCATACCTTCCAGGTGCCTTAATCTCAAGCTTTTTCCCAATCTCGGATTTTTCAGGGTCAAGCACAATGAGCTGACCTGAAAACTTCTCGGTCAATTCATGCGACTGGCACGCCGGGCACTGCTTCTCGTCAGTTACAATCAGGCGGCAATTCTTGCAAGCTTTCATCAAAATCACCAAACATCCGCAAACTTCTCGCATTCAAGATTATTCTTTTTTCTTTTTTTTCTCTTTCTTTTCGCCTGCATCTTTCTTAGACTCGCTCTCTTTCTTTGCTACCGTGCCAGGCTCAACGGGCGCCTTCTTCGCGGAAATCCACTCATCCTTGCCAAGGCCGTCCGGCCTCATGGTAAGCCCGATTTTCGTCTCGGGGATGTTGTTTTTCATGCTCACCGTTGAAATCTTTGCAAACACATGGTCGCCCTTCTTCAGGAATTTTTTGCTCTCGCGCCCCACAAATGTCTGCGTCTTCTTGTTGTAGGTCAAAAAATCATTTGCAATCTGCGACAGGTGCACAAGCGCTTCCATGGGGCCCAAAGTCACAAAGCCTCCAAACTCCACGACTTCGGACACCTCACTCTCGATTATCTCGTTGATCTGGGGAAGATAGGTAAGCGTGTCAAACTTCACATCGTAATAGGCCGCATAGTCGCCAGGTATCACTAACCCATCGCCCTCTGGCTTGACATTCCAGACCGCAAGCGAAACCCCAGTGTCCTTGTTCACGCGCCTCTCATATTTCTCGCGCAGTATCTGCGTGAGCGCCTCCTCCAGCTTCATTGAGAAAAACTGGGCCGGCAACCTCACCCTATCATTGCACGAAAGAACGTAGTACATGCATCCACCATCCGCTGTTCCGCCCTGCTTCAATCGAATTTGAGCCCGTATCCTAAGGGCGGATTTTCCATCTCGTTATTGCTCCGAAAGTTTAAAAAAGTGCCGCTCTATCCGCACTGTGCCTATTTTTGCAACTTTTTGTATGTTTTTTGCATCTCAAGCGCATCCTTTTCAATAAGCGGCGACTCGCAAATTGCCCTGCCTTCCCAACCATTTTCCACCCACGCATGCGCAAGGGGCTCGAATGGCGGTGAATTTGTTGCGATTGGCAAATGGTTTTTCTCTCCCGCCTCAATCATTTCAATGCCTGAGAAATGGCAGTGGAAGCTTTTGGTTGCGGCGGTGCCGAGCCGTTTCTCCACCTTTTCCAAAATGCGCGCATAATCTTCCTGTGTTTTCAGCCGTGCCTCGCGCGCGTGGTAATGCGCGAAGTCAATCACCGGCACAACCTGCTTGCTGCCAAACTCGTGCGAAAGGTCGATAATCTCATCCAGGCTCCCATATGCGCTTTTCTTGCCGGTAAGCTCAGCGCCAAGCTGCACGCCGCTTATTTTGCGCTTTTCCATCTCGTCAAGACAGCGCTGGAAAGTCGAAATCACCATTTTCCTGCACTCGGATGGCGCGCGCCCCATATAAAAACCGGGATGGATGACGATTGGCGTTGCGCCAAGATAGTGCGCTGCTTGCGCAGTTGCAACAATATGGCGTACGCTTCCATCCAGTTTGAGCTCCTCTTTCGCGCAGCAATTGATGTAGTATGGCGCATGGCAGGAAAGCAGCACATCATTTTTTCTCGCCACCTCGCAAGCCGCGCGCGCTGCAGGCTCGCCCATTTTCACGCCATGGACAAACTCCACTTCCATTGCGCCAAGCCCAATCTCGCGGCAGTAAGCAATCCCTTCTGCCGTGCCTGCCTTGCCAATCGGAATTCCTGCTGGGCCAAAACGTATCATTCGCTCGCCTCCGCAAGTTCTGTTTCTTCTTTACCATCCATTCTCTTCCCAAGATGCGAATAAAGCGCCAGCTTGAATGCCTTGAGGGGCAGCAACGCGCACTTCAGGCGAGTGGGACCGGGCGACACGCCTAAAAGCTCAAGCACGCGCTCCTTGCCAATCGCGCGCGCCTTCTCCGTACCTTTCCCTTTCACCTCGTCAGTTAGCATGGAAGCGGAGGCAGTGCAAATGGCACATGCATGCCCTTCAAACAAGGCAGCATCCACCTTTTCCGCCCCTTTCTTCCCTTTCATCTTCAAGTAAAAAGTGATATCGTCTCCGCAAAAAGGGTTGATGGCATGCCCGCTGCAGCTCGCGCGCGCCATCTTTCCGCGGTGGTGCGGCTTTTTGTAATGGTCCAGTATGTTTTCCCGGTACAGCTCATCATTCATGAAAGCACCTTTTTGGCGCGCTTCACAGAAGCCAACAGCCTTCCAACTTCTTCCTCAGTATTGTAAAGGTAAAAGCTTGCGCGCGCAGTCGCAGAAACGCGAAGCGATTTCATGAGCGGCTGGCAGCAATGATGCCCAGCGCGCAGCATCACACCATCATCTGAAGCAAACTGTGCGACATCATGCGCATGCAGTTTGCCGACATTGAATGAAACTATTCCGGTCTTTCTGCCATTTCCGTAAACGCTCACGCCGCCAACTTCCTTCAAGCCATCTATGCACGTCCCGTGCAGCGCTGCAACATGCTTTTCAATTGCACTCACGCCAACATTTTCCAGATAATCAATTGCAGCTGTCAAGCCCACCGCACCTGCAACATCTTGCGTGCCCGGTTCAAACTTGTGCGGCGCGCGCGCAAAAGATGTGCTGGAAAGCGCCACGCTTTCAATTGCGCCCCCGCCGCCAAACATAGGCGTAAGCGTGTCGGCAAGTTCATTTCTAATATATAGCACGCCAACTCCGGTCGGTCCAAGCATCTTATGCGCAGAGAATGCGAAAAAATCACAGCCCATTCCATGCACATTCACTTTCATATGCGGCACCGACTGTGCACCATCCACGACTGAAAATGCTCCTGTTTTTTGTGCCAAACGACAAAGAAGGGCTGCGTCATTCACAGTTCCCAGAACATTGGATGCGTGCGTGAAAGAGAAAACGGAATCAGCACTCAGTCCAACCACATCTTCTTTGCAAATTGCACTTGCGCTCCTCATTTTCACATATTCTATCTTTGATTTTCCCTTCGCAGCAAGTTGCCAATTCACGATATTGGAGTGGTGCTCCATCTCAGTCAGAAGAATGCGTTTTGCGCCCATCTGCTCCGCGCAGAAGCGCGCAGCAAAATTCAACGCCTCTGTGGCATTCCTGGTAAAAACAATTTCAGTAGGCGACGCGCCAATGAAGCGCGCCACTTTCTTTCTCGCATTCTCATAAATCTCGGTCGCTTCCTCGGCAAGCGCATTGCCTCCACGATGCGCATTTGCATTGCTCTGTTCGTAATATTCTTGCATCGCATCAAGAACAGCGCGCGGCTTTTGCGTGGTTGCAGCATTGTCCAAGTAGGCGAGCGGCTTGCCGTTCACCCTGCGCGCAAGAATCGGAAAATCAGCCCTGATTTTTTCAATGTCAAAAGCCATCAAGAACACCTATTTTTTGCGCAAGGCATTTTTCCAAGCCGCCTGCAAGCTTCCTGTCTAGCTTTGCATTCGCAACCGACTCAAGCAAAAAGCCTTCCAATATCATGTGCTTTCCAGCCTTCTCTTCAATTCCCCTCGACTCAAGGTAAAATAATTCATCCGCTGAAACCGGCGCCATTGCCGCACCATGCCCAGCTGTTACATCTCCTGTTTTTACGGAGAGCATAGGCACCACTCGCACGCGCGCCTCCCGCGACAGCAGCAGGCTCTTTGCCATGAAATGTGCATCTGCGCGCGCGGCTTTCTGTGCAATTTCCACATTTCCCTGCACATTCACCTGCGAACAACCTGCAGCTGCGTAGCGGAATGACGAGCGCGAAAAACTTCTCGGTTCGCAATGCAAATGTTGCGTGCGCGCAATCAGCCTTTGCGCACCAGAAAGCAAGGCAACCTCGAAATGCTCGCATCTGCTGCCTGTTTTTTGCACGATTTTCATTTCGCTTTTGGTTTCCCTGCCGCCAAGCGTGCAGCCCACGAGCTTAAGCGCTGCGTTTTTGCCGATTTTCACATCCACACTAATTTCAACATCATCATCAACAGGCGCAGCATTGACAATCACAACCTCTGCTTTCGCTCCCTCTGCAAGTGAAATGGAGTATGCGGCGGAGCAGTTTGCCTCTAGCAAAAGCGTTTTCTCGCTTCCTTTTGCCACGCTTATTTTCTCTGCCTTCATCCAATCGAATCCTCCATTTCCATCTCCACCAGTCTGTTCATCTCAACCGCATACTCAAGCGGAAGCTCTTTTACAATCGGCTCGATAAAGCCCCGCACAATCAGCGAAATTGCCTCGTTCTCGTCGATGCCTCTACTCATCAAATAGAAAAGTTGCTCATCGGAAATCCTGCCCACAGTTGCCTCGTGCCCAATCACCGCATCGGATGAATGCACATCAATGACTGGCACGGTTTCCGCAATCGATATATTGTCTGCAATTATGCTGTCGCAACGCACACTCGCTTTCACGCCTGTGCATCCCTTTCCGACATGCAACAAGCCCCGGTAGCGCACCAAACCGCCGCCTCGGCAAATGCTTTTGGAAATCACGCGGGACGAGGTATTTGGAGCCATGTGAAGCACTTTTGCCCCGGTGTCTTTCACCTGTCCTGCTCCGCAAGCGAAATTGTCAAATGTTCCGCCCTCGCGCGCGCTCCCACCAGCATGCTGCACGGATAAAGCATGGTGACTCCTGAGCCCAAGGTGCCGCCCACCCATTCCATTATCGCATCCTCGGAAACAATCGCCCTCTTGGTATTCAGGTTGTAGACGTTTTTGCTCCAGTTCTGGATGGAGGTATAGCGCACGCGGCTGCCTTTGCCTGCAAATATTTCCACCACTGCAGAATGCAGCGAGTCGCGCGTGTAATGGGGGGCAGAACAATTATGAACTGCGAAACCTTTTGCCAAGTAAGCGTTTGGTTCCTTGGCAACTTCAAAGTTATGCACATTGCCGTGATAATATTCCCTTTTAACATTCCTCAGGGGAACCAAAAATCGCGCTCCCTGTTTTTTCACGGCATTGAACCTCTTTGAGTCCTGGTAGGATACAGTGTATTTCATCTTGTGCTTAATCACCCTGCCATTTTTCATCCTCTCAGAAAAGGGCTGTCGCACATTTATGCATCCGTATATTCCCTGGCGTGCAAGCAATTCCTGTAGCTGGAATGCCAAAGCTCTCGATACTGTATGTGCCCTAATCCACTTCCCATTTTCTCTTATCGTTACGTTGCCGTCGCCCAAGTAATAGGTTTCCATCAACAACGTCTGTTTTTGCGGTGGCAGCTCCATAATCTCATGGCTAAGCTTCTTTTTGTCTGAATATCTCCCACAATGTCTTTTGCACGTCTCGGCAAGCTCTTTCGAGTAAACGGTAAGGCGCAGTTCGTGTTTTTCGGGGCTATGGAACTCGCACGGCATTTTTTCAATGCTGCCGAAAATCGCCTTTTTCGCGTCTTCAATGGTTTTTCTCTCCGCGTCATTGAAAGACAGCACGACTGCATCATAGTTGTTTATCTTGAACGTGCTTCCTTCCGCAAGATAATAACCAAGGAAACGAAGCAGCGGTTCTGTGAATTTCACATCATCCTTCACAATCTGATTGATGGGAAAAACGATGAAATCTCCCCGCTCAAGTTCAGAAGCAGGGGCGAATTCTGCATCAGCATTCATCAATTTCTTATTGTCCGCGTCGTTTATTTTTCCTCCCTTCCTTTTTGCCCTGAGCACCCGCGACCTTTTTATAGCCAGCACAGGGTGTTCCGGGGTAAGCCGGAACGCATTGCCAGCAGAAACCGGGCAAAGTCTGACAAGATCTCCCTTATAGGTGCGCACCATTGTTTTTTTCACTCTAGTTTTTTCTCCCTCGCTGTTCAATACTTCGTCGTCCGTTTTAATCTCCTGTATTGGGATAATCCCCCCTCCACAGCTCACTTCCTCTCCGACGGGAAGACAGCCCTCGATGTACTGCACGGACGCTCCCTGCTCGGCAACAATGAGCGTGTGCTCCATCTGCCCAAAGCCCGGGTAGTTCATCATGAAGTAAATCTGCAGCGGTTGCGGCACGCTCACTCCTTGCGGCACATAGACAAAACTTCCACCTGACCAGAAAGCGCCATGAAGCGCAGAAAACTTGTTGTCCTTTGCAGGCACACAGCGCGTCATGAAATAGCGCTTCACAAGCTCAGGATATTCTTTCACAGCACTGTCCATATCCGTGAAAATCACGCCAAGCTCGGAAATGTTCTTGCGAAGGCTTTTGTACAGCACCTCGGAATCATACTGCGCGGACGCGCCTGACAGGAATTTCCGCTCAGCCTCCGGAATGCCCAACGCGTCAAATGTTTTGCGTATGTCTTTCGGAACTTCCTCCCAGCTTGTAGGCTCGGCTTCCTTTCCTTTTGGGCGAACATATGCAGTCAGCGCATCCAAATCAAGCCGTGATAGATCTGGTCCCCACATCGGCATTGGCTTTTGCTTGAAAATTGCAAACGACTCCAGCCTTTTTGTCAGCATCCAATCCGGCTCGCCCTTTACTTCGGAAATCTCACGCACGAGCGCTTCAGTGAGCCCTTTCTCATCAGTCTTGTAGCCGACATTTAGCTTGTCTTCCCTCGGCACTGCTGACAACTTCGCGTCCCTGCCATAAATTTCGCTTATTTTCCTTTCAATTCCACTCACTTTCGCACCATTCCCATCGCTATCTCATCCATTCATCTCAATACCCATGAATAGCCTTTCTCCTCGATTTTCTGCGCCAGCTTCTCATCGCCCGATGCCACAATTTTTCCCATATGCATCACATGCACCTTGTCTGCCTTGATGCTGCGAAGCACGCGCGCATAGTGCGTGACGATTATCATGGACATTCCATTTTTCCTGATTTTGCCAATCGCAGCGCCCACGCGCTCCAACGCATCAACATCCAATCCTGAGTCAGGCTCATCCAACATGGCGAGCCTCGGCTCCAAAACAGATAGCTGTAATATCTCACTCATCTTCCTCTCGCCGCCCGACATGCCTTCATTGATGCCGCGCGAGAAAAACGAGCGCGTAAGTTCCATTGCCTCTGCTTTTGCCTGCAGTATTTTGTCAAACTCCAATGCCGACATCTCATCTCCAAACCTTGCGGCATACGCGCGCCGAAGCATGCTTGCAAGCGTGACGCCCGGCACTTCTATTGGGGATTGGAATGCAAGGAACAACCCTCTCCTTGCGCGCTCGTGCGGCTTTAGTGAGAGCAAATCTTTTCCTTCAAAAAGCGCCTTCCCGCTCACAGAATATTTCGGGTTGCCTGCAAGCGCGGAGAGAAGCGTGGACTTTCCAGAGCCGTTCTGCCCCATGATGACGTGCACTTCTCCCTCTTCAACATCAAGCGAAATTCCTTTTATGATTTCCAAATCTGCCGCGCCTATGCGCAGGTCCTTAAGTGATAAGACTGCCATCAAAATCTACCTCTTCTTCCGGCTCGCCGCCATCTTTTTCTTTCCAGCTCTCATGCATATTGCGCATGGATCATTTTTTCCCAGCGTGCTCCCCTTCGCAATCACCACGATCATGGAAATGCCTACGTCCATTTCGCTTGCCTTCACTTTTCCGGCTGCAAACTTCTTCGCAAGCGCACAGCATTCCTTTTTCGCGCGGGCAGGCAGTCTTCCAGCCCCGCGCTTGCCAGAGATATATTGCGAGATGGCCGCCTCGCTTGTGCCAAGCGCAGAAGCAATAGTAGCGCGCGGCACGTTTTCCTTTTCCATGCAAAGCGCAAGCTGGCTGCAGACTGACGGGAGTATCTTCCAATGGACTTCGGAGCAGGGCAGCATGTACTCACCAAAATTAACAATTGTGAAAATTCGGCAGACTAAGGTATATAATAGGCTATCTCTCAAGCAAAAATCAGTAGTGAAATCGTCTTTCGTACTCCTTATGATCAAACCATTCAAGAAGAACTGCGAGTATCTGCACCTCGTCGCTTACATTGGTATAAATCAAGCGCCAGCCTTTTGGCATATCATACTTCCAGAGGTTGTCCACACCATATTTTTGGAAGTATATTTTCGGGATTATGTTTTTTGATATTTCAATGCCACAGAACGGATTTGCCTTCAGATTGTCTATCGCATCGTCAATGCGTGTGAGCAGTTCCTTATCTTCACCATACTTCGACTTCTTCAGTTTCAGATAGGTCGAGTTAACCTTTTTGTCTGCAAATACAACCTTTACTGGCTTGGAAGTTTCGCGATTCATCTTGTCACAACCCCTTGCTTTAGGAACTTCTGCACAAGCTTTGGATTGTATATCCATCCTATTTTGCCTTTGCTATCTGTAGAAACCTTTGAAGATGACACAAGATAGTCGAGGATGACCAAAAATGTCTGGTACATTGCCCTTTTTGGAAGCTGTCTCCACACCTGCGTTCGTGTGTATTGCCCGGAGTTTTTCCTTATGAATTCCTCTACCATGAGGACAGTGTCAAGGCGCGGGTAATGGAGAATGTCATTAGTTTTCATAGTTATATAAGTGTATATAACTAGTATTTATTCCTTTCGCCTACTTGAAAATCTCCCCTGTTTCCTCAGCCCAAAAAAGCAGGTCCAAACGCGCAAGCGGGATGCCAGTGCGCACGCAAAACTTTTTCATCTCTTGCTCGATTTCCAGATAGCGCTTTTCTGTAATCGTTTTCGGCAGCGTTTTTACCGCCCCGCATTTTACGAGGTTTTTCAGTATGTGCCTGTCTAATATGGCAAGCGTGTTTCCACGCCCAACATTCCTGAGATAATGGCTCGCTTCCTTCAAGCCCAGCCCTTTCACCTCTCTCAGGAAATAATCGCGCGCATGCCGTTCGCTTCCAGAGAAAGTGGCGCGTGTAAGACTGGCAAAGTTATCTGCCGAGAATTTTTCCCTCGCCTCAACAAGATAGCGCGCCTTGTTGTTGTGAAAGCGGGTTTTGGTGGAAAGGACTTTGGCAATTGCGGTAGCATCTCCGTCAAACAACAGTCGGTTTTTCCTCAGTTCACGAATCGCAGCATCACATGATCGCGCCTTGCTCTGCGGCGTGAGAAGGCAGAAGCAAAGCTCCTCGAAAAGCACGCGCCCGCCTTTTTTGCCAACTTCCTCAAAATGCTGCAGCCGTGTGGCAATGTCCTGCTTGCTGCGCGCGTATTTTGCCAGCAGTTCCTCGTGTTTCATTTCTTTTCCTCCAGCTCCCCATTCTCGGGTGCTTCGCACACCGAGTTTTGAGCTGATGCTCAAAAACTGGCAAACTGTTCCTCAAGTTTGCCATGCCCCGGGCACAGTAGTTTGTAAGGAATTTTCTCAATCAACTTCAGGCTCGCTTCCATTTCCTCATCGCTTCCGCCAATGTCCGTCCTTCCACAGATGCCTCCGGAAAATTTCGTGTCTCCTGAGAAAAACAAGCCAGTTTGTTTGTCAAAAATGCAAATGCTCCCATCCGTGTGCCCGGGCGTGTGGAAAAATTCGAGCAAATGCGAGCCGAACGCAAGCGGAGTCATCGGATTTTTCTCCGCGTTTTTCGGCACTTCGATATATGGACCGCCAAACTTGAACTCAGCGGGATGCAACAGCACTTTTTTCCAGTCCGGCTTGACGCCTTTTGTGTGGTCAAAATGCCCATGCGTAAGGATGCAGATGTCTGGCGTGAAATCAAGCTTTATTTGCCCATCTCCAGAATCTATCAGCAATCGTTTGCCCTTTTCCTCAACCAGATAAACAGTGCTGCACGTCCTCTCGTTTGTGCGAAGCATGCGCGTATTTGGCGCAATCTCTTCCCATCCCTTCACGGCATTCGCCTCTTTATGGCAAACTTCCCTGCTGGCAGCGAAAGTAGCACTTCATCCGAGTTTGCGGAAATTGCCTTGCCCAGCTCTTTTGCAGCCGCGCCCTTTTCCTTTGCGCCTGGAAATATATTGTAGGAAAACTTTACTGTATCTGGGTGCACAAGCGGCAGGCAGGCAACCACGTCATCTTTCACTCCAATCGCCAGCCCTAAGACAGTGCTTCTGAACCATTCGCGCTCGCCTGCAATGGCAAATCCTCCTGCGCCAATAAAGCCGCCTTGTGCGTGCTTTGACAGCTGGCTCTTCTCCACAGCATAGACATCGACTCCTGCCGCGCCGGTTTTCCACGCAGAGGAATGCGAGGCTGCAAACTGCGCGGTTTCGCGCTTTTCCTGCTCGCTCGCCTGCTTCCCATCCTGTAAAATCGTGGCTGGCGCGCCCTGTATGTCTGCATGGAAGAACAAATCATCATCTGTCATCACTTTGGAAAATAACAGGTCATTCTGCTTCGCATCCCTGCCTGCCACAACCAGCCGGTTCCCGGATGTATGGAACCAGCGGTATTTCTCGAACCACTCCTTCTTCCTTTTCATGGCTGGTGCAGATGAAGCCTCGACGTCCGCGCGCTCTTTTTCCTTCCCAGCGGCCGCCATCTCCTTTTTAGTCTCCTCGATCGCCTTGCGCGCGCCCTCTGCCTTTTTTGCAAGTTCCTTTGACAGCGAGTAGTGCGCCTCCGCGTTCTCGCGGGCGCTTCTGCGATAGTCCAATGTGATTTTCATGGGCAAATTTCGCGCGTTGGGGTTTTTAGTTAGATGCCTAGGCGCGGGAAACCTAATGTCTTCAAACATCCCACTTTTTGCCATCGGGCAAAAAGGGGTTCCTTTGGGCAATGCCCGAAGCGGATGGATGAAAGCGCACAATCTCTCTTATTTTGTGCTTGAAAAATAGTTGCCAGTAGCGGCACGACCGCCTTCGGCGGCCCTTAGGGTATCACCACTATTGGAGTCGAGTCAATAACCAGTGGAAACTTTGTATCAGGAAACCGCAGCGTGGGCTTAAATCAGTTTCATTTTGAGTGGTGCCCAAAATACAGGAATAATGCCTTTGACAACAGAAACGTCGTAAAATTCATGGAAGATTCGATAATCAAGACCGCCAAGCTAACAAAATTCTCATCCACAACATGTACGTTGCAGTCGACCACATCCGCCTTTTTGTTTCACTTCCCTTTGACCTCAGTGTTTCAAAGGTAGGTCTGCGCACGAGCTGTTTTCTGCCTTCCCAAACTTCAGGCTGATTTTCAGGAAGGGGCAGTTTTGGAGCCCTGGCAAGTTTTGCAGGAGCATCAGCAACGTCAAGGCTGATACAATCAGACGCTACATCGAGAAGCATCAATTCAAGGAACTGAATCAGTCAATCAGAGAAGCAAAAAGTGAAGCTATGCAGATGCGCCTGGTTGCATTCTGTTAATTTCCCAAGAAGCCAATCTTCGCGCTTTGCGCGAAGAGCCTCCTTCCGCAAGAAAAAGAGGGGGTCCTTCAGGAGTGGGTAGTTCTCAACAAGCACTGGAAGCACCGGCATCCTACCCTACGAAGATATAAAAGGCGTGTTTTGCAAAATTTTGTTTGTGAAAGCCTACAAATTCCGCATCTACCCCTCAAAACAACAGGAGAGGCAGCTCTCTCACCACCTCTGGATGGAGAAGGAACTCTGGAATGAGATGCTTGCTTTTACAAAGAAATTCTATATTGATTATGACAAGTTTCCAACAAAAAGGACCCTAAGAAGCTTTTGCAAAAACAACGGATTATACTCCCAAGTCGGACAGGAACTTGCGGAACGTCTGAACAGAGCCATCTGGCGTATGGTGGCACTCAAAAAAAGAGGAAAGAATTGTGGTTTCCCACGTTTCAAGTCATTTGATCAGGTCAAAAGTCTATCCTATCCGCAGTCTGGTTTTTCCCTTGGCAATATGTGCATTTTGCCTGAAAGCAAAATGCATCAGATGTTGAACGCGCAAGCGTTCAACAATTGTCGAGCCGAGCTCGACAAGTCATCGGCCTGCAGGCCGATGCTGAAGTTCAAAGTGACGCCATTCGGGGAAATCCACATCAGGCAGCATAGGGAAATCAAGGGCACGATAAAGACGCTTGCCATAAAGAGGGCGACCACTGGAAAATGGTTTGCCTGTTTTGCCGTCGAGGAAACTCCCATTGTCAAGGCATCAAATGGTGGCGCAAGAATAGGCATTGACCTGGGCCTGAAGAATCTTGCAACTCTTTCAGATGGCTCTGTGGTAGAGAACCCTCGGCTTGTCAAGAAGCACGAGGAGAAGGTTGCTTCCCTATCAAGAAAGCTCTCACAGAAAAAAAAGGGAAGCAGGAACCGAAAGAAAGCCAAGATGCTGCTTGCCATCGAGCATGAGAAACTCAAGGACACGAGAAGAGATTTCCTTCATAGGCTTTCCAGAAACCTAGTTAATTCATATTCCTTCATCGCCCTGGAAGACCTGGCATCTCAAGAGCTTGCCGAACAGAATTATGGCAAGCAGATAAACGATGCAGGCTGGGGCGAATTGGCGAACATGCTGCGCTACAAGGCTGAAAGTGCTGGCTGCGAAGTTGTGTTTGTCAATCCTAAGGATACGACAAAGACATGCTGCATCTGTGGAAACATTATGGACATGCCACTATCAGTCCGGGAATACGATTGTCAATTGTGTGGCAATAATATGGATAGGGACCAAAACGCAGCATACAACATACTCAAAAGAGCTACTGGCGGAACGCCAGGAAGTAACGCTTGCGGAGATGTCTCAAGAAAGACATCAATGAAACAGGAAGCCCCCCTCTTTTTCGCCGAGCGAAAAAGGGACCGATTTGCCGCCGTAGCGGCAAATGGTCCACTCGAACAACAGTTCGAGTCGGGCCCCTTTTTGCCAGAAGGCAAAAAGAGGGACGCCTTCAGGCGTGGGTAGTTCACCGGGTGGATACAGCGCTCGAATATTCCATTCTCCTTCTATATTTTTTACTTTCGGAAGTACTGGCTTAAATAAAAATTAAAAAGAAGGGCAATCAGGAGTATTTGCCCACAATGTTCTTGGTTCCATATTGCTTGGTTTCAGTTCCGCTTGGGGTGGTGTAGGAAATCGTCACGCTCAAGTCATAGAGGCTTCCGCCGGTGTTGTTGCCCATGATCGGTATTATCACAATCTTACTTTCTCCTGTAGCAATTGATATATTGCTTGAGTTGTTGTAGCTTCCAACCTGGAACAAGGTGATCATGAAAGGCCCATTCGCCTCCATGTTTTGCAGTACGAAGGTTCCATGCCCTGTTGAGTTTATGGTGGCTTCTGTTATTGCAAACGGCCTCGCATCACCCCTCCAATAAGTGTTGGACTGGGTAATCTTTGCGTCAGTTGCCATTCCTGGGAAGTACCCTAGGAGCATGATTGCCACTAGCGCGATGATTAACACAACCGCAAGGAGCACCAGATATTCAGTGGCACCCTGTCCGTGCTGGGCGCCAGCAGTCGAGCGCAAGCTCAATCCAATCGCGTCAGGTCCCCTGTTTACAAATGCCATATCAAACCCTCCACTGTCATCTGTTTTGAATCTCACCTTACTATTAAATATTAAACATTAACGCATGGCACGCCCGATTTAGCATGCGAGCTATAAAAATCTTTGTTTGTCAAATGCAACTATGAAGCTTTCAGCGTTTTTCCTTTTGCTTGCCGCGGGAGTACTGTTGCTAACCGGCGCTCCTTGGGCAAAATACACGGAAAACCTTACTGTCCAGGTATTTGACAATTCATTTCGCCCGGTTGAGGGCGCACAGGTCTATGTTGATTACGAGTTAAATTCCGTGAATGGAAATGTCAAGACCAAGCCAAAGCTTACCGACTCGCGCGGGTACGCAAACATAATATTCAGCGACTATGAATCAATTGACAGCGAAACCGAATATTCATACACGCTTTATGTGAAATATGGGGATCAGCTGGTCTCGGCTTCACTTATTGCTGTGGATGGGGAGAGCCGAACATATACAATGCAGGTCGAGTCATACATTGCATATGTGCGCGTGCTTGATCAGAATAGCAAGTCTCTACAAGCAAACGTAACAGTGAATAAGGTCACAAAACCAACCGATACAGCTGGTAGCACATTTTTTGCCCTTCCTCCCGGCAATTACGCCATCCAGGTGGAGCGAAACGACTTGGTGAAAAACATCCCGTTCGTGCTTGGGAGTGCGACTGGCGACAAGTCGATGGACGTTTTGCTCAACTACTATAAACTCGACATCCATGTACAGGACGACAAACGCCGCCCACTCATTGCACAGGTGGACGTAAATGGGATGGTGTCCAAAACAGACAATGACGGTGTTGCTCATTTTGAAAACATCACCACGGACTCCCCCCAGGTTATAGTGGTGTATGGGCAAGACATAAAGCGCATCCAGCCAAACCTGCAGACCGGCTCCTCATTGGAAGTCATATTTGATGTCAACAAGCCATCAATTAAGGACCAATACTCCGCGATTTCATCATCGGGCGTGGGCACGATACGATTCTTCGTGGAGGATTCGGGGCCGGATGCAAGCGGGATTGACACTGTTTCTGTTTCTTATGAGGTTGCAGGCGCGCAAAATACGCTTTCAGTCTATACAATAGGCTACAATAGCTTCGAGGTAAAAATTCCGGCACAACCTATCGGCACCCTTGTGAAATACACAATCACTGTCTCTGACAAGGAAGGCAACATTGGGGTTGGATATGGTAATTATGTGGTCTCACTTGGAGGGGAGGTAACTGGCACTGCAAACGCAAGTTCGCCAGAACTCCCGCCTCCAACATCAAACGTTCTCAATGAGGGCATATTTGTGGGCATCGCAGTGCTTGCAGTGCTTGCCTTTGCGGCAATCTATTATTTCAATAAGAAAAAGGGAAGCGAAATCTCCCCTCCGCAATTTGTGCCGCCACAGGTTCCACAACAGTAATGTTCGCATCGCTTTTATAAATACTCATTCCCAATCTATTTTCATATTGTGGTTCCGATGCCTGCGGGCATCTTATCAAAATACGGCCAAAATCTGTCTACAGATTTTGTCATTGTATATGTAAATCCTAACGGATTTCCATATGCGGACAAAGTCTGTCCGCAGACTTTATCCTTGGTGGGAATATGAGCGGGGTTATCACAAAGACAGAGCTCAATCTAAAGCAGTTTTCGCGCGGCAAGGTGCGCGACACATACGAGCTTGCTGACGGCAATTTGCTCATGGTGGCATCTGATCGGCTTTCTGCGTTTGACGTTGTTTTCCCTGATGGAATTGAAAAAAAAGGGCAAGTGCTTACGCAAACGTCTCTTTTCTGGTTTGAAAAGCTCAAAGGAGTGGTGGATAATCATCT
>Ga0247841_10007438_pt1 | contig 16289 bp, 15 predicted proteins | sample LaCruzMarch2015__2_FD_192410 | JGI IMG/M metagenome (GOLD analysis project Ga0247841, IMG submission 192410) | Freshwater microbial communities from meromictic Lake La Cruz, Castile-La Mancha, Spain - LaCruzMarch2015_18m | ecosystem: Environmental > Aquatic > Freshwater > Lake | place: Spain... | reverse complement strand
CGAGTCGGTTCTAAAGAGGTCTCTCAACAAGCTGCGGGATATGTATAAATTTATCATTATCGACTGCCCGCCCTCCCTGGGCCTGCTGACCATCAACGCACTCAATGCCTCGGACACCGTAATCACACCGGTACAGTGCGAATACTATGCCATGGAAGGCCTCGCATACTTCATGAACACCGTAGAGAAGATCCGCCAAGCCCTTAACCCTGGCCTCAGAATAGACGGTGGCATTATAACCATGTACGATTCCCGCATAAATCTGGCCAACCAAGTGCAGAGGGAAATCTTAAAATACTACGGCGACAAGCTTTACAAAACAGTCATCCCGAGGAATGTGCGTCTGGCAGAGGCTCCCAGCTTCGGCCAGCCAATCTTCGTTTATGACCCCAGCTCCAGAGGCGCTCTGGCGTATAAGGATCTGGCTATCGAGTTTTTGGGACGCCGCGGTGTGGACACAGCCGCCTACAAAGAGTCGGCGCTCTATGTGATGGAAGAATCCCAGATGGATTATGATATGGGCGGATGAGTATAGTGTAAAGCGGGGCACTTGCCATAGGCTATAAGCCATAAAAAGAGTATATGGTATATAACTAAATCGTTTTTGCATACGGCTTAAAGCCTACGGCTTATGGCAAACTGATGTTTTCAATTTAACAGCATTAATTGAAGGAGAATTATCATGAGGCAGGCACTGGGAAAAGGAATAGACGCTTTAATATCAAAGGTGCAGAACAATGACATCTCGCATGACACCGTGCAGAAGATACCGATAGACACCATACGGCCCAACCGCTGGCAACCCAGAAAAACCTTTGACGAGGCTCCCCTGGCCGAACTTGTACAATCCATTAAAGAGCATGGCCTTCTGCAGCCCATCAGCGTCTGGAAGGACGCAGACGGCTCGTTTGAACTCATCGCCGGGGAACGCCGCTGGCGCGCCTGCAAAGCCGCCGGAATGAAAGAGGTTGAGGCCATTGTAAAAAGGGACCTTTCCGACCAGCAGAAATTCGGGCTCTCACTGATAGAGAACATCCAGCGCGAGGACCTAAACGCTATAGACCACGCCCTGGCCTATAAGCAGCTAATGGAAGAGTTTGACATCTCCCAGACCGACATAGCTAAAAAACTCGGTAAATCCAAATCCGCTGTCTCCAACACTTTGCGCCTCCTTGAATTGGAAGAAGATATCCAGAAAGGCATCCAGGCCGGGGTGATCAGCGAAGGCCACGCCCGCGCTCTCATCTCTATCCCGGACAAAGCCAAGCGCAAGGAAGCCTACGAAAGGATCCTCACGGATAAGATCTCGGTGCGCGAGATAGAAGCCTACGCCCAGAACTTCCACGAGCGTCGCCCCCGTGCCAAAACCAACGGGGAGGGCCGGCGCAAGAGCCCGGAGATAACAGGCCTGGAGGCCAGTCTGGAAAAACATCTGGGCACCAAGGTTGAAATAGCACCCGGCAGCAACCCGGAGAATGGTAAAATCACCATACATTATTACTCGCTGGACGATTTCGACAGGATAACACGTATATTAAAAAAGTAGCACTGTTCTCCGCCCGGCAGCGCCGGGCCCGAAGCAGCGCCGACACAGGCTTGAAAATGAAAATACTTTTTTCGCTTCTGCTTTTAATCAGTGGCATCTCCGCCGCGCAGCCAGCCCCGTCGATACCCTCCGAGGCCGGAAAAGGCACGGCTTACGCCGTAAAGTCGCCCGTGCCGGCCTACTTCGCCCTGACTAAAGATGTAAGCCGTTTTTACATGTACGCCAACGGCGGCTTCAACGCCGACTGGTATGTGGGATACAACAACAGCTGGATCGTAAAACTGCCGCCGGTGCCCACCGGAACTTACGCCAAAGCCTATATCGGCGCGAAACTCGGTCGGGCCAAGATAACGTCCTGGCCCCAGTCCTGGGACAAGACCCCAATACCCGGCAAAATTTACATGGCGGTAAATCAGGAACCGATTTTTAATTCCGACAATATGTATTTTCTGGTCGAGGCGGCCGACCTGCCGCTTGAACCGCTGCCCAACGATTCTCTGGAGGGCGTGGATAGCGCCAAGTGGTTCTGGTCCGAGATCCCGCTCTCGCGCGTCTCGGCCGAAAAATCGAACTATCTTGCCCTCTGGTCTGTCTCCCGCTATTTCACCGCCAGCTCAAGTTCCCCGATCGTCGCCGCCGCACTCTCCGACGATAATGAGGAAAATGTCTGGCTAAACCGTTCCATACGAGGAAATCCGCCGTCCGGGCCCGATGTTCTTGAGACGCCCATCTCCGGCATCAAACCCGCCCTCGCCTTTAAACTGGTGCCGCAGAACGATTACAAAGTTTTTATAAAGGGCTTTATGGGCGAAGTAAACTCCGCTAATATCCTTGTCTCTTTCTCCACAATAGGAGAAGATATCCGGGCCGCCTGGATAGAGATGTCCTACGATAAATTCGAATGGTCCAGGGTCAGCCGCTATATGTTCCGCGCGCCGTACTTTTATGCCCTGAAGCGCGAGGACCTTTCAAAAGATATGTTCTACCTGCGCGCCGCCGCCGTGGACGGCCTTGAAAACACCGGTTACTCCAAAGAAATAACGATCGCAGCCGAACAGGAAGAACCGCCGGCGGAAACCGCCAGCGGGGACAGCAATGAGGCTAATGATAAGGATTAGGCGATAAACATCATTAATCCTTAATTTTCAAAAACTGAATTCATGAAAACTTATAATATCGCTGTCGTAGGAGCTTCCGGGCTGGTGGGCGGGGAACTTATAACGCTGCTTGAGAAGCGCAAATTTCCAGTCGGGGTTTTCATGCCGTTCAATTCCGGACGGACCGGAATCGAGGTAGCTTTTAAAGGCAAAAAATACGCCTGCCGAAAGCCGGTTTTAGCGGAACTTAAGAAAGCAGACCTCGTTTTTTTTGTTTCCACCGACGAGGTTTCAGCGCGGTTCGCCAAAAAACTGGCCGACTCCGGAGTGTGGTGCGTAGATGATTCTTCCAGATTCCGCCTGGACAAAGATGTGCCGCTGGTTATCCCCGAGGTCAACGCAGACGAACTAAAGGCCGACCGCAGACTGATAGCCGGACCCAACTGCACGCTGACAGGCGCCGCCGTAGCCCTGAACGACATTCACAAATCGCTGAACATCGCGGAGCTGCGCATAGCCACTTATCAAGCGGTATCCGGCGCCGGCAAAAACGCCATGAAGCAGCTGGAGACCGAACTAAAATATTATTTAAAGCAGGGCAGAGTTCCAAACCTTAAGGGCCGCAAGTTGCCGCGCCCCATAGCCTTCAACCTGTTTCCGCAGGTCGGCGGCTTTGACAAAAACGGCATGAGCGTGGAAGAAGTAAAGGTTGAGGCCGAACTTAAAAAAATTTGGGCCTCACCCGGCATAAAGATCAGTTCCACGGCGGTGCGCGTGCCGGTGCTGAGGGGTCACTCTTTAAGCGTTTGGGTAAAGACACGCAGACCTTGGACGCTTGCCTCTGTCCGCTCCACACTGGCCTCCACCAAGGGCCTTCAATTCGCCGGAGATCCGTATAAGTATCCCACCCCGCTCGACAGCGTGAAAACCACGGGCGTAAAAGCCGGCCGCCTGCGCGTCTCAAACACATCGCCTAACGAGTTTCAACTCTGGATAGTATCGGACAATCTGTACAAGGGGGCCGCCCTTAATTCTGTGGAGATAGCGGAGCATCTTTTGAACCACGGCCTGCTGAAACACCACGGATCCTCCTTAGGAAAACATACGGATAACACCCCATGAAAAAAACAGACAGCAGCGCGCAGTCTCTCACCGACCAGGATCTTTATCTCTTCAACGAGGGTAATCATGTAAGGCTTTACGAAAAATTCGGCGCGCATCAGGTGGCTGCCGATGCACTGCGCGGGACCGCGGAGGGCACGCATTTCGCGGTTTGGGCGCCAAACGCCGACGCGGTTTATGTGATGGGCGATTTCAACACCTGGAATAAAACGAGGGACGCCCTGAAAGAGCGGGCCAGGTCCGGCATATGGGAAGGCTTTATCCCGGGGGTAAAAAAGGGCCACAATTATAAATATCACATCATTTCAAAATACGCCGGTTTTCACGGGGAAAAGGCGGACCCGCTGGCGTTCGCTTCCGAAGTCTCTCCTAAAACGGCGTCGGTGGTCTGGCCGCTGGACTACGCCTGGTGCGACGATAAATGGATGGCGGGCCGTGGCGCGGCCAATGGCCTGAAGAGCCCCGTTTCCATCTACGAGATGCACATTGGCTCCTGGCGGCGTGTTCCGGAAGAGGGGAACCGCCCTCTCACTTACCGGGAGCTGGCGGCGCAGCTGCCGGAATACGTGAAGCGACTGGGGTTCACGCATGTGGAACTGATGCCGGTCACGGAACATCCATTCTACGGGTCGTGGGGCTATCAGACCACTGGCTATTTCTCTCCAACCAGCCGGTACGGGACCCCGCAGGACCTGATGTACCTGATAGACCAGCTGCATCAAAACAATATCGGCGTGATACTCGACTGGGTTCCGGCGCATTTCCCGGCCGACGCGCACGGGCTTGAATATTTCGACGGCACGCATCTTTACGAGCACGCCGATCCCAGGCAGGGCGTGCATCCCGACTGGAACAGCTCCATTTTTAATTTTGGCCGAAACGAAGTGCGCAGCTTCCTGCTCTCGAGCGCCCTGTTCTGGCTGGATAAATATCACGCCGACGGCCTGCGCGTAGACGCGGTAGCGTCCATGCTCTACCTGGATTACTCGCGCAAGCCCGGCGAGTGGGTGGCGAACCGCCACGGCGGCAATGAAAACCTGGAAGCCATCTCTTTCCTGCAGCAGTTCAACCATGTCGTGTACGAGAATTATCCGGATGTGCAGACCTACGCCGAGGAATCAACGGCCTGGCCGATGGTTTCGCGGCCGACCTATGTAGGCGGCCTGGGCTTCGGGATGAAGTGGGATATGGGCTGGATGAACGACACTCTGCAGTATTTATCCAAAGATCCGGTTTACCGGAAATATCACCATAACGCTCTCACATTCCGCATGGTCTACGCTTTCAGCGAGAATTATGTGCTGCCGCTGTCGCACGACGAGGTTGTGCACGGCAAAGGGTCGCTTCTGGATAGAATGGCCGGCGATGTCTGGCAGAAATTCGCCAACTTGCGGCTCCTGTACGGCGCGATGTTCGCTCAACCCGGGCAAAAACTTCTTTTTATGGGCGGCGAGTTCGCGCAATGGCGCGAGTGGGACCACGATAGCAGCCTGGATTGGCATCTGACCGGACACGGGCACCACGCTGGCATGCAAAAATGGGTAACAGATTTAAACAATCTTTACCGGTCCGAACCCGCGATGTACGAACTTAACTGCGCTCCTTCGGGGTTTGAGTGGATTGACGCCAACGATTCACAGCAGAGCGTGCTGGCATTCCTCAGAAAAGGCCGGGGAGCGGATTCAATGATAATGGCGGTCTGCAATTTCACGTCCGTGCAGCGCTTTAATTACACGATCGGCGCGCCGCGCGGCGGCTTTTGGAAGGAAATGCTTAACAGCGACGCCACGGATTACGGCGGCGGAAGCCTTGGAAACTTTGGTGGCGTCACCGCTGAAGACACTCCTTCGCACGGCCGCCCGCACTCTTTGAAAGTTACGCTCCCGCCGTTATCCATAGTGTTTTTTAAATTTACCGGAGGCTGACCTCTGCTTCATGGAGAGGATACTACCCCGTGAATTCTAAACAAGAAAAATTTATCAGAAAGAATTGGCGGACCCATTCAGCCCGCCAGATGGCGGCGGCTTTGGATCTTACCAGAATGGACGTAGAGCGCTTTGTCGGCGCGCTGCGAGAAGCGCCTCCGACGGGGATAGCTTCCAGATTATCCGCCGCGGTAAAAGCCCATTTTGGGCCGGGACAGGAACGGCGCCGGCTCTACGCGATATTCGCGGCGGCCCTCATACTCAGGCTCTATTATCTGCATGTCCTCGGAAAAACGCCTTTTTTCGGACCTCTCACATCAATGGTAGATGACGGCGTCTACAATCTCAGAGGGCGCGAGATCGCCGCCGGCGATTGGCTCGGCAGTCCTTCCTGGCTGATCTACACCACTCCTCTCTATCCATATTTTTTAGGGCTCATTTATCGTATCTTCGGATACGCGATAGGGGCGGCCCATTTCATACAGACATTGCTGGGAGCTTTAACGCCGCTGCTAGTCTACGGCCTCGCCAAAGAATCTTTTGATTCCAGACGCGCGCCGGTATTGGCCGGTATCATAAGCGCCGTCTACATCCCTTTCATCTTTTATGAGAATATGCTTTTGGGCGAAAGCCTGGCGATATTCCTCGTCCTGTGCGGGCTTTATCTTCTCGCGCGCGCCATGAAAAGGGCGGCCGGAGCCCTGACTCCCGTCTTTCCGGCCGGCTTCCTGCTGGGTCTCGCGGCCCTCCTTCGGCCCAACATCACCGTACCGGTCAGCTTCTGCGCGCTTTATCTGGGCCTTTTCCTGGCCTTCAAAAGAGACCGTAAATTTCTTGGAGCGGCGGCCGCGATACTACTGATGGCCGGGCTGGCCGCGGGAATATCTCCGATGGCGCTGAAAAACTATCGGCTTTACGGGGATTTTGTGCCGATCTCAGCGCATGGCGGAGTAAATTTATACATGGCGACCAACCCGGAAAAAGGGGGAGGCTTTAGGCCCTCAGCCGGGCTTGGCACAGGAATGAAGGAGATTATCGACAATTCGATACTTATAGCCGAAAAAGCCAAGGGCAGGACGCTTAAACCGTCTGAAGTCTCGGCGTACTGGACCGCCATGTCCTTTGAGAATGTCCGGAGTTCCCCGCTGGGTTTTTTGACACTGCTGTCACGACGGGCGGCCTATTTCCTGAATCGCTATGAATATCCGGACACTATAAACATGCTTTTCGTCGCGGAGTTTATACCGTTCCTCAAGCCCTGCGCGTTCGCGTACGGCGCGGTGGCCGTGCTGGCCATCTGTGGTATTGTTTTCTGCCTACGCGCGTGGAGCGCCGCCGCGTGGCTGCTCGCGATTTTTGCTTTTGGTTATTCGTTCTCGGTGTGCGTATTTGGCGTCGTTTCACGCTACCGCGTCCCGGTCGTACCGATCTTCATCATCTTCGCGGCCGGCGGTTTGGCTTTCGTGTGGGATTCCTGGATTAATAAATACTATTCCCGGCTTTTCAAGTTTGCCGGGCTCGCCGCGCTGGCGACGATGTTTGTGTTCTTTCCGATCCGGCAGCTGCGGTTCGCGGTCCCCTACAATACCCTTGGGGTTTATTTCGCGCAAAAAGGCAACTGGCCGCAAGCCGAGCTTTGCTATAGAAAGGCTCTCAAGATCTCACCAAATTTCCCTGACCCGTATCGCAATCTGGCCGTACTCTATCACACCGCGGGTGATGCGAAGAAAACGCTGGAGTTTGAAGAACGCTATCAGGCGCTAAAAAAAATCGCCCTCGCCGCCGGGAAATAAAGCCTTATTCCTGTAAAAAGGCAGCGTCTGCCTTTTTGCTTGTATTACTTACCCAAAAGGCCCAAATCAACATGGGTCTAAATAACTCACCAGAACGGGCACTCCGCCTCATACGGGCCCAGGCTGCATTTTTATATCATAATTTAGGAGCGTTTGAAGGTTTTGACCAAGGAGCAACAAAATGAAATTTACTATAAAAGTATTAACCGCGCTAATTTTTGCGGCAGCCATGGGCATATCCGTCGCAGCCGGAACGATGGAAGACCAGGCCTTGGGGCAATTAAGGTCTTTCGGTTCTTTTAAAGATATTGAAACTGCTGTAAAAATTCCGGTGCCGGAATACACTCCCGCCAGGGACATCTTCGGTGAAGCACCCGCCTGCTCCATACTGAACGCACAGTTCATCATGCAGCCGTTTATGAAGGACGCCCTGAGCATGCTCAAACCCTGCCTGGATAGTGTTTCAAAGATAACCGGGAATGTTCCGGTTTCTGCCGGTGCCATAAAGAACGGCAAGGCGATAGAGATAGTAGTGCTGGGCGGAAAGAACGACGCCGTAAAAGAACTTATCCGCAGCTCACTCGCCAAACGAAACAACGCGGTATTCGGCTATCCGGCCACGGCAGTCCTGCATGTGGCGGCCCCCCTGTAAAAACCGGTTTAGATCCATAATTGAAAACGGCCCGCTTAAAAGCGGGCCGTCTTTTTACATACGCACACGCGATAAAATGACTGCGCGTTCTCATGTAGCACTATCGCTGCGATATTATTGGGAATCAGGCGTCCCAGTAGGCTTCCTGGAGGTTGTCTTCTTTTTCCGGCAGGGCGCGCATAAGGCGGGGGGAATTCTGGGCTAAAACCTCAAAGCTCACGCGATTGGCGTACTTTGAGATCTGGGACAGAGATGAATAGGTTAAAGAATGGATAAGGTTCTTTGCCGAATTTGGAACCTTAGCCTGATGATACTTTCTGGCGCTGAGATCGTGCAGCACCGCCGCGAGAGCGCCGTCGCCGGCGCCATTGGTATTTTTAATGATCTGCGGGCCGCCCATGAACGGGTTTATATGGCTGTAAATTTTTATCGGTCTGGCGCAGTCGCTTTTTCTCATGGGGCGGCTGAATTCATATTTATTGTAATCCACGATAGACTTGGTGTGAAGTTTATGGGTGGTTCTTCTGGCGAATTGCTCGTCGACATGCCCCGCCAGGTAAAGGCCGTGTTCTCCCACGGTCAACAAAACAAAATCAGCCAGTTCCAAAGCGTTTTCAGCGGCCAATAGCGGGTCGCTTAACCCGGTAAGCGCCACCGCCTCCAGGTCGTTCATAGCGAGACATGTGACGTATTTCTTCACAAAATCGCGGAAAAAATCTTTCTTAGATTCAATTAAAAAACTGGTCCCCAGCGTCATCACCACAGGAACCCGGGCTTTTAAAGCAATTTCACAAGCCTTGATGGTAGACCTGAAGATAGGATCTTTTTCATCACGCAGGGTATAGGCGGAAATAAGGAGGGCCGAGGCTTTTTCAATAACCTCACCGGGGATAAATTCCGGCGTCAGGTCGTTCATGCATCCCTTGCTGATGCCAAAGGTCCGTTCCCCATCGGGAGTTACAAAACACATCGCTCTGCCCATCGTATTTTCGCACGGCTGAAGATAAGAAAGGTCAACTTTAGAACTGGTATTGCGGATGTACTTGAAAGCGTAATCGCCCACCGTTATACTGCGGGTAATAGCGCCGAGGGCAACGGCGCGCTCATCTGATAAAACGGAGTAATTATTCAGAGTGTTCCCCACCGAGCCGCCGGCATATTCACCCAGGATCTTCCCTTTTGACTTCAACTCCCGGTAGATGGCCTCCGCATCCGGCTCGTTCAGGATCTGAGACTCGCCTTTCCTCAGACTATACTGAAGCAGGAATTCCGGTTCAACCCTGCACTCTATATCAACCAGCAGCTGATCTATCCCGACAAGATAAAACGGTTCGGCTTGCAACAAATGCGGATCAGCGCTTTCGCGCCCCTTCTCGGTCACGGGGAAGTAATGTTCGTTTTTTCTCTTTCCGGGGAATTTCATGTTAGACTTAACACCGCCGCGGCTCGCACGGAATTATCTGGCACTAAACATATGCCCGCCCGGCTCAACGCCGGGGGGCATTGCCACTGACTTGGGCTACTTCCTGGGTGTAACACCCTGCACGCAGATGGCGGTATTGGACTTGCCGTTATCGCTGACCAGACTGAAAATAGTTTTAGCGTCAACTCTTGACAAGCGGACGCAGCCGTGGGAGGCCGGCTGGCCCAGCAGCGCTTCATTCGCGGCGCTAGTAGCGTGCACGGCAATATTCCCGTTAAAGAACACGGTGTGGGGCATGGGCGCGTTATTGTAAAGGCTGGAGTAATGCATGGTCTCCATCGTGTCGGGGGAATAGCATTTGCCGCTGCCGGGGGTGCCATGATCCGGAAGAAGGCCGGAGGAGATCTTAAATTCCTTGTTAAGGGTCGGGGACTTCACCACCAGGCGCTGACGGGTGAGATCAACGGTCAGCCGGACTATAGCCTTCTCTATTCTTATCGGATCCGTCACCTGGAAGCGCGTGCGCTGGAACTCAAAAGCCATGTCGACTTCCTCCGGGGTGTGTTCGTCTATAAATTTAGCGGGGTCGGCTAAAGCCTCAGCCTGCAGACTCATAACCTCTTCATCAGTTCCGGAACGCTGCAGCGTGGTCGCGTCAGGCACGGCTACGGGCGCCATCACGGACTCTGAAACTCCCAAAGCGGCCAACTCTGTGCCATACTTTGCCAGGTCCATCGAAAAACAGGGATAGGAATTTAAGGACACCAGTAAGAAGGGTATAAGTAGTTTCATGTATTAATTGTCCTCCGCGCTTTAGATTTAACCCGCTGCTTAGTTTCTGCTGCATATATAATATACCCGAAACCACCGCGCTCCGCCTGAGCCAAAAGCCCCACATCCGCCCGGTCTTTGGACCTACGCTAAAACCACGGGTTCAACGAAGTGCTATAATAATCAACATAAATTCACAAGGAGCCCTCTATGAGCGACAACATAAACCTGATCACCATAACCGATACCACAGCCAACCCCGCGCCGCTTGGCCTTCTGGGTTTTGGCATGACGACAATAATGCTCAATCTGCACAACGCCGGGTTCTACCCGCTGGATACGATGATACTGGCTATGGGTATATTTATAGGCGGCCTGGCCCAGGTGATGGCCGGCGCCATGGAATGGAAGAAGAAAAACACTTTTGGCACAACGGCGTTCACGCTGTACGGCTTTTTCTGGCTGTCCCTGGTAGCTCTTCTGACGCTCCCTAAACTCGGCCTTGGCGAACCCGCATCCCCGGTCTCCATGGGCTTCTACCTGCTTGTCTGGGGTTTGTTCACGGCGTGTATGTTCATAGGCACCCTGAAACTAAGCCGCGCACTGCAGGTAGTTTTTTTGTCGCTGGCTATACTCTTTTTTATGCTCGCGTACGCGGACTTCTCCGGAACTTCTAAAACCCTGGCCGGCTACGAGGGCATCTTCTGCGGCCTTTCCGCTTGCTATGCAGCCATCGCGCAGATCCTAAACGAGGTCTATGGGCGCCGCGTCCTTCCGCTGTAGACCCGCCCGCGGATGTAAAAGCACACTGATTTTTACTACAACGAGCGCATATTAGACCGGAGGAAAATACAAATATGCTGATAGAATTAAATCCCATAGAAGCGCGGGTGTTGGCGTCGCTGGTTGAGAAATCCCTTACTACTCGCGAACATTACCCTCTTACTTTCAACGCTCTACTCAACGCCTGCAACCAGAAGACCAGCCGTGATCCGGTCATGACGCTGGATACGGATACCATGGGCAAAGCGGTACAGACGCTGCTGGAAAAGGGACTGGTGGAACGCCAGCAAACTCCGGGAGAACGCGTTCCGAAATTTCGCCACTACATAGATAAACTTTTGAATAGCGCGGATCAGAAACTGATAGGCGCTATAACAGTGCTTCTGCTGCGCGGACCGCAAACCCCGGGAGAAATAAAAGGCCGCACGGACCGCCTTTGTGAATTTACAAGCACAGCCGAGGTGGAGGGGCTGCTCCAGGAACTCTGCGCCAGGGCTGAAGACCCTTTAGTAGCCCGCCTTCCGCGGCAGGCTGGGCAAAAAGAAACGCGTTATCGTCATCTTTTCTCCGGCGCCGCCCCGGTCTCCGCGCCCGAAACCGCCGCCCCGATACCTGCTCAGCCGGACCGGCTGGCTCAACTGGAAACAAGGGTGGAGGTTCTGGAAGCGTTAGTTAAAGCGCACGAAGAGCGTCTCGGGAAACCGGAATAAAAATAAAAGCCGGAGAGCGCGGCACATAAGCGGGACAATATGAAAAAGTATTTGTTGGCGATATGCGCAGCCTTTCTACCGGCCTGCGCCTCGATCCCCAAAGGGCTACAGCCGGTTGACGGGTTTGAACTGACCCGCTACCTGGGCACATGGCATGAGATAGCCCGGCTTGACCATTCTTTTGAACGCGGACTTGTTAATGTGACGGCTGAATACTCCCTGCGCGCTGACGGCGGGGTTAAGGTCCTTAACAAAGGCTTTAACCCTCAAAAAAACAAATGGAAAGAGGCCGAAGGAAGGGCATATTTCACCGGCAGCAAAACTACCGGGAGTCTTAAAGTAAGTTTCTTCCGGCCCTTCTATGGCGGCTATCATATAATCGAACTTGATAAGACCGGCTACCAATACGCGCTGGTTGCCGGCCCAAGCCGGTCCTATCTATGGATACTGGCCCGTAGCCCCGAACCGCCGGCAGCCACGATAGCAATGTTGATCTCAAAAGCCGGAGAACTGGGTTTTGAAACGGATAAGCTGATTTTTGCCAAATAAATGCGGGGGTAGATAAAAAATGACACAGCCGGACATCAGAGATTTCACCAGACAGGAACTGGCGGGCGCCATGATCTCGCTGGGGGAAAAAGGCTCCAAAGCCGATAGGATATTTAATTGCCTGTATAAAAAGGGTGCGGAAAGTTTTGATGCGCTGACCGGCATTCCGGACGAACTTAAGATCAAGCTGTCCGCCAGATATTCTCCCGCGCAAACGCCGGCGCCGGAACGCAGGGTTTCAAAAACAGACAAAACGATCAAACTGCTTTTCCGGTTCCACGATGGCGCGTCCGCCGAGAGCGTCGTTCTGTTTAATAAAGAAACTACTACCGCATGCATATCCTCCCAATCCGGCTGCGCCTGCGGCTGCAGATTTTGCGCGACGGGCGGGCTGGGGCTGAAACGCGATCTCAAGCCGTCCGAAATACTGGCACAATTCGCGGCGTGCGGACGGGAGGCAGGCGGCGCGCCGGACAGCGTGGTGTTTATGGGCATGGGCGAACCTTTTCTGAACTGGGCCAACGTTAAAAAAAGCGTCCTGATACTTTCCGACAACAAGGGACACAATTTCCCTCAAAGTAAAATGACGATCTCAACGGTGGGCGTCGTCCCCGTGATAAGAGAGCTGGCGGAGTCGCACCTCGGGATCAAACTGGCTGTCTCCATAATAACAGCCTCGGAAAAGCAAAGGGCGGAGCTCACGCCCATGGACAACAAATATCCCCTGCCAGATATCATTTCGGCCGCGCGGTATTACTGCTCAAAAACCGGCAAATCTGTTTTTTTTGAGTATATCTTCTTTGACGGCCTTAACGATTCGCCGCAGGACGCCCAAAAACTTCTGGAACTGATCAAAGGCGTGAACTGCAAACTGAATCTGATAATGTACAATCCAAATCCGGGTGGAAACGATCTTAAACCGGGGCGTATGGAAAAAGCCAAAGAGTTCCAGAAGATAACAATGGCAGCCGGGGTGCGCACGCATCTGCGCCGCGAAAAAGGTTCCGACATCGCCGCCGCCTGCGGCCAGTTAGCCGCCGGGGCCGAAGTCTCCTGACCCTGTAGAAGAAATATTTTTAAGCGACTATAAATCGCCGGCGCGCTTCCCTTTTAGGCCCAGTGGCGGCTGGGCCAAATGCCTCGCGGCGGCTGGGCCCCGCGCCTCTTATACCGTTGTGTAACTTATGTTACACTTGAATCAATGGGGCGCTGTTTTCCGCTTTATCAGCGGGCGGCGCGGGGGGGCACAGCGGAGGAACTGCATGCCCAGTAAAATACTTTTGGCGGACGACGATAAAAGCATTCTTAAACTTTACGCCCGGATATTCACCGGGGATAAATACGCCCTGACCACGGCCCATAGCTTCACGCAGGCCGCGAGCCTGATCGAGGCCAATCATTACGATCTGCTTGTGACCGACCTCATGTTCCCCGACGGCCTGGGCACAGAACTTATAAAAATTTTTGAAAAAAAACGCTCGGGTGCAAAAAGCCTGCTGGTGACCGGAGCCGCCGACGCGGATGAGAAACTGGAAAACTCAGGCATAACCGAATATTTTTCCAAGCCTTTTGAAGTTACGCGCTTCATGACAGCCGTTACAAAAGCGCTGACACCCTGACCGCCCGCCATTGGGGCCGGGAGAATTCGGAATTATGATAAAACTCCACAATGTTAATTCAAAACTGCTTGAAGCTCATTACGCCGTCAGGGGCAAGATCGTCAACCGCGCCCATGAGCTGGAGGCACAGGGTAGGAAAATAATTTACTGCAATATCGGCAATCCGCAGGCGCTTAAGCAAAAACCCCTCACCTTCGCGCGCCAGGTCCTAAGCCTGCTGGAGTACCCGGCCCTGCTTACCCGCCCAGAGGCGTCCGGCATCTTCCCCGCCGACGTTCTAGACAGGGCCAAACTGATCCTTGAAAAAAATCCGAACGGCCTGGGCGCCTACACCCAGAGCGCGGGACTTCCGTTCATCCGCAAGTCCGTCGCCGATTTCATCAACAAACGCGATGGTATACCAGTGGATATGAACCGCATTCTGCTAACCGACGGCGCCTCAAAGGGTGTGCAGGCGGCGTTCACAATGCTGACCAATAAAGAAAATGACGGCTACATGATCCCGATCCCGCAGTACCCGCTCTACAGCGCCACTATAGCCCTATACGGCGCCAGGCAGATAAATTATTTTCTGGACGAGGACGCTAACTGGCAGCTGAACGAGACGGAGTTGAACGCAAGTATAGCCGCGGCTAAAAAGAACGGCGTCAATCCTGTCGCGATAGCCGTAATAAACCCCGGAAACCCCACGGGAGCGGTGCTTTCTCAAGAGAATATTGAGATGGTCATACGCTTCGCCAAAAAGCACGACCTGTCTATCCTGGCCGACGAGGTGTATCAGGAAAATGTTTACGCCAAAGACATGAAGTTCCGCTCATTCGCAAAAGTGATGCATGAACTCGGGGAAAAGGACGTCACGCTTTTCAGTTTTCATTCCGTTTCAAAAGGATTTCTCGGAGAATGCGGACACAGGGGCGGCTATCTTGAAGTCAGGAATATGCCGGATGACGTTTACGCGGAACTGGTAAAGCTGCAGTCTATCGGACTGTGCTCCAACGTGGCCGGACAGATAGTCACCGGGCTGATGGTTGCGCCTCCCGAGAAGGGTTCGCCGAGCTACGAGCTGTACATCCGCGAGCGCGACGCCATCCTGGGCGACCTGAAAGAAAAGGCCGAAATACTCGGCAAGGGGCTTAATGAGATAGAGGGGATGAAAACCGATATCCCGCAGGGCGCGATGTACGCCTTCGTAAAATTCGAGCTCCCGCGCAAAAACAGCGCGGATCTTGCCAGGCTTACCCCGGAGGCGCGGCTTAAATATGAATCGGGTCTGGACTCGGAATACTGTCTCAGACTGCTGGAAGAAACCGGCATCTGCGTGGTGCCGGGCTCAGGGTTTGGACAGAGGCCTGGAACGCTTCACTTCCGCACCACTTTTTTACCTCCAAAGGAAGACATCCGGGCTCTTGTCGACAACATGAAGAAGTTTCATGTCGCATACATAGCAAAAACTGCTTAGCCTGAATCCTGCAGCTTAAAGGCGGAACTCGCCGCAGCCTTTCCCCGCATTCCGGGGGAAAGGCTTATTTATGAGCAAACCTGAAATTTTAAAACTTACAAAGTCCTCCGGACTACCGGCGGATGTAAAAGAATATTGCACTAGTATCGTAAGCTGCGGCCTGAGTTCATCACTGAAGACAGCGCTCAGAAAAAACGCAGTTGAAGTGATCAGAAGCCTGGACGGGATTCTTACCAACGGGGCCGGCATACTGGCCTGTTCGAAAGAAGAGGTGCTCTTCTCCACCGGGTTTAATAAAAACAATAAATCTCCGACAAGATTTGAATCCGCGCTGGCTGAGATACGCGCCGTCATCTTTCTTGACGCCGAAGGCTTTACCGGCTTACATTTGATCGGGACCGGCGCAAAAAAAACCGCTGACATCCGCGGGACCAGGGAGGGCAAGGATTATGTGTTCGAAGTCTGCTGCATCCAAACTACGGGAGATCTCACATCCGTGGCTTATCTGACTGACAGCTCTGGGGCGGTGAGAAAATTCGGCAAGAAGCCCGTGGATTATCTCGAGTTGAAATATGACAAGAAGGCGCGGCAGATGAAGAGTTCGCGCAAAGAATACGACTGTGCCCGCGGCGGCCTGATCTTTGCGGTAGATCCGTACAACCTTTCTGCTTTTGCCGATAAATCCAAGCTTATGGAACTCGCCCGCGGGCTGCACGAAAGAAAAAATAAACCTTTAAACACCCACATCTGCATACTTTCCGGCAGCAACGGCTGCGTTTTCCCCGGCTGGTAACTATTAACCTGAAAAATGTAGTTTGCGCGTTTTACTCGTCGGGTAGC
>Ga0247841_10007437_pt1 | contig 16293 bp, 13 predicted proteins | sample LaCruzMarch2015__2_FD_192410 | JGI IMG/M metagenome (GOLD analysis project Ga0247841, IMG submission 192410) | Freshwater microbial communities from meromictic Lake La Cruz, Castile-La Mancha, Spain - LaCruzMarch2015_18m | ecosystem: Environmental > Aquatic > Freshwater > Lake | place: Spain... | reverse complement strand
GTTCGTTATTGATTCTAAGCCGTAGGACGGCTCTCAAATATAGAAGAAGGCTATTAAATAAGAGTTAAAGCCTTCTTACTTGAATCTGTTTTGTTGCTCAGTATTGCTTGCATGTCCTTTTCAATAAGCTGTCGAATCAATGGGAATCTTGGTGAGCCCTTTTTTTCCATCGCAAATAGCATCCTGACTAAATCACCGTAAAAATCAGGGCTATGATGTTCTAAATAATTGCGCACGGCAAATTTTTCGGTAGCTTGAATGAAATCGGAAATTTCATTCAGAAGCTTGTTGCAAAACTCTTTTTTGCTTGGATCGAATTGATAAAAGCAGAGGTGACTTTTGTTAAATGCAAATTTTCCAATGACCCGAATAATCTCAAGGCAATCAGCATCGTGGACGATTCTTTGTTCATCGGTAGAAAATTGTCCATTTCGAGGGTCTTTTTCTCTAATCGTTTGCACATACAGCTCAGCTTTTTGTTCATCTACATTCCCGCGGGAAAGTAGAGCTCCAAGCACTTCTGAGCTTTCCGCGTCCCAATAGTCAGGGCCTTCATTTTCTCGGGCGACATCATGCATAGCACCAGCTGCCGCCAAAAGAATGGGATCTTTAGGCTTTTCTCTTCCGATTTTTTCATAGGCTTTCGATAACACTTGTGTCCAGAGAGCCACTCGTGTGCTATGCATAGCTCCATGATGCGACCGGGCAGGTATTTCTCCATTTTGAATCCGGGCTAACTTCTTTTTATGCCAAGGTTCATAGTCAGATCCGAGCTCTACACGCATCCCTGAGGAAGATTGATAGCTAGGATTTCTCGGCATGGGTTTTTTATAGAACGGAAGAGCTATAGATTGAACGACTTTTGCAATGCTTGATTGAGGATCTAAATGATTGTGTGGTTGAAGAAGGGATAAATCAATTTCCATAGATTGAATATCAGCTCGTAGCTTTTCTTGATGTTCTGAATAGGCTCTTTCTTTTCCCCACCAGGAGTCGGAAAGGTTGGGGATTCCTAAAGTTGTAGAAACGGCATACCGGATAAAATCTACTTGGTCCGCAGAGTACAGTTTGAGAGAGGGATATCCTTTTTCTTTTAAGAGAGTCACTAATTGTAATTTGTCTATCTTTTGAGCTTCTTTGTCCTGTCTTGTGGGTACACCTATAATCACTAAATCAGATCCATTTTGTAGAGGAACATTTTTCTGTACTCCTCTCCATCTGCAGTGATTAAATTCGAAGCCGATAAAAACATGGGGATCTAATTGGGTAATCTTATCACCAAAGGAGAGTACATAGGAGCCAAACCCGGATTCTCTTTGAGTAGAAAACCAGGCTCCACTAAAGACCTTTTCGTGGCGCACTTGAATTTCCTTTGAATTCAAGATGGGTCGAATCCAAGATGTTGCATGGTGCCATAGAGGGATGGCAATTAACTTTTCATCTAATCCAACCTGATCCTGAAAGAACTTTTTGGTTTTGCTCATTCTTTTAAGAAAGGTAATAAGAGAAGAGCTGCTGTAGGGTCCAGAATTTGAATCGCCCCAAAATATCTCTAAAAACTTCCTTTTGATTTCTGTAAAGGTACTTGAGGATTGTGGACTTTCCAAAAATATCTCTACAAACTTCTTTTTTACTTCTCTATAGTCATCCCAAGGGGTTGAATCAATGCTCTCTTTTAAGAGCACACTTAAAGCCTTTCTTAATACCAATCGATTTTCGTTACTTATACTGCTCTTTACGCTTACAAGTTTGGCAAGATGGTGTATGTCTTTGCTGCTTAGCTCGGCTTTATGTAGAGCTTCGATGAGTTTATCGATTAGATTATCTTCACTTTTTTGACAATTTGTTATGAGAACATCTAATTGTTCTTTTTTATTTAACTGTAAATGAGGGAAATTTGTCCTTTCTCTAGGACAGGGAAGATTAGCGCAGTGTATCTTAATCGATACAATCAGCTTTTCATCTTTAATAGAGGGTAAATGCTGCTGAAATATAGGAAAAAATTCCCTGTAAGCAATGAGTTTCTTTTTATCGAATTCTGATGGATCAGTTCTTTTAGAAAAAACGACAAAGGATAAGATATCATCCATGCTATGTAAGCACTGGTAAATAAAATCAGCGTTATCTGCATGTTTATCCAAGACAGTCTTTAAGTTGGTTATGAAGGCTTGGAATTCCCCTTTTAGGCTGGGTGTTCCCAATACGATGCGAAGTAAACTTGGATAGTAGGTAAAACCAAATTCTGATCCTTCTTTTGAGAGCAAATGCTTTTCGCTGAAATTTAGTAATAACTTCGCTAGTTTTTCGTTGGATTTATATAAGGCGGATCTCTTGTTTTTCATCGAACTTTTGTTTTTTACACAAAAGGAGTGCCAATTTTTGCTTATGGAATACAGAGCGCTGGCGTCATCTTTATAGTAATAGATCACAGAGCATAATTTTTCTGTGTGCTTACGAATATCTTTTGGTGTTTGAGCGCTCTCGATATCTTCAAAGATTTTTGCGGCAGCTTTTTCTATACCTGCAAGTGTTGGATCGATCTTTTCTAGCCCATCTAGTATGTTATTGCATTCTTGTTTTAGATCTTTATTTCGAATTTTATCTGCGATTTGTTTAAACCGGCCATAGATTGCTATTCTATCTGTTGCACTCAGCTCGGTGATCGATGAATCTAATAAGCAATTTTTTAGATTTGCACATGCCAATGTAAAATGGTGAGAATTGTAGTTTTTAGAAAAAATATTATATGCTCTGTCCCCTAAAGTGAGTGATTTTCCATCTTCTCTAATTAAGCTAGAACTTGCGCATGTTTCAGTAAGATTTGTTACAAATTTGGACGGTTCTATCATAAAAGCCTAATTAGGTATTAGTGTAATTAACTGTGGATTAATTATAAGTTAGTTTAATATAATTGTATACTATTAACATTTCATTTTGTTATAATTTCCGTTGTCTAATTTAAATAACGGTTTATTATGTCTTCTAATTTCGATGTTGTTATTGTCGGTGCAGGTCCTGTAGGAATAACTACAGCTACAACGCTTAAAGCATTAAATAAAGATTTACTTATATGTGTTCTGGATAAGCGAGAATTGCCCTCTCGAAACCACGGTCTTAATATCCAATCCGATTCTGTAAATAAAATTATTGAAGTTATGGATAAAGCGGTAAAAGATTCTCCTTCCACAAACCATTCTCTAATGGGTTCTTTAAAAAGTATGTTTGTCACGTGGAAAAATAATTTTATTCGAACCAAAACCATTGAAGAGGATCTTGGTCAAAAAGCTAGAGAAATGGGAATCACTCTTTTGCGCGGCAAAGATTATGAATTAACAGATGATCGTCTTGCCAAAGTCATGAAATCCCCAGAGGAGATTCAGGAGATTTTAGATCACCAAACAGAGGAAGGACTGCCTGAAGCGGAGCGTATTAGCCCTCAAGATGTAGCTCTTATGAGAATATTTCAGCATGCTAAAGTTGTTATGGGATGCGACAGCGCCCATAGCATTGTAAGAGAAAAAATAATGGGATTGGGTCTTACGGAAGATAAGACCATGCAGCACGTGATAGAGCTTAAGTACCAGACAAATGGGGCTACTCGGGTAAGAAATCTAAGAGAGAATCTAGAAGATTCTTGCTATCACGGACACTTAGATATCGAAACGATGAATAGACAAAGACTAGAGGATGATAAGCCCGTCACGCTCCATGTTTTCGTAGATGAAGAGACATTTAAGAGATTTAGACCTACAATTGATGGGAAGTTAAAAGGGGTCTTTGGAAATTCATGGACGATGCAAGAGATAGCAAAATTTGCAGAAACAGATGAGAAAATCAGAGATATCTATCACATTTTTTGTGACAGCCTGAAAAAGGTATGTAAAAGAGAAGGGACCCCTCATGATGAGCAAATCACCTCACTTCCCATACGTATTTATAGAAGTGAAAAGAGTGTGAAGCTTGTTTCTGGTAGAGCGGTTATCCTCGCAGGAGATGCGAATTCTGGGCTGATTTTAGCAAGAGGCTTTAATAAGGGGCTTATGGAAGCCGCTTTAAGCGCGCAGGCAGTTCACACATTTTTTGCTAAGGGTAGAACTACCATGCAAGAAATGCCTGAAGAGTTTACATCCTATCAAGAGCAATCCCGAAAAATGTTTGAAAATGAGAAGTGGTGGATAGAATATAAGAGCTCCTTGATTTCAGCTGTTCGTCTTGTACTCCAGCTTGTAGCAAAGAAGATTCCTGCTTTCTTTTCTGCAATAGGAAGAAAAATCACCAATCTATTCAGTAAAAAAATACCGACTTAAAAGATTATTTAGTGAAAACCTTTTGAACCTAATGAAGAAAGTGATCTCTATTCTTGCGCATTTAGCATGATCAGAGCCATATCAGGCTTAATCATCGATTCTTATTTTAAGATTTTCCTCTGTCCACACGACCTAAGTCCTGTATTAGATCTAGTTAGGTGGTTTTGCAAAAAGTGACAAATTTGTCACTTTTTGTAAGGAATAAATGACAGATTTGTCACTTTTTGCAAGTAATCTAAAATATTTGAAGTCGATTTCGTCCCAAAACCGATTATTGAGAAGGTTTTTTCGAGTTTTCAATACATCGAGTTATTATGAAAAAAGTACCCTCTTAAAATACATAAGGCACCTTTTTAAGAAAAAATCTTTAAAGGCGCCTTATGCTATGTCTAAAAGATTATCTAGTGAAAATCTCTTGTGGCTTGAAGAAGAACGTGATCTCTGTTCTTGCATTTTCAGCACTATCAGATCCGTGAACTGCATTCTTATCGATAGACTTTGCAAAGTCAGCACGGATTGTACCAGGCTCTGCTTCTTTAGGGTTGGTAGCTCCCATGAGTTTACGATTCTTCATAACTGCATCGTCTCCCTGAAGAACAGTAATTAATACAGGGCCGGAGATCATGAAAGAAACGAGCTCTTGGAAAAAGGGGCGGTGAGCGTGTACTGCATAAAACCCTTTTGCTTGCTCTGGGCTTAGGTGCATCATTTTTGCTGCAACGATCTTAAGACCTGCTTTTTCAAAACGGGCGAGAATGTCTCCCACATGGTTAGACGCTACGCCGTCAGGCTTAATAATAGATAATGTTTGTTCGGTAGACATGTTTAATAACTCCTGCAATTTTTTAGATTCATCAGGCTTAAATTATAGGATTCTGCTACATTATTCTCATCGGTAAAAAATAAAAAAGCATACTTTTTATGACTTATGGCAACTATCCTGACCTAAAAAATGTAAAAAAAATCCTTGTAATCAAGCTGCGCCACCATGGGGATGTCCTCCTGACCTCGCCTGTGTTTTCTCACCTGAAAAAGGCCTTGCCTGATGCAGAGATCGATGCTTTTATTTATAAAGACACTTTGCCCATGCTCGAGGGCCACCCAGATATTTCCCAATTTTTTCTCTATGATAGAAATTGGAAAAAAGGGTCCTTATTCTCCCGTATCAAAAAAGAAATATCCCTCCTTTTACAGATCCGCAAAGAGCGCTACGACCTTGTGATTAACCTCACCGAAGGGGATAGAGGAGCTATTGCTGCACTGGTATCGGCAAGCCGCTATAAGATAGGTTTCGATCGAGGTGGCAAAAGAGTTCTCGGAAGAAAAAAACTCTATACCCACAACGTGAAGCACTGTCCTACCCCTCGCCATACAGTAGAAAAGCAGCTTGATGTTCTTCGTTGCATGGGACTATTCCCTAAAAAAGAAGAAAGGGACTTAGTTTTTCATATTCCTCAAAGTGCGTATCAGAGCGTACGAGAGATGCTTAATAAAGTAGCTCTAACAGAAAAAGAATACATCGTCATCCACCCAGTTTCTCGCTGGATGTTCAAATGCCTGCCTGCCGATGCGATCGGCGCGCTCATTCATGAGCTCGTTCTAAAGGGTAAATCCGTAGTGCTAACCTCAGGTCCTGACAAAGAAGAAAGGGCTATGATTGAAGATATATTAGCTCACTCTCCCAAAGAAGGAGTGGTAGACCTCGGTGGAAAAACGTCACTCAAAGAACTCGGCGCCCTGATCTCCCTCAGTGAGATGTTGATCTGCGTAGATTCTGTTCCACTGCACATGGCCTCAGCCCTAAAGACTCCAGTAGTTGCTCTATTTGGCCCTACATCAGAGCTCAACTGGGGCCCCTGGATGCATCCTAAAGCAATCATAGTAGCGCAAAAGATGCCTTGTCGGCCGTGCTTTAAAGATGGTTGTGCAGGAAGTAAGATGAGCGATTGCCTTCATACGATGCCGCTGAGTTCTATTCTATCCGCTGTTGATAAGCTGACATGTGAAGACCCACTAGCTATCCTGATCTGAGGATAACTAGCAGGTCTTTAAGTTTGTCTTTAAGTAATACAAATTCTAGCAAGCAGGACGTTCTCTAGATCCCTCTATTTCAAGCGTTGCTCTGGTTGCTTCTATGAGCTTATGCCGTTGAAGTCGCTAAAAGAGGTGACGTTTCTTTTTGCTTTTGGCTACTATTTTCAGGAGATTCGTTGCTAGTTACTTCTTTAGGGCTTTGGTGGAGGCGATCTCTTAGCCAGTTGAAAATCTGAGGTGTGTCATAGCTAAAGAAGATGTTTTCCGCGAGCATGAAGAAGATTGCAGAACCAAGAGAAATGGCGATAGGGGCAATACCATGAGTCAAGGCTGTTAATGCAAGAGTGAGAATGCCTCCAATGATCATCGTTATACCGACGCTTGCGTAGAGTTTGTGTTTGAGCTGTTCAGTGAAAATCCCTTTCTGGATTGCATTGAGATATTCTTGTTTTTGTGCTTCAGTCTCGTACGCTTTTAGATTCTCTTTTCCTTCTAATTTATATCCATTGGCTGTCATTGTTACACTGACTATGTCTGTATCTTTGCTAAACCCAAGGTCATTCATTAGTTCATTGTCTGCTGGTCTAGAAAGCACCTTCTTTAAACAGCTAGAGTCAACCCTAGCATCCATATAGGTTTCTCCATAGCTTTCAGCTGTCTTTAAAAACTTGATTTTACCATCTGTACTTTCTATATTTTGAAGTTCTCTACGGAATCCTCCTACAAGAGAAAGAGCAAGACGTGATCTATGAATCATCATCGATCCACGGAAAAGGTAGATCGCTCCAAGAGCCACGTTTGTAACGGCACTTGCTAAAACGGCAGATGATCCGCTAAGGATTGTAGAGTAGTGGAATACTGAAGCTGCTTGTGAACTCAACATATATACTACGCCACATGCACTTTGAATGGCTCCCATAGCAAATAGGGTGCATTGGTTCACAACCCCTATTTTTCTAATGGTAAGTAGTTGTTTTGCACTTTTTACCCTAGGATCTTCTGGTGTTTCGGGACTTCCTTGCGGAGTTTGTGCATCTTCGCTTAGGGTGTTGTGTTTAGCTTTAAGAAACTCCTGATGAGCCTTACTTACAGATCTACATGCATCAGGAATTGTAGCTGTGGCTGTAAATCCCATTGATAAAGCTCCAGAGGCAAGTAGCCCTACAGACGCTGCAGCGGTGGCTATTGCAGCAATAGCTGGAGCTACAGCTGTAGAAACAAGGCTTGCGCTTGCGGCTGTAGCAAATCCGACCTGGCGAACGCCTCCAACGGCATCTATTAAACACCCAACAGCTACGCCGCCGCCGGACAGTGTGTTTTCACCATTGTTGTGTAATAATGGGGCTGATGAGAGGGGAGCTATGGTTGACATAATTTAACCTCTTGTAGTGTTTGTTAAACTATAATTATATCAAATTTAATTATTAATTTTAACTTATTGTTACATTTTTTATTTTATTTTTTTGCTTTGTAGGTTCTTAATTGCGTTAGCTTTATATTAAAAATGAAAGGGTGTGGTGATTGACTTGTAAGTGATTGATAATCAATAGTATAACGCTCGTTTTTTAAATTGCTAAGGCTTAACATCTTCCCCTATAAAATCTGTAGCTAAATACCTGTTTTTACTCTAATTTGGGTACTTTAAGCGGATAGGAAGCCTCATGAAAAGATACCACAAGCTCTCAGAGCAAGAATCGAAGATCCTCAACGAAAAACATACTGAAAGACCCGGTACAGGGGAATATGAAGATTTTGATGCCTTGGGGGTCTTTGTATGTAGGCAGTGTGATGCCCCCCTGTATTTATCCTCCTCTAAATTTTCTTCAGGCTGCGGCTGGCCAAGTTTTGATGATGAAATCAAAGATGCTGTGAAAAAAGAGATCGATGCCGATGGCCGTAGAGTGGAAATCTTATGTAGGCGTTGTGGCGGCCATTTAGGGCATGTTTTTACAGGAGAGCATTTGACTGAAAAAAACGTAAGACACTGCGTAAATTCTCTATCCCTTTCTTTTGTTCCGGCACTCACAGAAGAAGGCTATGCAAGAGCCTTCTTCGCAGGGGGCTGTTTTTGGGGTGTAGAGTATTTGCTAAAGCAAAAGAAGGGAGTCATTCAGGTCCTTTCTGGGTATACAGGAGGGCATGTAGTAAAGCCTACTTATGAAGAGGTATGCTCAGGGCTTACGGGCCATGCAGAAGCTGTTGAAGTGCTGTATGATCCCAAACAAATCAGTTATGAAGAGCTCACAAAACTCTTCTTTGAGATCCACGATCCAACAGAAAAAGATCGTCAAGGACCAGATAGAGGCACTCAGTACCGCTCAGGGATTTACTACCTTACAGAAAAACAAAAAGAGACAGCGGAAAGGCTTAAAGCAGAACTTGAGAGAAAGGGCTTTGCTGTAAAGACAGAGATCTTGCCTGCAACACACCTCTATCCTGCTGAAGAATATCACCAAAACTACTACGAAAAAACAGGCAAACAGCCCTATTGCCATGTTCATACGAAGAGATTTTAGCTCTTGGCAAACCTTAACAAGCAAGTGGCACATGAGATTTAGGTTATTATGTCCTTAAGCTCTGGCATCTATTATTGCTTGTTTTTCTGTTAAAAGAACTTGAATTTTTCTTTTAAGCAGGCTTAACTTAGCCGCTGCCTCTTCAAGACGCATTTCTCCTTTTTTTATAAGAGATTCTGCCTGTGGTATTGATGCCTCATGGTACTTTATTATTGCTTGGTATTGCTTGATATCCTTTACGTATTGTTTGATTTCTTCTTTAAGTGCAGAGATTTCAGCGTCTGCTCTACTTTCTTCCTCGCTTTTTACGATCTCGAATTCCATTTTGGCTTTTGCTACGTATTGTTTGGTGCCTTGCAATGCGCGTCCTTTCATAGGATTTGTTAAAGCCACACGATTATCATAACGTCTTTTAGCTATAACAACATTACCTGAAGCCTTAGCTATAGCATCATATATAGCTTTTTCAGCTGTTTCTATGCGTTGACTTAAACTCTCCATAAGGGAGGGTATTCTTTGTATTTCTTTTCTATGAGTTGCTATTTCCGCTGCTATTTGAGAAGGTAGTTTGTCTAAATCTGCTTTGGCCAGCGCTACAGCCTTTTCCATCGCTGGTTGTACGTTTGTATAAATATTTGTGAGGGCGCGTTCTATGAGCTCTAATTTTGTCGGTACTACAGGCTGAGGAGGCTCTACAGCAATGGATTCTGTAGATATCATGCTGCTTGGTGAATCATTATATTCTCTTAATGAAAGACCTGAAATTGTACTTGCTGTTGCTCTTCGGCTACTAGTTAGACAATCAGTGATATCACATACTGAATCATCCCCATCAGATACAAAGGATGCTCTAGAGAGGCTTCTTGATGCAAGTGGTTGGATTGTAGGTGCATGATCTTCTATAATTCCAGATAGATAGCTATGAGCATTTTTGATGATTGTTGTTGCCCAACCTAACTGGTCTATTGCTACCTTAATTCCACTCTTCATTCGCAACGTGGGCATTTCCGTAGCTCCATAATGCATAGGTTTTGAACCTGCTAATAGCTCCAATTCCTTAGGGAAAAAGCGTGATTTCATTGTTACAATCTTAGATTGCAGATTAAATACTTTGCCTAAAGTTTCCTCGTTGTGATCAATAGTATTCGCACCTTGAGCATTTTGTTCGATAGGACAGCATTTGTTAATTAATTCATACATATTGTTCGCAACATGAACTTTATTATAATAGGACTTAAATAGTGATACGATGATGCAGTCAATAAGGTTTGCTTTGGATCGGATAATGGATAAATCACCAGAAATGAAATGATTATTAAAATTAAAATTTGTAATATTATCCCATTTTTTTTTATCGTCTGCATTTACGCAAAGAGTTCTAGGGTTATCCATTCTTTGTGAGATGTAGCCATCTCCTATTCTATCAGTGATGCTCATAATTCCCTCGTTCTTTAATATTAAGTTTTAATTGTTATTTCGTTAAGAATAATTTAATTATATATTAATTAATAATTAAGATCAATTAAACATAATTTAAAGTTGATATAAAGGATTTGTTTATGTTGTTAATTATCAATATCTTAAGCTTAAATAAAACTGAAGTTTTTAGTTGTAAGTAATTAAAATTCAAATGCTAGCAGCTAAAATATTCACATGATAAAATAATTAAAATAGCGCGTATTAAATATTTAAATACAAGTGATTTGTGATTCTAAAAAACAACGATAATTTTCAGGTTTGAGGGGTAAATTACCCCACTCATTTCAAAGAAAAAGTGCAAAGAGCGGGTAAAAACATAGAGGAAAGGCCTCTTTTAGTAAGAGGCCTTTTAAGATGCCTTTAGTCAGCTATATCTTATTTTTTACAGCATTTATCTACACTCATTGGTCCGGAACCGAAATGAGTGAGGAGTAGTGCAGCTCCAAGGAGGGCTAAGTTCTTCATGAACATTAATTGTTCGATGTCTCTGGCTACAGGGTCTGTAAATGTCCAAAATCTATGCATAGAGAAAGTCACACAAACAAGGAAAAGCACCAGAAGCCATGCCCCTTGTTTTGTTTTATAGCCTAAAAGGACACTCAACCCCCCAAGAAGGGCTAGGATACCAGCCAGTGGTACCGTGACAGAAGTCATAGGTACTTGGTGTGTCTGAGCAAAGTCCATAGCTCTCTGGGTAAAGTGACCTGGGACTGCTAAGATAAAGATAGCGGAATATAGGATTCTGCCAATTAAGACGATTAGTTTCATATAATGGACTCTCCGTAAAAGCTTTTAAGGGGGCTAGCTTCGCGAGCGCTCCCAACTGCAATTAGTAATGTAATAGCGAGGGCAGCACATACACATACCCCTATAAACTTACTGCTAACACACGAGATAAATTGCTGACAAATTATTTATTTACAATGAGCTGGCGTTAGGGATAGGATCCAGCCTCTTTCTGCATACGCCTCTTACTCTTTCGCTGATGCTGAAATCGACAAAGGAAGTATTCGATAAAATGAGAGGTTGGTAAAAAGATTTCATTTTTAGCTTTGGTCTGGTCCATCTGCGGGGTCTGTTCCATCGGATTCATCTGTAACATCGGTTTGGTCTTCAAGAGTTCTTACACGGCTTTGTAGAAGATCTAGGCGTGTGTTGATCTCTTGTATCGAATCACAAAGTCTGCCATAGGCATCCTTCCAGTTAGCAGGCTCAGGTGTGCGGGGGTTGATCGGGACAGGATTTAAATTGTAGGGTTTGTCGTATAGGTCCGGGCTCTGTCCATCTGCGATCTCAGAGACTGGCTCTGTTAAATCTTCTGAGACATCTGCATAGCAAATAGTCATGCAGCAAAGTAGTAGGGCAAAGGCGTATTTCATAGGTTCTCCTTAATGGGTACTTTGCACCATAGGGTATACCGATTTTTTTTTCTAAAGTTTTTGGAAAATGAGAAAAATCTATTTGCAACAAAGCAAAATGGTTGTTACAACTGCCTCATTACTAGGAGAGATTTTATGGAAAAACAACTACAAGTATCTAGTCTCGAAAAAGAAATGAGTAGCTTAAGAGAAGCGAGTTTAAAAAAAGAAGAAGTGCGTCTAACTCCTATAGAGCTTGCAGAAGTGCTCTCTAAGGAAGGGAAGTTTGAACTTACCGCTAATAAGATCCTTATTCTTTCTCAGATGGATGTGAGTGATTTTTTAACTGCTGTTACAACAACCGATCTTACACAAAGGCTCCAAGTGCTAGCTAGGGTCTTAAGTCGTTTTTCTTTAGACATTATTTTAGAAGGCTCTGTGACTCTTGGTGAGTTTAATATTGCAGACCACTCATGGAGCATGTCAGCTGGCTCTAGTGGTATCATGTTGATCAAAGCCAAGCCAAGTCTTGTTAGAAGATCCGTTTCAGAAATTGTTTCTTTTCTGAACATGCTGCCAGTAGGTCAGGGATTTGTCTTGAAAGGATCGCAAGATCTCCTTATCGAGGGTCTCTCTTCTGATTCGATGTTAGATTATTACAAGTTTTGCCAAGACAATGATGATGCAAAGGTAAGAGATGAAGGGCAAGATACGCTGTTTGAAAAAAACTGCCAAACACTTTCTTTTAAAGGCCTGTCACTTAAAGTATTTGGGTTAAATGCCTCGCAAGTAGATCGTGGCATTGATGTAAACGCGGGAGGGATTTTATTCCGTGCAGTGCCTGCAGATCCGTCTCAAAAGTCTGCCATTGTCGTTGTTCTTCTTGCCAAACAGGCCAATCCATAAGGGCTGTTTTTTAGGGCGCCTTTAAAAGGCGCCTACATTCTAAAGTCTTCGCCGAGATAGGACTTTCTAACTTCTTTATTGTGAATAAGATCTTGTACAGTTCCTGACATAAGAACTTTACCTTCTCTTACTAGATAGCTTCTGTCGACAATGGAAAAGATTTCTCTGGCATTGTGATCTGTGATAAGAACGCTGATCCCTTTGGACTTTAAAAGACGGATCATTTTTTTCACGTCATTGATTGCGATCGGGTCGATGTTCGCAAAAGGCTCATCTAAAAGAAGAAGAGAGGGATTTGTTACAAGGGCTCTTGTGATTTCAAGACGCCTTCTTTCACCACCTGATAAGGTGCTTGCTTTCTTTTTTCTGATCTTCTCGAGATTTAGCTCATGAAGAAGCTCTTCAAGACGTGCTTGTTTATCAGCTTTAGTGAGGGAAAGAGTTTCTAATATACATAGGATGTTCTCTTCTACAGTAAGCTGACGGAATACGGAAGGCTCTTGAGCAAGATATCCCATACCCATGCGAGCTCTTTCATGAATCGGAAGATGAGTGACATCTTTTTCATTAAAGATCACAGTTCCAGAGTCTGGAGAGATTAGGCCAATGGTCATATAAAACGCCGTAGTTTTTCCCGCTCCATTAGGTCCGAGCAGCCCTACAACTTCACCCTGTCCTACAAAGAAACTAAGGCCATTAACAACAGCTTTGCCCCCATAGCTTTTCTTGAGATCTGCAGTCTTTAAGATAGGCTTCAGAGCGCTTTGAGGTTTCGCAGTTTTGGGATCAGGCAGCGAGAGCTCATCGAGACTGAGTTTAGGACGAGACATAGGATTTGCAGTTTGGTTCATAGTACCTCTCAAGGAAGGGGTTTGTACTGTGGAAAAAATTTCTTAAGTGTCTCGTTCTCTTCTGTTGAAAGAGAGAATTTGACGCTTCCGACCCCTTGGATCACAGTTTGCTCGGTCGCCGGATTTTGTGTTAAATGTACTTCTTGCGCGCTCATTCTTATGCACTGCTGCTCATCCCAGAAAAGGACCTTTCCTCCAGGATTGGCAGATAAGATAAGGGTCTTTGTAGTAGGAGAGTAGGTCATTCTGTCGGCTATGCTGCAGCGGAAAGGCTCTGCTTTATTACGAGAGAAAAGTGTTACGCCGCCTTTCAATGATAAAGAGACTGGCCTTAAGAATTCTCCTTCGATTGAATATTCCACTTCTGCGCTATCAGCATAGGCTCCGAATCCGGTCTCTTCGTAGTAAATTTGCTCAGCAAGAGGTGTTTTTTTCCCTTCTTTATGAGGGCTTGTTAAAACAGCATTCAAATGATCTCTATCGATCTTCATCGTTCCTTGGCAAGTAAGCTTGTGATAGGAAGCAGAGGAAGGATCTTGATACATCAGCTCTGTAGGGCCTTTTGTTTCTATTTTAGTAACAACGCGCTTACCTTTAGATATGCCTTGCTGGATGCTGAGCTCTTCTTCTGTGTATACTGTGCCGAGGACTGATTCGATCACTTCCGACTTTCCTTTGAAAGTGAGCATCTGGCGAAGGTTGTCCCATATGAGATAGTCGGATACAAACTGCATTTCTCCTTTTTGAAGCTGAGGGAGTAAAGAAGAGGCTAAGGTGCCGCGCGGTTTGTGCATCAAAAGTTGAGAGTGAACAAGGTCTAAGTCTATAGAGCTTGCTTCAATGACATCTGCGCCATGAGTAAGTAGGCAGAAAGAAGCGGCGTCTTTAGGATAGGCTGAGATGACTCCTTGAAATTCTTTAGTAGGAGAGGTAGATCCGATGTTTGCTCTGCGGTAGAGGGCGTGGTCTGCTTGCAGAAAAAACTCTTTATTGTAATCGATAGTCACAGAGTCTTTAGCAAGGATCGTATCTACATCATACTCTGCTTTTTTTTCAGCGAGATCACTTTTGATAAGCGAGAGTTCGATTTTAGGGCTTTTTAAAATAAGGGCAGCATCGGGGCTCCCTTTTTTTTGCAGCACATCGGTGTAGGATACAAGACCGGATGTTGGGGATGAAAGGTGCCCTTTCAAAGAGTTGAAATCGAGCTCTGCTACATCACAGCCTAGTTTCGCGCTATTTTTTAGGGATAAAAGGACTTCTTTGCGTAGATGGATTAAAGAGAAGGGGAAGTCTCTACCTGTTTCCTGTCTTTCCAAAGAAGCTTCTTCTGCAGTCATCTTACCAAGGCCATGATCAAGCACTACATGTCCAGTCAGGAGAAGTGCGCTCCCATCATACGAAGCACTTGTTGAGGAAAGATATCCTTCGTCGGGCGTTTGCGCAGATGTTAAAACAGCGGAAAGAGCGGTAAAAAGAATCAGCAGGTGTTTTTTCATGGAGTGTCCTCTTGTCTGAGCGATGCAGTGAACTTATGCGCCTGGAACTGTGGTGTTTTACCAGAAACGGAGAAAGAGATATTTTCCGCATTTCCTTTTAAGAAAGCATCTCTAGTACTTGTAGGTGTTACAAGCTCGTGTCCTGGCAGTCGAAACAAAGAAAGAGCTACAGAGCTTGCTATAAACTCTTGCTGTCTAAAACGGTAGATCCCTTCCTCTGCCTGAAGATAGCGGAGCTGCTGCATAAAGGAGGGACCAGAGTCATAGAGCTTTTCTTGCATCCAGCAGCGGATATTGGATAGGTTTTCTACGATATCAAACTTGCCGCCAGCAGGATCCAAGGTCAAAAGAGACGATTCACTTTCAATGCGATAATGAAGACGTGAGGCGTCTTCCTGCAAGAACCAAATGTCTTTTCTCACCCCTTGGCGAGTTTGTGTGGCTGACTCAGAAAGGGACTGGTTAGATAATTGTCTATATTCATCTGCGAGATGCTTGTATTTGGCAATATCATTATTTGTCACAAGACACAGCTCTGCAATACCTAGTATTACTAAGGCTGCTATCATAACAGAAGATATTGTCATCAGTCTTCGGAACATCTTTAGCTTGAGCCTTGCACAATCTCATAGATTTGCTTTAAGGTTTTAAATAAGCCTTCCATCTCGCTGAATGGCATAACTGAGTCTTTGTCGCTTTTAGCCTCTTTTGGACTGGGATGCGATTCCATAAAGATACAGTTGCAGCCTGCTGCAATAGCTGCTTTAGACAGCGTCGGAATAAATTCTCTTTGTCCCCCGGATGACGTCCCATTTCCTCCTGGCAATTGCACAGAGTGGGAAGCGTCGTAACACACAGGGAAGCCAAGCTTTTGCATAATAGGTATGCCGCGCATGTCGCTTACAAGGTTGTTATATCCAAAAGTCGTTCCTCGATCTACAAGAATAATTTTATCATTGCCAGCATCCAGGATTTTTTTCACAACATTGTCCATGTCCCATGGCGCTAAGAACTGCCCTTTTTTTACACTGATAACAGCGCCTGTTTTTGCAGCTGCAACGATAAGGTCAGTTTGTCTACATAAAAAAGCGGGGATCTGAAGGACGTCGCATATCTTGCCAGCTTCTGTAGCTTCCTCTGGTGAGTGGACATCTGTTACAATGGGCACATCATAAGTTGTTTTCACTTTTTCTAAGATACGAAGGCCCTCTTTAAGACCTGGACCTCTAAATGAAGCATAAGAGGATCTATTGGCTTTATCGTAACTTGATTTGTAAATGAAGTTGATGCCAAGGGATGCGCAAAGAGATTTAAGAAAATCAGCCGTCTGTAGTGCATGAGAC
>Ga0247841_10007436_pt1 | contig 16293 bp, 14 predicted proteins | sample LaCruzMarch2015__2_FD_192410 | JGI IMG/M metagenome (GOLD analysis project Ga0247841, IMG submission 192410) | Freshwater microbial communities from meromictic Lake La Cruz, Castile-La Mancha, Spain - LaCruzMarch2015_18m | ecosystem: Environmental > Aquatic > Freshwater > Lake | place: Spain... | reverse complement strand
ACTTCATCATTCGTGAACAAGTAGCTTCAATTCGGGAGAAATTATATGCGTAAATTAGTAGTTAGTAGTTGGTATATAGTAAATAAAAATTGGGTAAAATATGTGAACAACCTGCGAATTATTGTTAGTATAACTGGTGAATATGTATCCACCAAAAAACCAACCTTAACACAAAAACATACAATCCGATGGGTACAAATGCAACTTAATAAACTTAATTATCCCCACTTTTCCTCTATTATATTCACTCACATGAACCATAAAATTAATCTGTTGAATAAAACTTTTACCCATAATCCACAGTACCTATTATTAAAACTAATTAAAGAAATATAAGAAAGGTAGTAATAATGGAACTAACTGTAACCCAAGAAAATTTAAACCGTGCACTTTCGGCTGTTGGTCGAGTTGCTAGCACAAAAACACAATTACCAATTTTAAGTAATATTCTATTTCGGACTGACGGAAACCGCTTACTTGTAGCAGCAACTAATCTAGAGATTGCGATAACTGAATATATTGGCGCAAAAATAAAAAAACCCGGAGCTATTACAATACCAGCGCGATTAATGTCAGAATTTATCTCTAGCCTGCCCAAAGAATCTGTCGAACTGAAGGTTATAAATGATAATTTACATATTAAAAGCGGTACATATACCTCGATTATTAATGGATTTATTGCAGACGACTTTCCTGAACTACCAACAATTAATGAATCATCTTCAATTCAATACAGTATAAAAGTTGAAGATTTCAAAGAAGCGGTATCTCAAACAATTATTACTGCCAGTAGTGATTCGACTCGTCCAGTGCTTACTGGTGTATATTGGCATTCATATCAAGGTCAGTTATATCTAGCGGCAACAGACGGGTATCGTCTATCTGAACGACGTTTAGTTAAAACCAAAAGCGAAGTTTCAGCAATTATTCCTACACAAACTTTACAAGAAGTGTTGCGAAATATCACCGAAGAATCAAATGAAATTGATATTTTGTTCGACGAAACTCAGGTTAGATTCCGTATCAATGACGCCGAGATTATTAGTCGTTTAATTGATGGTAATTTTCCTGATTATCGCCAGTTAATTCCAGCTTCTTCGGAAACGACGGTGACAATTAATAAATCTGATTTTGTTCGTATAACCAAGATTGCTGGCCTATTCGCACGCGAATCGGGTGGAAGTGTTACTATAACTGCCGATAAAGAAAAGAAAAGTTTATCAGTGCATTCGATTGCTTCACAACTAGGCGAAAACACTTCAGAAGCTGGTGCCGAAGTTACTAAAAACGGCCAAATAACCTTAAATTCGCGCTATTTAAGTGAAGCATTGTCAGTAATCGATGGCGAAACTGTCGATTTTAGTTTCAGTGGCAAAATTGCGCCTTGTGTAATTAAATCGACCGAATCTAGCGCAGATTATTATCATATAATTATGCCTTTGAAGAGTTAGTGATTAAAATATGGCGGTGGTAAAAAAACTATCAGTCCAAAATATTCGCTCTCACGAAAAGTTTACGGTTCTATTGTCACCTACTGTTACGGTTATAACTGGCGGTAATGGCAGCGGTAAAACTTCACTAATTGAGGCTTTGTATATTTCGCTGCAAGGCAGCTCATTTAAAGGAAGTGACAGCGACATTTTGCGCCATGATTCGCCTTGGTGGCGGATAGATGTTGGGTTTGATGATTATTCCAAAAGGACGATTACATATGACCCAGAATTAGTCAGCGGTCGCAAAAAAATTATTATTGATGATAAAACTATGTATCGCTTGCCAACGAGGCATAAATATCCAGTCGTACTGTTTGAACCTGATGATTTGCGATTGTTACACGGTTCACCGACTCGTAGGCGCCAATTTATTGATCGTTTTATTAGTCAGCTTGATCCTTTGTATTTGAGTGCGCTTCATAAATATGAAAGGGCCTTGAAACAGCGAAATAATCTGTTGAAAAAGTCATATACAGCCCAAAATGAGTTGTTTGTATGGAATGTGGCGCTAAGTGAATATGGTGCCTATATTATCGAGAAACGGATTGCATTTATTGAACAAATAAACAGTCAGTTGGATCAGGCTTATAATGCAATTGCAAAATCGCATGATGTCGTTTCGGTACACTATTCTCATACTTATATCGGTGACATAAAACAGAAATTATTAAATGATTTACATAGTCATGGTGAGCGCGATAAATTATTAGGCTTTACTAGTATCGGACCGCATCGTCATGATGTTATCTTTAGGTATAACGACTTCTCTGCCTTGGATGTTGCCTCACGTGGTGAGGTGCGAAGTATTGTACTAGCTCTTAAATTTCTAGAAGCAGATATAATTGAACAAATTACTAATCTAAAACCAATTATGTTGCTAGATGATGTGTTTAGTGAACTCGACAATAATCGTCAAAAAAGTTTATTATCGACCAAAGATCAAGTAATCATTACATCTACTAAATTACCTAAAAATATCAAGACAAAGATAAAGATAAAAACCGTCCAACTTAGTAAAACTAATCGTGTTAAATAAATTAATTACTAGAATCAGCCGAAGTATATACAATAGAGCCTCTGGTTGAATCATAGAGGTTTAGTGTCATATCATCAAAGAAGGTATAACTAGATTGTGCGTTTAAGATTGCATTATGATCAGTTTTAACTGTGAATGTTAATTTTTTTTCGCCGGTATCCTTATTTACGGTTAGTCTCATAGAAGATAATGAAATAGTTATCTCTTTTACTGATGTTTTTTGAGCTGATGCATACGCTGAAAAGAACGACTCTAGACTGTTCATTTGAGTTGTTGTGATACCAAGGTCAAGTAGTTTATCGATACCATAGTGACCAGGGTCGGTATAAATATTGACGGTTGATGAACCTTGGTTATTTTTTGAAGTGGAATTGTTAAAATATAGGTAAATGACACTAATTATGGCGACAAACAATATAAAAATACCTATGAATATTAATATTTTTTTCTTTTGTATGGGAATCATTCTATTCCTCCCATACGTTTATATATTGCTCTTGCATAGTCGATACGTAGTTGTATAACCTCTGGTGTGTCGGCTGCACGCTCATATTCAATATAAAAAGAAAGAGCAGCCTCTGCGGGCGTTTTAGTAGCAAGTAGTTTTTCGTAGGCGTCAATTTCCAATCCATTTTTACCATTTGTGCCATACAGCTCGTGCCATGAGAATTCAAGTTGTTGTGCTAATGTGGGAGAGTTCGTTCCTGTAAATTCAAATAGTCTTTTTTTACGATCACCAAGCCATTGAGCTATGCCATATGCCTTACTTGTTGGGAGAGGGTTAAGGGCATCTACTACAAAATTAGATTCTCGCCAAAAATTACCAGCAATACCAGCGGCTTGTGCTAGGGATAGACCCTTATGAGTATAAAAATAGATTATCTTTCCGAGGGCATCGCTTCCATCCAGACTAGTAGTATTGACGATCACTGGACCAGATGTTGCAAAACCATTAAGATTAATTTCCTCTTCAAGATTATTGGGAGCTTCGGAATTCTCGGAATCAATTGGTCCTGTATCATCAGGATTATAAAACAAAATATCATTACTTGAATAAAATGATTCATCATAGGCCAGTGCTCTTAATGGCACGAGAACAGAAATAAACATTAGCCCCAAGCAACTGTATAATTTAAACTTTTTCATGTTCATTATTGTCCAGTCCCTACGGCAATACGTAGATTACCTGGGTATTCATAAAAGAATATAGTCTTATATTCTTCCTCTAAATTATCATACGTTTCGTTAGGAATGCCTATATATGAACCATCTGGCAAAAGGCTTGCTGTTCTGCTTATGAAAGCTTCTATAATTGAGTTATGACCACCATCTTCAGAATAGTCAGCCTGTTTATTATCCATATAGTAAATATTAACAGCCCTTTCTTCTAGAGAGGATATCTCAAAAGTGTGATTATCTGTTAATAGTTCAGCTAATACTTCAATAATAATTGGGTGAACATTCTCTAAATCATCTAAAGTGAGATATTCTCCATTTAAAGTAGCTCCCTTATTAGTGACGATTATTTTGGCAAATTCTTGAGTTGCTTCAGATGTTGTTCCAGTGGCTCCAGAATCAGCGCTACCAGAACCTGCGCCACTACCGCTAGAGCTGATATTACCGGCCCCATCCAGAGCAAAATGTAGATGTCCACCCGAGCCTTGGTCATAAAATACATTGTCACAATTTGTCCCTACCGCGTTTTTATAATAGCTATTTGGAATGCCAACTGAACTGGTACCGACGGTAGCAGAACCCGGTACGCCAATACTACAATTACTATTGCCTTCAATTCCACCCAGAATTAGCGCTGCGATGGTCACGAAATTAATATGTTCAGAGTCAGGCTTACCTGTTCCTTCTGCGATATTTTTTTCATCTACAATAGCGATATCAACAGCCCTTCCGATGGAATGTTGGCTATCTGAGTCATCTTCGCGCAAGAGGGATGTAATAGTAAATTTATGATTGGTTTCCGATAATGATGCCAAAAATTGAAGAATGCCTCCATCGACAGCGATGTTGCCATTGGAATCCTTAAAATGCGAATCGTTGACTGGTAGAGACACGTTCCCGTTTGCAGCACTACTGAATCCCCAATAAGTAACGTTGCCACTTGCAATAATTTTATCAATAAGAGCTTGTTTGTTCGCATCTGACATTTCGGTACCTCCATTGTCAATTGAGTCTTCGGCTGGCGTAGTTTCTGGATCGATTGCCATAGGTTCACCTTCCATACCACTCAAAACTCGTTGATCTATGTAGTATAGGTAGTAGTTTTTGTTCTCGTCATTAAACAAACATTCCGAGCCATCTGAAAGTGAAAAATCAGCACCTTGATCGCCAAGTGGTCGGTCGCGTGCGATACAATCTGTAACAAATTTTTCATAATCACTGCCGGTCATTATACTGCCATCTGGATTTAATTGGCCTTCACTCTCAAGTGCATCAACTACTTCTAGTGGATCTGTGTCTAAAGCTCCGACTGGAATGCCATACATAACATTACAATAAGGGTCTGTTGCAAGCTTTGCCCCACTATCATTTAAGTTATTATAATCCATATCTGGGCACAATTGGTAATCTTCTATGCTGCTCGTAGCCATAGCGTTTTGTGAAGTTGCCATTGCCAGCGATCTAGTTGGTATAGACGCTATTGAAGTCAAAATACCAGATAGTGATGACATATTTGAGGCATAAGGAATCAGTTGAGCAAAAATCTTGCCCATAAAAGTATTGCCGTTTGTTATATCAAATGGGCTATAGGCTAAGCGGTCTTCTTCGGCATATTGTGCAATTACCTCATTTGATAAATTATTATATGCAACAGCTTCGGCTGGTGTTAAAGGTGCATTGCCACCTCTCTGAGCTAAAGAGCCCATAATACCAGACGCGCCGGACGTGTATGCGTCTCCGGCAGCTTCGCCAACTGTTGTTTCGTCAACCAATACTCCAGCCACAATGTCTTTGAGTAATTCAGGCAGATACATCATTCCAACTTGAAACGCAAGACCTGCTACTCCAAATGCAATCGTTTTAGCGGTGAATACAACCGGTCCAGCCATTGGCATGAACATCATAGCAATACCTGCGGCAGCTGAGCCAAGACTTATAAAAGTATTGCCCAGTAACTTACAAGTTGCCCTTGGAGTGCTTCCGAGAACACTATTAATAGTGTTAGTTAAACCAATTAGTTTACCGGGTAATCCACCACCAGCCAAGAATTGCGAAGCGGTAGTTGACATTTTACCAATTTCGCCATAAGCGGCGAACTTATAGCCGAATGAATCAGTTGCGGATTTGAGAGCCATCGTGCCACCAATTTCGGTAGTCAGTATTTTGCCTAGGTATGAAACATCATCAGGGTTTGCGTCGCCGGCTTTTATTTGATCAGCAACGTTTAAAAAGAGCATGGCATATCGGGCTAACTGCACAGCACGAACAGTCTTGGCTGCGTAACCAAGTGCTTGAACCATACGGTATATAGTACAAGCATTGTCAAGAATACCAGTTACTTTAGTCATATTCTCAATTTCTTTAAAGTCATCTGGTATTACATTAAGATAACTACTTTCAGGAATTTGTAACTTTCCGCTTTCTAGGGCGCTTTCCGCCACTTCAGCGGCGCCTGTTCCTGCTTTGGTGCCTGTTTCAAAAACCTCATTTGCGCCCTCGTTAACAGCAGCTGCTGGATAATTGGCTGCTCTTATAACGCTATCATTTGCTTGGTTTGCTTCCTCGACGCTCCAATGTCTTGTCGGGTCAGCGGGATCACCCATTTCTTTCTCCGGACCTGCACCTTGTCGATAAACTTCGTCAGGTTCGACAGCCTTATTGCCAGTTGAAGTTGCGTCCTGAATGCTCTTTAGCCGCATTTCGTCGGTTTCACCTGCGATTTCTGCCGTTGCTTTAGATACATTAAATTTTGCCGAAATCTTATCCCAAATACTATCTACGAATCCAGCGAACTTTGAATTGTAGGCTTTTTTTACGGCAGATCTAAACTTAGGGTCACTCTTTATTAAATCATTAAACTCGTTAGGTGATATGGGTTTGCCTTCAAATTCAAAACTTGCTATGTTCTTTCTGCCTAACAAGTTAGTTTTTCCGTCAGGGTCAAAGACTACTTTTATACCAGCTTTTTCGAATTTTGCCACTTGTTTGTTTGACATAGATTGGTATCGACATTTATTAAATGTATTACAAAGCAATCCGCCAACTGTCTTTGATTTTAGTATTTTTGTTGTTCGCACGTCCATGCTAGTCAGTTGGACATTAAACTTGTTAACCATAGTCTCTTTCATATGGACAATCAAAAGACCTGGTGAGAAAAGTGTCGATAACCCAATACCACCACCGATGACAGTGAAGATAATAGTCGTAAGAGGTCCTTTTCTAATTAGCCGGGCTGTCAGCGGATTTTTGCCTAGTGCTCTATAACCCCTGCCTAACTGTCTTCTTCTCTCAAGTTTGTCCTCTAGGTCTTTTTTTTGACCTGTGTATTTATTTTCCCAACCTGGGTTCGTGTTCTCTTCGTCGTTTTTGATCTTTTCAATGTTATCATCTGGGTCTTTTACCAATTCAAGGTTTGCTCGTTCTGGTGTTGTTTCGCCACCACCTTCAAGAACACGCAGATTGGGACGTAGATCTGGTTCTATATCTTGTTGGTATTTTCGTGCAGGTTCTCCCATGATTACCTACGATACATCCTAAACGGTTGATCCTGGGTTGATGTAACTACTGGCGGTTGAGACATCAGATGGTGCGGTTTGTATTGGTTGATTGAAGGTTTGCGGACTAGTAGTAATAAATTGTTTTTCGGTTGGGCTGGCTTCAATTTGGATATGTACGTGACTTTGTCCAGCAAAGAATAAGCCTTGACCTATTGGGAAGTTGGCTAGACGTTTTTGCTCTTCTTCGGTTAATTTAAAGACAGCGGACAGTACATCAACTGCGCTAGACGATTGTTTTAGTAGTATCTGCATTGAACTGTTAGCAACAACTGCACGACCCATTTTGCTACCCATGAAATCTTCAACATCTTGACTGATGGTGGTTAGACCCAAATAATATTTTCGAGCACGTTTTGCCATACTGAACAAAAAGTTTGCTGAATCATCATATTTCATCAGTTGCCAAGCCTCATCAACTATCAACATACGTTTCTTTTGCTCGGTTCGTATAATGTTCCAGATATGGCTAAGAACGATGTACATTGCAACAGGCCTTAACTCATCTTCAAGGTCGCGAATATTAAATACGACCATAGAATTGTTAATATCGATATTTGATTGCTGACTAAATATGCCGGCAAATGTTCCAGTTGTATATTTACGTAGGCGCTGAGCAAGTTGTGGACCACTACCACCCATGTGGAGCAATGTTTCATACAAATCACTAACAGTTGGCGGTGGAGAGTTATGAGTCAATGGATCGCTGGTAATTCCAACACGAGCATATGTATCAATCAGAGCTTGATCTAGGTCAGCCTCTTCGATTGGCGTTAATGGTGACAATGGCGCACCCGTAGCGGCAGACACTTGAGTATTTCCTAGCATCAATTTTAATAATCCATGGAGAGTAATTAAATTAGCACGCAAAGCATTATCAGCTTCGTCGGTGTCAATAACACGTGGTAAATCAAATGGATTAATTCGAGTATTGGAGCTGAGGCTCAGACGGATATAGCTACCGCCAACTGCATCAGCCAGCTTTTGATATTCGTTTTCTGGATCGATAATGAGGATTTCGCATCCCGTCATCATGCTACGGAGGGCTTCGAGTTTAACAGCAAATGATTTACCAGCACCAGCCTTGGCAAATACCACCATGTTGGCGTTTTCTAGACTAAATCTGTCAAAAATAACCAGGCCATTGTTATGCATATTAATGCCATATAACACACCATTTTCCTGAGTCAAATCAGCACTTGTGAATGGGAAGCTAGTACTAATCGCGCCAGTGTTCATATTACGACGTATCTGTAATTGATCGGACATTTGTGGAATAGTACTGTTTAGGCCCTGTTCTTGTTGGCTACTAGCAACTTTACTAAATATCATTTGTTGACCGAATAATGTCTCGATTTTGTGTTGTACAAATCCAAGCTCGTCTATGCTATCGGCATATAATGTGACATATAATCCATAGCGGAAGAATCGTTCGGCACCAACTTGCAGTTGATCACGAAGTTCTTCAGCGTCGCCAATAGCAGCTTCTAGACCAGGATCGCGTGTTCGACCTTTTTCGCTATTGATTGATAAAGTTGCTTCTAATTGAGTTACTTTTTTGCGCAAATTAGTTAACACAACTTGGCTTTCGATCGGATAGACAAACATGCTAACATCCAACACTTCGTCGATGTTAATCAGTGAACTGAGCCAGCCAGTATAAATCTGTCGTGGATAACCGTATACATAAATTGTGCGCCCATATTTTGTTCCCAGACGGAAGTATGACGAATGAATTTCTAGGCTGCTAGGAGCGATTAAATCACGAAGTGTAGTTACGCCCTTCAAAAAGGCTTGCTCAACTTCATTTTGTTCACGAGCGCGCTGCTCGGCAGCAATATCAACAACGTCAAGTTTTTTCTTTGCCATTAGATTATACCCCCAGATTGAGCAGCTGGTGCTTCGCCCTGACCTTTTTTGACAAAGATTGCAGTTACATTATCGAAATCACCTAGCGGTTCGCGTACAGCAGTATCTGGGTTATAAAAGTTATAATACAATTCGCCTAATTCTTTGGTATTTAGTTGTACGCTTTGTACGCCCAACTGGAATAGTCCGGCCATGACACCATCAACGCGATTTTTGATCTCGGTTTTAGCTTTTTCATAAGTTTCGGTATCGATTTTAGTAATGGCATTTGCTGATTTAGCGAATAATTTGTCGAAAAATCCTTTGCTTTGTTCAATCAGATTGCTCATATCGCCCTTTGGATGATATGGAATGACAATAAAAAATGATTTATCCATAATATTTGCTTCCTGAGACAATATGTCGATGAAATTGATATAATCGTCCATCAGTACGTTCAGTAGCATATTGTCTTGATCGCGACGTATCTGAACCAGACGATCAATGTAAGGTGCAATATCGATTCGTTGTGATCTAATGAGGATTTGAACGGGATGATTTAATGCGTTCAAAAAGTTTTGGTAACTAAATTCAACACCCTCGCGTTCACGGTTGCTCATCAGGTCAAAATTAATCGATTTACATGCTACAACTGCACGGAAAGAACCGTCCGCCATAATAACCATGTTGTCGCGAACTTCAGACAGTAACAGGCTGTTTTGGGTTGAATGAGGAGCTTTCTTTGGTTTTTGTGCAAATTGCGAATTGGCTGAACCTTGAGGAATAGAACTACCTCCAATAGGTACAGCAGGCGTTTGATTCGGAAATTGATTGTTTGGCGGCATTTCTGTAGTTTCCCACTCCCCTGTTAATGCTGGTTTTTATCGTAGCGAGATAACTACTTCTTCTTTCAAATCTTGTTTTTCTTGAAGACGGTTGGCCTCGCGCGCAATTGTTTCAATCGAAAAATCAGTGTTATTCGCAAGGTTTATTATACCAGCAGATACTGCCTTTTCGCTAGTGGTTGGTGAAGGTTTAGTGACTGATTTAGCTGGGTCAGTTATAGGCTGGATAACCGATTGTTGAATATCGGGGTATGGATTGATTTTTAATGTTGGATCAGGTGCTGTGGTTGGTGTAGTTGGTGATATATTAGAACCACCAAAATAATCAAATACGCCCATTGTTGATTGTGGTGTCGTACCGGATTTACCACTCATCAGGTCGATTATTTCCTGATGTCTGTGAGCGTCACTTTGACCTAATTTATAGTTGAGCGTTTGGGCTGCATCGTTGTTGTTATCTAGTATGTCCTGGACTTGTTGAGCTGCGAAGTAAACGTCACTATTCATAGCACTATTTGGGGCTTGAATGCCAGGACCACGTACGGCCCATCCTTGGCTATCGACTATGTCAGCTAGGTAACTAAATCTGCGTTCGGCTTCGTTTTGAGATAAATCTTTTGTGCGTTGTACCTCGACTGTTTTTGGAACTGTTATTTCAATAATTGAATCAATTCCATCTGGTTCCCATAGACGTTTACGGGGTTTTAAATAGAACGATACCATTGCTGCCAAGAATATTTCCATTGGCTGATCTTTGCGTAATGGAAGTGCTAACGCTCCGAATAATAGGATGATCGGCAACGGAATAATTGCTAGCGGTAGAAATAATTGTCCCAGTCCCCATGCCATAGCGATAGCAAGGGCTACGATAATCAAATATATAAATTGTCGAAAATTAAAAGGTCCGATTAATTTATCTTCGGCCTCGACATCCTGGGGTACTTTGTATACTGCCATACTGCTTATAGTATATCAGTTTATATTCTTTTCTACAGTGACTAGAGATGTCGATATTAATTAGATGGATTTATGCCAGCACTTGATCCACCTAATGGAGGAGTAGGACCAGGGTTAGGTGGAGGGGTGTTGATTGGAGAAACAGGATCTGTATCTGAAATTCCTCTGAAGAAGGCTTTTTTATCTTCATCCATCTCCGCAAAAACGGATGGATTATTAAGCGCTTCTCTGGCTTGGTTTCCCGATATTGATTTTTCTATATTTTTGAGAATGGCGAGATTCTGGCCACCTAGATCCTTACCACTTAGCTTAGACATCTTAGATAACACCTCAGGATCCTTCGTAACCTCACTTAGTGTTCTAGTATCTTTATCATAAGTCCAACTGGCAAGTGAGTAATCTTTACCTTGTATGCCAGCAGCGCCTATGTCTTTTCGTAGATTGTTAAATAAGCTACTTTTGCTATTTTGTGGAGTTTCTGCTTTGGTAATGGCCTCGTTTATTTTACCAACGCCATAGGCACCCTTGGTTAGATAGATGCTTGTTATTGCACGGGCACGGACACTATTACCGTCGTCTTTAAGTGAATCATTTAACATCTCTTCAAGATTTGCTGTTGGATTATTATTTATCCGTATTACTTCATTAGCCATTTCTTCCCTTTCCATCTTGTCAGCTAGCGCTATTCCACTAGCAGCGAGTCTGTCGCCGTGTGCACCGCTTATCGGACTCTCATTGAATCTTTTATTTAGTCTGCTTGCCAATCCGTTAAAACCACGCCCTTTATAAGCTCCACTCTGGATCAATGCTGCACGCTTAGCTCTCTCGCCTGCAGTGTATGCTTGGTATTGTCCCAGCCTTGATTTTGCAAATCCTTCAGTGCTCTTCTTGCCAAGCGATCCGCCCCATTTGTCACCTAGGGCACTGATTTTGCCTCCTATAGTTCCTACTCCGTCAAGAGCCTTCTTTAATAAGCCTGGAACAACAAACAACGGCAATGCCATTACGGCGGCTGCGATTATTTCTGCGAACATGTTAATCCCAGTGCCTGATGCGAAAGCATCTCGAAGTATAGATGAAGCTAAACTAGACATGCCAAAAACTAATGCTATTATCGGGAACAACAAAAGCATTGTCGTAAATGCTTTTTGCCATTTCTTGAACCAGTCCTCGGTATTTGGTAATAAGAAGGCAACAAACGCCAGTGGTGAAATGACTATCAATAGTATTATAAGAGCTTGGCGAGCAACTAATATAAATAATATCATAACAAGTGCTACAAGAGCTGCCAGCAATACAGGTATAAGCGTTGCGAGCGAAGTCCATGCCGCTATTCCTAGTCCTACTGCTCCTCCTCCTACTGAGAGTACTGCAAGAGCAGTTGTCCCAAATTGTCCACCAGTTGTAGTCCAACTCGCTGCAGTTGGGATACCTGCACTCTTTGCTATACCTTCCAATAAATCTTTCAATGACCACCCGAGAATATTTGAAAGGTCGACGGCTATCTGACATATGTAATAAGATATATTGACCAATACTGCAGCAATAATCAATCGCGGTAGTAACTTTTTTATGCCATAGTTGGTTATTCCAATACTTGTAAGCTGAGAAAAGATAATAATGAGAAAAGCAATCACAAACGCAATATTTGCGAAACTTCGCATTGTTCCCCAGGCTTTAAACGTCGGGTTGTTACTATTGTTATTAAATATTTCAGGTTTAGTCTGTAGAAAATTATTAGCCAAAAAACCGAATGCTCCATCAGCAATTCCTGCCAGAAAGTTGACAATTGGGCAGACAATCCAGCCAACGCCTTCAACAGCACAGGAGGTCTTGCCGCCTATAATATTGGTTTTATCTCGTTTCTCTTTTTCAATTGCTGCTGGCTGGTTAGCTGCTACCCAGTTTTTATAATCATCTGCGTACTGTACCATTCTATCTACCATCCACTGGCATGATTGGATGTTCTCCCCGTCATTACCATTGGTAGCCAATGGTCCAACAGCCACTTGTATATCTTTTTTGAGAACTCCTTTGTGCCAAACCATAGTTACTACTGGAGGGGTAATTAGAGGATCAACATACGGTGTTTCAAACCAATAATCGATATCCGGATCGTTAGTTGCTGGTGCGACTTGCACAGGTCCATCTATAGATGGAATGCAGCTTGCTTTGAGAGAACCCTTAAAAAATAAATACCATTCTGCCCCAGTTATTGATGCTACAGAGTTAGGGTCATTGCCACCATAAACTTGGTCAGTTATATACTGGGCGAATAATACACCGGCATCGCCAATCAAGTGCGTATACACCTGTGTGCCGTAAGCGTTCACTGATGCTTGGTTATCATAACAATCTTCCAAAGACTCAGGATTCGAAAACAAGTCCTTACCCGCAGTCCTAAAACCTGAATTACATAGGACACGAATTGGATCAAGTCCCCAAAGAGTAAGTGCATCCTTAACCCAACCTGTTTTGCTACACTCCATAATCGCTCTAGAATAAGGATTACCTGAACCTCTAGCTATTGTTACTGGTAATAAGCCACCAGCTGAATAGATGCCGACATTTGCCGTAGTAATAGTATCTTTAAACCAATCACCAGAAATGGCGTCTGTATTTACAATTTGGCGTTTATCCAAAGAGCTTGCCGAAAAACACCAACTTATCGCTTTGTAATATATGAGTGACTTTATCTTGTTTTCACTTTCGACGGTCATGCCAGCGGCTGTATTCACGGCTCCCACGTTCGTGGACTGTAATATCGGCAGTGTTGTAACTGTGGAAACAAATATGAGTGATAGCAAGAAAATCGCTTTGCCCCGTGAGAATATGTTTATCCCGAATTTTGTTTTATGTTTCAATGGCATATATGTCCCTATTTAACCACGAGGGGGATGCTTATGCAAGAAACTGACGGAAGAGATAACCTGTTATTTGTTCAGACCTTCAAGCGTATCCTTCTCAGTATCGAATAGCCAAATTGATTGACGCGTACCATCGTAATCCGTAAACTCGTGGTATATAAATCGAGCGTAGCGAGTTTTGCTATCTTGGTCATAGTATGTAACAATTTTGTACTGAATTTTATCGCCGTTACTATCAACGCCATCAAGTAGGTCACTTGTATTAGTAGCGGTGTATTTATTGCTTAGGCAGACACTTTTAGCAAGTGTCTCTTTGTTGGCCTTGCTATTAATATAAGGATAAGATATATTTTTGTCATTCCCTACCTCATAATAAACTGAACTTAGACATTTTATACCGTCAGACGCATCATATAGTTTTTCTAGTTTCTCTGTAACTTTAAATTGAAGGTATGATATCTGGTCTCCGTATAGCCCATTATCCACGATCTCTTGCCCATCATTATCGATAGAGACGGGTGTATATTCAACTGCAAAATCTTGCCCAAGCATACCTTTCCCATATCCATTATTATAATTGCCAGTAGCAACGGTTCTATCAATAATGAACTGTGAATATAATAGCCGTTCATCACGCGGTAGGGCTTCGAATTTGTCAACGCTCATCTCTTTATATTTTTTCATGACTTCTACATATGATTCAACTTTTTGTGTTAGAGCATTTTCCGTAGTTGTCGTTATTGATTCGGTGGTGGCTGTTTGTGAAGGTTGAACTGTTTCAGTAGCAGCTGCGGTAGTTTGGTTAATATGTCCTTTAATTTTATTAATACCGCATTTAACGCCGAAACCCATAAGAACAACTTCACTAGCTATTGCTACTATCGCGAGTGCTCTAATAGCTATTTCTTTTGCAGTAAGACCCTTTTCAACCTTATGTTCAACGCTAGTGGAACTGACTAACTTGTTCTCGATCGATGCTGACTGTTTCATAAAAGTGTTTCCTTGTATTCTTATATGGCTACGCGGAACTTTAATTGTTAATGACATTATATACTAAATAGTCACAAAATGCAATAGATTATGGTTATTTCATTCGTAGTACTTGCAGATAACTGATATTTATCGTATTTTATAAGTAGGTATGATGAAAATAAAACAAACAATATTAGTTTTTGCGTTATCGTTAGGAATTGGTGGCTTTGTCGTAGTACCCACAGTGTTTGCTGCTACTTGTGGTAATGCTACCACTTCAATCATTGATTGCGAAAACGTGCAAGGCGGTGATAATGGTGTAGAGAAACTTCTATTATTAATAATTAACATTCTAACTGTTGGTGTTGGCGTGGCGGCTGTGGGTGGTATTGTTTATGGTTCAATAATGTATGCTAGTGCTGCTGATAGTGTCGAACAGACTAAAAAAGCTATGGGTATTATTTTTAATGTTGTTATTGGATTGCTTTTATACGCATTTATGTATGCTCTATTAAATTTCATAATTCCAGGCGGGTTATTCACATGATGACAAAAATAAGAAATTGGATTGTATCAATAGTCATCATCATGTCAGCTGGTGGAGTGTTATTTGTGGCTGTGACACCGCAACCAGCGTTTGCAGCTACCGGATGTAATCGTGGTTTTTTGGGATTCCCTGCCTGGTATGATGGACTGACAAAGAATGATGATACATGTGATATCAAGAGTCCTAGCGATCCAGATGTAGGAGGTTTAAGCAAATTTATTTGGCGCATTGCACTAAACGTCATAGAAATTGGTCTGATGGCGGCTGGATATATATCAGCATTCTTTTTACTGTACGGTGGGTTCCAGTATATGATTAGTGAGGGTTTGCCCGAAAAAGCAATTAAAGCAAAAGCTACATTATTAAATGCCGTTATCGGTTTAGTCATATCTATCGCTTCGGTCGCAATTATTAAATTTATTGTTGATAGGATTTTTAAACAATAATGAAATTGCTACAATATTTAGCGGTGGCAGCAGCAGAAAAAATTGATCCTACTTCAGTCGGTGTCTATAGACTTGATGCCGGCAATGTATTTGCCGACGCGTTGAATATTGTTTACATGGTGAGTGGCGTTGTTGCGGTGTTTGTCATCATCTTTGCTGGATTTACGTATGTCACAGCTAACGGTGATGCTGCAAAGATATCCCATGCTAAAAACGAAATAATGTATTCGGTAGTTGGACTGGTAGTAGTTATTTTGGCTTTTGTCATCACACAATTTATAATAGGGAGCTTTTAATGAATCCCGTTAAAGGCTTAATAAGTACTATGAGACATAAATCGAGTATAATGATTGAAGGCATGATTATTTGCAATACTGAATTATATTTGGGGCTCTAACGGGATGAAAAAAATTCAATACATATTTTTAACTCTGGGAATTATTGCGGGTTTTGGTTTAGCTATCTTGCCGTTGACAGTCAGCGCTATTAGCACATGTGATGTTGACCCAAATTCTGTTATTTGTAAAAGCGAAGAAAAAGATGATGTTATTA